>Ga0209507_1000141_pt1 | contig 100680 bp, 74 predicted proteins | sample AD_UKC028_MetaG_FD_184414 | JGI IMG/M metagenome (GOLD analysis project Ga0209507, IMG submission 184414) | Active sludge microbial communities of municipal wastewater-treating anaerobic digesters from USA - AD_UKC028_MetaG (SPAdes) (version 2) | ecosystem: Engineered > Bioreactor > Anaerobic >...
GAACTTCGTGCCGAAGGACATCGGGCACCTCGAGGAACGGGTCCATGAGGCCCTCGAGGGAACGCAGGCGGAGATGATTCGAAGCGCGTTCCGCCATTCAGGCCTCAGACTACATGGTCGTTAGACGATGGTCGCAAGAGTCAATAAGCAGTAGCAATTCTTCAATCAATTCATACTTCAATCTATCAATACCCAAATTCCATCTTTCCATGTGATCATCAAGCCACTTCATCAAATTTACTTTCTTATCGCCCTGACAATCTAAGATATCTACCATCTCCCTGCATTCTCTCAATGTAATAGGAAGAGGTCCCTCCACAAAGAATGAGTATCGCCCAATGCTATCGCGAAAATTGTTTGCCTTTCTTACGATCTCTCTTGCCACGCCAATAGCATATGCCTTGTCACATTCATAACCTTCGGATTCCATCCAGAGTTGCTCAAGTCTATTTTCAATATTGTTCAAATGTTCTTTCGACTTCTCATCTTGCCTGGTTCGACTCATAATACCACTCACAAGAAGTGCTCGATGCTCTTTATGGACGATTTCATCATTCAGCAAAAGGTGGAAAAAGCGCGGCCATGATGATGATAGAAGACTGGATAAGTAGATCAATTCCCACTGGAATTCGTCATGCTGAAAACGTCCAACCTGTTCCCTCATAGTCCACAGGCATCTTACAAAGGCCCTGGCCTTTCTTGGATTGCTTGGAATCCAATTTGATATTCTATCCAAGGCATCAAGATCAAAACCAGGACATGCATCACGAAGTTCATGCTTTGTGAGATCTATAATTCTCTCTGTCGCTGGGATGGGTATCCAGCGGGGAAAGTCAATGATCTTTTCGAGGAACTTTCCGTTATCGCCCCACTTATTGTGATAATCACCGAGCGACGCAACAACAACCTCCGGATCAAAAGCCATAATATAAGAAAAACCGCACATGTCGAGAACTTCCCTGGTTGCCAAAAGGAGCTCCGGCACGATTTTCGGATTTGCTCTGTCAAGATCATCAATCAATACAATTGCCCTTTTATCTCCAAGAAGTTCTGATATCTCTTTTACATCGCTTTCTGAAAACTTAGCCATCCCAGCGACGAGAGATATCCCCTTCCCTGCCAACTTGATGACACCGGGTAAGTTATCTACAACATGGTCAAGATGACTTCTGAGCTTTATTGAGTACTTCTTAACTGCTTTGATGGTTCGCTTATGGGTCTTAATACCTTTTTTCTTCAGTGCGCCTTCCATTGCATCTGCAAACATAAACCAAAGCTGCTCAATAGAATTTACACCCCATGGCTTGAACCAGACTACTACGTGCCCATCTTCTTCTGCCATCCTCTCGATGAATCTCAAGACAGAAGTTTTACCCGAACCCCACTCTCCATAAACTCCTATACGAACAGACCAGCTACTTGGCGAAGAGATTGCAATGTTATAGACATCCTTTGCGAAATACGATCGCCCAAGACGATCGAGGCTCTTGTCGTTGATTGGTTGGTCAAACCCTTCTCGTCGAATCATGGTAATCTCCAAAGACCTACTGAGATCTGTTCAGGCCCACCAATCTCCCCAGGATATTACTGGCGCAAATTGAAGAGATGGAGTACTTGTATTGGATTCGTTCAGTAGGCACAACTTTGCCTGTTCTTCTATCCTTCTTCTCCTCGGTCGACCGGGTCTCGACAGGAATGTCAAGTCCGATTCGCTGCCACGTACTTCAGAGAGGGCCATCAGGCATCCTCCGCTTCGCACACTGCGACAGTTTGCCCGCAACCATCGCGCCAACGATGAGCACCAAGACCGTAACGATGATCCCGACGACCCAGGCTAGAGCCTTTGGCCTTGGGCCGATCAAGCAGGAACTAGCCCAACCCATGAGCGATGCACATACGACACAGAACAGCGCGGGTAGGGACTGTGCCAGTAGATAGATTTGGCCATACGGCCAGAGGTCTCTCCTGTCCTTGGCCGCCAGAAAGGAAGTGGGCACTTCCCCGAACATCCTGCCCAATTCGCAGCGTTTCAAGAGGTCGTCCGCCACCTTGTACCAGAGCAGCGAATTGATGGCGCCAGCTTGGTTGAGAACGTACCAGATGAGGTTAACCACGAAGCCTAAAAGGGCGGATAGCAGGACGAAAAGCGGAGCGACGTCGACCTGCCCATCTTTGAGCATGCCAGTGAAGAAATGGACGAAGAAGCCGTTGACTACGAGGAATCCTGCGTATCGGGTCCAGATGAGCTGAGTCTCGTTCGTACCGAAGGATACGGAAGCCCGGTAGAGCGTCGCCGTTGCGGCTTCGATCTGCTTGGGACCGTCGTTGGATCTGTCGTCACCCATCTATCGTCTCCCCTTGTTGGCTTCGAGCAGGCGAACAAGGACGCCTTTCTTGGCCTTCTCAGAGATCGTGAACCTGTGCTCCAACCGCTCCACGCTCCTCACCTTGCCAGTTTTCCTGTCCTTCTTCTCCTCGGTCGACCGGGTCTCGACCCAGCCATGCTCGAGGTCTAGGTCCTTCCACCCATAGGCATCCCGGACCGCCAGGTCCATCGCCACGTGGAGGTCACGGAGTTTCTGGATATCGGCGTCCTTACACGTGGGGTCGTGGAAGCGGTTGTAGGTCTTGGTCAGCCCTTCCTGCTTCGCCAACATCACCTGCCGGCGGTGCTCATGGTAGGCCTCGCCGATCTCATCGAGGGAACGGGGCAGCCTACCTTTCGGGAATGGGAAGGTCTCGAAGCAATCGGACGGAGAGTAATTCAAATCGGTTTTCATCGTAGAGCTGAACTGCCAGGCCCAGCTTACGTGAAAGCAACTCTGGAGCACCGCGAAAAATGATGCATCCCGAGAAGCAAACACACACAGCTTGTGCATGAATACCTGGGAGGAGGGCTGAAAAGTAATACAGAGGTGTTTTGTGACGAGGGAACAGACCAGCACCCTATCCAGCGAGGCAATGGCACTGTACAGGTTGGGAGCGCATTCCGCGAAGCGCCACCAACGCTCTCTACGTGGCTTGCGCGGATTATTGACGCGTTCGGGGTAGACCTTCTCACGGACGATTGCTATGCAGTCCGGATACTGCTCAGCCTTCTCCAGAGGCCAATCATGGAAGTTGATCACCCAACGGGATGGAGACTGGTCTGGGTTGGTGTTGAGGTCCTCACCGTTCAGGTAGGGGAACAGCACTTCCTTGTTCCGGAGATCCTTGGCGATGAGGGCCTGTGCCTCCTCAGGAGATAGCACGAATCCCATTCCAAGAACGTAGGACCCGATATAACTCTTTCCGGCGTTCTCCTCTAGCAGCTGCGGCTTGCTCTGGTGCCCGAAGGCGTCCAGCGAGGTGGAGATGCTCTGAGCTGGCGAGCCATCCAAGAGCAGCTTCCCCTGCCATGCGCCCTTCAGCAAGTTCACGAGGCTCACGTTCACCACAGCCATACCCGGCCAGACCATCCTGGGTACTGCCGCGAAGATCACCCCGCCCTCGGCCGCGATCTGGTCCAACCCGCTCTCCCGGGTATCCCCCTGGGAGATTGTGTTCGTGGCCAGCAGGCCAAACACGCCACCGGGCTTCAGGCACTCGAAGGCACGCAGGAAGAAGAACGCCACCAGGTCAGCCGTGCCGTGGCTCTTCGGCCAACGCTCCCTCAGGTAGCCCAGCATGTGCTCGCCGAGCTGCCTGCGGATGAACTGCCCACCGATGTAGGGGGGGTTGCCCACGATGGCGTCGAAGCCGGCTTCCTTCTGACCGAACACCTCCGGGAACTCCAGCGGCCAGTGGAAGGTCCGTTGCCCGTCGAGGATCTGCCCGACCTCGGCCTTCAACGCCTCCCAGCCGGCCGAATCCATCCTGGCCGTGTACCGGCCGAACAGACCCTCCCCCAGCGCCTTCCGCTTGGCCTTCTTCTCCTCACCGAAGATCGGCGCCAGGATTAGGTCGCCGGCCAGCCGGACCTCGCCGAGCGCAGCCTCGGCCGCTTCGTGCAGCGCCTGCTTCCTGGCCGCGTCCGCCACCTCGGCCACCGAGATCAGCTCGAGCTCCTGCCGAAGCTCCCGGGCCCGCTTCAGCGCCGCCTGGACCTTGTGCTCGAGCAGCGGGAATCCCTGGCCCTTCCGGTCGAGCGACCAGGTGCGGAGCTGCTCGAGATCCACCCCGACCAGCGAGTCCCCGCACTTCAGCGCGTGGTCCACGAAGGTGAACGGCCGGTCCTTGGCCAGCGTGGTGAGCCACAGGGACAGCTTGGCCATCTCCACGGCCAGCGGGTTCACGTCGACCCCGAACACGCAGCGCTCGGCCACGTACCGCCTGGCCCACATCCGGAGCTCATCCCGCTTCTCCGGGTCGAGCGCCCGCTCGGTGAGCGGATCCCGCAGGGGCTCGGCGAAGGGAAGACACAGATCGGTGCCCTGGCTCCTGGCGAGCGCCCGGTCCCAGGCTTCTACCAGCCGGTCTCCCAGGTAGCGCACGGCCTGCACCAGGAAGGCCCCCGAGCCCATGGCCAGGTCGCACACCCGGAGCGACAGCAGCTCCCGCGGGGACTTCCCCTCGCGCGGCTCCACGTACAGCCCTGGCTTCCCCTCCTGGCAGCGGTAGACCAGCGGCTCCAGGGTGGCGCGCACGATGCGCTCGGTCAGGAACTGCGGGGTGTAGTGCGCCCCCGAGGCTCGCCGGCTGGTCCCGGTGGTGAGGTAGCGCCAGCCGGGCGGCACCACCTCGTCGCACTGGATCACCCCGGCCAGGGGGCGGACCTTCTCGACCACCGCGGGCGGGAAGTGCGCGAGCGCCGCGAGATCAACCTCCGTGGGCTCCGGGATCTCCGAGCCCCCCAGCTCCGCGGCAAGCTCGGAGACGGTCCAGGCCTGCTCTCCGCCGCCCTTCTTCTTCACCAGGGGCTCGTCGCCCGCCCGGGCGCAGCGGTGGTCGAGGAGTCCCTCGTACACGTAGCCGATCTGCTCCACGTCGAGCGCCCAGTAGCCCACCCGCTGGGGCTCGCCGCCCTTGCGCTGGCGGGCGAAGAGCAGGAGGTGCAGGACGTCGTGGAAGACCTTGTTCGACACCCGGCAGGCCGGGTGCTCCAGCACCGGGAAGCGCTCCGGGTCGAACAGGCTGCCGCCGTAGGCGATGAGGGCCAGGTCCGGGTGGCCACAGCCCCGGTGCACCAGGCGGCAAGCGGCCAGGAAGCGCGCCCAGGCGTCCGAGGTCTCGGCCATGTGGACCGGGTCCTCGCGACGCTCGGAGAGGAGCCTGTGCCAGAGGAAGGCCAGGCCGTAGCCCTGGTCGTAGAGCACCTCGCCGTGTGGCAGGAGCCCGCGCTCCTCGGCGTAGAGCAGGAAGACGAGCCGCATGCTGACCACAAGGCCCATCTCGTAGACCTGCGCCTCGGTCATCCCGGAGAGCAGCTCCCCGCCCGCGGCCCGGTCCGCCTCGTCCCAGGCCCAGATGAGCCGTTCGAGGGCGTTCCGCACCTGGGCGCCGAGCTGATCGGCGACTTCTGCCTGCCGGTCCTGGGACAGCCGGCACAGGTCCGCGAGGCTGAGGGCTTCCTCACTCTCGGGCAGCAGGCTCTCCCGGCCGAGGAGGGCGGCGAAGGCGTCCAGGGTAGCCTTCTCCTCGGTGAGCAGCCGCGTGCTCCAGCCGACCTGGCCGCCAGTGAGCCCGGCCGGGGCGTAGAGGAGCCGGAAGTCCTCGCCGTTGGTGACCAGGCCGAGGGGCTGCCGGGTCTCCCGGAGCAGGCGATCCAGCTTGGTCACGGGCGACGCCTTCCAGCGGCCCTCGCGCCTGTCCTTGCGGTCGAGCTCCTGGTCGGGCGGGACGATGGTCACGACCAGGGCCGCCCCCTTGGGGCCCATGACCACCCGGTCGGGCCGGAGCTCCTGCTGCAGCTCGTCCAGGAACACCCGCAGCTCGGCAGGGACCTCGGCCGCCTTCTTCCAGGCGCTGGCCGGGAGGTCCAGGATCTCGGTCACTAAATAATCCACCCACTGGCGAGCGCCGTCCGCTCGGCGGGCCGGGTCCGGATGGCCGCGGCTGACCCGGTAGCGCTCTGCCTGCCGCCGGAACCAGTGGTGCTGGCCGGCCGGAACAGGCGGCGGACCTTCCGGGAAGCGCTCCTCGAGCACCGGCTCGGAGACCACCAGGCCATCGAGGGACACGAGCGCGAGCCAGTCCGCGTGGGTAGCCATCTAATGACCTCCCCGCTTCGGACCCTGGATGAGCGACTCGGGCAGCAGGTACAGGAGCGCCAGCGGGAACACCCGCGGCGCACCCCGGAGCTCGTAGCGGGCCTTGACCGCCGCGGGCTCGCTCTCGACCTCCTTGAGGAGTTGCTCCTTGCGACCGCGGAGCCAGGCCAGGTCGCGCTGGTACTGGTCCCGCTCCTGGGCGTCGAACATGTCGAGCTGGGCCGACTTCAGCTCCTTCTCCATCTCCTGGATGCGACGATGGACTTCCTTCTGGCGCTCCACGACCAGGGCCTTCAGGGAAGCCGCCTCGGCTTTGGCCCGCTCGCCGAGCCGGGCCTTGAGCTCCTTTTCCTGCTCGGCCTGGCGCTTCGAGAGCTCCTTCCGGAGCACGGCCTCGTGGGCCGGGAAGAACTTCCGGAGGAGCCCGCCCAGCTCGGCGGGCATGGGCGGGTGCTGGCGCTCCAGGTCGAGGAGCTTCTGGAGGCGGTCAGGGGGCAGGATCTCCAGGCTGCCCTCCTGGATCTCGCCGCCCACGGGAACCAGGTCCTCGTGGAGCTTGACCCCCTGGGCGCTCACGGCCACCAGCCGGCCGAGCAGCAGGAGCACGGGCCGGCCGAGCGACCGGTCCGGCACCACGCCGTAGGACACCCGGGAGAGCCTGTGGCTGGCGTGCAGGCCGACCGACCACAGGTTGGCCCGGAATACCCCGAGCGCGCGCTTGAGCAGGGGGTGGTCGAGGTGCAGGAGCGAGACCTCCTCGCGCCGCTGCAGGCCCTCGGGGCCGCGGGTCACCCGCTCATCGAACACGAGCTTCAGCAGGCGTCCGCGGCTGTCCTGGATGAACGGCCGGCAGTCGGCCCAGGCCGCGGGCAGGTTGCGCAGGATCCAGGCCTGGCCCGCGAGCTCGGCGCCTGCATCCAGGGGCTCGAGCCCCGGGTGGCCGGCGAGGTGCAGGCCCTCCTCCAGCACCAGCTTCAGGGTCGCGGGGTAGAGCCGCCAGGTCTCCCGGGCCTCCTCCAGCTTGGCCCGGAGCCCGCGGATGTCCTGCTGGGTCATGACCTCGGCCCGGACCTCGGCCTGCATGCGCCTCCGCCGATCCTCGGAGGTCTGGATGAGGGTCAGCTCACCCCGGAGCGCCTGCTCCACCTGGGCCGCGATCACGTCGCCCACGGCGCCCAGGTCGGCCCGCTGGGTGCGCACCTTGTCCACCACCACGTCCAGGAATTGCTGGTCCTCCCAGCCCTTGTAGGCGAAGTGCTGGCAGAGGACCTCCTCGGCCTTCTGGCCGTGGCGGTCGATGCGGCCGTTGCGCTGCTCCATCTTGTTCGGGTTCCAGGGGATCTCCCAGTGGAGCAGGAAGCGGCAGTGGTCCTGGAGGTTCAGGCCCTCGCTGGCCGCGTCGGTGGCCAGCAGGATACGCACCTGGTTCTCGGCCGGATCGGCCCGGAAGGAGGCCTTGACCGCCTCCCGGTCCACCCCGGAGCCGCCGTGCAGGGTGAGCAGGCGGTCTCCCCAGCCGCGGAGCGCGAGCTGGGCATAGAGGTAGTCCAGGGTGTCCCGGTACTCGGTGAACACGAGCAGCCGCTCGCCGTTCCATGTTCCCTTGGTGAGAAGGTGCTCCTCGACCCAGCCGGCCAGCACCTGGATCTTGGAGTCCGGCTGGTCGGTGACCGCGCCCGCCAGCGCGACGAGCTTTTCGACCTGGGTGGCCTCCTCCGGGGTGGCCCGGAAGAAGGCCGAAGCCTCGGCCTGGGCGGTCTCCTCGGTGCGGTCCTTCTCGTCGTCGTCCGCGAAGTCCTCGTCCAGGCGGGCCTTGAGCTGCTCGACCACCTGGGTGCTCTCGTCACCCGGGGCCTCGCCAGGGGTCTCCGGGGGCGCCAGGTGGGACTGGTGAACCTGGATCGACTTGAAGAAGGCCCGCGGCGAGGACAGGAGCCGCTTCTTCAGCAGCGTGAGCGCGAAGCGCACCGGGAGCCGGTCCTGGCCCGTGGACCGGTCCAGCCGGGCCTGCATGTAGGCGTCCAGGCCATCCAGGAGCTGGCGCTCGGCCTGGCCGAGGGTCACCTCGAGGGCCTCCACCCGGCGCCTGGGGAACACCCGCCGGCCGAGCGGGTCCACGAGGTCGTCCTTGAGCCTGCGCACCATGACCGCCCGGAGGTGGTCCTTGTTGAGGGTGTTGCCGCGGGCGAAGCGCAGGGGGTCGAGCATCTCCAGAAGCGCTGTAAACGACTCGGTGAAGCCGTTGTGGGGCGTGGCCGTGAGGAATAGCCGATGCTCGAAGTGGCCGAGCACCTGGCGGATCATCCCGGTCCGGTCGGAGTCGCGCACGTAGGCCGAGCGGCCCGAGGGCGCCGCGTTGTGGGCCTCGTCCAGCACCAGGAGGTCCCAGTCGCGCAGCGCTCCGGAGCGGTCCTTGCGGAGGGAAGCCATGAAGCTCTCGAGGGGGGCCTCGCGCTTCAGGAAGTCCATGGAGGTGATGAGCCGCGGGTAGGCCGCCCAGGGGTTCACGTGGCTGCCGTACTCCCGCCGGAGCCTCGAGATGCTGTCCCGGTCCACGATCTCGAAGCGCAGCGCAAACTTGGTGAGCATCTCCTCTGCCCACTGGCGCTGCAGGGAGGCCGGGCAGACCACCAGGATGCGGCGGATGCGCTGGCGGGCCAGCATCTCCTGGATGACCATGCCGGCTTCGATCGTCTTTCCCAAACCCACGTCGTCCGCGATGAGCAGGTTGACGCGCGGCATCCGGAGCGCCCGGACCACGGGCTCGAGCTGGAACTCCTCGATCTGGATGGCCCCGCGGAAGGGCGCCTGGAGCGGCAGCCCGTCCAGGACGGAGGTCAGCGACCAGCGGGAGGCCAGCAGGAAGGCGTCGAAGCACGGGAGCGGGTCCCAGGACTCGGGCCGGGGAAGGTCCAGGGCGTCGTGGACCTCGGGGTGAACCTCGTGCTCCCAGACCACGTCCAGGCTCTCGCCGAGCTGGTCGTCGTCCAGGGCCTCCAGGTGGACCCGGTGCATGGGCGGCAGGCTGGGCTCGGCCGAGCCCGGGGACACGTCCTGGACCAGGAAGTGGCGTCCCCGGACCTTGACCAGCTGACCTTGCTCGGGGACCGGTTGAGGCTGTGTCTGCGCCATCCCACTCCCCTACCCGAACGGTAGAACCAGGCTGTCACCGTTGCCAGGGCATCGTACCCAGACCCGGGACCGAAACTCAACGCTCAAGTACCGAAAGCAAGGGTAGCAGGTGGGTACGACAGGACCCACCCCTGGCGATGGCCGGCAAAGCCGCTGCGCCACCGTCAGTAGCCTGTGGTATCGTTCGATTGGGGAAGCGACCGAAACGACGTCAAGGAGATTGGAACATGGCGGTGGGGTACCAGACCTTCTGCAAGAAGATGCGAGACCAGCAGCTGAGCTGGAAGGGAAACAAGCTCCAGGAGGTCAAGGTCGAGGGCACATGGGCGGGCAAGCACTACCCCTTCATCTTGCCCCGGGGGCAGGGCGAGATGAACCTCTGGCCCGGCATCAGAAAGGACGGCAAGTTCCCGCTCGCCGCCTACCTGAACCGCACCGGCGTCCAGGCCCACAAGGGACGCGACCACCTTCTGTCCTCGTGGACCCTGTGCGCCAACCTCTACTTCCCCTTCGGCCAGGATGACGAGGGCAAGGCCGTCCTGGCCGAGTTCCTCCGCGCCAGGGTCGACCCACGCATCCGGACCGTCACTGCGGTCGAGCTCGAGTTCGAGGACCCGAATCCCGAGCTGAAGCCAGACGCGCTCCTCGGCGAGACCGACGGCTCGCGCGGCGCCAACCAGACCTCCCCCGACGTGGCGTTCCTGGTCGAGCTTGACGGCGGGCGACCGGGCCTGGTGCTGACCGAGGTCAAGTTCACCGAGCACAGCTTCTACGACTGCTCGGCGCGCAGGAAGCGCAGGGCCGCGAAGCAGAGCGCGCCCTGCGGGGACATGGCGAAGCTCTTGGCCTCACCAGTGACAGAATGCCCGCAGCACGTCGACCTGAAGCGCCGCTACTGGGACCACCTGACCAAGGCGTTCAACGGCCCGGGGCTGTCACAATGCCCCGCTGCCAAGGGTGGCTATCAGCTCTTTCGCCAGCAGGCGCTGGCCGAAGGCCTGGCCATCAGCGGGAAGTACGGCCTGGTGGTGTCAGCCGTGGCGTGGGATGAGCGCAACCCATCGCTGATGAGGTCACTGGCGAGAGCCGGCGTCGGCGACATCGCAAAGGACTGGGCCACGCACTTCATGAAGGCAAAAGCTGCGTATAAAACATTTACGCATCAGGAGTGGGCCAATTGGGTTGGAAGTGTGGCGGTCCTATCCGGGAAGACCTGGCTCAGCAACTGGGCTGAGTACTCACGCCTACGATATGGGCTCTGAACCTCTGACCTGAGTTCTGGATTCCCTGGAGACAATCATGGAGATGAACAAATACTCAACGATGGAACGGGCAAAGAAACTGCTTGAAGACCCTACTCCAGCCAACCTCGTGTACGCTGCACTCGAACTCAGGCTCTGCATGGAGGGCATCACATACGAAACGCTTCGGTCCTTTTCGGATGTCGTCCCTGAGTCGGTTTTGTCGACCTGGCAACCCCCACAAGCCGTCAAGGCACTACTTGAATTCGAACCGATAGCGGATCGTAGTTGGTCGCTCTTCGCGGGCGAGGAGGAAGAGTTCGGCAAACCGGCTTCCAAGATGCAGCTAGTCGGCCAGCACAATGCTCTATCATTGAAGTGGCTTCGCAAGCACTACAACAAACTCGGAAGGCTCCTCCACGTTTCATTCCACGCAGCAGGAAAATCCAAGGAACCAGCACGAGCATCGAAGGAGTACCTCCTTGAGGTCATCGCTGACCTTGAGCCCCCGCTCAATAGCACGATATTTGGTCCAGGATTTCGAGAAGTAGTCTTCTTCACCTGCACGCAATGCAATCGAAAAGTCGTCTGCAACAAGAACTCAGCAAGCAAGTCCAAGAGGGCGGTCTGCCTCAATCCCCAATGTGGAGCAGAGTACTTTGCGTCGATTACGGACGGCAGCGAGCCTGTCTTCCAGTTGATGGCCACCGACTTCCAGTGTGTGAAATGCACCACCACAATTCCAATTGAGAACCGGAAACTTGCCGTAGGGTTAGAGTTCAAATGTCCCAGTTGCAAGCAAGCGTATCGCATCAACGTTCAGGGCTGGAGTTATGAGCCGGTCAATCCATAGAATATCTGTGAGTGAGGACTGTTGCATCCAGCCAAGCAAGACGGCGAGAAGAAAAGCGCTGTTCCAGCCCCTGTTCACCTCACAGTCCGTAGCACCTTGAGCAGGTCCCCAATCTGAATCCCCTCGAGCCGCAGCCCGTTCGGGCTCACCAGCACGAGCCCACCTGCAGATCTCTCGGCGACCTCCCGTACCTTCCGCGGCCGACCGCGAGGCCTGCCCACCGGCTTGGACGCCGGCCGACCCCGAGGCCGCCCACGCTTCTTGGCCACCTTGCCCTTCGGCCGACCGGGCTTCCTGGCCTTGGTGGCCTTGGCCTTGGTGGCCTTGGCCTTGGCCTTGGTCTTGCTCTTGCCCCCGCCCTTCCCGCGCGAGCTGGCGGGCTTCAGACCCATGGAGGTCTCCCAGCGCCGCAGGGTCAGGTCGGCGAAATTGACCTGCTTCGCCGCCTCCTGCCTCGAGGCGCCCGCGTCGACCAGGGAACAGAAGGCCCGCACCACCCGCTCACGTTTTGCCAGACCCACTCCCCGACGGCCGGGGCGCAGGACGGGCTTGGGCGCGGATTTCCGGACCTCGGCCACGATCTTGCGGGCGACCTCGCGGGTCGGGGTGGGCTTCGATGGCGGCGCAGGCTTCTCTTCCGGAACTGGCTCGACCTTGGCTTGCTTGTCAGTCATGGATTGGCCTCCGTGCCTGGTGTCTAAATGAGCGCAGGGTAGCATCGTGACCATGGGACGCCACGAAACCTGTCGCCCGCCCAGTCGTGCGTGCTCCGGCCTCCGATTCCCGCGAATCCTCGACACTACGGACCAGGCAAGTGCCCGGCCGGTCAAACGCTCCGTTCATCATGGAATCTCAGCTATCGGAATCATATAGAGTGCAAACTGGCCATCCGCACGCGTGCTACTCCACACTATCCGCTCCCCTGCAAATAGAGGTCCGCTGTCGTTCCCCGAGAAGAATGTTACCCTCTTCTCTATGCCTGTCCCAAGGTCATAGAGATAGACATCTAATCCATGAGGAACGCCACCACCCGGGTTTGGCATGTCCGAGTTTCTTAAGTCGTCCCAGACGACGTACCCATCCGACACTTCAGGAAAGTACTGATCCGCAGAGTGAGTGCAAATCGGTCTGGTTTCGCCGGTGGCGATGTCATACAAGTATATGTCAGTATTCCAGAATCGGTAACCCATGTCGCCGGTACCGTTGCGGAGGTCCTGCCAAACAACTCTGTCTCCCCATATCTTAGGATATCCTTGATATGCCAAGCCGGCAGAAATGTTTTTTTCCTCGCCTGTGGAGATGGTGTACATCCAAATATCCCACTGGGCTGGGTCTCGTTCGTCGCGCCAGACGATATGATCCCCCCAGATATCAGGCCCAACCTGGAAGCCATCTGCCACTGTCACTCTGCGTTCAATACCGGATGAGAGGTCGAACATGTAGATTTCAGAGTTTTGATTGCTCTGATCGTAAAAGCGGAGGTCCTCCCAGGCCACCACGTCGTTATAGATTCTGACAAGACGTCTAGCCTTATCGCCGGTTCGTCTTCCCAGGAAATCTCGCCTATCGATGTCCCAAATAGCGATAGTGTACTGATTCTGCTCGTTCTCACCGAACATGACACTGCTGAACGCGATCCGTCTCCCAGAAATCGATGGGTAGGCAGAGCTTCTGTCGGCTAGGAATTCATGTTCGAGTCTAACCTCTGTCTCAGTTTCAAGATCGATCAAGTAGATTTGTCGGCAATCACTATACACCACGAGGTCGCCGTCGGCATCTCGCCCACAATCTGGCGATGCAAGGAATGATATTCGTCTTGCATTATACTCGTCCGGCGGTCCAAAGCCCAGGTGGACAGGGCCATCATAGCCGTCTGTCACATCTGCATCAAATTCGTCACCGGCATCCTTTGGACCACTAGCGTTCCATTTGCATCCCGTGCAATAGCATGAGGCAGATAGAGTCAGAATGGCTAGAAGCACCTCTCTGGAAGAGATAGCCATCATAACGCTCCAATCTACCCAGCTACCGTTCTGGTACGTCTGCGGCGAATAGCGCAGCCGGCACCACGGATCCTCCCATTACTGGACAAGACTCGCTGAATCGAAGCTGAATACTCATTGGCCTTCTACCGCCTGATGCGTGCAGCCGGATGATGTGCCAGCTCGCATCCAGTTGGATGGCATCCGAGGTCATGTGTCCGCCGGGCTCGGGCATGGATCGGAGTAGCAACCTGTCGTCCACCTCCAGAGTCACCGGAACGTCCGACACAACATCGAAGCGGTACTCGCCGGCCTGGATAACCTCCAACTTGCCCTGCCACTCTATCTCCTTCATCCAGTCTGGCAGGAGTCCGGAGCACAAGCTCTCTGGCAGACCTTCAGGCCAGCTCGCCGCGATAGGATCGTGGTCGAGATCTTCTCCAAGCGGCCAGCGCAAGGCTCCGAGCGCGAGGTTGCACCGCCGATTGAGTGCTGGCGCGGAACGTACCCTGAAAGACTCCGGGGTCAACGCGCCGCACCCTTCCGGACCCGACTCGATACTGACCTCCATACTTACGTTCTTGCGGCATTCAGTAAGGTCGAAAGCGATCTTATGCCAGCCCGCCCGCAGATCCACGGCCTCGGTGGTGGTGTCCAAGGTATTGCAGGAACCGAAGTTCGAATCACGATGACGGCCTCCAGCAATTCCGATCTTCCCTTCGTCGAGGAAAAGCCTGGCACCTCCGCTAGCACGGATGCGGAAAACGTACTCACCGTCCTTCGGGATGAACACTTCGCCGTGCCAACGGTCCGAGGTAGGCAATCCAGTATCCCTAGCCCAACTCCCCAGGAGCGGAGTGCTATCGAAGCTTTCGGCGATTTTCAGGCCGAAGATCCTGCCCATGTATTGAACCCGGACCAGTCCCCCTTCCGCTGCCGATAGCTCGGAAGTGGTCTCCTGGCGCACCCATTGTCCGCTGGCGATCTCGATGCTCCATCCATCTCCCGTTGCCAACCCTTCATCAGAAGCGCCACCCATGAGAAACACACGCTGGCCGTCGGGCGAGGGAATGGCGATCGGATTTCGCAGGGCTGGCGGGCAGGTCCTCTCGCTGCAGTCGAGATCGAATGGGGTCCAGATTTTTGCATTGAGGTCGAACAGCCAGGTATCGTTCGTATTTCCCAACTCTGTTCGGCCGCCGAACATGAACAGCGCGTTTCTCGCGGCCAGGTAAGCCAGGGCCGGCTGTTTGCGTGGCATCGGCGCCACGCCTGATCCATCGTGCAGCAGCTCGAAGCTCCTATTTGGCAAATCGAGCGCCCAAATGTCCGACAGCAACCCGCCTGGGCCTATGCCTCCATACAGAAACAGCGTCTGTTGCCCAGTTGACAGCTCACTGGCAAACGCTGCCCGGGCAGTGGGCCAGGTCTCGGCGTCCTTGGACTGATTGGCGGCTGTCTTTGATGCAGAAACGATGGTCTCTTTCCTCCATGCCATCTCCGGCCACTCCAGCACCCAGAGGTCATTCGTGTAACCGGACTCCGTCTCGCCGCCGAAAACCAGCATCTCGCTCCGACTCCGGTCGAAAGCCATCGCCATGCCTGCCATGGGGGGTGCAGCGGCAGGTGTCACGCCAAGGTCACGAATGAAACCGAGGCTCGATGAGCCCTGGAGCCCGGCGAGGAATCCTTCCTTGTCAGGCCTTGCGATCATTGACGAAACCTCATGAGAGGTCGGGATCGCTTTGACGACTACCCGCTGCTCGAGGTCAACTTGATACACGCTAGGGCTCCCGTCAGGAAGCATCCCGGCGACCAACGCGGTTTTCGATAGAGCCGCAGACACCATCACGCCGGCGCCGGGCACACCATCGATCGTCGCAATAGCTGCGAGGTTCCCGATGTTGAACACATGCACGACGCCTTCGGCATCGTCGGAGATGAGGAGCTCGTTCCTTATGGGAAGGATGAGCGAACCAGACGGCTCGAAACCGAGGGGTGTGCGGTTCGCGAAGGTCAGGCTTGCAGTATCGAGGGTCGCGATCATGCCCGGCTCCCTGCAAACCACTAAGGCATCCTGATCTTGCACCTGAGGTAGTTCGATCTGACAGGCGGTCCCCATAAGGCATTCGCCCAAGGCAACCTCTGTACTGTCGGGTTCGATGCCCACTGCGCAAGTCCCCTGCGTCATTGGGGAGGTGCCACAAATCTCGTAGGACAACTCGTCCCATCGAGAAACGCTTTCGGCGCCAGCGAAGTAAGTGAATCCAGGCCCTTCGGGATCGCTTTCGAAACCGTAGTAGTCCTGCTCGAGCACCACCTCTCCGTCCACCAGGAATCTGGCGCGATCTCCCACAATGACCTCGATCCTATAAACGTGGTACTCGGACCAATCCATGGGGATGAACAGGATACTTCCTTTGTACCATGTCGCGATCTGGTGCCCGCCCGGCGTTGCCTCGGTGAAGAACAGGGAAGCCCTCACGGTTCCGTCGCCAACCGCGAAGGAAGCCAACGGGGTGAACTCGGAATGCACAAGGAAGTCCTCGATGCGCAGCCTGGCTTCGATGAAGTAAGAGCCAGCAACGGCAAGCATTGGCTCTGCCCGTGAGTATCCAATTACGCTCTGGAGCGTATCGGCGGGCAGTACTAGCTCACAGCTCTCTACATAGGCACCCTTGGCGCTTCCCGGATTGAGAGTCCAGGGGTTTATCTGGTTCGGGTCGTCGGGCAGTGAGCACCCATCGTACTCGACTTGGGCAAGCGGTTCCTCGCATCCCTCACCTCCAGGAATGACCGATCTCGCGACAAGCACGAGCCCTCGACCTGTGGCTGGATCGAAGGCAATGTCGGATACGAGTCCCTCGCCAACATCGATGCTTCGAGTCAAGGCATCAATAGAGGTATCGACCACCGAGACGGCGCCCTCTTCGCCGACCCACAGTTCCTCGGTCTCTGGCCTAGTTGCAAGAACACCGGTTCCTTCCGGTGTGCTGATCGATCGCACAACAGCCATGGATTGCGTGTCGAGGGCGACGACCTGGCTCCCATCCGGAGACGACGCGTAGATAGCTTTGAATGGCCGGACGTTGTCGACCGATGGACGGACCATCTGCCCAACAGGTGTCTCGACGTCATGAACCTCCATGCGGGAGACAGCAGCGATTGTGGGAATGTTGGACATACCTTCAGGAGATCGCGGCGATCCCGCAAGAATTTCACCTGACAGAGTTCCGTCAAGCAAACGCCCACCGAAAAGAACAAGTCCCGTCCCTTCCATCAAGGGTGCCATTGCTCCGGCAAGACCAGAAGGTGCTACCAAAATGCCCTCGCACTCGGGGCAGACGATCGGGGTCTCGTCGATAGGTGAACCGGTGTCAAAATCAAAACCTGAAGAGACCGGCTCAAACAGTAGATCGCCATCTACAAGGAAAGGGTAGAAGTGGACGATTTGACCAGGACGAAGATCGTTTTCTTGGATCTTGAGCCAGCCAAGATAATCATGGAGAATTTCAGGCAATTCCGGGTCATATGGAGGCCAAAGAGTTTTGCGGAAGCCTCCAGAGAAGAGTTCAGAGTATCGATTCTCGAAGAGATCCTCCTGCAGGAATGGACTACCGTCCATTGCAACTGGTCGGGTCCAAAGGTAGAACCACTGCCGAACATCGGAGGCAGCATCGACAGCGTATACACCATCAGGCGGTAGTGCTTCGTTTCTCCAGTGCCAGGTATTTGTAACGATTTCAGACCAGTCATTAGACCAGGTATCTGCAGGTCTGAATGTCATCGCTCCGAAAGGAGGGCAGAAAACGCCATCTCTCGGTTCTACTTCACTAGTATCGCAGCTGACATACCTCGAATACCGACCACGAGACCAGGAGATTGGATACCACCCGTGACGGGATACATCCGTCCATTCAATCCCCTCCTGGTTACACCAATACTCTTCGCATTCATTTTCACCTATAGGAGTTGAACCAATATTATTACATGTACAGTATCTTGCCTCACCCCTTGCTTCGACTAGGTTTCCAGGAGCCCCATAGCCTCCACGAGGGTGCATATTGATTACGGCCCTGTCATTACCGCCGAAGAATCTAGTTTCCCCAGTTTCGATATCGGTTGCCATTGTATATGAATTGATGAAGTATTTTCCAAGAATTGGAAGGAATAAAGCGCTTTCACACGCATCACCAACACCATCTCCATTGTAGTCGAGTTGACTCCTGTTTGCGACAAGTGGACAATTATCGCCACTGTCTCCAATGCTGTCGCCATCCTGATCCAAATCTACGACGAAATACGCGGCATGTGTTTCTGGATCACCGTCTACGCCAACAACAGTCATTCTCGCGTTGGGATCACCGAACAAGCCAAATTTATCAAACATTGCAGAGCATAGTGCTTGTTCTATTGTTCCGATCTCATGATTCGGAAGCATCACTTGGTAGTCTAATGCGCCATTGATTTCATGCAATACCGTGCTCTGCAATGCCTCTCGAATGGTGTTCATTATTCCCAGTGGATCACACCAATCAAGTGGATCCGGGCAGTTCCAATGACCACTAAGGCTAATCCTGTCAAGGCTGCAATGCCACATGTCTGCATCGCCAGCGAGACCAAAGCTAACCACCCAATGGGATGACGGGAAACGCTCGTGCCAAATGTCAGTCAAATAGACTGCTATGTCAGCGAGTACGACATTGACCTTGATTCTTGGCCTTCCAAAAAGGAAATTTCTTCCAGATTCATCGGGATTCGGGCCCTCGATGCTGGACCATCCGTCCACATCGATGGATTCCACCCTAATCCCGTTGTAGCCCCATCCGTTGATTTTCTCTGGCAAACGAATACCTGACCCGGGTATGAACTCCTGACCTGGCTCAATCCGGGTACCAGTCTCGATCAAGCACTTGAGGACGGTCTCCAAGTTGGAGAAGCTGTCATGAGGGTTAGTCCAGCGAACTACACCGTGAGGCCATAGGTGAGAAGTGCCTGGATCGTTCCATTCAGCAGGAGAGCGCATTATCTCTCCGCCCTCTGGAACAACAGCGATGATAGGCGGATCATGGGAAATCGTGCATTCCTCGGCCCTCGGGCATCCATCCAGAAGGAATCCAAGAGAGCACAGGAGTAGTGTACACTTCTTCCCAAGCCGAAAACCACTTTGAACTACGTAGGCTGCGAATCGGCTCATCAGTGACCTCCCGAATCTGGTAGTTCCCCGGCCACTTCAATCGCACGCCGTTTCCGAGATCTAGAATAGCACCGATCGGACGAAAGCGCTCAATCGATCCCAATTTGCCGCATGCCAGCAGGGAACGAGCGTCGCCGCGGGCATCCCGACCAGCATCCAGCCGAGGACCGGAAGACGGAGCGTCATGTTCATCCCTCCCGGAGAACCTGTCCTACTCTTCCACCCGTTGTGACCCACGGTGCAACGCCTTGCGTTCACAAATGCCAACTGCCTACACCAGGGAGGCAGCTATAGCTGCGGATCAGCGGAGAGAGCAATCCATGTTCTTCTCGCCAGGTACGAACGAGAAATCCTCTGCTGACACCACAAAACGCACGGATACCGCTCCGGCGAGTTCCGGGCAGTCGAGCGGTTCGGCAGACACGCTGCCTGACGATGAGGGATTCGGAGGTACCTCGAGTTCGAGGAGGAACACACGTCGGTAGTCGCTGCTCACAACTTCCGGTGGCAACTGCTCGAGGCCCACTACCTCCTCGACCGTCAGGTCGATGTGGATCTCCCTGGCAGTCATAGCGCAGTAGCTTCCAAAGGGGAGGGTGCTCACCGGGACGAAAATGAGGACCACATCCGAGACCAGGTTCCACGAGCCGACCTCGAACCGGTTCTGATCGCCGCTCCGGAACGAGAGTTCGAAGGTCGAGAAAATGCCGTCGTTGGCGTGCTCGCGGCACCAGGCCGTGGTCTCGCTGTCGTCGGTGTTCGGGTAGGAGCCCTGGTGTAAGGGTAGCGCGGGGAGGAAGCGCGCAAAGCACTCCATCGTAGGCGCGGTTGGCTCCGACTCCAGCAGTGCCCCGGTCCCGCCCGCAGTCCCTGCTGCCCAGGTGATCTGGCCCGTACCTGGTGGTACGCTGGCCATTGTTTTGTCGAGCTCGGAGACGTCTCCGCATAGTCCCTCGCAGCCTGAACCTGCGATGGCGACCACCATCGCGAGTACCGCCCTACCGATGAAACCTGAGGGTCGCACATGAAGAATCTAGCACAGAACGAGGCGGCTTGTGCACCGGTCTGCGCCCTGTTGAGGTGAAGTTCACTTTCTTCTGCCGTTTAGGCAGGATGACCCCAACGGTGAGGGCCCACCCTGACGTTCGGCAGGTCGTTGGCAGGTAACGTATTCCCAGTCTCGAGGTGCTGGACGCTCGCCGGGAGGAAGCATCTCACCTCGAAGAGGTAGAAGCCCTCGGGCACAGGGAGGCCCCAGTCGTCTCGGCCGTCCCACTCCACCGAATTCCCCATCGCGTTGCAGCTCGACGGAGAGGTGTAGTCGAACGCCTCTCCAGGACCGCCGATCCAGTCCTCAGGAAAGGGGACGGTTCTTCCCAACTCGGGCACTGGTAGCCGCCTGACCACTGGACCGGCCACGCTGCTGGCAGGGTTGAATGCCCTCACCCGCACTTCGCAGACGTTGTTTCAGTCCTCCACCCGGGGGACCGTGGCCTCGCACCCCGCGGGGATTTCCTCTCTGACACCCGCGGCGGGTCTGATCTTGACATCCACCCAGATGCTGCACCTCTCCCAAGGGAGGAACTGGAGCAAGGTCCGCGGAAGCTGGTCGGCCACCTCGGGCATGAGGGCCCTGGTGAGGAACGGGTCCCTGTGGAACACTAACGGATCTCCGCATAGGCAGGGAAGCACTCCTGGGCACCGGCTGAGACCGGGAGATAAGGGACGGCCAGGCGGGCCAGGGCCATGGAAGAGAACTGGTGCGGCATCATTGAAACCCCTCGCCCCGAGCGTCCCTCGTGGAGGCCACGGAAATGAGCCGAGCGTGTCACCGGAGGAGGAAGGGGCTCAAGGGATGTAGGACTTGGTGTCTGTATCGGTTGCCGGACCTCAGTCCCCAGTCCCCCGAATCAGCGGCTCTTGCCCTTGATCCCCATCCTCTTCACCTTCTCCTGCAGGGTCGACTTCGGCATTCCGAGCGACTTGGCAGCCGCCCTGAGGCTGCCGCACCGGGCGATTGCCTGCTCGAGCATCTCCTTTTCCTTGGCGTCGACCTGGTCCTGAACGTTCCTGGCCACACCAGGCTCGCTTTCTGGCCCGGCGCTGAGATCCAGGTCCGCTGGCTGGATCTCAGCTCCCTTGGCCGCCAGGATGGACCGCATGACGGCCGACTTCAGCTCCCGGACGTTTCCCGGCCATCGGTAGCTCTGGACCCGAGCCAGGGCTGCCTCGGAGAACCTGAGGGACCGCTTCAGCTCTCCGAGGTGCTGCCCGAGGAAGTGCTCGGCGAGGAACCTCAGGTCCTCGGGCCGTTCGCGGAGCGGCGGAATGTGGATCCGGACGACATTCAGCCGGTCGTAGAGGTCCGCCCGGAACCGACCATCCTCGATCATCTCCCTGAGCGGCTTGTTCGTGGCCGCGACCACCCGGACGTCCACCTTCCGGACTTCGTCCGAGCCCAGCCGCTCGACCTCCCCCTCCTGGAGCACCCTGAGGAGCTTCGCTTGCATGCCGGGCGGCATGTCCCCGACCTCGTCAAGGAAGAGGGTCCCGCCGTCCGCCTGCTCGAACTTCCCGGGCCTGTCCTTGGTGGCCCCGGTGAAGGTGCCCTTCTCGTGGCCAAAGAGCTCGCTCTCGATGAGCTCCGACGGTACGGCGGAGCAGTTCAGGGTGACGAGCCCCCGCCGGCGGGACTGGTCGTGGAGGGCCCTGGCAATGAGCTCCTTTCCGGTTCCACGCTCCCCCGTGATCAGGACCGGCCAGGAGGTCATGGCGGCCTTGGACACGGCCTCCAGGACCATGAGCATGCCTGGGTTTCGGGTCAGGACCTTCCCGGGCTGCTGGGCCGGCTCGGCGGGCTCCAGAGAAAAATCGTGCTCCCCGATCTTGAGGTTCTGGCCGAGCTCGATCATGGCATCCCGGATCTTGACTCCGTTGAGGAAGGTCCCAGTCGCGGAGCCTAGGTCCTCGACATAGTAGCCATCGGATCTCTTGGAGATCCGGCAGTGAAAGTGCGAGACGCTCGGAGAGCGAAGGACGAGGTCGTTCCCTGGGTCCTGGCCGATGGAGCCAATCGAGCCGACCTGGAGCCGAACCTTCCGGCCGTCCGGTAAAGCTCCGGAAAGGACACAGGGATTGAGGTCCGAGGGCGAAGCCTGGGGCTGCAGGGCCGAAAGGTCCCTGCGAGGGATGGTGGTCTGGTTGGCGAAGTATTCCACGGTGGCGGAAAGTTCGAGACGGATGGCTCCGAGCTCGATCACCGCACCGTGGGCCAGGGTGGCCTCCTGGACGCACTTGCCGTTGACGAACGTACCATTCCCAGACCGGTCCTCGAGGTGGACCTCCCCCGCGGTCAGAACCAGGTCGCACTGGTGGCGGGAAACCGACTGGTCGGGGATCTGGAGGTCGCAGTCCCGTCCCCGTCCGACCTTGACGAGCTCCGACTCGAGGAGGGGTAGGACCATGATGCGGTCGGAGCCCCTGAGTACCTGGATGGCCAGCCTGGATTCGGCGTCGCCGTTCATGGAATCATCACCCTCCCTGGATGCCCTGTTCCCTAGCACTTTCAGGCGGCTGACGCCAGAGGTTGCGACCTGGCGTACCGGCTGATGGCATCGCCCTCGTGGTCCGGGTCCGTGGGTCCACGACAACTTGTCCTTGTGAGAAAAAGATGCTATTTTTTCTTACAGACAATGGCGGGCAGAATCATGCAAGGCATGGATGCAAAGATACTAATTAGAACCCAGCGCAGTCGAGCCAAATCCGTCTTCTCGCCTGGGGATTTCCTCGACCTGGGCAGTCGGCCGGCCGTGGATCAAGCACTGCACCGGCTGGTGAAGGCCGGGAAGCTGCACAGGCTGGCCCGAGGGCTGTACGAGGCGCCTCGGGTGGATTCTTCGCTCGGCCCGCTCGCGCCCTCCATCGAGGCCATCGTGGAGGCGCTGAAGGGGCGCGACAGGATCCGCCTGCAGGCCTCGGGCGCCTACGCGGCGAACCTGCTCGGGCTGTCCGACCAGGTTCCCGTGACGGTGGTGTTCCTCACCGATGGACCGTCCCGGCGGCTCCAGGTGGGCGGCCTGGTCCTCGTGCTGAAACGCACCACCCCCAGGAACATGGCCACCTCGGGCCGGGTGAGCGGGCTAGTCATCCAGGCGCTCCGGCACGTGGGGCAGCAGGCCGTGGATGCCTCGATAGTCAAGCGGCTCAAGTCGCGACTCTCGGACGCAGACAAGAGACAGCTCCTCAAGGATGCCCGCTTCGCCCCGGCCTGGATCGCGGCCGTCATGAAGCAGGTCGCCATGCCCGAGGAGGCCTGAGCCTTGGACGACTTCCTGCGACTGCCGGAGGACAGACGGCGCCTGGTGTGCGAGCAGGGGCAGGCCCGACTCGGGCTCTCACCGGTCAGCCTCGAGAAGGACTTCTGGGTCTGCTGGACCCTCCGGGAGCTCTTTGGCTTGCCGGTCTGGGGACCGAGGCTCACCTTCAAGGGCGGCACCTCTTTGTCCAAGTGCTGGCAGTTGATCGCCCGCTTCTCGGAAGACATCGACGTGGTGATCGACCGTCAGTCCCTCGGGTTCGGCGGGGAGTCACTGGGCAGCAAGCGCATGAAGAAGCTCCTTGAGGCATGCAGCCAGGCGGTCCAGGAGGAGCTGCGCCCGGCGCTCGAGGAGCGCCTCCGGACCAGCCTGCCACCGGGTCTCGGCTGGGAGCTCGTGATGGCCTCGGAGGCCGAGGATCGGGACCAGCAGACCCTCCTGTTCCGGTACCCATCGGCCTTTCAGGGAGGCCTCGGGTACGTCAGGCCGCTGGTCAAGATTGAGCTGGGCGCTCGCTCGGAGACCGAGCCCGTGGAGACGCCGACCGTCACTCCTTACCTCGCGGAAGCCTTCCCCGAGCTGCTGCCGGACAGCGGCTTCAGCCTGCGCGCGGTCAGCCCCCTGCGCACGTTCTGGGAGAAGGCGATGCTGCTCCACGAGGAGAGGTTCCGCCCACCCGACAAGCCGCGGAAGACGGGGCTCTCGCGCCACTACTACGACCTCTGGTGCCTCATCGGGAAGGGAATCGCCGCCCGAGCCGCGGCGGATACCGGCCTGTTCGAGAGGGTCGCGCTGCACCGGCAGCGGTTCTTCAAGCTGTCCTGGGTGGACTACGGAACACTCGAGAAAGGGACCCTGAAGCTGCTGCCTCAGCCTGAGCAGCTCGCCCTCTGGCGACGCGACTACCAGGCCATGCGGGCCGAGATGTTCTTCGGACCTGCGCCCGACTTCGAGACCGTGCTGGGCGTCGTGCAGGAGTTCGAGGAAGGGTTCAACCGGACCGAGGGGTAGAGCGTTCAGCCGATCAAGGTGCCGCCATCGGGCGGCTGGTCCCCAGCATCTCCGCCGCCAACTCGATTGCTTTCTGCCCCGCCATGGGGAGCACGGCGCGGTGGGGATCGAGGCACCTGACCACCATCTGCTCGGTCGCGAGGATGGCCACGATGAGCCGCTCCCACTTGACCGCGAGCTTCTGAAGATCGTCCATGGTGACGGGGTCGCCGCACCCTGGTAGGCGCCTGTTGAGCGCCTCTTCGAGGAGCAATCGAACCGCCTCCGAGAGGCTCGTTCGGTCCTGGAACGAGGTCGCCTGGATGCGCGAGTGGAGCAGCTTGGACAACCGGATGGTCACACTTGGCATGGTCTCCTCCTGAGTGGTTGGGGTCGTGCTCAGCAAGGAACGTGCCTCTCGATCGGGACCACCCAAGTCCGCGGATTTGGTCCACCGATGGGCTCACATCGGACCTCAGCGCGGCCGGAATTCCGGCCACGTGTCCGGAATTCCGGCCGGCCACCGGCCCCAATTTTTGTCGCGCCCGTCGTACCAAGTGTCCAACCCGCAACTGGTGCACGCGGTTGACAAAAGGAGTTGCGCGGGCACAATTTGTCCAACGTTTTGTACTCTACTGACGATCGCTCTTGTCCTACGCTTTTCCGCTTTCCGCCCCTGGACTTGGCCTGCAAACAACGGTTGCGTTAGGTGTGGGGTGATTACAGGGGACTGGGGGGACCCCAGGCCGCACCAGAAAAGTTGGGGGCGCGCGATCATGCGAAGCGATCAAGATCCATTGAGCTTCGCCCCATCATCCGCGTGGCGCTCCATGCACCTGAACCATCCCGCGCGAAGTGGGTCCTGCAGTCCGCCGGGCAGTCCGCTGTGCTTGTCCTCCTGGCTCCCGTCCGCTACGCTCGGACCCAGGTTCCCGATGAGCATTCGAGGAGGACCGTCATGGGACGCGGGGTCGGGATAGCCGGCAAGTTCGTTGTGCTCGACCTGTGGATCTGCGTAGCGCTCGCCGTGGTGTCCTGCAACGAGCGGACCGACGGCCCTCCACCCACCCAGGGAACTGTCGCCGGGTGGGAAGCGCTCCAGATCGAGGCGGATTCCCTCCGGAAGGCTGCCCAGTACGACCAGGGGCTGGTCTTGGCGAACAAGGCCCTGCAGTTGGCCGAGCAGGCCCAGGGTCCCGATCATCCTGCCGTGGCCAGGTGCTTGAACACGCTCGCCAGGCTGCACCGCGCTCAGGCGCGCTTCTCGCAGGCCGAGGAGATCGCCAAGCGCGCCCTGGCGATCCGGGAGAAGGCACTCGGCCCAGATCATCCCGAGGTGGCCACGAGCCTGAACACGCTCGCGGAGCTGCTTGGAGATCTGGGCCAGTACGCTCAGATGGAGCCGCTCCTCCAGCGCGCCCTGGCGATCCAGGAGAAGGCCCTCGGCCCGGAGCACCTCGAGGTTTCCGAGAGCCTCAAGAACCTCGCGAGCCTGGCCTTCATCCAGGGCCAGTTCGTGCAATCCGAGCAGTACATCAAACGTTCACTTTCGATCAGGGAGAAATCGCTCGACTCTGAGCATCCAGACGTGGCCGAGAGCCTGGACCTCGCCGGGTTAGCGGCGTTTGCCCAGGGCCAATACGCGAAGGCCGAGCCTCTCTTCAAACGCGCGCTGGTGATCCACGAGAAGGCGCTAGGACCCGAACATCCCGACGTGGCCGAGAGCCTGACGAGGCTCGCGATGCTCTACCGAAAGCAGGGCCTGTACTCGGCGGCCGAGCCGCTCTTGCTGCGCGCGCTGACGGTTTTCGAGAAGTCGCTCGGTAGGGAGCATCCCCGCGTGGCCTCGTGCCTTGGCGTCATGGCATCGCGGTACCTCGACCAGAACCTTTTCGATCAGGCCGAGCCGCTCCTCAAGCGAGCACTGGCGATCCGGGAGAAGGCGCTTGGCCCGGAGCACCCCGATGTGGCCGGCTCCCTGCACAACCTCGCGGCGCTCTACCCCTCCGGGGCCAATACGATTCGGCCGAACCACTCCTCAATCGGGCGCTGGCCGTCAGGGAGAAGGTATTCGGACCGGATCATCCCCTGGTAGGTGCAGACTTGGGTTTCCTCGCAAGCCTATACAAGGCGAGAGGTCAGTACTCTCAGGCCGAACCACTTTTCTTGCGAGTGCTGGCGATCGATGAGAAGTCACGTGGCCCGGACCATCCCGATGTGGCGAGGGACCTGAACAACCTCGGCGGGCTCTATTTTGCGGAGGGCAAGCTCTTCAAGGTCGAGCCCCTTCTCGTGCGAGCGGTGGCCATCATGGAGAAGGCTCTTGGCCCGGATCATCCAGACCTGGCCACGGCATTGAGCAGCCTCGCGGTGGTCTACGACGCCCTGGGTCAGTTCAAGATGGCCGAGCCCCACCACCTGCGCTCGAGGGCGATCCGAGAGAAGATCTTCGGCCCGGAGAGCCCGGCGCTGGCCCACAGCTTGACCATCCTCGCTGATCATCACCTCCTGCAAGGCCAGTGGGCCCAGGCCGAGCCGCTCTACATGCGCGCGTTGGCCATCAGCGAGAAGGCCCTCGGCCCGGATCACCCCCAGGTGGCCCAAAGCCTTTCGAGCTTTGCCAAGTTCCTCCGCAAGGCCGGCCGGGACGCGCAGGCCGAGCCCCTCGAGAAGCGCGCGGCCGCCATCCGGGCCATCAAGCGGTAAAGGCAACCCGGTCTAGGCAGCCATGCGGATGGGTGGCCGGAAAACCGGCCACTCCCGGCCGGAAAACCGGCCACCCTGGCGGCCACCTCCATATCGCGATGTCTTACGAGCAGCCTGGATCGCGGGGGACCGCACTCCAGAAACCAAAGCAGACACCATGTTCCGCGCCATGGCGTTGTCCTACGGTGCGCGCCTCGTCTTCGGATCGTCCGCTGGCACGACCCTTGCCAGTGTTCCGTACGTGATCGAACCCAATCCCAGACTCCTGCCGATGGTCGATGGGCCGACCTCCAATACGATCGCGATACGCGGTCTGGCCGACGCTGCCGAGAGCCTCGGGCTCCTCCTGGAGCTGATGGCTGAGCTGTCCAGGCGGCAGGGTGGCGACTCTGGGCTATGCCCGCCTCATGGAGAGCTCCAGCCCGGAAACCCCGCCCCCATACTGACCGTCGCCGAGGTGGCCGCCATGCTCCGCATGAACACCAAGTCGGTCTACGCCGCCATCGCCGCCGGCGAGCTGCCGGGCAAGAAGGTCGGGCGGCGCACTTTCGTCCCCCGGGCCGCCCTGCTAGACTGGTTGCGGTCTAACGAGCGCGTGCCGCCCTCACGGGGAAGGAGGGTGTGATGACGGTGCGCCACGACAAGAAGAAGGGCTGGTTGGTCGACATCGTGTACACGTACCCGGACGGCACCAAGGAGCGGCTCAAGCGCAAGTCGCCGGTCCAGACCCGGCGAGGCGCCGAGCAGTACGAGCGCCAGGTACGCGAGGCGATGCTGGCCAACCCCTCCAACAATGGAACTCGAGTTCGAAGGGAGGTGCCGACGCTGGATGCGTTCGCGGACGAGTTCGTCGAGTCCTACGCCAGGGCCAACAACAAGGCCTCCGAGGTGAAGGGCAAGAAGGAAATCCTGGCCCATCACCTGAGGCCCGCCTTCGGCCGCCTCAAGCTGAACCGCATCGGCCCCCAGGAAATCGAGCGCTACAAGGCCAGGAAGCTCATGGACGAGTACGCCCCTGGCACCGTCAACAACCACCTCACCGTGCTCCGGAAGCTCCTGGCCGTGGCCGAGGAATGGGGGCTCATCGACAAGGTGCCCAAGGTCAAGTGGCTGAAGGTCCCCGAGCAGGAGTTCGACTTCCTGACCTTCGAGGAGGCTCCACGCCTGGTGGCCGCGGCCGACATGCGCTTCGGGCCGATGATTCTGGTGGCGCTCAAGACCGGCCTACGCATCGGCGAGCTGCTGGCGCTCCATTGGGACGACGTGGACCTGGTCGCCGGCAGGCTGATGGTGCGCAGGTCGACCTGGCGCGGCCACGTGGGCACCCCGAAGAGCTCGAGGTCGCGGGAGGTGCCGCTCAGCCCGGAGGCCGTCCGGGCGCTCAAGCAGCACCGGCACCTCCGGGGCGAGCACGTGTTCTGCCACGCCGACGGCAGCCCGCTCACGGACGGGCAGTGCAAGTGGCCGCTGTGGAGCTCGTGCCGGCTGGCCGGACTCAGGCGCATCGGCTGGCACGTGCTCCGGCACACCTTCGCCAGCCACCTGGTGATGCGCGGCGTCTCGCTGAAGGCGGTGCAGGAGCTGCTGGGGCACAGCACGATCGAGATGACCATGCGCTACGCCCACCTGTCGCCACAGGTGACGCGCAACGCAGTGGCCATGCTCGACCAGGAGGCTCCGAGGGCGGCGGGCGCGGAAGGGCTCAACACCGTGCTGGGTCACGGCCCCAGTACGGCCCCATGTATGGCCAGTGTTGCAAACAGGCCATGAACATTGGATGAAAGTGATGGAGGCGGCGGGAATCGAACCCGCGTCCGAGAATGATCCAACCGGAGCCACTACATGCTTATCCCGCGTTCAGTTTAACCACCGCCAGCGCCCACGGGCGGGCACTGTCGGCCGCGATCCTGGCTGCGTTTCGCCTTCCACCCGTCAGGAGAAGTGGTCGGCTATCCCGCTCAATGACATCCAGGTCCGGTACGCAGGAGCTCCCGGTTGGACGTGGTCGCACTCAGGCGGCCAGGGGCATCTGCTGGTTGGCAGTTTTCAGGTGCCTGGTTTTTACGAGGGCTAGGCTCCCCGGCATGCAACTCGGCGTTCACATCCCCGTCGAATCCAAATCGCCCCCGAGATTCCAAAGAACCACGGACATCCTAAGGCCTCCCCGACCCTTCCGCAAGCGGATAATCAATGTCGTATATTTTCAACGCGTTGGGATGTCCTCCGTCCCCCTCCAGCACGGGCGGGTGACACCGGCGTCCACCCTTGACTCGCTGGTCAACAAGTGTTACCGATCCGCCAGTTTTTGGAGGCAGTAGAACCTTCAACCGGAGAGGGAGATCATGGAACGGGTCAACGGCTTGCGTGATTGGCTCAAGGCGGGTGCCCGGCGCTGGACGCCGGCGTTGTCGGCCCTCCTGGTCCTGCTCCTCGCGCCGATCGCCAGCGCCGGCGAGGCGGACCTCAAGCTGCCAGACCTGCACAGCGTCTCCTTCCTGGGCGTGCCGGGCTACTGGCTGCTGACCGGCGGCCTGTTCGTGTGCCTGCTCGGCATGGTGTTCGGCATGGTCATGTACATGGGCCTGCGGAACCTGCCCGTGCACAAGGCCATGAGGGAGATCTCCGAGCTCATCTACGCCACCTGCAAGACCTACCTGTTCACCCAGCTGAAGTTCATCCTGGTGCTGTGGGTGTTCATCGGCGCCATCATCGTGGTGTACTTCGGGGTGCTGAAGCCGGTGGGCGTGATGAACGTGGCGATCATCGTGGGGTTCAGCCTGGTGGGCATCGCCGGCTCGGTCATCGTGGCCTGGTTCGGCATCCGGCTGAACACCTTCGCCAACTCGCGCTCGGCCTTCGCCAGCCTCAAGGGCAAGCCCTTCCCCACCTACGCCATCCCCCTGCGGGCCGGCATCTCCATCGGCATGCTGCTCATCTCGATCGAGCTGCTCATCATGCTGGCCATCATGCTGTTCATCCCCGGTGACCTGGCCGGGTACTGCTTCATCGGCTTCGCCGTGGGCGAGTCGCTGGGCGCGGCCGCGCTGCGCGTGGCCGGCGGCATCTTCACCAAGATCGCCGACATCGGCTCGGACCTGATGAAGATCGTGTTCAACATCAAGGAGGACGACGCGCGCAACCCGGGCGTCATCGCCGACTGCACGGGCGACAACGCCGGCGACTCGGTCGGCCCCACCGCCGACGGCTTCGAGACCTACGGCGTCACGGGCGTGGCGCTGATCACCTTCATCCTGCTGGCGGTCAAGGGCGAGACCGTGCAGATCCAGCTCCTGGTCTGGATCTTCGTCATGCGCGTGCTGATGATCGTGACCTCGGCCGTGTCCTACTGGATCAACGGTTTCATCGCCTCGGCCCTGTGGAAGAACGCCGACAAGATGAACTTCGAGACCCCGCTCACCTCGCTGGTGTGGATCACCTCGATCATCTCGGTGGGGGTGACCTACCTGGCCTCCTACCTGCTGATCGGGACCGTGGGCGACGGCACGATGTGGTGGAAGCTCTCGACCATCATCACCTGCGGCACGCTGGCCGGCGCCATCATCCCCGAGCTGGTCAAGGTGTTCACCTCGGTCAAGTCCGCGCACGTCAACGAGGTGGTGAACTCCGGCCGCGAGGCCGGCGCCTCGCTGACCGTGCTGTCGGGCCTGGTGGCCGGCAACTTCTCGGCCTACTGGCTGGGCATGGCCATCATCTCGCTCATGGGCATCGCCTGGGCGGTCAGCACCAGCGGCCTCTCGGACCTGATGATCGCGGCCCCGGTGTTCGCCTTCGGCCTGGTGGCCTTCGGCTTCCTGGGCATGGGCCCGGTCACCATCGCGGTCGACTCCTACGGCCCGGTGACGGACAACGCCCAGTCGGTCTTCGAGCTCTCGACCATCGAGTCGCTGCCCGGCATCAAGGAGGAGATCAAGAAGGACTTCGGCTTCGACGTCGACTTCGAGAAGGGCAAGGCCTTCCTGGAGGAGAACGACGGCGCCGGCAACACCTTCAAGGCCACCGCCAAGCCGGTGCTGATCGGCACCGCGGTGGTGGGCGCCACCACGCTGATCTTCTCCATCATCGTGCTGCTCACCCAGGAGAGCACCGGCGCCGGCCAGGTCGGCAAGATCACCGACGTCGACCTGAGCGCGGCCGCCCACATGTTCTCCATGCTGAACCCGCTGTTCCTGCTGGGGCTCATCACCGGCGGCGCGGTGATCTTCTGGTTCAGCGGCGCCTCCATCCAGGCGGTCGCCACCGGCGCCTACCGCGCGGTGGAGTTCATCAAGGCCAACATCAAGCTGGACGGCTCGTCCACCAAGGCCAACATCGAAGACAGCAAGAAGGTGGTGGCCATCTGCACCCAGTACGCCCAGAAGGGTATGTTCAACGTGTTCCTGGTGGTGTTCTTCTCCACCCTGGCCTTCGCCGTGCTGGATCCGAATTTCTTCATCGGCTACCTGATCTCCATCGCCGTGTTCGGCCTGTACCAGGCCATCTTCATGGCCAACGCCGGCGGCGCCTGGGACAACGCCAAGAAGATCGTGGAGACCACGCTCAAGGAGAAGGGCACCCCGCTGCACGCGGCCACCGTGGTGGGCGACACCGTGGGCGACCCGTTCAAGGACACCTCGAGCGTGTCCATGAACCCGATCATCAAGTTCACCACCCTGTTCGGGCTCCTGGCCGTGGAGCTGGCCATCACCCCGGCCATCCGCGACAACCACACCCTGCGCTTCTGCCTGGCGGGTGCGTTCTTCGCGGTGGCCATGGTGTTCGTGTGGCGCTCGTTCTACGGCATGCGCATCTCCAAGAAGATCAACTAGGCCTCGCCCGGCCGCCCCGCGCGGCTTGACCTTCCCCCATTCCCGTGAGATTCCTTTCCCCGACCCCCGGGAGGGATCTACATGCCCAGGCAGCACCTCCTCCCCTGCTCCACCCTGCTCGCCTGGCTGGCGCCCACCCTGGCGCTGGCCCAGGTCGCACCCGCGCCGCCCGCCGGGCCCGAGGCCGAGGAGCGTCTCGAGCTCCAGGACGGCACGCTGCGGAAGCTGCGGGGCGGCCAGGTGCTGTGGGAGACGGCCCTCGCCCCGCAGCTCGCGCCCGGCGCGCAGGGCCCGGCCACGCGCGGCCCCCTGCCGCTCGGGGATCGGCTCGCGCTGTGCCTGGGCGCCTCGCTCTACGAGCTCTCGGACGCGGACGGCAAGGCGCTGCGCCGCCACACCCTGCCCGGTCCCTGCAGCGTCCTCGAGGCCGCCCCGGGCGGCCTGCGCCTGGTGAGCCAGGGCCAGGAGGGCGGCCAGGACTGGCGCTGGGAGGTCCTGCTCACCCGGCCCGACCAGGAGCTCGCCTTCTTCGCCTTCACCGCCGGCGGCGCGGGCAGCACCTGGGCCCGCCTCCAGTCGCGCCTGGTCGACCTGGGGGCCGACCCGGCAGACCGCCGCGCCCGGCTCGAGGCCGAGCCCTCGCTGCGCGGCGCGCTCGAGGCCGCCGTCCCCCGCCTCCAGGCGCTGGCCGCCCAGGATCTCACCAACCCCTGGTACCACTTCACCCGCGGGGAGTACCTGGAGCTGCTCGGCCGGGCCGAGGAGGCAGCCCAGGCCTACCGCCAGGCGCTGGCCTCCGACCCGGCCCACGATCACGAGCTGCTCGCCATGGCGGAGGCGCTCGGCCGGCTGGACCCGGCCCTGGGCGAGGAGGCCCACCGGCGCGGGCTGCGCTTCCTGCTCACCCACGGCTACGAGCCCGAGCTGTGCCACGCCCTGCTCGGCCCCATGCTGCTGCTCGGGCGTGCGCCCAGGGGCGAGCGCCCCCGGGGGGAGCTCCTGGCGCGCGCCCGGCGCCTGCTCGACGTGGCCCCGCGGGTCGAAGGCGCGGCCGGCTTCTACGCGGCCCTGGCGGCCTCGGGCGCGGGCGAGGAGGTCGCCCGCTTCGGCGCGCTGGCGGAGGAGGCCCGGCCCTACCAGGTGTTCGGGCCCGCGGACCCCGCGGTGCCCTGGACGGGCGTGTGGCTGCAGGCGCTGATGGCGGCCCTGCTGGCCGTGCTGGCCGCCGGGGCGGTCAAGACGCTGCGCACCCTGTCCACGCGCTTCAAGCCGCCCGTCTCCACGCTGGCCCGGCTGAACCCCATGGCGCGCTGGAGCCGCGGGGAGCAGCTCGGGGTGCTGGCCGTGCTGGGCCTCGGCCTGTGGTGCGGCGGCCAGGCGGCCCGGGGCGTGGCGCTCATCGGCGTCCAGGCCGCGGTGCCCATCAGCCTGCTCGAGGGCCAGCTCCAGCACCCGGCCGCGCGCGCCTACCTCGAGGCCCTGCCGGCCCGGCCCGGCGTGGTGTTCCTGCGGGCCTTCGGCCACCAGCAGGCCGGCGAGACGGTCCAGGCCATGGAGCTCTACCAGGGTCTGGAGGAGCCCGGCGCCTGGACCAACCTGGGGCTCCTGCACCTGCTGCAGGGCGATCTCGCCAAGGCGCGCGAGCTGCTCACCCGGGCCCAGGAGGAGGCCCCCGACCAGGAGGAGGCCCGCCTGGCCCTCGGGAGGCTCGACCGCCTCGAGGCCAAGGCCGCCGCGCCCTCGGGCGAGGCCCAGCCCGCGCCCGGCGCGGAGGGGCCCGGGCTGGCGGCGCCCGCCTGGCCGCCGACGGGCCTCGCGCGCCGGCTGGACCGCCTCGAGCGCGCGGGCCTGGAGCCCGGCCCGCTGCCCGCGCTGCCCACCCTCGAGCACTGGCGGGACGTGTGGCAGGCCAGGCTCGAGGCCGAGCGGCGCGCGGAGCTGTCCGATCCGTTCCACGCCACGCTGGCGGCCGTGGCGGCCACGGACGTGGACGGCCGCGTGGTGTCCTCGTTCTGGGAGACCCTGCTGTGGCTGGACGTGGCCATCGCCGCGCTCGCGCTGCTGGCCTTCCTGGGCTCCTTCACCCGCCGGGAGCTGGAGTCCACCCGGCGGGGGAAGCTCGGCTGGGCGCTGGGCGCGGCCCTGCCCGGCGCGGCCCGGCAGTACTGGCTGCTCGGCACCCCCATCCTGGCGGTGTTAGCCTACCAGGTGTTCGGGGCCTGGGTGCTGGAGATGAGCCAGGGGGCCAGCTCGAACCTGCTCGGCGCCATCGCACTCCAGTCGGCGCCGGGCGCGGCCGGCCCCTTCGGCGCGTCGCTGCCGCTCCTGGAGCCCGGCCTGGCCTCCCTGGACTGGCTGTGCGCCCACTGGTGGGCGCTCCTGCCGGTGAACCTGGTGTTCGTGATCATCGCCGAGAAGGTGGCCGCGGATCCGGCCGGGCCGTTCATCCGCATGCGCGGCATGGCGCGCGCCACCTGGCGGCGCTGAGGGGGCCCGGGATGTCCAAGGCCTTCGTCAAAGAGGACGAGGCGGGCCCGCCCGACGAGGGCGAGGAGGAGCCCCGGCTCGCCGACGGCCCCCGACACATCACGCCGGAGGGCTTCGGGCGGCTGCAGGCCGAGCTCGACCACCTGTGGAAGGTGGTGCGCCCCGACGTCACCGCGCGGGTCGCGGCGGCCGCCGCCGAGGGCGATCGCTCGGAGAACGCCGAGTACATCTACGGCAAGAAGCGCCTGCGGGAGATCGACGCCCGCCTGCGTTTCCTGGCCAAGCTGCTGGAGCGCCTGACCGTGGTGCCGCCGCGGAGCGGGGGCGACCGGGTGTACTTCGGCGCCTGGGTCACCGTGGAGGACGAGGACGGCCAGCGCCGGACCTACCGCATCGTGGGCCCGGACGAGTCGGACTCGAAGATCGGCGCCATCTCCAGCGAGTCGCCCGTGGCCCGGGCGCTGCTGGGCAAGAAGGCGGGCGAGTGGGTGTGGGTCCAGCGGCCCAAGGGGCCGGCCGAGCTCCAGATCGTCGACATCCGCTACCAGGAGGGGTGAGCATGCGTACCCGGGGCCTGGCGATCACCTGCGCGGCCCTCCTGGCCTGCGCGGCCGCGGCCGGCGGCGAGGAGAAGAGGCCGATGCTGCACCTCTCGGGCCGGGTGGGCGAACGCGTCGAGCTCGCGGGCAAGAAGTCGCGCATCATCTGGCAGCACATGATCGGCCAGGTCGAGGGCAAGCAGGCCGAGTACTTCGACCCCGCGGATGGCGGCAACCAGATCGTGGTCCACGTGGAGGGCGGGCTCGCGAGCGAGGACCCGGTCGTCCTGTGGGGCAAGGTGCTCGAGGTGCGCGGGGAGTCCAAGCGCCCGAAGCGCAAGGGCGACAAGGGCACCAAGGTGGACGACAGCTACGTCGAGTACGCCCTCGACGTGGAGCGGGTGGTGTGGGTGCCGAGGGCCGAGGAGCTGCCCGGCCTCGTCGAGCGGCTCGTCGATCCGCAGCTCACCCCCGAGGCCAGGCGGGCGCTCGAGGAGCGGCTGGTGGCCGCGGGGCTGGCGGCGGTGCCCCTGCTGCTCGAGCGGCGCCTCGATCAACTCCTCTACCGCATCGTCGAACCCCGCAACTACCGCTCGCCCCACGCCCAGGAGTTCAGGCCCCGCTCGGCTGCCCAGGACGGCGGGATGTTCCGGGTGAAGGACTGGAAGGCGTTCTTCGCCGCCCGCCCGGGCCAGGACCTGGACGCGATCCGCGCGGGCCTCGAGCCGGCCGTCGACCGCTGGTTCCAGTCGAAGGGCCAGGAGCAGGTGATCGACTAGGTCACCCGGGAGGCGCAGCCATGCGACGACGGGCGTTCCTGCGAGGGCTGGGCGCGGCCGCGGCCTCGGGCGTGCTGCTCGGGCGCCCCGGCGCGACGGAGGCGCCTCCGGCCGCGAAGCCGGTCGAGCCGGCGCGGCCGCCGGCTGTGGAGACCAACCTGGCCGACTTCCAGGCGGTGCCCCGGGGGCCGCACGCCATCCCCGGGCCGTTCCCCGGCCGGGTCGTCCGGGTGACCGACCCGCGCGCGCTGGTCGGCGAGCGCCTCGACCCCAAGGCCATCTCCGACATGTTCGCCCGCGGCCTGGCCGCGCTGAGCGGGCGGGAGCCGCGCCAGAGCTTCGAGCAGCTATTCAGCCCCGCGGACGTGGTGGGCATCAAGGTCAACCCGGTCGGGCCGCCGCTCATCAGCACGCGCCTGGAGGTAGTGGACGCCATCGTGGCCTGGCTGACCGCCTCGGGCCTGCCCCGCGGGCAGATCGTCATCTGGGACCGCTTCGAGCACATGCTGGCCGAGGCCGGCTTCACCCCGGCGCGCTACCCCGGTGTGCGCATCGAGGGCCTGCAGGTCCTGGGCGAGAAGGGCACGGCCTGGAGGACCCCGGACGGCCGGCACCCCAGCGAGGAGCGTTTCGACCCGCAGGCCTTCTACCTGGCCCGCGGCGTGACGGGCGAGGCGGTGCGCGGCTACGACGACCTGGAGCACTACCTCGGCCAGCACGTGTTCGCCGGCGAGAAGTCGTTCTTCGGCAGGCTGGTCACCCGTGAGCTGACCAAGATCATCAACGTGCCGGTGTTCAAGAACACCGGCCAGGGCGTGTCCATGGCCACCAAGAACCTGGGCTACGGGGCCATCTGCAACACCGCCCGGCTGCACGAGCCGCTGTTCTTCCGCGTGTGCACCGAGGTCACGGCCGCGCCCTGGATCCGCGACAAGCTCGTGCTGAACGTGCTGGACGGGCTGCGCGGGCAGTACGACGGCGGCCCCATGCCGGCCGCGGCCTGCGTCTACCCCTACCGGACGCTGTACTTCGCCACGGACCCGATCGCCCTGGACGCCGTCGGCCACCGCCACCTGGTGGAGAAGCGCAGGCAGGCCGGGGTGGCGGTGAACGAGCACCCGCGCTTCACCCGCTACCTGCACGACGCCGAGGCGCTTGGGCTGGGCATCGCCGACCCGGCCAGGATCCAGCTCGTCGAGGTGCCGGCGTGAGGCCGGCGGGGCTGGCCCTGGCGGCCCTGCTCCTGGCGGGGCCGGCCGGGGCCGGTGAGGCCGGCTGGCTGCCGGAGGCGCTCGGGTCGCTCCGGGCCGAGGGGCCGGTCCGCGAGCTCGAGCCGGGCGGGCTGTACGGCTACATGGACGGCGGGGCGGACAGCCTGCTCGAGCTGGGCTTCGACCGCCTGTGGGTCAGGCGCTACGCGGCCGGCGGGGAAGCGGCGCGAGACGGGCTGGTGGTCGAGCTCTACCGGATGCGAGACGCCCCGGCCGCCCAGGGCCTCTTCTGGCAACGCGGCGGCCGCGACGCCCCGGGCCAGCGCCTGTGGCTCCAGGGCCGGCACGTGCTCGTGGCCACCTGGACGCCGGGCGCGGCGCGCGCCGAGCGGGGCGCGGGCGAGCTGGCCGGGCTGCTGGCGGCCCGCCTGGCGGGCGCGCGGCCCGATCCCTCGCTGGAGGCCCTGCTGGCCCTGCTGCCCGCGCAGGGCCGCCTCGCGGGCTCGACGCGGGTCGTGCGCGGGCCGCTCGGGCTCGAGGGTTTCTACAGCCTGGGCGAGGGGGACGTGCTCCTGCTCCGGCGCCCCGGGGCCGGGGCCACCGGGTTGCTGGCCCGCTACCGGGACGCGGCCGGCCGGGAGACCACCCGCCTGGCGCTGGCCTACGCCACGCCCGAGGCCGCCCGGCAGGCGCTGGAGCACCTGACGGCCCACCCCGATCCGTACCTGGAGACGCTGGAGCGCGCGGACGGCAGGCTGGTGCTCGGGGACGGCCAGGGGACCCGCATCGAGGCCACCCTCCAGGGCGCCCGCCTGGACCTCGCGCTCGAGCAGGTCGCGCCGCCCGCCCCCTGAATCGAGGGCCGCCGGCCGGGCGGCCTAGCCGCGGTCCGGGGGGCTCCAGGTCTCGGGCAGCGCCGCCACGCGCTGCGCCAGGGTCTGGCGCTCGGCCTCCAGCTCCTTCGGCAGGTGGGCACCGAAGCGCTTGAACCACTCCTGCACGCCCTCGACCTCGCGCTCGGCCTCGGCGCGGCGGAGGTCCATGATGCGGTGGTAGGCGGCGCGATCGTAGTCGAGCCCCTCCCAGGTGAGATCCTCGTAGCGGGGCATGCGGCCGAAGGGCCCGTCCACCGCCCCGGCCCGGCCGTGCACCCGGTCCACGGCCCACTTCAGCACCCGCAGGTTCTGGCCGAAGCCGGGCCAGGCGAACTTGCCGCGCTCGTCCTTGCGGAACCAGTTCACCCGGAAGATGCGCGGGAGCTTCACCCCCTTGCGCTTGCCGACCTCCAGCCAGTGGGCGAAGTAGTCGCCCATGTGGTAGCCGGCGAAGGGCAGCATGGCGAAGGGATCGCGCCGGATGGCGGCCTGGCCGATGGCCGCGGCCGTGGCCTCCGAGCCCATGGTGGAGGCCATGAACACCCCGTGCTGCCAGCTCTCGGCCTCGTACACCAGGGGGAAGGTGGACGACAGCCGGCCGCCGAAGAAGAAGGCCGAGATGGGCACCCCGGCCGGATCCTCCCAGGCCGGATCGTAGGACGGGCACTGCTTGATGGGCGCGGTGAAGCGCGAGTTGGGGTGGGCGGCCGGCTCCTTGGAGGCCGGGGTCCAGTCGCGGCCCTTCCAGTCGATGGCGTGCGCCGGGGCCGGGCCCATGCCCTCCCACCAGATGTCGCCGTCGTCGGTCAGCGCCACGTTGGTGAAGATGCAGTTGGACCCGAGCGTGTCCATGGCGCTGGGGTTGCTCTGGCGGTTGGTGCCCGGCGCCACGCCGAAGAAGCCCGCCTCCGGGTTGATGGCCCGCAGCGTCCCGTCGGGCCCGGGCTTGATCCAGGCGATGTCGTCGCCGACCGTGTGGGCCTTCCAGCCCTCCAGCCCCTTGGGCGGGATGATCATGGCCAGGTTGGTCTTGCCGCAGGCGCTGGGGAAGGCGCCGGCCACGTAGGTGCGCTCGCCCGTGGGGGACTCGAGCCCCAGGATGAGCATGTGCTCGGCCTGCCAGCCCTCGTCGCGCGCCATGACGGAGGCGATGCGCAGGGCGAAGCACTTCTTGCCCAGCAGCGCGTTGCCGCCGTAGCCCGAGCCGTAGGACCAGATCTCGCGCGTCTGGGTGAAGTGCACGATGTACTTCTTGGAGATGTCCGGTTCGCAGGGCCAGGCCACGTCCCGCTGGCCGGGCGCGAGCGGCGCGCCCACCGAGTGCACGCAGGCCACGAAGCGGCCGTCCCCGAGCGCGTCCAGCACCGCCTGGCCCATGCGCGTCATGATGCGCATGTTGCACACCACGTAAGGCGAGTCGGTGATCTGCACCCCGATGTGGCCGATGGGCGAGCCGATCGGTCCCATGCTGAAGGGGATCACGTACAGCGTGCGCCCGCGCATGCAGCCGGCGTACAGCCCCTGCAGCTTCTCGCGCATCTTGGCCGGCTCCTCCCAGTTGTTGGTGGGGCCAGCCTCCTCGCGGGTGGGGGCGCAGATGTAGGTGCGCTCCTCGACCCGGGCCACGTCGCTGGGGTGGGATCGCACCAGGAAGCAGTGGGGTCGTTTCTCGGGGTTGAGGCGGATGAAGGTGCCCGCCTGGACGGCCTGCTCGCAGAGCCGGTCGTACTCCTCCTGGGAGCCGTCGCACCAGTGGATGCGCTCCGGCTTGCACAACGCGGCGAGCTTCTCCACCCAGGAGATCAGACCCTGGTTGCTGGTGCGGACTCGTTCCATACCCTGCACGTCAGCCTCCTTCCGTGGAAATCTGAGACGTTCTTACGTCCCGGGTCGGGAGACTGCAAGCAGAAAAGGGACTGCCAGGACGAGCCGAGATCAGTCAGCCAGCGGACCCAGGGCGGGGATCACCACCTCGTCGAAGGGCTCGGTCTCGTCCAGCGCCCAGGCCTGGACGGTCATGGCCTCGCAGTCCGCGCTCACCCGCAGGTGGTGGTGCGCCGCGCGGAACACCTCGATCTCGGGCAGATCGCGGCAGTGCTCGTCCAGCGTCCCTCCCCCGCCGCCCGTCACGAAGGTGTGCACCCCCTCGACCACGCCGCGCTCGTAGGCGTGGGTGTGGCCCGCGAAGTAGACCTGGAAGCCCTGCGCGGCCAGGTAGGGCAGCAGCCAGGTGCGCACCGGCGGGTAGCCGTCGAAGGTGTCGGGCGGCTCGCAGGAGCCGGGCGACCAGCCCTCGGCCAGGGCCGGCTCATGGCCGATGACCACCCGCCAGGTGGCCGCGCGGGCCGCGGGCGACCCGGCCACCTGCTTGATCCAGGCCGAGATGGGGGTGTCCACGTCCTCGATGGGGAAGAAGGCGTGCTCCGTGTCCACCACCAGCACGAACAGGTTGCCCGCGGAGAAGGCGAAGCAGGTGCCGACCGGGGACTCGGGCGAGAGCAGCGCGCCCGGGCTGCGCCGGTAGTAGACCTCGCCGTGGCCCTCGTGGTTGCCGATGGCGAAGTACACCGCCAGGTGGTCCTGGACCGGGCCGAAGGGGGCGAACACCTCGAGATCCCAGAGCGCGTCGATCTGCCCGTCCCCGACCGCGTCCCCGGCGTGCAGCACCAGGTGCGGCTCGAAGCCCTCGAGCTCGGCCAGCACCCGGCCGCTGACCTCGGGGTGGCTCTGGCTGTCGGCCAGCACGGCGAAGCGCACGGCGTCCCCGGCCTCGGGCGCGGTGTAGGCGGTGTGCTCCGCCGAGGTCTGGCCGCACACCAGCCGGTAGGTGTAGCGCGTGTCGGGGCGGAGCCCGCCGGCCGTGAGCAGGTGCTCGGTGCGCTGGCCCTCGTCCTGGGCCGCGAGCGCGAGCGCCTGGCCGGCCCGGCCCAGCTCGAGCCGGCCGCGGCAGGCCTCCGCCGTCTCCCAGCCGATGGTCAGCGCGTCCGGGGCGGCGTGCGCGATCCATGGCCCGCGCGCGAAGGTCTCGTCGCTGACCGCGGCGTAGGGCCGCGGCCCGGGCGCGCGGCAGCCCTCCTCCTCGCCGGAGGAGCAGCCCCCCAGCGGGCACAGCGGGAGGGCCAGGGCCACTAGGCAGAGCAGTCCGCGCGAGCTGGCTTGGATCTTCATGGGACCCATTCTAGCCAGTGCGCGTCCGGCTTGCCATTCCCGCGTGCATGCCCGATGCTCGGCGACCATGGCCAGCCTGGTGGGACACGCGCTCGGCGCCCTGGCGGTCTGGGAGGTGGGTCGCCGCCTGCCCGGCGGCTGGGTGCCCCCGCGCCGCCGGGCCCTGCTCCTGCCGGTCGGGCTAGCCCTGGCCCCGGATCTCGACGTGGTGGTGGGCATCCTCACCCGCCAGCCCCTGCACCGGGGCCTGACCCACTCGTTCCTGTTCGCGGCCCTGCTGGGCGGCCTGGCCTGCCTCGTCCTGGCGCTCGTCCGCGGGCGGCAGGCCGGCCCGCCGCTCTGGCGCGTGGGGGCGGTGCTGGTCGCCTGCGCGCTGGTCCACCCGCTGCTCGACTTCCTGATGGCCCGCGGGCGGGCGCTGCCCTGGCTGTGGCCCCTCTCCGACCAGGGTTTCCTGAGCCCGATCCAGCTCCTGCCCACCGCCTACTTCGGTACCAGCGGCCGGGGGCTCCTGGGCGTGGCCCTCGAGCCGCGCACCTGGGCCGGGGTGGGGCTGGAGCTCCTGAGCCTGGGCGGGCTGTGGCTGGCGGCGGCCTCGCGGCGCGCGCGCTGGCTCGCGCTCGGCCTGGGCGCCAGCGCGCTGGGCGTCGGCATCACCCTGCTGCTGTACCGCTGAGCGCTTGTGGCCGCTCCGCGCGCCTGCTACCATCCCGGCCAGCAGCGGAGCGCGAGGAGGCCGCGTGACGAGCACCCCCGAGGAGCACGAGCAGCAAGCTTTCCTGGCGCGGCTCCAGCCCCTGGTCCGGCCCGGCGACGTCTTCAACCTCGTGCTCGAGCCCCCCTGGTGGGCGCTGGACAGGCAGCTCACGGGCCTGGCCCTGCGCCTCCGGCAGCGCCGCCTCTTCGGCGCGCTCGGCCGCACCCTCGAGACCCACAGCATGCTGCTCCTGCGCGGCGAGCAGCTCCTGTCGGTGGAGGCGCCACGGGCCCGGCTGGTCCCGCTGGGGGCGCTGCACCAGGCCCGGCTGTCGGTCTGGCGGCTGAGCGGGCACGAGCTCGCCCCGACCGAGCTCGACTTCCTGGAGGATGCGGCCAGGCGCTTCCTGGATCGGGCCTTCGACCCGGCGGGGGTCATGGCGCTGGCCGCCCAGGGCGTCCTGGGCTACCCGCGCACCCTGCGGCCCGGCCCGCTGGAGCTGTGCCGCGCCCACCGCGCCAGCGCGGTGGCCGTGCGCGCCTGCTTCGAGCACGTGCGCCGCACCTTCGAGCGCCGCGGCGCGCCCACCGTGCCGCGCATGTTCCAGCGGGTCAAGGACCCGACCTGGCTGGACACACCCATGGTCGAGGCGAGCAACCGCCACCTGCGCGGGCTGGACCTCGAGGCCACCTGCCCAGCGCACTTCTCGAACAGCCAGCGGTTCGCCGACGAGTTCAGCCTGGTGGCCGAGCTCGACCACGGCGTCCAGCTCCACCCCTGACACGCGATGGGCAATCCGCTCTCCAAGCCCCTGGACGGACCGGCCTCGACCGTGACGCTCTGGCGGCTGATGGATCGCGGGGCCTGGGCGCTGTTCCTGCTGTACTGGTTGCTGGCCGCGGGCTCGGTGGCCGGGATCGCGCTGCTGGTCCGGGCCATCGGCCCGGAGCTGAAGCTCGCCATCCTCGACTACGTGCTGCCCGCCGACTTCCGCCTGGCCGGGCAGATGCTGCTGGAGAGCTTCTTCGGCCACCTGGGCGAGCGGCTGCTGGCCAACTTCGCCTTGCAGGGCGGCATGGCCGCGGTGAGCGTGGCCTGCTGCGTGGTCAAGGAGCTGCTCAGCCGGCGCATCGAGCACCAGAACCCGCTGCTCCAGGAGGGCCACGCGCCCTGGCCGCTGTGGCGCCAGGTGCTGGAGGAGCTCAAGTTCGCCGTGCTGTACCTGCTGGCCTACAACGTCATCTTCTGGCTGGGCTACCCGCCCTACGGGCCCACCCGCCTGGCGGCCGACGTGCTGTCCTACGTCAGCCTGTTCGTGTTCTTCAACGTGACCTTCATGTGCCCCCTGTTCCTGCGCCACCGGGTGGGCTACGGGCGCATGGTGCGGACCTTCTTCGCCCGGCCGCTGCAGGCCTTCGGCTTCGCGGCGGTGTGGTGCGCGCCGTCGCTGCTGGCCATCCACCTCCTGGGGAACGTGCGCACGGGCTGGGCGCTCACCCTGGTGCTGCTCGCCCACGTGGTGGTCACCGCCCCGGCCGCGGTGGGCGGCACCTGGCTGGCGGCCCGGATGCTGCCCGTGGCCCAGGCCATGCGCCCGGCCGGCTGGTTCACCCGGGTGCTCGGCTGGGGCGTCATGCTGGCGTTGCTGGTCGCCAGCGGTGTGGTGACCACCCGCCTGGCCACCTCGCTGAACGCCAAGACCCAGATCCTCAAGTGCCGGTACACGCTCGTCCCGGGCACCTTCGACTACCGCCTGCCCTCCCTCAGCGACCTCAGCGTGGGGCTCAGCTTCGAGGTGGAAATCACCAACCCCACCGAGGTGGACGTGCGCGTCGAGAGGAGCCGGGTGGAGGTGCGGAACTCCGGCAAGTACTTCAGCGAGGCGCGCCTGGCGCCCATCGCGGTGCCCGCCGGCCAGACCGTCCGCCAGCCGATCGACCTCGACGTGGAGATCGCCCTGAGCCGCCTGCTCGAGTGGCGTGAGCTCGTCCAGGGCGACTGGGAGGTGACCTGGTGGATCGAGGTGGAGCCGGGCTGGGAGTTCCCGGTCTACTTCAGGTGAGCCCTACTTCTTCTTCTCCGCCTTCTCCACCTTGCGGGGCTCCCAGGACAGGTCGAGGATGGTGAAGGTCGGCTTGGCCGTCTCGAACACCGGCTGGATGGGCAGGCCGATCTGGGGCTTTCCCGAGCGCAGGTAGCTCATCATGATGGTGTTCACGCCCTCGATCTCCACCGAGATCACCTCGCAGGGCACGGGCACGCGGTTGAACGCGCCCGGGTTGGCCACCGTGATGTGGGTGTGGATCTTGGCCGTGGTGCGGGCCGCCTCGGTCACGTCCACCCACGCGGTCTTCTCCAGGCAGTCCGGGCAGTACACCCGCGGCGGCAGGAACACTTGGCCTTCCTTGCCCGCCGGCTTGCACTTCCGGTTCTTGCACTTGGTGGCCATGAGCTTGCCTTGGGCCAGCCCCTGGAAGAACGGCGTCTCGCCGCCGTAGGTGTGGATATGGATCGGCGCGCGGGGCTTCTCGATCACCATGGGATCGAGCCCGCGCAGCACGGTGGCGGTCGGGTTCAGGTTGTCATAGTCGTAGGACTGTTTCGACATGGCCTGCCTCCTCACTTCGCGATCACGGCTTCCGGCCGCATCAAGATGGTGCAGGTGACGTGCGAGCCCACGCCCGCGTGGCTGATGGCCAGCCCGCGCTTGGCGTTCGGGACCTGCAGGTTCTCGAGGTCCTTGGGCTTCTCCTTGCCGAAGCGCTCCCACATCTCGGGCCGGGCGTGGAAGTGGGCCCAGCGCTTGTTGAGCTGCCAGAAGAGCTCGACCACCTGCATGATGCCGGTGGCGCCGACCGCGTGCATGCAGCCGATCAGGCCGCCCGACAGGTTCGCGGGCAGCCGGCCCTTCTTGCCGACCAGCTCCTTGGGGAAGCTGCCGTCGTTCGGCACCTTGAGGTAGGCGTCGCCGCTCTCGATGTACTCCGGCCCGTAGCCGTACGGCCGCAGGCCGATGTCCTCGTAGGTCTGGATGTCGCTGATGGTGAAGGCGTCGTGCAGCTCGACCAGGTCGAGATCCTCGAGCGGGTTCCGGATGCCGCACATGCGGTAGGCGTAGTTGGACGCCATGCGGGCCGCCAGGAAGCCGGTGAAGCCCGGGTAGCGCTCGTCGCCCTCAGCGCCCTTGAGCTTGGCGTAGTGCTTCTTGATCTTCTCGTCGTCCTCCTCGTGGGGCAGGAGCGGGATCTCCATGTGGCGCCGGTCGGCCGTGCGCAGGGTGTGGCTGCCGGCCGCGACCCAGATGCGCACCGGGTGGTCGGTGAGCTTGTAGGCCACCTCCTCGGAGCACAGCAGCGCCCCGGCCACGCCCACGCTCATCAGGCAGGCGTCGTAGAAGCGCAGCGGGTCGGCCACGATGGGCGACTTCTCCACGTCCTCCACGGTGATCTTGCCGTGGGTCTGGGAGAACGGGTTGGAGTAGGCGTGGCGCCGGTTCTTGACCGCGATCTTGGACATGGTGCGGCGGAAGGCCGGCGAGCCCTTGCCGAACACCTTCCAGTAGCGCTGCGCCATGAGGGCGTAGTAGCCGGTGTAGATGTGGCCGAGCTCGGTCTCGTAGTCCTTGTCCGCGGCCGTGGCGATGTAGTGGTTGCCGGTCCAGGTGTCGACCTCGTCCATGCGCTCCCAGCCCATGGCCAGGCTGCAGTCCGAGTAGCCCGAGGCCACCAGGTTGGCCGCGATCCACAGGGTCGAGCCGCCGGTGGCGCCGCCGGTCTTGATGCCGACGTTGCCCAGCGGGTCCAGGCCCAGGCGGTCGTGGATGAGGGCCTCGCCCAGGAGCTGATCTCCGAAGTGATCGGCGAAGTGGCCGTAGCAGGCGGTGTGGATGTAACCCTTGAGCTCCTGGATGCCGTCCACCTTGAGCTCGTTCTCCAGGGCCAGCATGCGGAAGGCCTCGACCGCCAGCTCCTCGGTCTTCTTCTCCGGGTAGCGCTTCTTGTAGTCGCTCTGACCCGCGGCCACCAGGTAGACCGGCCGCATCTGCTTGGGCACCTGCAGGTTGCCCGGCCTGAACTTGATCATGCTTCCTCCTTCGGAGTGGAGTGGCTTGAAGGTTGACGCCCCTGTCAGGGTGTCCCGAAAAAAACACACCTTCCCAGGCGATGCAACTGTTTTCAAGAATCCGGAACACCCTGTCAGGCAACAAGAAAACGACCGACCAAGGGCCGGGTTGCAGGCCGGGCCCAGCCGGGGTAGCTTCGGCCTACGAAGGGAGGCGCCATGCTCGATCCTGGCAAGACCGCGCTCCTGGTCATCGACGTGCAGGAGAAGCTCGCCCGGCTGATGCACGCGCGAGAGGAGACCTTCGCGGCCATGGTCCAGGTGGTCGAGGGCGCCCGCGCGCTCGGCCTGCCCGCGGTGTGGTGCGAGCAGTACCCGGAGGGACTGGGGTCCACCGTGCAGGAGCTGGCCGGTCCCCTCCTGGCGCAGGGCCTGACCCCCATCCCCAAGAGGACCTTCTCCTGCTGGGCCCACCCGCCCATCCGGGACGCGCTCCGGGCGACTGGCGCGCAGGACGTGCTGGTGATCGGCATCGAGGCGCACGTGTGCGTGTACCAGACGGCCTGCGACCTGCGCGCGGCCCAGCTCGGGGTCGAGGTGGTGACCGACGCGGTGAGCTCCCGGACCCCGGCCAACCGGGAGCTCGGTCTCCGCCGGATCCAGCAGGCGGGGGGACGCCTCACCAGCGCCGAGATGTGCCTGTTCGAGCTCCTGGGTAAGGCCGAGGGCCCCGCCTTCAAGGCGATCTCCAAGCTGGTCAAGTAGATACGCGCCAATTTCTCCCCTTGACGCACGGCCGGGGAGGAATTAGTTTGACCTCACCATTTCAGGACAAGAGGAGGAGAGATTATGCGTAGGGCTCTGGACGGCTGGAGGCTGGTCCTGGTCGCGTCGCTCGTCCTCGGGCTTGCATCTCCGGCCCTGGCCGAGGACGTGGTGCCCGACAACAAGAAGCCCGAGGAGATCAAGAAGGACGAGGGCTGGAACTTCATCCTGACCCCGGGGCTCAGCCTGGCCTTCGCCGACAACCGGGCCGTGGTCGGCCAGACCGACGGCTCGACCTTCACCCTGGGGGTGAACCTCCTGGCCGGCTTCGACTTCCGCTCGGGCGATCACCAGATCCGCACCCGCCTGACCATCAACGAGGCCTTCAACCGCAACCCCGTGCTCGAGGAGTTCGTCAAGTCCACCGACATCTTCAAGTTCGAGGCGCTGTACCTGTACAGCATCCTGCCCTGGCTCGGCCCCTACGCGCGCTTCAGCCTGGACACCACCATGCTGGAGGGCTTCGACCACCGCGCCCAGGCCACCCAGTGGCACATCACCTACCTGGACGGCACCACGCTCGACCGCTGGGGCTACAACCTGCGCCTGACCGACGGCTTCCAGCCGCTCACCATCAAGGAGTCGGCCGGCTTCTTCGCCAAGCCCTACGACACCGCCGAGTGCGCGCTCGAGTTCCGCGCCGGCTTCGGCGGCCTGCACGGCGTCGCCGACGGCCAGAAGGCGGTCAAGGACGACGGCGGCACCCCCATGGTCGAGGTGCTCGAGCTCGACTCCTTCGACCAGGGCGGCGTGGAGCTGGGGATGAGCCTGTGGGGCGAGGTGTTCGACAAGAAGGTCAGCTACAAGGTGGGCGCGGAGTTCATGATGCCGGTGATCTACTCGCTGCCCGACGGCGACGACCGCGGCACCGGGGAGCTGACCAACATCGACATCAACGCCACCCTGAGCTTCAAGCTGCTGTCCTGGATGTCCCTGGATTACGTGTTCCGGGCCATGCGCCAGCCGCAGATGGTGGACGCGTTCCAGATCCAGAACAGCCTGCTGCTGACCGCGTCGTACGCGTTCTTCCAGCCCGAAGAGAAGAAGTGAAGGCGGGAGGGGCTACGGACCGCCTGGCCCGTCGGCGTAGAGCTTCGCGGCCTGGGCCGCGTCCAGCGGCAGAGCCCACACCGCCAGGCGCTGGACCGTGCCGCGCCAGGCGTGCTCGCCGTCCGCCTCGTCCCCCAGCCCCAGGGTGAAGCTCTCGGCGTTCCAGTCGAGCAGGGCCGGCCGTGCCTCGGCCCCCTCGCCCACCGTGTGGATCGAGCTGTCCTCGAGGAGGCCATCCACGTACAGGCTGCCGAGCCCGCTCTCCCCCGCGTAGATCAGGACCATGTGCCGCGGCCGGCCCGCGGGGAAGGCCTGCTCCAGGAGCGCCAGCGGGGACACGTTGGCGTCCGGGCCGCTGGCCTCGCTCCGCACCCAGCCCACGAGGTCGTTGCCCTCCTGGCCCAGCCCCAGGCCGTCGTCCACGTGGGAGGCGGACAGGGTCACGATGCGGGCCGGGCCCCGCTGCACGGTCGCGGCCGGGTCGGCCCACACCTCGAGACTGAAAGAGCCTGCGCCGAGCAGCGCCTCGACCAGCGCCCTGGAGTCCTCGCCCGAGGCCTCCAGGCGCCCGCCCTGCAGGTCCACCTCGTCCTCCAGGTAGCGCAGGCCCACGGGCTCGCGCGGCGCGGCGGCCAGATTCACCTCGGGCGGGAGCGGGGCCAGGTCCCGGAACACGCCGCCCGCGGGCTCGCCCAGGAAGCGGTGCAGCACGATGGGCTCGGGGACCTCGACGCCCCCGTCGCCGTCGTCGCCGTCCTCCCCGTCCTGGCCGTCGCCCCCGTCAGGGGGCAGCTCGCGCAGGCAGCGGTTGGAGCCCGGGTCGCACTGGTAGCCGGGCAGGCAGCGGTGGTCGGGATCGCACAGCTTGCCGTCCAGGAAGGAGGTGTCGTTGCAGGCCCAGGCCAGGCAGGCCAGCACCAACCCGCAGGCGTGCAGCGCGCGTCCCACGGCCCCAGTCTACACCGGGATCGCGGCCAGCGGCCACTCGAGGTCGAGCCTCACCAGGCCAGGATGGCGACCACCGGCAGGTGGTCGGAGATGGCCGACTCGTAGTCGTAGCCGAGGTCGGCGCGGTCGAGCGGCACCACCACCACCCGCGGGGTGCCCCGGCCGGCCAGCCAGGAGTCGGTGGCGATCAGGTGGTCGAGCATGCTCGGGTAGGTCAGGTAGGAGATGGTGCCCTCCAGGTAGGGCGCCGCGCTGAGTGGCTCGTAGCGCTCGGGCGCGTCCAGGAAGGGCTGGAACACGTTGTCCCCGGCCCCGTCGGTCAGCTCGTCGTTGAAGTCCCCGAGCAGCACCACCTGGTCGACGAAACCGGCCAGCAGCACCTCGTCCACCCGCGCGGTGAGCAGCAGGCAGGCCGCGCGCCGCCGGGCCTGGTCGTCCTCGGCGATGCCGGCCTTGAGGTGCTGGCCCATGGCCATGAAGGCGCGCACGGCCCCGCCGGGCGCGTGCGCCACGAAGTCCACCTCCAGCGAGGGGCGCGGAAAGTTGTACTCGTCGTCGTCGAAGTGGGTGTCCCAGGCGCGGACCTGGAGGACGGAGCTGCGCAGGATGAACCCGAACTTCTGGTAGTTGCCGGGGCCGTACTCGTGGTCCGAGAGCACCCCCTCGTAGCCCGGGAGCGCGGCCACCAGCGCCTCGAAAGCGGCCTGGTCGGCCACCTCCTCCACCCCGATCAGGTCGAGATCCATGCGCTGGAGCAGCGCGGCCACCCGCTCCACCGTCTGGGCGTCGGCGGGGAAGTTGTGCAGGTTCCAGGTGGCGAGCTCGAACGTGTCCTCGGAGCCCAGCCGGAGCGGGTCGAGCGGGCCGTCGTCCCCGACGTCAGCGCCGTCTCCGGCGTCGGCGCCGTCGCGGCCGTCGTCCCCGCCCCCGTCGCCGTCGCCCTGGTGCCCGTCCTCGGTCCACCAGCCGCCGTCGAGGTCGGCGGAGTTCGTGCAGCCCCAGGCGAGCAGCAGCAGCGCGAGCAGCGCGTGCAGCGGCCTGCCACCGATCCGCTTCGTCGCCTTCAAGACCAGCACCTCCCGGCCTCCCGCCCCGAGTCTGGAGACAAAGGCGGGCCGAATGCAACCCCCCGGAGCGCGCGCTCAAGCCGGTCGCAGGCCATACCAGGCTTCTCGCCCCAGCAGCAGCCCCAGCAGGAGGAGCAGCGCCCAGCCCACGGCGGCGCGCGCCCGGGCCCAGCCGGTGGCGTTCCGGACCGGGATCTCCAGGCGCCGGAGGAGGACCTGACGTCCTTCCTGCCCGATCGAGGTGTTCGGCCACAGGAAGATGCTCCCCTCGACGGTGGCCCGCGTCGAGGCCAGCAGCCCCTCCACGTTGAGCTGGTCGCCGGGGCGCAGGCTCTGGCACCCGTCCGCGAGCGCGGGCTCGGCCATGAGCATGAGGAAGCGGACGTCCTGCCGCTGGAACGGGGCCGTACCCTTGTAGCGCCAGGTGTAGCTGAGGCCATCGATGCTCACCTCGAGGTCCCGGTAGGCCCCGTTCCTCAGGCTCTCACCGCCGACGACCATGGCGATGGCGCAGAAGACCTCCCCGAGGCCCTCCTGGCGCTCGAGGCTGTCGTGGAGGGCGACCACCATCCCGCCCATGCTGAAGCTCCCGACAGGCGTGAGCTCCGCGGTCCCCCACTCCCGCTGCAGGCGCACCACCCCCCCTGGCTCCGCGGTGCCGAGGTCCTGCTGCGGCCACAGGCCTGGCGACACGGCGGACGGGTCGGGCAGCGCGGCCATCATCCGGGTGGCCAGGAGCCACACCAGGGCGAGCACGGCGATCCCGGCCACCAGGGCGATCCGCGGCCAGCTCGGCGCGGGAGGCCTGGGCGGGGGCGCCGGCGGGCGGACCGCCGGGGGGCGGAGATCCGGCGGCGCCGGTCTCCTGGCCGGCGCGGAGGCGGGCTCCGCGGGCGCGTGGACGGGCGCCGGCTGCGGCTCCACCAGGGCGCGGAGATCCTGCTGGGCCCGCCCGGCCACGGCCGCGTCCGGGTGCCGGTGCAGCAGGTGCTCGAGCAGCGCGCGCGCGTCCTCACGCTGGCCGAGCGGCCCCGCCAGGAGCCGGGCCGAGACGAGCAACAGGTCCGCCGCGGCGGGGTCGGCGGTGTGCTGGTCGTAGGCGCGCCGGCAGGTCTCGAGGGCGTCGCGCGGCAGCCCGTGCTGGGCCAGGACGCGCGCCAGGGCCAGCGCCAGCTCCGGTTCCAGCAGGGGCTGCTGTCCAGCCGCCAGCAGCAGGCGGTAGGCGCCCATGGCCGCCTCCGCGTCGCCCTTGGTCAGGGCGCCCCACAGGTCGTCCAGCGGATCCGTCTCGGCCGCGTCCAGCTCGATGGCCTCCGGCCGCGCCGCCTGCTGGCTGGAGGGCAAGGTCGGGAAGGAACCCGGCCGGTCCGCCGGGGGGGGCGCGGAGCCCGCGCCCGAGCGCAGGGAGTCCCAGTCCCGGTCCTCGCCGTCCTCTCCCAGGATGCCCTGCCAACCCGCGCGCGGGGCCCCCTCGTCCCGGCTCGCCGCGCGGAGCAGCTCCTCCTTCTGCTGGCGGCGCTCGGCGAACAGCCGCTGCATCAGCGCCCCGAGCGGGGGGTGACCCGCCGGAGGACCCGCCGAGCGCAGGTACTCCTGGAGCCCGTCCGCCAGCTCGCGGCAGCTCTGCAGGCGCGCGTTCCGATCCCTCGCCAGCGCCCTCGCGGTCAGCGCAGACAGGGCCTCGGGCACCGCGGGCGCCACGGCCCGCGGCGGCGGCACGTCCTCCCCGCGGATGCGCTCGAGGGTGCGGAGCGGCGCCTCCTCCTTGAAGAGCCTGCGCCGGGTCAGGCACTCCCACAGGATGATGCCCAGGGCGAAGATGTCGCTGCGCCAGTCCGCCTCGCCGTCGACCTGCTCGGGCGCCATGTAGGCGAACTTGCCCTTGAGGTGGCCGGTCTTGGTGCGCGTCTTGCGCAGGCTGGCCTTGGCGATGCCGAAGTCCACGACCTTCACCAGGCCGTCGTACTGCACGAACAGGTTCTGGGGGCTCACGTCCCGGTGGACGATCGCCAGCGGGCGCCCCTGCCCATCGCAGGCGTTGTGGGCGTGCTCCAGGCCCAGGGCGGCCTGCCTCACGAGGTCGGCCGCGAGCGCGTGGCCCGGCCACAGCCCCGCCTTGACGCTGGCCCGCAGGACCTGGCCGAGGGACTCGCCGCGGAGCAGCTCCATCACCAGGTAGGGCCGCTGCCCCACCCGCCCCAGGTCCAACGTGCGCACGATGTGCGGATGCACCAGGTGCTGGGAAAGCCGGGCCTCGTCGACGAACATGCGCAGCATGTCCGGATCGCGCGCCAGGTCCGGCAGGATGCGCTTGACCACCACCAGGGGGTGCTCGGCGGTGGGGTTGACCGGACGCGCCAGGAAGATCTCGGCCATGCCACCGGCGTCCAGGCGCGTCAGCAGCAGGTAACGGCCGAACTCCTCGCGCTGCAGCTCGGGCATCGCTCGGTGGCTCAGCGGCTCAGCAGTCGCTTGACCAGCTCCTGGAACTCCGCGGCGTGCAGGAAGGTGAGCTTGACCTCGCCCAGGACGACCCGGGCGCCCGAGGCGATCTCGGCGGGCGGACCCATGCCCGGGGAGGGCACCGGCTCGTCGTCGACCTGGCTGCCGTTGCGCGAGCCCGAGTCGTGCATCAGCACCCGGCCGCTGGGATCCACCCTCAGGAAGGCGTGGATGGCCGAGACCGAGGCGTCCGGGATGACCAGCTCGTTCTCCTCGCTGCGGCCGATCCAGATGAGGTCGCGGGTGCCCTCGGGCGCGGGCGGCACGCGGAAGACCACGAAGTCCTGGCTGGGGTTCATGGGCACGCCCGGGCTGGTGGCCCGCCCCTCGATGGCCAAGGTCTTCTGGCCTTCCTCGGCCGGGTTGAGCTTGCCCAGCGGGCCGTTGTGCAGGAAGAACAGGTCCCCGTGGCGGGCCTTGAAGGCCTCCTCGGACAGCGCACGGCAGTCCTCGGCGAAGTCACCCAGACAGGTCATACGCAGCGGCGACTGTGGAACATCCATCCTGGGACCCTCCCGGATATACCCCCGCAGCATAGATCCGCCCGGGCTGAACGATCAAGCACCACCTGCCCTTGTGACAGAGGCGGCCGGGCGCTAGGCTCCCGGGCATGGGCGCCCCCAACCCGGCCTTCCTGTCCTGCTCGCTCCGCCCCGGACACCCCGACTTCCTCGATCTGCCCTGGGGCGAGCCGCTGTCCAGCTGGGCCGGCCGCTCGGAGCGCCTGGTCCAGCTCCCCGTGGGCCCCTCGCGCCACCCGGTGGTGTTCGCCGAGTACGACGGCCGGCTGTACGCGTTGAAAGAGCTGCCGCCCGGCCTGGCCGAGCGGGAGTACGAGCTGCTGCGGCGCATGGAGGAGGCGCGCCTGCCGGTGGTCTCGCCGGCCGGCACGGTGCAGGCCCGCTCGGCGGCCGGCGAGGCCAGCGTGCTGGTCACCCGCTACCTGGACCGCTCGCTGCCCTACCACCTGCTGTTCCAGAAGGGCAGCCTCAACCAGACCCGCGATCACCTGCTGGACGCGCTCGCCAACCTGCTGGTCGAGCTGCACTTGAGCGGCGTGTTCTGGGGCGACTGCTCGCTGTACAACGCGCTGTTCCGGCGCGACGCCGGGGCGCTGGGGGCCTACCTGGTGGACGCCGAGACGTCCGAGATCCAGGCCGTGCTGTCCGCCGCCCGGCGCGCCCAGGACCTCGAGATCGCCGAGGAGAACGTGTGCGGGGCGCTGGCCGACCTGCAGGCGGGCGGCAGCCTGCCGGCCGATCTCGACATCGCCGCCACCGGCCGCTACCTCGGCCGCCGCTACGCGGAGCTGTGGGGCGAGATCGCGCGCGAGGAGGTGCTCTCGCGCGACGAGCGCTACCGCATCCAGGAGCGCGTGCGCTCGCTGAACGCGCTGGGCTTCTCCGTGGACGAGGTCGAACTGATCGCGGCCGAGGGCGGGCGGCTGCGCATCCGCGCCCTGGTGGCCGACCGGCACTTCCACCGCAACCTGCTGCTGTCGCTGACCGGGCTGGACGCCGAGGAGCTCCAGGCGCAGAAGCTGCTGAACGAGATCCGCGAGCAGAAGGCGGCGCTCTCACGCCAGCGCAACCGCTCGACGCCGCTGTCGGTGGCGGCCTACGCCTGGCTGCACGAGCTGTACCTGCCGCTCCAGGAGCGCCTGGCCCAGGCCGCGCTCCAGGCCGGACCGCCGGCCGCCGCGCAGGCCGACCCGGTCGAGCTGTACTGCGAGCTCCTGGAGCACAAGTGGTACCTCAGCGAGGCCGCCCACCAGGACGTCGGCCACCAGATGGCGCTCGAGGACTACCTGCAGAAGAAGTCAGGCGCCTGAAGGCTGACCGGGATGCGTCGAGGTCGGCCGACTCAGACGGTGCAGCAGCCAGAGCAGGGCCGCGCCCGAGAGCGCCATGGTGGCGATGGCCAACCCGGCCCGCCACCAGACGTGCTCCTTGAACCATGGTTGCGTGATCGGCATCCAGACGCGGAGGATCAAACCCACGAGGTAGACCGCCGTCAGCCCCGCAGTCCATCTCCAGCATAGCCGCCTGAACCCTGCCCTGGCACCCAGCGCCCAGAGGAGCGCCGTCAGGAAGGCGATGTCCAGGCAAGGTTCGAGATGGACAGCCACAGGGAACAGGGTTCGGGCCCACTCTTTTGCGAAGTCGAAGCCCAGCAAGCTACCTGCCATGAGGGAAGTGAAGGTGATTTCTGCCAGCGCGAGGAAACCGCCCACGGCGGCGGCTGACGCGAAGGCCCGCCTGACCTCGCGCATGGAGGTTGCCAACAGCAGCCCCACGAGCGCTGCAACCATGGCGAGGTTACCTAGCCAACGTAGTCCCAAATACACGACGAAGGCGTTGCGGTGGTCCTCACCGAACAAAGGGAGCAAGGAGATGAGAGAACTCACAATATGACTAGCGCCGGCACACACCAACCGGACGACCATGGCCCACATCACCCAACGCATGCCAGAAGCGAAGCGTCTTGTCCGCAAGTCCTCCACCCCGATAACTGTCGGAACCATCTTCCCTCCGCCCCCACTCGATGAAAGTCCCCTTCTTCCCTCGACCCCTCATTCGTCCAACCCTCGAGGAATCCCATCCTTGGTTCGTTTCCCCTGCCTTCACCCCGAAGGATCCTGTCCCCGCTTCCCCTCCCCTGCCCTCGCCTCGATGAATCCTCTTGTCGCTTCTTCAGGAGTTCTCACGGCCCCGGGTCGACCACGGTCGCGGTGCCCGACTCGAAGAACGTGCGCATGAACTCGGCCGCCTGGGCGCGGGCCTCGGGGCCGCGATCGCCGTCGGTCAGCACCAGGTTGTGGCTGGCCCCCGCGTACTGGAAGAGCGCCATGCCGCCGGTGAAGGGCGTCGCCGCGCGCGGCAGGCCGTCGAAGGCCGCCTGGACCGGCTCGACCTGGGTCAGCCCGGCGTGCCGGGCCAGGTTCTCGGTCAGCACGGCCGGGATGGTCTCGTCCAGCATGGCCTGCAGCGCCAGCACCCGCAGCTCCCCGGCCGCGTGCCGCGCCTGCTGCAGGGCCAGGAAGTGGACCGGATCGCCCCCGTCCAGCAGGGTCTGGAAGATCAGCGCCACCTGGCGCACCACGTACTCGGGGTAGAAGTCGGACAGGCCCCACTCCACCAGGAAGGCCTCCAGGAAGTCCTGCAGCCCGGCCCCGCCCACCACCAGCACGCCGGCCCGCACGTCGGGCGAGAGCGCCAGGCTGGTGGCGCCCACGATCGAGCCCAGCGAGTTGCCCAGGTAGCCGACGCGCAGGGGATCGAAGTCGGGCACGCCGTCAGCCTGCCCGCCGGGCCAGGCGTCGAACCCGCCGCCCGCCAGCGCCCGCAGGATGGCCACGTGCTCGGCGGCCGCCTGCTGGAAGGAGGTGCGCGCCTTGGTGGGGTGGGTGATGTCGATGAACTCGAAGCTGGGATCGCCGAGCCTGCGGGTGCCGTGGAAGGGGAAGTCGCAGGCCAGGACGGCGATGCCGCGCCCGGTGAAGGCGCCCACCAGGCGCGCCATCTGCTCCTTGTCCGCCCCGATGCCGTGCTGCAGCAGCGCCACGGGCATGGGCTGGACGGCCGCGGCGGGATACCACAGCCAGAAGGCCAGCCGGTTCTCCCCCGCCACCCGGGGGGCGCCGTCCGGGTCGTGCTCCAGCGCGTAGTAGGCCGGGTCGGCCTCGTCCGCGGCCGAGGTGTGGTGACGGAACTCGGGCACGGGCAGCTCGCCCGACGCCACCAGGGCGACCTGGCCGAGCTCGCCGCCCGGCAGCGGCGGCAGGTGGGCCGGCCAGTCCGCCGGCGGGTACACGTTCGGCGCACCGTCTCCGTCCGGATCGAGCTCCGGCGTGGCCGCGGGCTGGCCAGCGATCCAGCCGGCCAGCGACTCCAGCTCGTGCCGGACGGACTGCACGCTGAAGTCGTAGGCCAGGACGAGCTCCTCGCGGGGCGGCTGGCCCAGGGCCTCGAGCGTCTGGCGCAGGGGGGCCAGCCGGGCGCGCTCGGCCTCGCGGGCCGAGGCCCCCGGCCGGGAGGCATCGATCTCGCGCAGCCCCCACACCTCCTGGAAGTCGAGCGGCATGATCGGCGCCTGGCCCGCCAGGCTCACCAGCGCGGTCGTCACCACCACCGCGTAGCGCCCGCCGGGCTGCAGCGGCGCGCGCGGCCGAAGCAGCAGGTACGGGTACGAGCGCACGCAGGTGTCCGGGTCGTCCTCGTCCGGATCGCAGGCCACCAGCGCCTCCACCCGGCACGGCTCGGCCTGACCGAAACGGGGCGAGGCCGGATCCACGTCCAGCACGCGCACCGCCGCGCCCGGCCCGGTCGAGCCCTCGAGGGCCGCGGGGTCAGGCGCCTCGCCCGTCTCGAGCAGCAGGCCCGAGTAGGCCGCGAACCCATCCAGCCGGTTCAGGGCCGCGACGTACCCGGGCCGGTCCACCACGCCCAGGCCCGGATCCACCAGGCGGGTGTTGGGCACGGGCCCCTGCCCGGCCGCCGGCAGCGCCAGGGCCAGGCGCCGGCCTGTCCGCGTCCCGAGGTCCTCGACGGTGAAGTAGTCGTAGGGGAAGGGCAGCGAGTTGAGCAGCCGCTCGCCGTCCACGGCCTCGGGCCCGAGCAGCCTGAAGGGCAGAGAGTAGCAGCCTGCGTCCGCCCGGCAGGCGGTCGGGTAGCCCGCCCCGGTCTCGCCCGCGGAGCAGCCGGCGAGCAGTCCGGCGGCGAGCGCCGCGCTGGCCGCCCACGCCCGCGCGGTCCTCATCGCGCCCTCTCCACCTGGATCATGAACTCGGTAGCCTCGCCACCCTCCCACGACTTGGCGTGGAACTCGACGCTGGGGGCCACGCACCCGACCAGCGCCAGGGACCTCTCCAGCCAGCCCCGGATGATGTGGTAGATCGGCTGCCAGCCGGGATCGAAGCCGGAGACCCGCACCAGGGCCCGCCCGCCCCCCAGATCCCTGACGCGGAAGTCGGTGCCGTCGAAGAAGCGGCGGAAGAAGGCCTCGTAGTTGGCGAGCGTGCCCAGCGGATCCCCGGGGCGCAGCACGGCGGAGTAGGTCTTGGTCATGGTCTCCTCTGCGGTCAGCCGGCCCCACTGGCGCACGATCTCCATGTCCCCGTTGGCCAGCACCCGCACCAGCGCGTCCTGGATGGCCCGGTAGGTCTCGAACGGGTACCAGTGGATCGAGAGGATCATGCCCTGGACCGTCGGGCGGTGCTCGGCCGGCACCGCGGCCATCAGCCGCCCGGACTTGTCCGCCCGGATCGCCTTGACCAGCAGCACGAGCATGCTGCCCTTGACGCGCGCCATGCCGCCGCCCTCCGTCCTGGTGGTCGTGCAGGCCCATTCTACTACTGCTCGCGGGCGGAGGGGCAAGCCGATTGCGCCGCCGGCGCGCCCGGGGCTTGCGGGCGGCGCTGGACTCTGGGTACGCTCGGGACAACCGATCCAGGCCGCAGAGATCCCGGCGGGATCCTGTGCGTCAAGAGCCCAGGACCCGCCACAGGGAGGAAGCCCATGCGCTCGAGCCCCAGCCGATTCCCGACCGCCGCGCTGTTCGTCCTGGCCGCCCTGCCCGGGCTGGCCCTGGTGGCCTGCCCCGCCCAGACCCGGGTGGAGCCGGTGTCGCTCGACGCCGGACCGCCGCAGGTGGACGCCGGCGCCGCCGCGGCCCCGGCGGCCCAGCCGCGCGAGCTCATCCGCTGGACCGGCAAGCCCGCGGCGGACTGGAAGAAGGTGGACGAGCTGCTGAACGAGCAGAAGCTCGAGGCGGCGGCGGCAGAGGCCGAGCGGCTGCTGGCGGCGGCGCGGGCGGCCAGGGACAGCGAGGAGGAGGTGCGCGCCATGATCCGGGTGGTGCAGCTCCGCACGGGGCTGCACGGCTACGAGACCACGGTGCGGTTCCTCCGCGAGCAGCCCTGGCCCGAGGACCTGCTGGGTCGGACCGCCGTGGCGCTGTACTACGCCCGCACCCTCACGCACTACGCCCAGATGTACTCCTGGGAGATCAACCAGCGGGAGAAGGTGGAGGCCAAGGGCCCGGTGGACCTCAAGGCCTGGACCCGGGAGCAGATCTACGAGGAGGCGCTGCGGGCCTACGCCGAGGTGTGGGGCCTGCGCGCGCAGCTCGGGCCGCTGCCGACCTCGGCCCTGGGCGAGCTGCTCGAACCCAACACCTACCCGGAGGGCGTCCGGCCCAGCCTGCGGGACGCGCTGACCTACCTGCTGGTGGACCTGCTGGCCAACACGAACGGCTGGCGGCCCGAGCACACCAACGAGGTGTTCCGCCTCGATCTCGATCAGCACCTGGCCGCCAAGAGCGTTCTGTGGCCGCAGGGGGTGACGCCCGCCTTCCTGGCGGATCCGGACGTCCACCCGCTGACCCGCATCGCGGGAGCCCTGTACGATCTCGAGCTCTGGCACGCCGAGGACCGCCAGCCCGAGGCCGCGCTCGAGGCCGCGCTCCAGCGCTACCAGCAGCTGCACGCCCGGTTCAGCCAGGAGGCCGACCGGGCCCGGATTCGCGCGGCCCTGGCGGAGCGCCTGAAGCCGGTGGAGCAGCACGCCTGGTGGGCGGCCGGCATGGCGGCCCTGGCCGAGATGGTCCGGCAGGAGACCGCCCCGGACGCGCTCGTCCGCGCGCGGGAGCTCGCGCTGCGCGGCCAGCAGGCCTTCCCGGACGGCGTGGGCGGCCAGCGCTGCCGCGCCATCGTGGAGGGCATCGAGGCCCCCAACTACAGCCTGGAGGGCATGGCGGTCGACAACCCCCAGAAGCGCTCGCTGGCCATCCACCACCGCAACCTGCCCAGCCTGTGGCTCCGGGCCTACCCGGTGGACATCCTGGCCTTCCTGGAGCAGGCCGATGACTGGGACCTGTACCCGCGCTACGACGAGCTGGAGAAGATCTTCAAGAAGACCCGGCCGGCCAAGACCTGGAAGGTGGACCTGCCGGCCACCCCGGACTACCGGGACCACCGCACCTTCCTCATCCCGCCCCTGGACAAGCCGGGCTTCTACGTGGTGGCGGCCTCGGCCCGGGAGGGCTTCCAGCGCGCGGACAACGTGATGACCGGGATCTACTTCCAGGTCAGCGACCTGGTGCTGTCCACGCGCCACGACCGCGAGGGCGTCGAGGCCATGGTGCAGAGCGGGCAGACCGGCCAGCCCCTCGAGGGCGTGGAGGTCCTGGTCTACAAGCGCGACTACCAGCGCAAGCACCACGTGGTCTCGCGCCTGCGCACCGACGCGCGGGGCGCGGTGCGCCTGCCCGTGCTGGGCAGCGACTCCTTCTTCCTGGTGGCGCGCCACCAGGGCCAGCTCACCGTGGATCCGCGCTACCTGAGCCTGTACCGCCGCCCGGCCCAGGGCGCCACGGCCAGCGCCTTCGTCTTCACCGACCGCAGCGTCTACCGCCCGCTGCAGACCCTACACTGGAAGGTCATCGCCTACACCGGCAACGGGGAGCGGGCCGACTGGCGGGTGATGACGCGCCAGCCGGTGAGCGTGTCGCTGCTCGATCCCAACAACCAGGTGGTGGAGACCAAGGCGCAGACCACCAACGAGTACGGCACCGCCTCGGGCGAGTTCGTCATCCCGGCCGGGCGGGTGCTGGGCCAGTGGAGCGTGCGCTGCGCGCCCCAGGGCTGGGCCCGCGTGCGGGTGGAGGAGTACAAGCGGCCGACCTTCGAGGCCAAGTTCCTGGAGTCCAAGGAGCCGCTGCGGCTGAACAAGCCGGCCAAGGTGCGCGGAGAGGCGCGCTACTACTTCGGCCTGCCGGTCACCGACGGCAAGGTGCTGTGGCGCGTGCAGCGCACCCCGGTCTACCCCTGGTGGTACTACGACTGGGGCTGGGTGTCCGAGACCCAGGGCCAGGTGGTGGCCACCGGGGTCTCCAGGCTGCAGGCCGACGGCTCGTTCGAGGTGGCCTTCACCCCCGAGGCCGACGAGCGCCTGGCGGCCACCTCCAAGGAGCTCAGCTACCGCTACGCGGTCAGCGCGGACGTGACCGACGAGGGCGGCGAGACCCGCTCGGCCAGCCAGGGCTTCCGCCTGGGCTTCGTGGCGGTCGAGGCCAGCCTGCGCCTGGACACGGCCTTCCTGCTGGCCGACACGCCCGCGCAGGCGCTGCTCGTGCGGTCCACCTTGGACGGGGTGCCCGCCCCGGGCCAGGGCAGCTTCCGCCTGCTCGCCCTGGAGGGCCCGGCCGAGGCGCTGCTGCCCGCGGACCAGCCCCTCACCCGCGCCCCGGGCGATGCGCAGCCCGCGGCCTTCCGCACCGAGGGTGACGACCTGCGCTCCCGCTGGCAGCCGGGCTACAACCACCGCGCGGTCCTGCGCACCTGGGCCGACGGGGCCGAGAAGGCCAAGGGCGAGCTCACGCACGACGCCAAGGGCGAGGCCAAGCTGGCGCTGCCGGCCCTGCCGCCGGGCGCCTACCGCCTGCGTTACGAGACCGTGGACGCCTTCGGCGCCAGGTACGAGATGAGCCAGGAGCTGCTGGTGGCCGGCCCGCGCGCCCCGGTGGCCCTGCCGGCGCTGCTGCTGGTGGAGAAGGGCTCGCTCGCGGTGGGCGAGAAGGCCCGGGTGTGGGCGCTGTCCGGCCTGCACGGCCAGCCGCTGGTGCTGGACGTGCACCGCGAGCAGCGGCTCGTCGAGCGGCGCATCCTGGACTCGGACCGGGACGCCCAGCTCATCGAGATCCCGGTGACCGAGGAGATGCGCGGCGGCTTCGGGGTGAGCCTGCACGTGCTGCGCGATCACCAGGCCATGGTGCAGTCCCACAGCGTGTTCGTGCCCTGGGACACCAAGCAGCTCAAGCTCGAGTTCGCCACCTTCCGCGACAAGCTGCGGCCCGGCGCCCGGGAGACCTGGACCGTCAAGGTCACCGACGCGGCCGGCAAGCAACCGGTGGGCAAGGCGGCCGAGCTGCTGGCCTACATGTACGACAAGAGCCTGGACATCTTCGCCCCGCACAGCCCCCCGAGCCCGATCTCGCTCTTCCCCCACCGCGGCTCCCCGGTGGCGGCCCAGCCCCACCTGGGCGCGGGCCCGCACGCCTGGTTCAGGAGCGAGGGCTTCCGCCCGCGGGCCGCCTACCCCAGCGTGCTGCCCGACCGGCTGGTGTTCCCCGACGGCTACGGTGTGGGCGGCCCGGGCCGCCGCGGCGGGCGCTTCGCCCACGCCCAGCGGGCCATGTCGCGCGAGGAGGGCGCCATGCCGCCCGCGCCCGCGGCCGCCGCGGCGCCGATGCCCGAGGAGGCCAGCGCGGACGAGTCCAAGGCGGAGCGCAAGAAGGTGGCCGGCGCCAAGGCCACCGGCGAGGCGGCGGAGGCGGAGAAGGACTCCCGGGACGCCGAGGCCCCGGGCGGGGGCGAGGCCGCGCCGGCCCCGGCCGCCGAGGTGCGCACCAACTTCTCGGAGACGGCCTTCTTCTTGCCGCACCTGGTGGCCAGCCCGGACGGCACGGCCGCGCTCGAGTTCCAGGTGCCCGACTCGGTCACCGCCTGGAACGTGTGGGTGCACGGCATCACCGCCGACCTGCGCTCGGGCTCGCTGCACAAGGAGACCCGCAGCGTGAAGGACCTGATGGTCCGCCCGTACCTGCCGCGCTTCCTGCGCGAGGGCGATCGCGCGGTGCTCAAGGTGGTGGTCAACAACGCCTCCGACAAGCCGCTCTCGGGCAAGCTCACCCTCGAGGTGTTCGATCCGGACACGAACAAGGACCTGCTCGGCGAGTTCGGGCTGAAGGCGGCCGAGGTCCGCGACCGGCCGTTCCAGGTCGAGCCCGGCGGCGGCGCCAACCTCAGCTTCGAGCTCATGACCCCGGCCCGGGTGGGGCCCATCGCCGTGCGGGTGATCGCCACCTCGGGCGACCTCAGCGACGGCGAGCTCCGGCCGCTGCCGGTGCTGCCGGGCCGCATGCACCTGGCCCAGTCGCGCTTCGTGACCCTCAAGGACAAGGCCCGGCGCGAGCTGCACTTCGCGGACATGGCCAAGGACGACGACCCCAGCCTGATCCACGAGTCTCTCGTGGTGACCCTCGACGCGCAGCTCTTCTACTCCGTGCTCTCGGCCCTGCCCTACCTGGTCAACTACCCCTACGAGTGCACCGAGCAGACGCTGAACCGCTTCCTGTCGACCGGCATCGTCACCTCGATGTACAAGCGCTACCCGGCCATCGAGCGCATGGCGCGCAAGTTCTCCGAGCGCAAGACCCAGCTCGAGGAGTGGGCCGCGCCCGATCCCAACCGCAAGATGGCGCTGGAGGAGACGCCCTGGCTGCAGGAGGCCAAGGGCGGGGCCGACCCGGGCTACGAGCTCGTCAACGTGCTCGACAGCCGCATCGCCCGGGCGCACCGGGACGACGCGCTGGCGAAGCTCCGCAAGGCCCAGACCGCGAGCGGCGGCTTCCCCTGGTTCCCGGGCGGCCCGCCGGACGACTGGATGACGCTGTACCTCCTGTACGGCTTCTCCAAGGGCATCGAGTTCCAGGTGGACGTGCCCAAGGACATGACCCAGCGCGCCTGGAGCTACCTGCACCGGCACTACATCGACGAGATCGTGCGCGAGATGCGCGCCCACGACTGCTGCTGGGAGGAGGTCACCTTCCTCAACTACGTGCTGTCCAACTACCCCGACGCCTCCTGGAGCGGCGGGGTGTTCAGCGACGACGAGCGCAAGGAGATGCTGGCGCACTCGTTCAAGCACTGGAAGGCCCACTCGCCCTACCTGAAGGGCTACCTGGCGCTGACCCTGAAGCGCATGGGCCGGCCGCAGGACGCCAGGCTGGTGTGGGAGAGCGTCATGGACTCGGCCAAGACGGCCGAGGACCAGGGCACCTTCTGGGCCCCCGAGGACCGCGGCTGGCTGTGGTACAACGACACCATCGAGACCCACGCCTTCGCCGTGCGCACGGTCATGGAGATCACCCCGGAGGAGCCCAAGCTGGACGGCCTGGTGCTGTGGCTCTTCCTCAACAAGAAGCTGGGCCACTGGAAGTCGACCCGCGCCACGGCCGAGGTCATCTACAGCCTGCTGCACTACCTCAAGAAGACCGAGCAGCTCGGGACGCGCGAGGCGGCCACCGTCAGCGTGGGCCCCGACAAGCGCGAGTTCGTGTTCGAGCCGGACGAGTACACCGGCAAGAAGAACCAGATCGTCGTGCCGGGCGACAAGATCGACGCCAAGGCGCACAGCACCGTGGTGGTGGAGAAGGACACCAAGGGCTTCATGTTCGCCTCGGCCACCTGGCACTTCTCCACCGAGCGGATGCCGACCGAGGAGCGCGGCGACTACCTGCAGGTCTCGCGCGCCTTCTTCAAGCGCGAGAAGCAGGGCCGGGAGACCAAGCTGCGACCGCTGGCCGAGGGCGAAAAGCTGCAGCCCGGGGACGAGGTCGAGGTGCAGCTCTCCATGCGCGCCAAGCACCCCATGGACTACGTGCACCTGCGCGACCCGCGCGGCGCGGGCTTCGAGCCGGTCAGCCAGATCTCCCGGCACCGCTGGGACCTGGGGCTGTACTACTACGAGGAGGTGCGCGACAGCGGGCAGAACTTCTTCTTCTCCCACCTGCCGCAGGGCGAGTACACCTTCAAGTACCGCGTCCGGGCGGCGCTGGCCGGCAGCTACAAGGTGTCCCCGGCCACCGTGCAGCCGATGTACGCGCCCGAGTTCAACGCCTACTCGGCCGGCCACGTGCTGACCATCGCCCCCTCCGAGTAGGGGCGCGGCTCGCCGCGCCCGTCCCCCCCTGCGGGGGCCTGTGAGGACCAACCCCAAAACAGGAAAAACCCTCTTAGAGGGTGAGGATTGGCTGCCTGGCCTCAGCCAGCACGCCTTCCGCGGCGCCTGGCGGCGCCTCACTGGGGGCTCCGCCCCCAGCCCCCCGGCCTGCGAGGGCGCGCAGGGCGTCGCAGCCCGCACGCCGCCTCCTGCCTTCACCCTTCAAGAAATCCTGATTCCCCGTCCTCACCGGCCCCCGCAGGGGGCCGGCCAGCTTCCTAGGGCTGAGCGGGCGCGGCGGGGTTCGTGTCGGCCGGAGGGAGGGGGATCTCGAGGGGTTTCACGGCAGCCAGCTCGCGGCCGATGCCCAGGGCGGCGCCGAGCTCGCGCAGCTTCGCCTGCACCCTGAGCACGTTGGCCGGCCCCATGCGGAACAGGTGCTTCTGCGCCTCGCTCAGGCCCTCGAGCGCGGGGATGTCCATCTTCAAGTTCACCGAGGTCCCGCTGAGCGGGACGTCGCCGGTGAACACGGGCACCGCGAGGAGCTCCGAGAAGCTCTCGACCAGCGCCTGGCGGAGCGTCCGCCCGGGCACACCCAGGGCGCGCTGGGAACGCCGCAGCCAGCGGCCGAGGGTGCGGTACTGCTCGGCCACCGCGGCCGTGTCCAGCGAGACGAAGGACAGCGCGATCGGGTCGTAGCGGGCGTAGCAGGCCGGGTCGAGGAAGAGCCGCCCGTCCCGCTCGAGCACCAGGAAGCGCCCCTCGGGGGCCAGGAACGGCACCAGCTTGCGCGGGCTCTCGCCGCGGGCCACCGCCTCGATCGTGGCCACCAGGCGGTCCAGGATGCCCTCGTTCTCCAGCCAGAAGGAGGCGTCCTTGGAGAGCCTGCCCAGCAGGGCGCGCAGCTCCTCGTCGGTGGGGGCGACCGCCGTGGCCGGGGCGATCTCCTCCTCTGGCGGCGCCTCGGCCGGCGCCGGCGCCGGACCGGCGTCCGCGGCCGCCACCGGCGTGCCGCCGTCCGGCGGCGGGGCGGCCTCCCCTCCCCGTCCGCTGAAGTAGAAGTACGAGCCCACCGCGCCCGCGCCGGCCAGGAGACCGATCACGAGCACCACCCACTTGCCGCTGTGTGTGTCCGCCATGGCCGCCAGGGTAGCCCCCGGGCCCCGCCGAGGCAAGCCCCGGCCTGCGCCTCAGGGCGCGGGCGCCGAGCCGGGCGCGAGCACGATGACGCGCACGCTCAGGCTGCCGTGGTTGGACTCGAGGGACAGGTGGGAGTCGTTGATCGCCAGGAAGAGCTCGCCCTCCTCCTCGGCCTGGAAGGCCTGGCGCAGGCCGATCTCGAACGGCCGTCCGTCCGGGCCCAGCCGGCCCATGAGCGCCAGCGGGGTGATCCAGGGCACCTCGGGGCCGGGCTGGCTCGCCTGGCCAGGCCGGGCGACCACGCCCTCCGGCCCGAAACAGCCCAGATCCTCGGGCCAGCCACGCCAGACGCCCCGGGCGTTTCTCACCATCGGTTCCGGCCCCGGGTGGCCCGGCTCCTCGGGCCCGTCGCTCCAGGAACCCTGGGCCTTGACCACCACCTGCGCGCCGCGCGGCACGCGCACCCCCGTGTCCTGCCAGGGCTTGCTCGCATCGACCACGAGGTTGGAGGCCGGGTAGGCCGCCACCATGGATGGCGGACGCTCGAGCAGGCGGACGTTCATCCGATCCGCCTCGTAGGAGCGGGAGGCCGTGCTGGTGGCACAGCCCGCCAGCCCGAGGAGCGCGATCCATGCGAGCCACCCGCGCATTCTTCCTCCCGGGCCGGGCAGGACCCGGCCTCCTCCAAAATACCACGATTTCACGGGACCGGGCGGGCTCAGGGGAAGCGCAGCTCGAGCACGAACTTCGACCACTCGAGCTGGAACAGCTCCAGGTCGTCGGTGCCCAGCACCCGCCGGAGGGTCAGCAGCCAGGTGGGATCGCTCGCCTGGGCGGCCCGGAACTCGCGGTAGAAGCGCCGCAGGAGGCCTCTCTCCTGGAGGTAGTAGCACAGGTACCTGGCCTGGGCGTAGTTGGTGCCGGGATCCTGGTCGTAGAACTTCGCGTCGCCGGTCGAGAGCAGCCTGGCGAACGGAGGCACCTCGCCTGCACGGATGGCCTTCTGCAGCCCGCCCAGGCGCCAGTTGGTGCGGCCGACGATGCGCCCCTCGTCGTCCACGCCGCACTGCTCGAACAGCGAGCCCAGCCCCTCGTTGAGCCAGGCCGGGCAGGCGGGGAAGTCGGCCCGCACGAAGGGGTGCACGAGCTCGTGCACCAGGGTGCCCCCGCCGGTGGCGATGTTCATGATGAGCGCGCGGTGCTCGGGCGAGTAGAAGCCGAACGGCGTGTGCGGCCTGCGGCCGAAGAAGGCGCGCGTGTGGCGCTCGTAGGACTCCTCGTCCTGGAAGAGCCACACGTCCAGGTAGCCCGCGGGCTCCGCGTCGAAGAAGCTCTCCTTCAGCAGCGTCACCGCCCAGCCCACGGTGCGCTCGGCCGAGCGCTCCACCGCCCGCCGCTCTCCATCCCCGATCACCACGAAGGGCCTGGACACCACCAGGTGGAACTCCCCGGCCGGCAGGAACTCCCTCAGGGCGGCCAGGTGCTCCTCCAGCGGGCCGGGCGCGCTCGCCGCGGGAGGCAGGGGCGGCTCCCGCGCCTGCGCGTCCGCGACCCACCACACACCCGAGCCGGCCAGCAGGAGCAGCGCGAGCTTCATGGGGGACCTCCTGGATCGGAGCCTACCAGAGCTCCCGCGGCGAAAACCGGGGCGGGGCGGGGTTTTACTTTCTTTTTACAGCCTTGGGCGGCTTCGGCGGCGGCAACGGGATGTCCTTGGCCGAGCCTGGCGCGAGCTTCTCCAGGTCGGCCACCACCTGGCGCTTCTGCTCCTCGTCGCCCAGCCCCAGCGCGTAGGCGTGCAGGCCGGCGATCACCTCGGGCCGGGCGAGCCCGATGGCCGCGAGCGCGCGCGCCGCGGCCGGGGCCAGATCGCCGTCCGCGAGCGCGGCCACGAGCAGCGGCAGGGCCGGCTCGGCCCGGGCCCCGAAGTGGCCCAGGCCCTCGAGGGCCGCGACGCGCGGGTCCGTCACCCCGAGCGACCAGACCGCGTTCTCCTTGGGCGCCCCGGCGGCGGCCAGGAGCAGCGGCACCACGCGCGCGCCCTCGGAGCGCATCTGCCCCAGGCCCACCACGCCCAGCGAGCGCAGCACGAGATCCGGGCTCTGGAGCTGGGAGGACAGGAAACCGAAGGCCCGCTTGCCGATCAGGCCCAGCGCCCGGGCCATGGGCTCGCGCTGGATCGCCCTGCACTCGTCCCTCAGGAAGGCGCGCTGCATGCTCTCCTGGATGGTGTAGGCCCGCGCGCCGATCCTCTCCAGTGCCTCGCCCGAGAACTTGAGGTCGAAGCACGAGCCCTTCTCCAGGGCGGTCTTCAAGCCCGGCAACGCGCGGTAGGAGTTGAGGTCCTTCTCGTCCTTGATGCCGTAGCGCGCGTACCAGGGCGGTCCGCAGGCCGCGCCCAGGAGCAGGAGCAGCAGCGGGCCGGCGAGCGCCCGGCGGCTCATCTGGCGCTCCTCTTGGCCCTGCCCCTGGGCGGCGGGAAGTAGACGCCCTCCATGCGGGTGCCGTGCATGTAACCCTCGAAGGAGCGCCGGTCCATGGGCCTCAGGCCCCGCCGCTGGGCCGGCGTCAGCAGGGGGAAGTGACGCACGTGGTCGAGCTCGCCGATGAGCTCGTCCAGGTTCTCCTCCCGGGTGGTCCACCCGAGCGCGTCGAACCGGCCGAGGTCGAAGGGCAGCGAGTAGCCACGCAGGCTCTTCTCCCCGTCCATGTTGTAGTAGGCCTCGACGTAGGTCAGCGCCAGCTCGCGGATGGAGCGGTGGATGGGCTCGCGGTAGCGCAGCCCGACGAAGTTCGACTTGGCCACCGCGCCCCAGCACCCGCGCAGCCGGTAGACCGCCAGCAGGTGATCGTCGTCGCGCTCGGCCACCAGGTCCACGATGAGCGCCCGGTGCCCGAGCTCCCGCAGCGCGGCCGCGGCGAACATGGCTCCGTCGGCGCAGTGGGCCACCCGCTCGCGCAGCACCCGGCGGGGCGAGCGGTAGAAGTGGTCGCTCGAGTAGGTGGTGGCGTCCAGGAAGTCCTGGATGGCCGCCGGGCTCCTGAGGCCCGCCAGGAGCTTCCGCTCCGCGCGGGTCCAGCCGCTGTCGCCGTGCTTCACGAGGTCGCCTCCCTTGCGGTTCGAGGGGAGCGTACACCAAGCTCAGGCGCCGCGGAAGCGCGCCCCTCCCCTGTCCTCAGCCACCACCCGGCTGGCAGACCTCGGCCGGGCCGGGGCGGTCCAGCCGACGGTGGGCGAGCGCGTACAGCGTGGGCAGCACGAGCAGCGTCAACAGCGTGGAGGTGATGAGCCCGCCCATCACCACCACGGCCAGCGGCCGCTGGATGTCCGCGCCCGAGCCCAGCGCGTACAGCATGGGCAGGTGGCCGATGAAGCTGGTGAGCGCGGTCATCAACAGCGGCCGGAAGCGCAGGTCGCAGCCCCTGGTCACCGAGTCGTCCACGGACACGCCCTGCGCGCGGAGCTGGCGGAAGAACGCCACCAGCACCACCCCGTTCTGCACGGCGACGCCGAGGAGCACGATGAAGGCCACCGCCGCCGACACCGACAGCGGCAGCCGGAAGGCGACCACCGCGATCACCCCGCCCAGCAGGGCGAAGGGCAGGTTGAGCAAGACCAGCAGGGCGTCCAGGAGCGAGCCCAGCGCCAGGTAGAGCAGGACCAGGATCAGCAGCAGCGCCACCGGCACCACGACCGCGAGCTGGCGCATGGCCCGCAGCTGGTTCTCGAACTGCCCCCCGTACTCCACGTGGTAGCCCGACGGGAGCTGCCGCTCCAGCGGCGCGAGCCGCGCCTGGGCCTCGGCCACGAACCCGCCCAGATCCCGGCCGCGGACGTTGGCCTCGGCCACCACCCGGCGCATGCCGTTCTCGCGGCTGACCTGCGCGGGCGCCTCGACCAGCCTGAACTCCGCGATCTGGGACAGCGGCACCCGCTCTCCGCCCGGCGCGGAGATCAGCAGCCGTTCGAGGTCCGGCAGGTCGCCGCGGGCGGCCTCGGGGAAGCGGACGACCACCGCGAACCGGCGCTGCTCCTCGATCAGCGTCGTGGCCTTCTTCCCGGCCACGGCCGTCTCGATGACCGCGTTGACCTCCGCGATCCTGAGGCCGTGCCTGGCCACCGCCTCGCGGTCGATGACCACGTCGAGCTGCGACATGCCGGACACCTGCTCGACCTTCACATCCCGCGCCCCCTCGATCCCCTGCAGCACGCTCGCGGCGCGGTCCGCGAACTGCTTCAGCACCTCCAGGTCGGGGCCGAAGGCCTTCACCGCCAGGTCGCTCTTGACCCCCGAGATGAGCTCGTTCACCCGCAGCGCGATGGGCTGCGAGAACGAGAAGCGCAGGCCGGGGATCTGGGCCAGATCCCGCTGGATGGCCTCGACCAGCTCGGCCTTGTCCCGGCCCGTGCTCCACGTCCGCCGGGGTTTCAGCATGATCATCAGGTCGGTCTGCTCGGGGCCCATGGGATCCTCGGAGATCTCCGCCCGGCCGGTCTTGCTGACCACGGCCTCGACCTCGGGGAACAGGCGCAGGCGCGTCTCCATGAAGGTGGCCACCTTGACCGCGCCGCCCAGCGAGGCGTTGGGCAGGCGCACCACGTTGACCGCGATGGAGCCCTCGTCGAGCTCCGGCATGAAGGTGGTGCCGAGGAACGGCAGCAGCGCCAGCGAGGCGAGCAGCACGCCACCGGACAACCCGAGCGTCACCGCGGGGTGCCGCACGGCGCGGCCGAGCAGCCCCAGGTAGGCCCGGTGGAAGCGGCGGATGAAGCCGAACTCCCGCTCGGGGGTCTCCTTCAGGAGCACGTCCGCGAGGACGGGGATGACGGTCAGCGCGACCGCCAGCGAGACCAGCAGGGCGATGAGCATGGTCGCCGCCAGGGGGGCGAACATCTTGCCCTCGATGCCCTGGAGGGTGAACAGCGGCACCAGGATGATGGCGACGATCAGCACGGAGAAGGCGACCGGCCTGGCGACCTCGACCAGCGCCTCGGCCGCGATGCGGCGCCTGGGCGCTTGCCCGCAGCGCAGGGCCAGGTGCCGGCGCATGTTCTCCACCACCACGATGGACGCGTCCACCACCATGCCCACCGAGAAGGCCAGGCCGCCCAGGGACATGAGGTTCGAGCTCAAGCCGGCCGCGCCCATGACGATGAAGCTCACCAGGAAGGTCAGCGGCAGCGAGAGCACCACGATGAGCGCGGTGCGCAGCTCGGCCACGAACAGGAACAGCACCAGGATCACGAAGATCCCGCCCTCGAGCAGCGCGTCGAGCACGGTCTCGATGCACGCCTCGATCAGCGAGGTCCGGTCGTAGAACACGTCGAGCCGCGCGCCCTCGGGCAGCGCGCCCTCGACCCTGGCGAGCGTCTCCTTGACCCGGCTGACGACGTCCTGGGAGTTCTCGCCCTTGAGCATGATGATCATGCCGGCCACGACCTCGCCCCGGCCGTCGCGCGAGACCGCCCCCTGCCGGGGCTCGGCGCCGATCACCACCTCGGCCACGTCACGCACGTAGATCGGCGAGCCGCCCTCGGCCTTGAGGACGATGCGCTCGACGTCCGTGACGCCCCCGAGCAGCCCCACCCCGCGCAGGTAGACCTGCTCCCAGCCGCGCACGATCACCCCGCCGCCCGCGTTCGCGTTGCCCTGCTCGACGGCCGCCACGACCTCGTTGACGGTCAGGTCGTACTTGAGCAGCTTCTCGGGCGACACCAGGACCTGGATCTGCTTGACCTCGCCGCCGAAGCTGTTGACCTCGTTCACCCCCGGGATGGGCTTCAGCAGGGGCGCGACGATCCAGTCCTGGATCGTCCGCAGCTCCATCGCGCCCAGGCCGTCGCCCTCGAGGGTGTACTGGAGGATCTCGCCCAGCCCGGTGGAGATGGGCCCCAGCTCGGGCTCGACGCCCGGCGGCAGCTGCTCCCGGGCCGCGCTGAGGCGCTCGAAGACGACCTGCCGGGTCCAGTAGGCGTCCGCGCCGTCCTCGAAGATGATCACCACCTGCGAGAGCTCGGCCTTGGACAGGGAGCGCACCTGCCTCACCCGCGGCAGGCCGCGCATGACCTGCTCGATGGGGTAGCTCACGCGCTGCTCGACGTCGACCGCGGCGAGCCCGGGGGCCTTGGACAGGATCATCACCTGCGTGTTGGTCACGTCGGGGAAGGCGTCGATGGGCAGGCGCAGCCAGGCCAGGACCCCCAGAACGACCAGGACGGCGGCGCCCAGCAGCACCAGCAGGCGGCTCTTCAGCAGCAGCGCGACGAGTCTCATGGTGGCCCCGCCTCAGTCCGCGCAGCCGGCGCCCATCTTGGAGCGCAGCACGTCGGACTTCATCAGGAAGGCGCCCTCGGCCACCACGGTCTGGCCCGGCGCCAGCCCCTGCACGATCTCGGTCCACCCGTCCCAGCTCCGCCCGACCTGGACGGGTCGGCGCAGGTAGTACTCGCCCTGGTGGTGGACGAAGACGAAGGCGCGCCCCTCGTCCTCCAGCACCGAGGCCCGGGGCACCGCCAGCGTCTCCTCGGTCCCCGGCAGGGACAGCACCACCGCGGCGAACATCCCCGCCAGCAGCCGGCCCTCGGGGTTCAGCACCTCGACCCGCACCTTCACCGTGCGCGAGGACTCGTCCATGGCCGGGCTGACGAGATCAACGGTGCCCGGGAACTCCTCGCCGGGGTAGGCCTTGACGGAGATCGAGGCGGCCAGCTTCTGCGCGGCCTGCCCCCTCTTCACCGCGGCGATGTCCCGCTCGTACAGGTCCGCCCAGACCCACACCGCGGTGTTGTCGCCGACGGTGACGAGCGACTCCGCGGTCCTGGCCACCTCGCCGGGCACCGCGTGCATGAGGAGCACCGTGCCGTCCATCGGCGCGCGGACCACCACCCGGCCGCCGGCGGTGCCGCCCGTGCCCAGGCGGCTGAGCTTGCTGAGCGCGCCGGCCGCGCGGATCTCGGACACCTCGAGCTCCTGCCGGGCCTGCAGGAACTCCTTCTCGGAGGCGATGCTCTCCTTGCGCAGCTCCGACACCCGCGCGGCGTTGCGGCGGGCGAGCTCGAGCAGCCCCTGCGCCTCGAGGTAGGCGGCCTGGGCCTCCCCGACCAGGACGCTCTCGATCTCGAGCAGCGCCTGCCCCCGCCTGACCCGATCGCCGAGCGCGACGTGGACCTGCTTGATGATGCCCTCCACCTGGGTGCTCACGTGTCCGATCCGCCGCTCGTCGAAGCGGACCTCGCCGGTGAGCGCGATGGACTCGGCGACCCTCTGGCGCGCGACCTCCAGCGTGGTGACCAGCCCGCCCTCGGCCAGGCTCGCGGGCGCGCGCACGAAACCCACCTCGTAGCGGCACTCGTCGCACTCGAAGGTCTTCCTGGCGTGCTCGCAGGTGAGGGCGATCAGCTCCTCGACCGGGCGGTCGAGATCCGACGGCTCCTCGGCCTCGGGCTCCTGCGCGCGTGACCCGTCGACCCGCGCGCCCCGGTCCACCTGCGCGGCGGGCGCGGGTGGCGCGGACGGGTCGCAGGCCAGGACCAGGACCAAGGCGGGGACGGCGAAGACGATCCGGGTGTTCATGTGGGCTCCTCTCCGACCAGGACGCCGAGTCGGCTGCAGTCGAGGTGGGCCTGCGCCAGCGCGCCCAGGAGGAGGCGGCGCGCGTCGAGCAGGGTGCGGCGGGCGTCCAGCACCTCGAGCAGGTTCGTCTCGCCGAGCTGGTAGGTCCTCTCCAGCGTGGCCGCGGTGGTCTCGGCGCGCGGCACCACGTGGTCCCTGAACCGCCTGGCCGTGGCGACGGAGGCGTGGCAGGCGGCCTGGGCGTCGAGCACGATCGCCTCGACCTCGAGGCCGTCGGCCTCCGCCTGCCGCCGGCTCGCGGCCAACTCGGCCTCGGCCTGGGCGATGCGGCCGGAGTTCCAGCTCCAGAGCGGCAGCTCGACGGCGAGCCCGACGCCATAGGAGCGCCGATCGAGCTCGTGGTCCGTGGAGCCCGTGAGGGTGAACGCGGGCACGCGCGCCAGACGCTCGGAGCTGGCCTCGGCCTCGAGGAAGCGCGTCCGCGCCCGCGCTGCGGCGAGCGCCGGGTGCGAGGCGCGCGCCCTGGACAGCGCCGCGTCGCGCCCCGGCGCGACCGGGAGGACGTCCAGATCGGCGACCGCCGCGAGCGCCCCGCTGGCCGGCAGGCCGAGCCAGAGCGCGAGCTCCGCCTGGCGGGCCTGGAGGGACGTGCGCGCCGCCTCCAGCTCGGCGGCGACCTTCTCGCGCTCGATCTCGACCCGGGTCGCCTCGACCGGCCGCGCCTCCCCCTGCTCGACCCGCCGGACGACCGTGTGGACCATGGCCGCGGTCTGCGCCTCGATCGCCTCGAGCGAGGCGACGTGGGCCTGCTCGTAGGCCAGGCCCCAGAACGAGGCCTGGAGCCGGAGGAGGACCTCCCGCCGCTGCGCCTGGCCCTCGGCCAGGGCGACCTCCACGCCGGCCTCGGCCGCCTCGAGCCGCGACCCTCGCTGGGCGATCCAGCCGAGGGGCACGCTCAGCTCGAGCCCCCACTCCACCCGCGACCCGTCGCCGCTCCGCGCCAGGCCCTGGCCGACGTGGCCCTCCAGGGTCGGGTTGGGCGCCGCGCCCGCCGCGTCCACTCCGCCGCGCGCCGCCTCCACCCGGAGCGCGCCGGCGGCCAGGCGCGGGTGCTGCTCGACCCGCCGGACCAGGTCCGGCCAGCCGACCCGCACCTCCTGCTCGGGGGCGCCGGCCCAAACCGCGCCCGCGCTCAGGGCCAGGGACAGGTTGAGACCACACGCGAGCAGGCACCTCCGCGAGGCGGAGGGTCTCCAGTGAGTTCGCATGTTCCGACACCCAGCGTTCGGGTTACGCCACGTGCGGCCGCCCGCGCGTGCGGGCCACCGCGACCAGGTCGTGCTGGGCCGCGCTCAGCGCGGAGGGTGGAAGATGCCCTTGGGCAGGAGCGTGGGCAGGAGAGCATCCCGGTGAGGCCAGGCGCGCTCCCCGACCGGTCGGTGGGCCAGGGTCAGGTCCGGGGCGGGCACGACCGCGATCGGCCCGTGCCCGGGGCAGCACATGCAGGTGCAGCCGTCGCCGCAGGCCGAGCCGTCGGCGCACGGGTCCACGCAGCCGCTGCCGTCGTGGTGGTGGGCGTCGGAGTGCAGTGAGGCCAGCGCCTCGACGGCCTCGAGGATCGGAACGGACTGGGTGCTGGCGGTGAACACGACCAGCACCGCCAGGCGGGCGAGGTGCGTCCAGCTCACCTGCGCACTATACCTCCCGGCGGGTGGTTTGGCCAGGGCCGGGCGCCGGGCGCGCTCACTCGCCGTCGGACGGCGGGGCGAAGCCCTTGTCCTCGAGCTTCATCATCTCGTCGACCCAGGGCTCCCGGCACTCCAGGGGGATGGGCTCGGTCTTGCCCACCGGGGTCACCCGCACCCCCGCGGCTTGGTCGTTTCCCACGTAATCTGCGTACACCTCGTACTTCGCGCCCTTGTTCACGAAGGTGAGCGCCAGCATGGTGTCCTGGGGCCGGGTGTAGCGGGTGAAGTTGAAGGCGCCCTCCACGATCAGCCCGCCCTCGGGGAAGGTGAGCTCCACCTTGCCGGGCCTGCCGAAGCGGTACTCGATGGTGCCGGTGACCTCGCCGTCCTTGAGCCCCAGGTCCTTCGAGGCGCACACCGACAAGAGCTTCCCGCCCTCCAGCATCTGGCAGCCGAACACCACCCACTCGTCCGGCTTGCACAGGGTCTTCGGCGCCTTGGCCGCAGGCTTGGGCCTGGCCTTGGGCTTGGCCTTGTCCGCCGCCGGCGCCAGCCCGGCCAGCCCCAGGCTCACCAGGACCACCAGCAGGATCTCCAGGAATCGGTGCATACCCCACCTCCAGCGGAGGAAAGCTAGCACGCCCGGGCCGGGCTTGCCACCTGGCCCGGATTGCCCGCGCCCCGTCCGTCCCCTATACTCGGCCCGCCTGCCGCCTGACCCGGAGGAGCGCCATGGCCACAGTCCCCGTCCCCAACCCGGCCCACCTCCAGCACCTCGAAGGGCTGGGCCCGCTGCAGTCCGTCCACCGCGGCAAGGTCACCAGCGCGCTCGGCTTCGCGGCCGGGCTGATCTTCAGCCTCGGGCTCGGCGGGACCTGCCTGGTCGTGGGGGTGCAGGGCGACGAGCCCAAGACCCAGCTCATCGGCCTGGGCGCCGGCGCCCTGCTGCTGGTGGCGGCCGGCTTCATGGGCTGGATGATCCGCTGGACCCTGCAGACCACCCTGTACATCTGCGAGCAGGGCGTGTGCCTCGTGCGCGGGGCGCGCGCCGAGCGCCGGTCGTGGCTCGAGATCCGGGCGGTCAAGGTGCTGTTCGAGCGAGCCGCCAAGGGTTTCATGGGCCTGGGCGGCGAGTACAAGAAGGTGTCCCGGCTGGACCTGGTCGGCCTGGACGGCCGGGAGCTCACCCTGATGACCGCGCTGCAGGACTTCCCCGGCATCCTGCGCGCGCTCCAGGCCCACGGCCTGCTGGGCGAAGAGTACAAGCCGTGAGGTCCTGCCCGCGTTGACACCCCTCCCCCGCCCGGAGTACACCCGGGGCATGCGCGAGGAGCCCCAGCAGCAGCTCCAGCAGCTGGCCGAGCAGGCCGAGCAGGCCATCAGCCAGCAGGCCTTCACCCAGCAGGCTCAGGCCCCGGCCTACTCGCAGCTGCCGCGGGCCCAGCGCGTGGCGCTGGCCCGCTCGAACCGCCGCCCGCCCCGAGGAGGGAACATGGCCCACATGGGACGCTTCCTGTTCTGGCGCCACCTGCGCGCCGAGCCCAACCAGCACATCCTGCACTTCAAGCGGGGGCAGCTCTCGCTGTCCGGGCCCGGGGTGGCCTACTGGTTCAACCCGCTCAGCGCGGCCATCGCCATGCTGCCGGTCGAGGACTGCGAGACCACATTCTTGTTGAAGGAGCGCTCGCGCGACTTCCAGGAGGTGAGCGTCCAGTGCACGCTCACCTACCGCATCACCGACCCCGAGAAGGCCGCCCGGCGGGTGAACTTCTCCATCGCGCAGGCGACCGGCGCCTGGCAGGAGCAGCCCCTCGAGCGCCTGGCCAGCCTGTGGGCCCAGCGGGCGCAGCCGCCCGCGCGCGACTACCTCAAGGCCGCGACCGTGGAGGACGCCGTGCGGGAGGGGGCCGAGCCCATCCGCCGCGCCATGCACGAGGCGCTCTCACGCGACGTGGACGTGGCCGCCATGGGGCTCGGGCTGGTCAGCCTGCAGGTGGCCCGGGTCGCGCCCAGCGCCGATCTCGAGAAGGCGCTCCAGGCCCCCACCCGCGAGGGCATCCAGCAGCGGGCCGACGAGGCTGGCTTTGCCCGCCGGGCCAACGCGGTGGAGAAGGAGCGGGCCATCAAGCAGAACGAGCTCATGACCGAGGTCGATCTGGCCCAGCGCCAGGCCGAGCTGCTGGCCCAGCAGGGCCGCAACAAGCTGCAGACCGTGCAGGCCGAGGCCGAGAGCGAGCGCGCCCGGGTCGAGGCCGAGATCGCCCGCCAGGAGCTGGTGGCCAAGGCCTACGCCGAGCAGATCGAGGTGCGCTCGCGCGGCGAGGCCAGCGCCGCCCGGCTCAAGCAGGCCGCCCTGCTCGAGGCCGAGCGCGAGCGGGTGGGGATCTTCCGCGACGCCCCGCCGGGGGTGCTGCTCGGGCTGGGCCTCCAGGAGCTGGCCGGGAAGATCCAGACCATCCAGCACCTGAACCTCACCCCGGATCTCCTGCGCGAGACCTTCGCCCAGTTCCTGCGCGACGGGCCGGCGACCGCGGCACAAGCGCCCGCGAAGAAGGGATGAAGCTCCAGAAGCTCAGCAAGGCGCGCAAGCAAGGCGCCGCCCCGGCCGGGAAGCGGCCGAGCGTGGACGCCGCGCAGCGCCCGCGCGTGGTGATCGTCACCCGCAAGACCGGCCTCGAGGCGCTGCTGGAGAACCAGGGCACCAGGGGTCAGGCCGCGTTCTTCCTGAAGGCGCGCGGCCAGAGCATCTCTTCCTTCGAGGAGGGCCACGCCCGCTTCCGCTCCAACCTGGCCGGGGTGCTGTCGGCCATCCCGGCCGACCAGCGCCGGGTGCACGTGGAGCGCGAGCAGGTGGACCGCTTCCTGTTCGCCCCGGACGACATCGTGCTGGTGGTGGGGCAGGATGGGCTGGTGCCCAACACCGCCAAGTACCTGGACGGCCAGCTGGTGATCGGGGTGAACCCCGATCCCAGCCAGCACGACGGGGTGCTCTGCCGCCACAAGCCGGCCCAGATCGGAGAGCTGATCGGCTTCGCCGAGGAGACCCTGGCCGCGGGCGGGGAGCCGCCCGGGGACGCGCCCTTCGCGCTCGAGCGGCGCAGCATGGCGGTGGCCGAGCGCGACGACGGCCTGAAGCTGCTCGCGCTGAACGAGGTGTTCGTGGGCCACCAGAGCCACCAGTCCGCGCGCTACCGCCTGCTGCTCGAGGGCTCCGGAGGGAGCCAGGCCGCCCGGGAGGAGCGCCAGTCCTCCAGCGGGCTCATCTGCGCGACCGGCACGGGCTGCACCGGCTGGGCGCGCTCCATCGTCGAGCAGCGTGGGCTGGAGGCGGCCCTGCCCGCCCCCGGCGAGCGGGCGCTGGCCTGGTTCGTGCGCGAGCCCTTCCCCTCGGTGTCGACCGGCACCACGCTCGACCACGGCCTGCTCGCGAACGAGGAGCGGCTGACGGTCTTCTCCGAGATGGGCGAAGGCGGGGTGGTGTTCGCCGACGGGATCGAGAGCGACCGGCTCGACTTTCAGAGCGGCCAGGTGCTGCGGATCGGCGTGGCCGGGCGCGCGCTCACCCTGGTCGTGCCGGCCGGCTGAGTCCCTGCGGAAAAATCAGGACAAGACAGAATTCCTTCGAGGGTCAGGCAGGAACCTGGAACCTGCAACCAGCAACCAGGAACCAGGAACCAGGAACAGGCTCTTCGAAGCAGATTCACTCCGCAGGCCGCTCCGCGGGCAGGCCGTCCACGTGGCCGCTCGAGTAGTACAAGCGCCCGTCCGCCTTGAAGTAGCCGATCCCGCGCGGGCCGTACTGGGCGCGCAGCGCGCCCTGCTCGTCCAGCATGGAGAGCGCGGGCGCGCCGTCGCGCACCGCGAGCCGGAGGCGCGGCTTGCCGGCCTCGTCCACGATCTCGAGGCTGCGGGTCTGGAGCGGGCCCGGGGCCTTCTTCGCCGGCGCTGCCCCCAGCAAGAGCGCCGCCGCGAGCAGCAGCGCGAGCCCGACCACCCACACCCGCAGCCTGCACTGGGAGCGCTCCAGCCGCGCCAACCTCTCGAGCACGACGCCTTCACGACTGGCACCCATGGCGGCCTCCCTTCGCGATCAGGCTCGACGACCGCCGCCGATGATACACCGCTTCCCCGGCGGGGCGAGGATCCCGGGGGCGCGGATTCATCGGGCGAGCGAAGCGAGCAGGGGGGGCGGTGCCGGGAGGAGCCCCCGCGCCGAGGCAGGCCAGGTTGGCTGGCGCCCCTCTCAGAGGCTGATGATGAAGCGGTAGCCGACCAGGATCCCGATCGAGGACAGCGTCAGATCCCCGGTCGTCTTCAGGTCCTGGAAGCTGGCGGCGTAGACCACCTCCGCGAACAGGGCCCCGGGGCCAAGCACGTACTCGCCCTGGACGCCCGCGAACAGGCCCGGGATGGTGGCCTGCTCGTCATGCTCGCCGAAGGGCTCGCCACCGGCCTCCCCGCTGGTGAGGGTGGACAGGAACATGAGCCGCGAGCCGACGGCGAAGCCCAGGTTGTAGTCGCTGTCCGCGGGCCAGACCCTCAGCACCAGGCCGAGGTCCCAGGGGATCTGGCGCTGGGTGGTCTCCCAGGTGTAGGCGCCGTCCGGCAGGCGCGGATCGGCGCCGCTCCCGGACGCCCCCGGCTGGCTGAAGCCGAGCGCGGTGATCAGGCCGAAACGGGAACCCCAGAAGGGCAGCAGGTACATGGCCTCGAGCGAAACCGCGAAGGTGGTGCCCAGCGAGGAGCCGAGCTGGGGGAGGTTCACCCCGGCCTTCGCGCCCACGCACAGCACGTTCGCCTCCTCCGCGGGCGACACCTCCGCCGTCGCCGCGGGAGCCGGCGGGACCTCGCCGCCCTCGGCGGCGAGCGAGAGCGCGGACGTCAGCAGCAGGCATCCGGTCAGCACGAGCATGGTTCCGGCTTTCATGGTGGCTCCTCCCTACCAGAGCGTTTTCTCGGTGGTCGCGGTGACCACGGGCAGCCCGGACACCGGGTCGAGGGTGATGCCGCCCATCATGACGATGAAGGCGCTGGTGACCACCCCGTCGTGCAGGTACCGGGCGAACGCTAGATCGATGCCGATGCTGTTCCAGTTGGCGGTGTCGGGCGGATCGGGGATGCCGTTCGAGCACGCGCCGGCGCCCGGCGAGACCGACGAGCCGCACAGCTCGCAGGAGTATGACTCCAGGGAGGGAGCGGTCCCGGCGCCCTGGTTGCCGCCGAAGGCGAAGAGCTGGTGGTTGAGCAGGTAGCCGCAGTACCCGGCGTTGAACGGCTGCATGGTGTCCACCTCGTAGCGATCCCCGCCGAGCTCGCCCAGGCTGCCGCCCGCCTCGACCTTCAGTGCGTAGATGGTCGCCTCCTTGGCCAGGTCGGCCCGCAGGCCGCCGCCGACGTAGAGCCAGGTCTCGGTGTCCCCGACCACCTCCGGCGCTGACAGGTGGTCCGCCACGAAGGCCCTGAACTGCCAGCGCGCGGGCCCGAGGGTGGCCAGGCCATCCACCCACACGGGATCGATGGTCTGCTGCCCGGCCCCGTCGACCACCACGCGCAGCCGCTCGACGCTGTCCAGCGCCACGCCAGCGTTCTGCCCGCCGAGCACGTACAGGTAGCGGACGCTGGCGTCGGCGGGATCGCGCGCGACGGCGATCCCGGCCCCCTCGCGGGGGACGTTCAGGCTGGGGAGGACGAGGAACTTGCCCAGCGACCCGGCCGGCAGGGGCTGGGCCGCCTGGGGCGCCAGCGAGCCGTCGTCGGAGAACACGAGCTGCCCGGCGCCGACCTCGGCCAGCAGCACCTCGTTCCCGGTGGGCAGGTTCGGCGTCGGGGTCCGGTAGACGCGGTAGCCGGAGGCACCGGGGACCTCGGTCCACACCAGGGTGATGGTGACCTTGCGCTCGATGTCCGGCGTCTGGACCTGGATCGGATCGCTCGCCAGATCCTCGCCGTCCGGGTTGTCGGTGTCGGAGACCGGGAAGATCGCGGACACGCGGTAGGAGTACCGGCCCGGCTCCAGCCCCGCGGGCTGGTAGGGATCGGGATCGATGAACAGGTCCAGATCCACGATCTCCGGGGCCTCCAGCGGGTCGAGGATCTTAGCCCGCCAGACCGAGCTCCGGGTGCCGTCCGCGTCCCGCCCGCCGGCTACGAAGACGTAGCGGCCGAGGGTGGTGCAGCTCTGGAAGCTGACCGCGGCGGGCAGCGTGTAGCGCAGCACGTTCCAGCCCTCGAGCTGGCCGTACGGATCCATGCTGGCCGCCTCGATGGTGTCGTAGCGCTCGGTGGCGGCGCTAGCCTGATCGAGCCCGTTGTCGCCGCCCAGGGCGTAGACGAACCGGGACCCGGGGGTGGGATCCCCGGCCGCGCCGCACAGCGCCCGGCGGGCGGTGTTCATGTCCTGGCCCGAGTCCTGGAAGTGCTCCAGGTTCAGGGACAGGTTGGTGACCCCCAAGGCCGAGTACAGGGCGTAGGTCTGGTCGTCGCCGTTGGTGACCTTCACGATGCACAGCGAGTTGTCGGCCACGGCCGTGGCGTTGAAGTCGAGGCCCACCACCAGCAAGGTGTCGGTGGACAGGTTCGTGTCCACGCTCCCGGGCAGGAGCACCTGGGTACCGTCCGGCTGGTGGCAGGTGGCCTCGAAGGCCGGGAGGCGGAAGTTCAATCCGGCCACCGAGATGTCAGGGGTGCCCTGGTTGACCACGCTGGAGGGCAGCAGCTCGGTGATCACCGGGGGCGGGAGCTCGGTGACGCGGAAGGCGTCGACCAGCAGGCCCACGCCGCCGTCGGGGTTCAGCGCCACCAGGTCGTACATGCCGATCGGCATCCCGGCGGGGACCACCGCGGAGCAGCGCGTGGCCGAGGCGTAGGCCGTGTGGGTGAGCTCGGACGCCAGGGCGTCCGGCCCGGCGTCCTTGGGGTTGAGGTAGAAGCGCGGGGTGGCCTGGAAGTTGGTCATCCCCACGTCGGGGTTCGCGGACGCGTACACGTTGACCCCGGTCCGTCCGTCCTTCCAGCCGAAGGGCAGCTCCACGCTCTCGACGGCCACGCTGAGGGTCTCGACCAGGGTGAGCCCCGAGACGAGGTCGCCGACGCAGCCGATGTCGTCGACCACGCGGATGTCGTACTCGCCCGGAGGCAGGCCGGAGGGGATGACGGCCTGGATCTCGCTGGTGTCCGCCGCGTTGAACTCCAGCGCGGTGGACAGGCCGCCCAGGGTCGGGGTGATGATGACCTCATCGACCGAGCCCAGGATGCCCGAGGTGTAGACGGTGACCTGGAGGTTGATCCCGTTGTAGACGAACGAGGGATCCACGAAGTAGACGACCGGCAGGTGCGTCACGTCCAGGATGGCAAGCAGGGCGCCGGTGCACCCGTCCGGGTTGGTCACGATCACATCGTAGAGGCCCGGCTCGCTCCCATCCGGAAGCGTGGCGATCAGCGTCTGGGCGTCCACGAACTGGGTGGCCAGGTTGCGGGTCAGGCCCGCCTGCGACTCGATGGAGACCACCGCGCCCTCGACGAAGTTGCTGCCGTGGACCGTGAAGGTCCCCCCGCTGGCGCAGAGCCGGACGGGCTCGATGCTGGCGATCTGCGGCGGGGGGCCGAGGGTGGCGGTGGCGGTGGTGATGCAGGCGTGCTCGCCGGGGTCGAGCACGGTCACGGCGTAGTCGCCCTGGGCCACCGGGTTCGCCACCTGGGCGCGGATCAGGCCGCACAGGCGCGTGGTCGCCAGGCCGGGCACCGCGGCGCAGTCCTCCAGGCCGGTCACCGCGGCCGCCTGGCCCGCGAGGGTGACGGTCGGCGGCGCGCCGTCCAGCTCCAGGAACCGGGAGCCCCGGATCGCGAACTCGGTGGGGTTCTGTTCACACGGGATGCTGGGCGAGACGATCTCGATGATCGGCGCCCCCAGCAGGAAGAGCTGGGAGGCCGCGGTGGTCTCGCAGTCCGCCGGGGCGGGGTTGCGGACCGTCAGATCGGTCCAGCCGGTCTGGCGCACGGCCGGGGTCACGGAGAACACGAGCTGCTGGCAGGATTCGGCGTCGGCCAGCGTGCCCACGACGGGGACGCAGTCGCCGACCGAGGAGGCGGGGAAGCTCTCCGCCCCGATCACCACGACCGGGAGCTGGGCGTCGATCCGCAGGAAGCCGGTCCCGGACACCGTCACCTCCACGGCCGCCTGCTCGGCGCAGAACAGCTCCGGGCTGGCGCCGGTGAGGGTCGGTCCCGCGACCACCGCCAGGCTGACCGCCTCGCCGCTGGTGCAATCCGCCTCGGGCGGGTTGGTCACGGAGATGGCGTAGGCGCCGGGTTCGAGCCCGGCCTGCGCCACGGTCACCGTCAGGCCGGTGCAGCTCTGGACCGTCCCGGCCGGCACCTCCAGCACCTCGCAGCCCTCCAGCCCGTCGGCCGGCAGGGAGAGCGGGCCGATGTGCACGGTGGGCAGCACCCCGTTGTGGTCGATGAAGCCGGTGCCCGAGAGGCTCACCACGACCTGGCTCTGCTCCAGGCACACGATGTCCGGGGCCGCGGCGAGCAGCGTGGGAGGCGGGACGATCTGCACCCGGACGTCCTGCTCCGAGACGCACCCCGCGGTCGGCGGGTTGGTGACCCGGACCGTCGGGGTGCCGGGCTCCACGCCCCCGGCGGGCACCGCGACCCGCAGCTCGGTGCAGCTCCTCACGGCGTAGGCCAACCCGTCCAGCTCCGTGCAGCCGGAGGCCTCGGCGGCGGTGAAGTCCACGGCCCCGAAGCTCACCGTGGGCAGCGTCCCGTCCACCACCAGGAAGCCGGTCCCGGCGACCACGAACTGCTTCTCCGCCTGGGCGACGCAGGCGAGATCCGGCAGCGCGGACCCGACGGTCGGCTCGGGGACGATCCGCAGGCGGATGTCCTGCGTGCTCTCGCAGCCCGCCGGATCGGGGTTGACGGCCACGACCTGGTGGAGCCCCTCGGGCACGCCGGCGATGGGCACGTCCACCTGCAGGCTGGTGCAGGTCTGGACGTCCTCCGTGGGCGCGGGCAGGGCCCGGCAGTTCGAGGCGGAGGACGCCGTCAGCTCGACCTCCCCGATCCGGACCACCGGGAGCGTCCCGGCGATGCTCAGGAAGCCCTCCCCGGTGACCGTCATGGGGCGGATCTCCTGGGAGATGCACAGGAGATCGGGCGCGATCTCCGTGATGACCGGCGGGGGGACCACGCTGAAGGCGTCGGCCAGCACGGCCTCCTTCCCCGAGCCGTTCTCGACGCGGAGCTGGTAGACCCCGGGCTCCAGGCCGAGCGAGGAGCGGACCAGCAGGGTCATGGCGCGCTGGCTCTCCCAGCGCGCGTCCTCCGGCGCCACCGCGATCTCCTCGGTCCTGGCGACGAAGCCGCCCTCCAGATCCCGGACGCGGAGCAGGTAGGCCTGGGGCAGCCGCACGCTGACGTCGTCGGTCGCGGCGCCCAGGAGCAGGGGGGCCAGGCCGTCGCCCTCGAGCCGCAGCTCCCGGTCGCTCTGCTCGACGCACATGATCTCGGGGACCACCTGCAGCAACGACGGCGTGGGTCCATCGATGTCATCGCTGTTCCGGACGCATCCCGCCGCGGACAGGCTCAGGGCCAGGAGGATGGGCAGCGATCGCGAGGTCATGGTTTGTCTCCTTTGGCTTCGCCGGGCATGGGGTGGGGTCGTGGCCTCCCGGTCGCTAATACAGCGGCCGCCGGTCCGAGGTAACAGGCCTCGGGCAGGGACCCGGCAACGCGCTGTGCGGAATGGAATCAGCGAGCGAGCTGCAGGCTCGCGCTGGGACTGCAGGATGGTCTCAGGTGAGCCACGGCAGGAGCATGGGGGCTACCCGGGCGGCGGCGCGCCCCCGCCGGGCCATTCGCGAGCGCCCGGCCCGGGAGCCTGCATCGAGGCGCCCAGGAGCGGGCGCGGATTCATCGAGCCATGCCGGCGGAGGGGATCGAACCCACATGCCCTTGCGGGCGCGGGATTTTGAGTCCCGTGCGTCTGCCAGTTTCGCCACGCCGGCTAAACCGAACTGCCTATTATCAAAGTACTTTTACTTTCGTCAAGGACGAAGCTCAACCCGCGGTAACGAAATTCAGGGGTTTCATTACCGCAAACCGCCCTCGACGACCCTCAGCATCTTCCTCGTCCTGGACCGGTCGAGCGCACCCGGCGCGATGTAGTGGCGCTTCGTGACGCCGTCGTCCGCGTGGCCGAGCTCCCTGGCAACCACGTGCGAGGCGACCCCCGCCTCGCTGGTCAGGGTCGCCCAGGTGCCGCGCAGGCCTTGGGGCGATACATAGGGCACCTCGGCCAGCGTCGTGAGCCGCCTGCAGGCGTGCGTGAGCCACTCACGGCGTCGCCTGCCGGTCGAGGTCTGGGCCGGGAACAGCCACTCGCCTGCGTCACGGCCTCTCACCTTCTCGACCAGCAGGTCCGCCACCGGATCCGGGACCTCGTGGAAGCGCCGGGCAGAAGCTGTCTTGCCCTCGTCGATCCACAGCAGGACCTGGTCCCCGATGTCTACGTCGCGCACCTTGCGGGCGAGCAGCTCCTGCACACGCATGCCCATGGTGAGCACGGAGAGCACGGCCAGGGCTCCCTCATCACCCTTGGCGGCGAGCTCCGAGGTGACCACAAACAACTTGCGCGCCTCCATCATGCGGAGCTGGGGCTTGCCCCGGTTGCGCCGACCGTGAGGTTCGACCCCCTCGGCCGGGGACTTGCCGACGAAGCCGCTGTGCACGCACCAGCGCCAGAACGTCTTGGCCTCGTTCAGCTCGTTCCGGTGGCTGTCCACCGCAAGCTTGGCGGCTCTAGCCTGGTACCACGCCGCAACCTTCGCAGGAGTGACGTCGACAACAGGGAGCTCGAGGTCATGGAACTCCGTGAGCCGCCGCCTGGTGCGGTCGAGCGACGAGGGCTTGTTGCCCTTGTCCTCGAGGTGCTGCATGTACCTGTTGATGGCCTGCTCCACGCTCAACTGCCCCGGCGCTCTCCGCCTCGCCGCACTCGCGGCCCGTTCGGCCTGGCCTTTGTCCGAAAACGCTTCCACAACTCGTCGCCCGTCTGGTCCAACAAGGAAGATTCGCCACTGACCGTAGTGCCTGTAGGGTCCGAGCACTCGGTACCTTCCATCTCTTGGCCTGGCCACGACTGCCTCCTTTCTCCCTGGCCCGGCCAATCGGCAGCGATGGGGAGTCTACCACGCCGGGCCACCAGTTCATCCAGCAGATCGTCGATCAACCCCATGCTCTCAGCGATGTCGGCCAAGCCTCGTGTCGCGATTCTGCGCGAGGGAGCCTCGTCAAGCATGGGAGTTGGTTTGGGTCGTCGCTCGATCACGCGAGGTGCAATGGCAAGGGTTGTGCCAGCGGAGGTACGGGAAAAGGAAGGCGAGCATCTTCTGGGGGCCAGATCGCGGAACGCTGCTACTGTATTGTACTTTTTCCCGCCCGGCTCGGTTTCTCAGCACGTGTTCCTGGACCCTGCCAAGCAACGCAGTGCAGTGAGGCCCATCGAGCGCGGTGTCCTATTCCGAACCCCTTGAGAACGGGTTGGAAATGCCAGGGCTGCTGGATCGCTGCCAATAGGGAACGGGGCGTCCTACACCCATAGGGCTGCGGTCCCGATTCCATTCTTGCGCTCAGCGGCTGGGCGTCGGACGCACTGAATGACAGTCCGGCCCCCCGGTCCGGCCGGAAAGTGGCCGGAATTCCGGCCGGGGGTGGCCGGATTTCCGGCCACCCAGGGGGCTGGGAACCATCCGAGGAACAGAAACCGAAGGAATTTCTCCTCTCGCTAAGAAGGCACGGTCCTTGCTGGAAGGGACCTGAACCACTCGGGAGGAAGCCATGCCGAGCCTTACCGTCAGGATGTCCAGGCTGCTCTACTCACGAATCCAGGCGGCCTCTGCCATCGACTGCAAGAGCCTCTCGGAAGCAGTGCGCGCGCTCCTGGAGGAAGCCCTTGTTCGTCGAAACTCAGGGGGCAGCGGACCCGCCACGATGGAGGACCTCCGGAAGCTAGCGGCACAGTGGGAAAGGCTCTGTACCGCCATCCTCATGACCGAACAGAGCATGGACCGGAGCCTTGAGCAGCAACAGCAATCGATGGATGCAAAGAGTGACCATCAATAGGAGGGTGTTGCGGGAAGCGGCGCCTTGCACGCGAAACACCAAAATCACGGAGAGTCCTTTCTCGTAAGCCTCGGTGTGATCGCACCAGTCCAGAGGCAACGATTCCCTGGAGGATCTCTTGGCATCTAGCCCGGCTAACTACTCCATCATCACCAGGCTCGGCTCTGGCGGGATGGCCGAAGTGTTCAAGGCATCTTTCGAACGAGAGGGGTCCTTCTCGAAAGCCGTCGCACTCAAGCGAATGCTGCCCCACATGTCCATGGACCCAGAAAACGTCCGGAAGTTCGTCCAGGAGGCCGAGCTCACGGCGAAGCTCGATCACTCGAACATCGTCCGGATATACGACTTCGGCACCCTCCCCTCCGACGGCCTGCCTTTCATCGCCATGGAGCTCGTTGACGGTCTCGACCTCAGACGCCTCCTCAAGGAGGCGCACGGGACTGGCCGGAGAATCCAGGTCCTGGAGGCCGTTCTCATCGCCTACGAGGTGGTCAAGGCACTAGCCTATGCCCACGGAGAACGGACGGGCCTGCCGCCCATCACCCACAGGGACATCAGCCCAGCCAATATCCTCGTGTCCCGTGCCGGCGAGGTGAAACTCTCTGACTTCGGAATCGCCAAGGTCTACGGGGTCGACACGACCCAGAACGTCATCAAGGGGAAGCTCAGTTACATGTCCCCGGAACAGGTCCGGGGAGAGTTGGTCGATGGCCGCTCGGACCTCTACTCGCTAGGCGTCGTGCTCTGGGAAGCCCTCACCCTTAGGCACCTCTGGAAGGTTCCCAACGAGATGGCGCTCATCGAGCGCCGCAAGGATCCCAACCCGCCCGACCCGCCTTCGAAACACAACCCGGAGGTTCCGCCAGCCCTCGACAAAGTCGTTCTTCGATGCCTGGAGTTCGATCGAGAGAATCGGTTCGACTCCGCCTCCGAGCTTGCCTCCGCCCTTGAAGGGCTCCTGAGCGAGCTTAGTTCGGTCCAGCGCTCCCGGGACGCAGTCCTGGCGAGCCTCGTCAATGAGCTTTCCCGGAGAACCTCGGAAACTGCCACCCACGAGGCCCCAGTCTCCGCTCCTGCCGCAGTCACGAAGGATGCCCAGCCGCCAAAGGCCTTGGCGCAGACCCCTGCCCTGGCCCAGGCTCAGGAGGCCGGTTCTCCAGTCGCATCTGGAGCCCGGAGGTGGGTCCTGTGGGCTGTGCCGCTGGCCCTGATGGTGGCCGCAGCTATCGTGCTTGGTCTCTTCCTGGATTTCGGAGGGACGGAAGGAAGGACCTCGGAGCCGGGAGCCAGGCTGAAAAGGGAGGCCGTCGAGGGGAACGCGACTTCGGCGCCTTCTCCGATCCTCGATCCTGGGTTCGGGACATTGAGCCTGGACTCGATTCCCTGGGCGGAGGTGCTCTGGAAGGGGGAATCCCTTGGGACGACACCGATCACGGATCGGAAGCTCCCCGCCGGCGAGGTGGAGCTGGTGCTCAGAAACGAGCCCGCCGGGCTCGTGAATACCGTGAAGGTGCTTATCCGGAAGGACGAGAAGACCCAGGAGATGGTGAGGCTGAGGGGGCCAGGATGAAAGAGCTCAAGGACCGACCCGAAGAGGCCCTCTTCAAGAGGGTCGCCGGAATCATCGAGGCGGCGCGAGGCCACGTTGCGCGCACGGTGAACTCGGCCATGGTCCACGCCTACTGGCTGATCGGCCGTGAGATCGTCGAGGTCGAGCAGCAAGGCAAGGTGCGCGCAGGGTACGGAGACGAGCTCATCGACCGGTTGGCCGAGCGACTTGCCGACCAGTACGGGAAGGGCTTCGGCCCGCGCACGCTTCGGCGCGTTCGCCTGTTCTTCCTGACCTACCCCAAGGGCTCTGTGCTGCTCGCCGATCCAGAGACCGCGGAGAAATGGACAGCGTCGCTGTCCAAAACCGGTCTGGCCAAGATTTGGACAGCACTGCTGTCCAAATCCTCATCCGCGGACCGGGTGCTCTTCCCGCCGTTCCTCGGGTGGGCCCACTACCTCATCCTCATGCGCGTCGCCAACCCCACCGCCCGCGCCTTCTACGAGATCGAGGCTGCGCGCGAGTCCTGGTCGAGCCGGGAGCTGGAGCGCCAGATCGCCTCCCTCCTCTTCGAGCGACTGGTGAAGAGCCGCGACAAGGTAAAGGTCCTCGCCCTCGCCAAGAAGGGCCACGAGGTGGTTGCCCCCAGGGACGTGGTCAAGGACCCTTTCGTCCTCGAATTCCTCGACCTGCCTGAACGCCACAACTGGCTCGAGCGCGATCTCGAGCAGGCGATCATCGATAGGATCGGGGACTTCCTCCTCGAGCTCGGCAAGGGCTTCTGCTTCGTCGCAAGGCAGAAGCGGCTGAGCCTCGATGGGGACCACTTCTACGTGGACCTGGTCTTCTACAACCGCCTTCTCCGCTGCTTCGTGCTCATCGACCTCAAGCTCGGCAAGCTCACCCACCAGGACCTCGGGCAGATGATGATGTACGTGAACTGGTTCGACCGCTTCCAGAAGGCTGATCACGAGCAGCCGACGGTGGGCATCGTCCTCTGCTCGGAGAAGAACGACGCGGTCGTCAGAATCACCCTGCCCGCGGACAACAAACGGATCCTCGCGGCGCGCTACCTGCCGTACCTGCCCTCCGAGGACGAGCTGCGGGCTGAGGTGACCCGGAGTCGGGAGGACGTCGAACACCGGATGCTCCTGGAGGGCGGCAAGGCGACTCCTCCACCGAAGGGAGCCACGAGGGTGAAAGGGAAGAAGGGCCTAAGGCCGACACGGAAAGGCAAGCGGGATGGCGCCTCGTAAGCAGCCCCAGGCGGCGGAGCCGCCTCGGATCGCCATCAACGGAAGGACCCTCCTGGGTGTCGGATGGAAGAGCGGTTCGCCGGGATCTCTCCGAAGGTCTTCGAGCGGCTACTCCGCGCCGACAATCTTCTTCAGCTCCTCGAGGTACCTGATCGCATCCTTGCGGTCATTGATCGAGTCGGTGAAGCGAGGCGCGATGGCTGCCTCACCTGAGGGCTCCACGGCTGTCGCGAGGTGCTTGTCGAGCGGGCCGGGGTAGCGGCCGTACCAGGTGATAGCGTTCGAGAACTTCTCGAGCATGGCAGGGTCGAAAGCAGCCACCTGGGGATGTGCCTTCGATGCGTCCTTGGCCATCGTCTTGAGCTTGTGACCCCTCCAGGCCGAGGAATTACCAGGTGCCTTCTGCAGGAACTCAGGATCGGCTTCGACCATGAGGGCCTTCAGGTAGTTCTCCATCGCCATCCCGTAGAGCATCAGGGCTGGGATCCGGAGGTTGCCGAACGGTGCGCCGCAATCGAGGTTCTCGGTTGCTGGTCGGCTGGTGGGTGCTTGGGTTCCAAGGCTCGCGGTTGTCGGGCTGATAGCCGCGAACGCCTCAGAGAGGTCGGAGGGCAATGGATCTGGGAGGGGTTCTGGCCGTTTGCTCGCCTGCCACAAGGTGTCCGCTGCAACCCACAGCGTCACCGCGGAGTCCCGCCAGGCCTTCCAGTCCCTGGCGCGCTTCTTCAGCGCCTCCTCCCCTGCCTTCCTGGTCCCCTTCATGGCCATGGCTGACGCCTCCCGAGCCCTTCGTCCGTGAGATTGTACCATGATCGTTTGCCGCGGCTGATTGCGAACGGTTCATAGGACTTGCAGGGATCGGTCTGGACATACCGACAGGTTTTGTTACACTGCCGAATCTACCGAATCGGGAGGCAGGAATGACAGATCAGGAGACCAAGAAGGAAGGGCAAGAAGCCAAGGCCGAGGCAGCCCCGAAGGCGCCCGTTGCGCCGCCTGTGAAGGTGACAGTGACCAAGGAAGCCGCCAAGGAGGCAGTCGCCTCTGTCCGGAGTGTGGCCTCCAAGGCCATTGCCAAGAAGAAGCCGGCAAAAAAGAAGCGTGTTGCCAGGAAGGGCGCGCCCAAGAAAGCCACGAAAAAGGCCGCTCCCAAGAAGAAGGCGCCGGCAAAGCCCGCAGAGAAGACCTCCAAGAAAGCCGTGAAGGCTAAGCCCGGACGGAAGCCCGGCCGCAAAGGGGCCTCCCTGGCCAAGCGGGACCGGATCGTCAAGAAGTTCCGCGCTCTGATCGAGCAGGGGGCCTCCCGCCAGGATGCGGCCAAGAAGGTCAAGCTCGCCGACCTGACCCTCCGCCGCTGGGAAACGGCCATGGGGCTGAAGCCTGCCTCCAATCGCGGGATGGGCGTTGCCAAGGCCGCTCCGAAGGCAGCCAAGAAGCCCGGTCGGAAGCCCGGCCGCCCCAAGGGGTCCAAGACGAAGGTCGTGAAGGCCAAGCCTGGCCGGAAGCCGGGTCCGCCCAAGGCCGTCAAGAAGGTGAAGCCGGTGAGCGCGAAGGGGCTCAGGGCGAAGATCATCGGGAAGTCGAAGGGTCTCCCCTCACCTCTACCGCCCTACCGGATCCACATGCCGAACGGGTTCGTCCTGGAGTGCGGATCGGTCGACGACCTGGTCGCGGCGGTGAAGGTGCTGAAGTAGTCATTTCTGTCTTCAACACCTGCACCTCACGACTGACAGACTTCGTTGAGGATGGAGGGGGGCCGGCGTGCCCTGCTGCGCCCTCAGCTACTTGATCGGGAGGGTCTGGCGGCACTTCGGATAGGTCGAGCAGCCCCAGAAGGGCCCGTTCTTCCCCTCTCGCCGCTTCATCGGCGCTCCGCAGGTCGGGCAGTTCGGGGACGTCGCCGAGGCGGACTCAGCGGCCTTGGCCGGGGGCATGGCCTTCGGAGCCACGGCCACTGGAGCCTGCTTCCCCTGGGCGGCCCCGCCCGGCGCGGCCGCGCCGTCAGCGGGCTTCTGCTTTTCTCCCTTGGGGCCAGCTCCGGTCGGCCGGGCCTGCGCCTTGGCCTTGGCGGGAACGCGTGCCGCCTTCCCGGGCGCCTTCGGCCGGCCCGCCTTGCCGGAGCCGTTGCCGCCTGCCGCACCCTTGATCGAGCTCGTCTGCCGGCACTTCGGGTAGCCGGAGCAACCCAGGAAGTCCCCGTTCTTGCCCTTCCGCTGCACCATCTTCGCTCCGCAGGCCGGGCAAATCGGGGCTTCGGAGGCCGGAGTTGCTCCTCCGGAGGCGGCGGCCTTCTCCCCGCTCCCGGAGCTCCTCATGGCCCGGATCTCCGAGTCCAGGACCTTCCGCGCGCCTTCCAGCCGCGGCAGGAAGGCCGTCCACCAGGTCTTGAGGTAGGCCTGCCAGGCCCTCTTCCCGTCCGCGATCCCGTCCAGCTCGAGCTCCATCCCGGCCGTGTACTCATGGCTCGTGAGGTCCGGGAGGCCGTGGAGCATGAGGTCGTCCACCTGGAGCCCGAGCCCGGTCGGGGCGAGGGCCTTCTTCTCCCGCTTCACGTAGGTCCGGCGGTAGAGGGTGTCGATCGTCGCGGCGTAGGTGCTCGGCCGCCCGATCCCCAGCTTCTCCATCTCCTTCACGAGCCCCGCCTCCGTGAACCGGGCCGCGGGCTTCGTCTCTCGCTTCTCGCTCGCGGCGTCCTTCACCTCCAGGGCCTGGCCCTCCCGGACCTCCGGGAGCTTCTGCTCCTCGAGATCGTCCTCCGAGACGTCCTTCTTCCCCTTCCCGTGGTCGGCCGGGCTGTCGTCCCAGTCATCCTGGTCCAGGGTCAGCCAGTGGGCCTCCAGGACCTCGGTCCCCCGGGCAGCGAACACCAGGGGGGCGGGGGCCGCGCCGCCGCTCGAGACGCTGTCCTTGGACGGGGCCTGGGTGAGCACCAGGGTCTTGGCCAGCTTCGCGGGCTTCATCTGGGAGGCGAGGAACCGGGCCCGGATGAGCTCGAAGAGCCGCTGCTGGTCCTCGGTCAGGCCCTCCGGGTGGGCCAGGGAGGTCGGCCGGATGGCCTCGTGAGCCTCCTGGGCCCCGGCCTTCGACTTGTAGACGGGCGGCTCGTCCGGGAAGGACAGGGGGAAGTGCTTCGAGACCCAGAGCCGGGCGAGCGCCACGGCCTCCGGGGAGAGGGCCACGGAGTCCGTCCGGTGGTAGCTGATGTGGCCCTCCTCGAAGAGCTCCTGGGCGACCATCATGGTCTTCGCCGGAACCATCCCGAGGCGGGCGCTCGCGGCCTGCTGGAGGGTGCTCGTGGTGAAGGGCGCCGGCGGACGCTGCTCGACCTCCTTCCTTTCGAGCTTGGTCACCAGGTGGGGCGACTCCTTCGCCGCCGCGAGGAGGGCGTCAAGCTGGCCAGGTTCCTTCGGCCGCCTGGGCTTCCCGGACTCCTCGGCCAGCTCGGAGACGAGGCCGTTCTCGTAGGTCACCTTCAGGACCCAGAAAGGCTCGGCCTTGAAGGCCAGCCGGTCCCGCTCCCGCTGGCAGACGAGGTGGAGGGTCGCCGTCTGGACCCGACCGGCGGACAGGCCCTTCTTGAGCGGCTGGAGGAGCGGGGAGACCTTGTAGCCGACGAGCCTATCGAGGACCCGGCGGGCCTGCTGGGCGTCCACGAGGGCCTGGTCGATGGCCCGCGGCCTGGCCACAGCCTTCGCCAGGGCCGCCTTCGTGATCTCGTGGAACTCGATCCTCTTCGGCTTCTCGAGGCCCAGGACCTGGGCCGCGTGCCAGCCGATGGCCTCTCCCTCCCGGTCCGGGTCGGTGGCGATGAGGACCTCCTCGGCCTTCGCCGCCTCGGACTTCAGGCGCTTCACGACGTCTGTCTTCTTCCGGCCGACCTCGTAGGTTGGAAGCATGGTCTCGAGATCGACCGCCAGCTCCTTGGCCGGAAGGTCCCGGAAGTGGCCTACCGTGGCCACCAGCCGATACTCATGGCCCAGGTACTGACCGATCTTCTTGCACTTGTTCGGGGACTCCACAATGACGAGCTTCATTCGGACCCTCCTTCGGCTAGTCGATGCCTAGCCCCTTCGCGATTGAGAACCCGCCCCGGGACCCTCCCGGCGCAGGCTTGGACTCTTCGGGGGGCCGCCTCGGCCCTTCCAGGTCAGCGGGCTTCCCTGCCCGCTCCAACTCCTCCAAGGCGCTCTTCTGGCCCATGACCCGCTTCAGCGCCTCGGGAAGCCGGTCCTTGTCGTCGGTCACCACCAAGGCCGACTCCCTGGCCCGGGAGATCGCCACGTACCAGGCTTCCTGGCCCACCACCGCCTTCTGCCTGCTGTCGATATGAATCAGGACCTCGTCCGAGGTCCTGCCTTGCGCTGCGTAGACGGTTGATGCGTACCCGTGGTCCCAGTGGCCACGTCGGGTAAGGTCGAGAGCCTGAACTTCTCTTTTTCTCGTTCGGACCTGAGCCTCTGCACGCTCGGAGTCGACAGCGATCACCTCCACCGTTTCCCCGTTCCTCCTCGCTTGGCCCGCATCATTCCTTGTCCATCGGATGATGTCTCCGGTGCGCAATTCCCGAACTTCGGGAGAGTAGACCTCGACCTTCGAGAGCTTCAGGGGCTGCCACTCAACACTCCGGCCGGTGACAAGGTCGAGTTGCACAGAGCCCCGCTCTCTGTCCACATCCCTCACGGTGACGTAATCCCCCTTCTCCACGCCGAGGCTTCTGTACCCCCGGCCGAATCGGACGATGTCCCCAACCTGATAGGAACCGGCCTCGGACTTTTCCGCCGCTGTCAGTTCCTTTGTGACCAGGACCTCGACCCGAACTCCCTCGCCCTTCAACTCCCCCCGGTCGACCAAGCCGACCCGGACGAGGTCGTTCAAAGCCCTCCTGTCGGCGTTCGTCCCGGTGATGAGGAGCGGCCGGTCCCCGGGCTCTGCCCGGGACTCCAGGTACCGGCCCGCGAGGAGGGAAAGCCGCTTCTCTTTCGATTCTTCCTGATGAACCAGCTTCTCGATGGCCCGGAGGGCGTCCCCGGTCCGGCCGTCGATGGTCAGCACCACCGCGGCCTTCAGGTCCGGGTCCTTCTGCCTCACGATCTCGTCCAGGACCGCACACTTCATCCCCCTGTCCATGAGGAGGGCGAAGGGCTTCCCGGCCTCGATGGACGGGAGCTGGGCCCGGTCGCCCACCAGGACCACCCGGGCGCCCTCCCGCTCGGCCTTCCGGAGGAGGTCCGCAGCCTGCTTCGTCCCCAGCATGGAGGCCTCGTCAACGACCCAGACCTGGGGCTTTCTGGAGGCGTTCTGATCCTCGTCCTGAGACTTTTCTAGGGTCCCGGGTGCCAGGTGCCTGGCCAGGGTCTCGCTCCGGATCCCGGCCTCCGTCTCCAGGAGATTGGTGGCGACCGCGGTGTTCGAGAACCCCCGGACCTCGAAGCCCTGGGCCTCGGCCATCTCCCCGAGGCACCGGAGCATGAAGGTCTTCCCGGTGCCTGCGTACCCTTGGACACCAATCACCCGATCCCGGGCTCCGAGGATAGACTCCAGGGCCTCCTTCTGGTCGGTCTTGAGGCTCCGGCCGCCGAGCCTCGGGGCCAGGTCCGGGGCCGGAATGATGGGCTTGACCGCGCCACGGCCCCGGGCCTCGAGCGACAGGACTGCCTGCTCGAGATGGAGCGCCCGTTCGGTCGTGAACCTCCCCTCGCCCAGGGGCAGAAGGTCGCCATTCTGGACCGCCTGGTCGATGGCTACATGGACCTTCCCCAGGGTGGTCTTTCCGACACCTCGTTCGAGGCTGAACCGGACCAACTCCGGCCGGGTCATGACGCTCGATCTCTCCGAGAAGTGGTTCATGGCAACCGCCACCATGTTCCTGGACGGCGCCTTCAGGGTTTCGGCTCCTTGGTCTCGGACCCTTTTCAATCGAGTGGGAATCCTGAGCTCCAGCCCTGCCTCGTCCGCCCGGACGCGCCATTCCTTCCGGACCACTCCCCGGTCCACTTCCTGCTTTGCCTTCCGTGAGTCCAGAGCGGCGGTCTCGGCCGCCTTCGAGGACGAAAAACCTCGTTCACCGAGCGCCACCTCAATCTGCTTCCTCCGGGTGGAGAACTCCTCGATCTGCTCCCGGGAGATGCCCTTGAGCTCGAACCGGCCGTCCTGGTGGGTGACGTCGATCCCGTACCCGATCGCCTGAAGACGCTCCGCAAGCTCGGCCCGGTAGATGGCCCCGGCGGCCATCTTGTTCGTGTAGAGGGCCTCGTTGTCGATGGCACGGAACTCGCCGTCCTGCCGCCGGGTGACATTCACCACGACCGCATGGGTGTGGAGCTGGGGGTCCAGCTCCCGGCTCGTGTCGTGGTCGAACCGGGCCACGAGGAGGTTCCCGGTGGCCTCCGTCCGGGTCTGCCTGTCCTCGGTCGACCGGGCGCGGCTCGAGGTCTCTTCAAGCCACCCGAGGGCAGCGGTCACGGCCTCCCGATGGGCCTTCGGGATCCTGTCGTCCTCCCCAACCAGGGCCATGAGGCTCACCGACTTCGGGGCCGAGAAGGTCAAGTCGACGCCCGGCCTCCGGGGCGTTCCGTGGCAGGTGGGGAGCTCCGTTCCGTCAGGGAGCTTTCCTTCAAGGAGTCCCTGGAAGACCTCCCGATCCACCTTCCCAGCGAGGCCCAGAGTCCCAGCCGTCTTCCCCCACCAGGCAGACGGGCTCTGATCCTTGGTGTAGTAGTCGTCCCGCTCGTAGTAGGACGCCGCCTGCCCGGCGTTCTTGATGTTGCAGATGGACATCATCGGGCTTCACCAGGCCGCTTCCGAGGGAGGTAGATCGGGGCCAAGGTCGGCCGGTTCCGAACCCCGAGCTTCACCCGGAGGATCTCACGGGAGCCTGACTGCTTCAGGAACCCATCCAGGCTCGGCAGGGTCATCAGCTCGGTCGCCATGGCGACCGGCTTTCGGCGGAAGTTCTCGGCCAGAGACACCCCGTCCCGGATGCTGTCCGCACCCATGGAGACGGACTCCCGGGTCTCGTCCACCTCGGCCTCTCCGAGGGCCTGCTCGAGCCACTTCGCGGTCCCAGGCTCGACCGTCCGGAGGGTGAGCCAGGTCTGGGGCATGGCCGCCAGTGCCTCGGCCCCGTCCCGGCCGTAGGACTCCCGGAGCTGGGCCATGGACTGGAGCCCGAGAACGACCACTCCGCCGTGCTTCCGGCCCTTTGCCATGAGGGGCTCCAGGGCCGGGAGGCGTTGCAGGGTCGCGACCTCGTCGAGGACGACCCAGAACCTCCGAGCCCGGTCCGGAGGGAGGGAAAGGATGGCCGTCGAGGCGAGGTCGCACCAGAGAGAGACCAGCGGCTTCAAGGCCGCTTCCTGGTCCTGGCGCATGGCCAGGAACATCCAGGAGTCGTGCCCTTCGTCCTCGACAAACCGCCGCATAGAGAACGCGGACGCTCCCCTTTGAGGGTCAGGAAGGAGCCTCCAGGCGCCGACCTTCGCGGTCACGGTGGCGATCAGGTTCGAGGGCATGGCGCCGGCGCTTGGGTCGAGGAACTTGGATGCGGAAGTTCCTGAGAGGTACTTCCCCAGCTCCTCGATCGAGGCCGCAGTCAGCAGCTCATGAAGTCGCCTGTTGCTCGCCTCGCCCCCGTCCCCGAGCTTCTCGGTCACCGCCCCGAATAAGGCCGCACCCGCGTCGTTCCAGAAGGGGTCCCTGCCCCCGGTCGGGAACAGGGACCGGGCTACCATGGTGTAGTCGGTGGGCTCCCGAATCTCCGCCCACAAGGACCAGATCGCCCCCCGGGCATCGAGGGGGTTCATGATCACGTCTACCCCCTCCCGGTAGTAGGGCTCGATGTACTCCCCGCTCGGATCGAAGACGATGGCCCGCTGGCCGCGGGCCCGGACCTGGTCCAGGACCTCCTTGATCGCGGTGCTCTTCCCGCTCCCGGGAGACCCGGTGAACAGGAAGTGCTCGCACTCGGCTCCCGGCCGGAGCTCGACGCCGGCGACCTGAACTCCACCGTTCCCTTCTCGGGACTTCTTCCGCTTCGACCACCACCAGCTCCAGATCACCAGGAGAGCCCAGGCGAACGCCGACCAGGCCAGCCACTCGACCGCCAGGCCGCCCACGGAAGTCCCACCGAAGACATCTGCCCGGAACCACTCATGGAGCTTTTCGGTGTCCCGGAAGCCCGGCTCGGGGTTCACGTACCAGGCCATTCTCGCCCCATCGTCGGGGCTCGCCAGCCTGGCCGCCGGGGGGACAGTAAGGTAGACGCCTGACCAGAAGTAGTCCCCAACGGAACTCCGACCTCGGGGACCGAGCAGGAACGCGAAGAACGCTCCACCCAGGACAAGAGAGAGACCGACGAGGGCAACCCTACGCCGGGTGTGGGCGCGCTTCTTCTCCCGGTCCACGTCCACGGCCACAGCCCCGCGGCGGAACCAGTCCTTGTTCATACCCCGCCCGAATCTCGCCACCAGAAGGAAGGACAGGAGGCCGAAGACAAGCAGGCAGCTCACCACCCGGAAGGCCCACTGCCGAGCCAGGAAGCCGCAGGATCTTCCGCCGAAGACCTCGTCCTTGAGGTGTTGATGGACGGCCCCGGAGGCCAGCTCGACCGGACCTACTCCGAGGTTATAGGAGGCCGGTCTCTGGCCAGTTATCCCGGCCAAGATGCCCGCCTTCAAGTACTGAAATAGGTTTCCCCGGGCGGCCTCTCCTTGGCCCAAGCAGAACCAGCCGGAACCCGCCAGGAGACCCAGAAACAACGACAGGAAGAGGTGCGTTCGAACCGAGGCCCGAAGCATGGCCAGGTAGTGCCCGACCGTCTCCCAGCCTCGGGTGTACCCGCCTGGACCGAGCTTCGTCATGACCGCTTCGTCCCCAGCATTTCCGCGGTCAGTTCCATCGCCTTCTTGCCCGCCAGGGGGAGCAGCGAACGGTGAGGATCGAGGCTCCTCACCACCATCTGCTCGGTCGCGAAGATGGCCACGAACAGCCGCTCAAGCTTCTTCAGGTCGGCCATCGTGACGGGATCACCGCCACCTGCCTGGCGGCGATCCAGGGAATCGTTGAGGAGCACTCTGACGAGCTCAGAGATGCTCACCCGCTCCTTCCCCGCGGTCGCGATGAGGCGAGTTCGAAGCAGATTGGAGATTCTGATCGTCAAGTTCGTCATGCCGACCTCCTGTCCGTTGGCGGTCGGCTTGAGCAAGGATCGTGCCTTCAGATCACGACCATCGAAAGCCCAGCGATTCGACCATTCGAGTACCCATGGCGAACCTCTTGGTGGCCGGAAATCCGGCCAGGTGGCCGGAAAACCGGCCGGCCACTAGACGGCCAGATGGCCACAGCCGCCTTGCACGATGCCCTGCACGCAATCAACGGACGCAAGAAGGAAAACATGACCAGACGACCAACAATGCCTTGCGATTTGCCTTGCACTCACAGAGGCCAGTGCCTTGCGACTTTCCGTTTTTCTTCTGAGCAGTTCGCCTGCAAACAACGGTTGCGTTGGGTGTGGACCGAATACAGGGGGATGGGGGGACCCCAGGTTCAATGCAACAACCTGGGGGCGCGCGTGCAAGGGCCCGCTTCGCGGGCCACCGCACTTGCACACGCAAACACCCTGAGGGGAGCGCGTTCCCGCTTGTTGCAGGAACGCTCACGAACCACAACCAAGAACGAGGACCTTCACACCAGAGAGGGCCGATGGGGCACAAGCCGATCTTTGGCGCAAGGATTGCTACGTCTCGCGACGAAAGGAGATCGACATGAAACGATCCTCAGTCCTTCAACCCGTCAAGGCCGGCTTCAAGAACCTCATGGTCCGTGTCCCCGAAGACCTCTTCCTCCGCATCGGCCTCCTCAAGGACATGGCCAAAGACCGCGGCCTCCGACTCGACATCGAAGACGCCATCCTCCACACCCTCCGCTCTACCCTCGACCGCGCAGAGACCGAGCTCGGGAAGCTCCCCTCCCCGCACACCACCTCCACAACCAAGATCGACAAGGCCGAATCCAAGAAGGCCAGCACCAGCTCGGGCGCCGCAACCTGAACCGAACTGACCTCACTTCCTCATAGAAGGGGTCCGCCCGTGCGCTTCTGGATCGTGACGCCTCATGGTCGGCTCGCCCCGCTCATGGGAGAGCTCAGGCCGAGCCGGGAATCCGCAGACAGGCTCCTCGCCCTGGGGCTCACCGACCAACGACGACCCCTCTACGAAGTCCTCGAGGTGGAGCTGCTCCGGGCCGAGACACTTGAAAGCTCGACCCACAAGAACGAAGAGACCAAGGCTCCGGACATGGGGGACTGGCCCCCTTCGGGGGTGGGGACAGAGAACAGCAGAACCGAAGGAACTTCTCTCCTCGAGGGTGAGGGCCGGACGGATGCTGAACTGCAGGAAGCTACTGCCGACCAACTCCTGGGCGGCACCCGACAGGGAGGGCGGGCGGGCCAGGGGCCGGAGGACGTTGACCGGACCCTGGAGCAAACCAACAGGCAGGAAAGGGCCTCCTTCAAGGGTCACGGCGAGGAAGGAGTGCGGCAGACAACCGCAACAGAGGAACCGGTGCCGGTTCTCCTCGACCCCGTAGACGGTGGCTTGCCTCCAGGAGCGTTGCAAACCACCACGGGACTGCGCGACGCCTTTGAGCCGCAGGCGTGCCGCGGTGGGGGTGAACTCAGGGAAGGCGCCGACGAGCAGGAAGCCAGCGCCGACCAATCCCGGGTCCTCGACATTCGGGCTGGGCCCGAGGGCAACACGCCACCAGCAGCTCAACAGGAACAACCCACGCCCACGTAAAGGACCGGGTCATGAACAAGAACAGCTTCAAGCGCCCTTGGTCGGCCTCCCTGCCCGGCTGGATGAACCTCCTGGTCGGTCTGGGGCTGCTACTTCTCCCCGCCTTCTCCGGCTGCGTGACTACCTACCAGGCCCATGGCTACACCGGGGGGTACAAGGACGTTCCGATCGACGGCAATACGAGCCAGGTCTCCTTCTACGGAAACGCCAACACCGACCGCGAAACCATCGAGCTGTACCACCTCTACCGATGCGCAGAACTCACGGTCAGCCTCGGAGGGGACTTCTTCATCATGCAGGACCAAGGAGCGGACAGGAACTTCCAGATTCGAACCTACGGAGCCATCGTCAGCGGTGCAACCAGGTACTCCAAGACCGCCCGCATCAAGATGTTCAAAGGCCCAATGCCCAAGAATGATCCCAACGCCTATGATGCCCACGCCATCCTGAAGAACCTGGGGCCGAGGATCAGAAGATGAACCCGGAACAGAGCCCAGGCAGGAGAAGGACCTCCTGAGGCGAAGGAAGTCCAAGGCGAAAACTCGCAAAGAGCAGCCGAGAAGGCAGATGCAGTTGACCTCTCCTAGCCCATGGGGCAAGCTCCGGGCTGCAAACGGACGAACAACGAGAACGGGTGCGGCGGCGGGTTCTACCCCACCCCTTCAGGCGGTCAGAGGGAGGTTCGGGCATGAGACAGCGAAGCATGTTGGCAGCGGCTGGGTTGGCGCTCCTGGCGGCGGCCTGGTCCTTCTTCCCAGGCTGCGGCGGGGACAAGGACGAGCCTGAGGCCAACTGCGCCGACTCGATGAAGCACTTCCTCTTCGAGGGGTGCTCCCTCGTCTCGGACTACGGGATCGAAGAAGGCCTCACCGCAGCCACCGCCTGGTGCATGGCCGAGGAAGCCCTCTCCAACGAGTGCGGCTGCTCCATGTACTTCCCCGTGGTCCTCGAGTGCTTCCTGGCCGCAAGTGTCTCCAACTGCGACGCCTGCGATAGCGTCATGGTCGACCTCCAGAACTGCGAGTGGCAGTCCGACTGCCCCGGCATCAGGTCCTGCTCGAGGATGCTGGGCCACTTCTACGACCAGAACTGCACCATGACCAACAACGGAACCCCCCTCTCCGAGATGGACGCCGTTGCCTGGTGCGAAGGGGCTCAGGAGCAGGCCGCGACTTGTAACTGCTCCACGC
>Ga0209507_1000143_pt1 | contig 99849 bp, 76 predicted proteins | sample AD_UKC028_MetaG_FD_184414 | JGI IMG/M metagenome (GOLD analysis project Ga0209507, IMG submission 184414) | Active sludge microbial communities of municipal wastewater-treating anaerobic digesters from USA - AD_UKC028_MetaG (SPAdes) (version 2) | ecosystem: Engineered > Bioreactor > Anaerobic >...
GTAAATCTCCTTCACCTCTCCGCTCGGCGGCAGACTCGCAACCTGCCGCCCGTTTGTTGTACCCCCCTCCCCACTACCTGCATTTTCAAACCGCCATTTTCACCCCATGTTTACGCCGCCGCCAACAAGCGGCACGGTCCGGCTGAAGCCTTCACCTTGAACTGCGGCTGGACGACGGGGAGGGCTTTGACCTTCGATCCACCGTCGCCGTAGCCGCAGGTTTTAACCTGCGCTCAAAGCCGAATTCTTTTGCCGCGAAAGATCGCAAAGAAACGCAAAGGCGGTTGTTTCTCCCGCGGAGATATTGATCCACAGATTTCGCCGATGAACGCAGCACTTGAACGACAGAATGGCGCACCGTCCCCTCGCCCCGCGAGGCACGAGCGGGGAGAGGGAGGGGTTTCAAAAATGCTCGCCCTCCTCTCCCCGACCCTCTCCTCCATTGCCATGGAGGCGAGGGAGAAGACCCTCAACTGCCGGGTGATCGAGTTGGCCAGCACCCCGCCTTGTCTCCTGCAAGCCGGCTCCGATTCCCCTCGCCCCGCGCCAGCGGGGGAGATGGACAGGGAGAGGGGCACGTGACACGTGATACCTGACGCTTGTCACCGATGTACCTCGGCGGCTACCGGCGCGCGGCTTGACGGGCAATACGGTTCAACTTAAGGTGAACTCGAATGAGCACGATGATTAACGCCAAACAGCTCCGGGCGTCGCTGCCGGACCTGGTGAACCGGGTGCGGCGCGGCGAAACTTTCACCGTGCTGTACCGCAGCCGCCCTGCGTTCCAGATGATCCCCGCGGAAACGACCCCGGATGTCGAGGGCAGCCTTGCCGAGGATCCTTTGTATCGCGCGCGAGCCCTGGGACGCTCGACGGACGGCGCCGACGCCGCCCGCCATGACACGGTGCTGTATCCGAGATGAAAGGCCTTTTCGTCGATACCGCGGGATGGATGGCCTGCGCCGACGCCGCGGATCCCAGCCATGCGCAGGCATGCGCGGCGCGCGATCTCTGGCTCGAACAACAGGGCCGGCTTGTCACGACCGATTATGTCGCCGATGAGACTCTGACGCTCCTGCGTCTCCGGATCGGCTTGAAGGCGGCGGAAGCCTGGTGGCGCCAGGCGGACGGCAGCCTCCGCCTCCGCTGGGAATGGATCACGCCAGCTCGCGCCGAGAAAGCCCGCGCCATCTTCTTCCGCTACCAGGACAAGGAGTTCTCGCTGACCGATTGCACCAGCTTTGTCGTCATGCGCGAGTTGAAGCTGCGCGAGGTTCTGACCACAGATCGCCACTTCGCGCAATTCGGCTTTGCGATGAAGCCATGACCGTCGGGCGCGGCTGGACGACGAGGCAAGCTTTGACCTTCGATCCACCGTCGCCGCAGGTTTTGACCTGCGACAAAACCAGGCCGCCAACAGCCGACTTCTGTTGCCGCCAAAGAACGGAAAACCGATGAAAAGGCTTTTTGCGTCTCTTTGCGGTTCTTGCGGCTGCAAAGAATCGGCTCTGGAATCTTCGCCCCAATAAACGCAAAAACACGCAAAGATCAAGCCGCTTCTGTCTTTGGCAGCGTTTGTCCCTTGCGCCATTCCGCTTTCCTGATTTCCGGCGTTCCGGATTCAAGAGGTTCATGTGCGTGAACCTCTCCGGCAGTGCATGCCTTGACGGCAATGCTGGTTCGCAGATGGAACGGGATCTGCTTCTATCGAGGATGCGAAACCGGGCCAGATCCGGTATGGTCGATGGCCGGCAAGCGCCAGGTGATCGAGGCGGGCATGAAAAGGATTAACAGATGGCACGGGCAGTGGCTGCTGATCGCGGCGGTGCTGGGCCTGTCGGTCGGCGGCAGCGGCCAGTGGGCCGATCGGCGCCCGCAATCCTTCCCGCCGGCCATCGCCTTGCCTCATGGGCCATCTCCAGGTGGAGGCGTCGTTCTGGGATCGATGGGGTGGGCAGGCAGTGGGCGGGCGAATCGAGCGGAGCCCGACGCCGGTTTATGGCCGGAGGCGGGCGCGGATGGGCAGTATCGGGTGATCGACGCCAACCGGTATGACAGGGAGCTTCAGCGCGCACATGAGCTGGTCCTTTGCGAGGGGCATCGGGTCCTCTGGCGGTTTGGCGAGCAGTTGCGGGAGCAAGCGCTCGATTCGATCCGCTGGAGCGCGGCGGGCGGGGTGGTGGGAAGGACGGTCGGAACCGCGGTCAAGACCGCCCGCCAGGCCGCTCGGTATGGGCATGCTGCCGTAAAAAGCGGAGCGACGCTTCCAGCAGACATTGCCGCTACGTTCCGGGGCGGAAATTATTCGTCACATGTTCTCCAGAGCGACGTAGTCGCCTACCGCTTCTCTGGTGGCGTCTCCGATCCTGCAGGCAGGTTCTTGACAACGCAACAGACGGTGCGGTGGATTGCAGCTCCCGAAGAAGCAATCCGAGCGTTGAATCTGCCTCCCGGAGCGACTGCCCAACAGTTGAATGCCTTCATCATACCAAAGGGCACGCAAATCTTCTATGGCCGTGTGGAAGGTGGAGCGCAGCGAGCAACGCAAATCTTCATCCAAGATCGAGGTATTCTCATTCCCGCACCCTAAATATGAGCAACACCGACATTGTTCAAGGTCTGCGTGGTCTGGCTGACGAATTGAAGCCATTCACACAGGAAGTCACTGTTGGCTCACGAATTTGGAATGGCAGCGCCTATGTAGTTGCAGAGCCACGGAAGCTCAACCCGTACGCGCTCGCTTGGTGGAGTGCGCTCACCTCGATGGCAGACATGATTGAACGCCAGGACGCGCCCCTGACTCGGCACCAGTTCGAGTATTTGAAGAAAAGGCTCTTTGGCGGAATGGGAAGCTTGTGCGACTTTTCGCTCGACATAAAACAGTTTGGAGATGCAGCCGCCGCCGCCAACGCGAAGTTGGACTCGAAACGGAGCGAACTCTACAAGTTGTTTAAATCGAGCTGACCATCGGCTGTCCCGCACAAATGGTGGAGGGAAATCAGCCTCGCTCGGGCCGCGAGACCGCTGCGGAGCGCGTGGAGTGGCCAGCCCCGCAGTTGCAGCGCCTGTCCTGCGACCATCGGATTCAAATGTCGAGCCGCTGGATCGCAGGTTCCGGGCAACAGCGGGAACGCCGGTCTGCCTGCCGACGCGGCGCAGGTAGGCCTCCGGCCCGGCCTTGGAGGCGGCGCGCATTCACGTGCCACGTGCCCCTCCCCGCTCGCGCCTCGCGGGGCGAGGGGGACGAAGGGCGGTGTGTCGGTTTGTCAGTACGTCGGTGCGTCCAGGCGCCACGGCGGCTTCGGGTTCAAGTCAGGTTCCGCTTGGTCGGCGGGGTCCGCGGGCTGCAGATTGCAGGTTGAAAGCTGTGGCTGCGGGTTAAAATTCTCCGCGCCACTGCGTCTCTGCGGGAGAAAATTCTTCTTCTTCGTGGTGAGATGTTTTGACGCCCCTCTCCCTGTCCCTCTCCCCACTCGTGCCTCGCGGGGCGAGGGAAGAAAGCGCGGCTCGAAAGCCGCGGCTACGCCAGCAAGGGGATGCAAATGTCGGCTGGCAGGCGGACGCGTCAGCGACGCGTCCCTACCTTGCCAAGGGCATCAACATTTCCGTGTCATTTCGTGTTTCGCGGGCACAAATCTGCGGCTTGCGGCCAGTCAGCCGACCGCGCTGCGGGCCAGGAGGCCCGCGCTCCGAATCCTTCCGGACCGCGAACGCCTGCTTCTACCTGGAATAGGACCTGCTCCTATCAATGATGCGAAACCGGGCCAGATCCGGTATGGTCGATGGCCGGCACGTCGCAAGGTGATCGAGGCGAGCATGAAAAGGAATCGCTGGTGGCACGGAAGGTGGCTGCTGATCGCGGCGGTGCTGGGCCTGTCGGTCGGCGGCAGCGGCCAGTGGGCCGATCGGCGCCCGCAATCCTTCCCGCCGGCCATCGCCTTGCCTCATGGGCCGTCTCCAGGCGGGTCCGTCGCTCTGGGATCGATGGGGTGGGCAGGCAGTGGGCGGGCGAATCGAGCGGAGCCCGACGCCGGTTTATGGCCGGAGGCGGGCGCGGATGGGCGGTATCGGGTGATCGACGCCAGCCGGTATGACAGGCAGCTCCAGCGCGAGCATGAGCTGGTCCTGTGCCAGGGGCATCGGGTCCTCTGGCGGTTTGGCGAGCAGTTGCGGGAGGAAGCGCTCGATTCGATCCGCTGGAGCGCGGTGGGCGGGGTGGTGGGAAGGACGGTCGGAACCGCCGTCAAGACCGCCCGCCAGGCTGTCCGGCTTGCACATAATGCAGATAAGAGTGAAACGATCCTTGTCAGGCACTACACCGACATCGCCACGCGGCAATCGATAAACGAAAGCTCACATTTGAGGGCAGGGACATATGTAACGCTCCCCTCGGAGATTCCACCCCGAGGTGGTCACCTTCAGATCGAGCGAATCCTCGAAATCAATCCTGGGCGTGGCGTGACGTATATTGATGTCCCCACACCGGTTTCCAATCTCCGTGTTCCCGCCGATGGCCCCATGACGAGCGGTGGCGCCTGGCAGCGCCAGCTGATCGAGCCAACGCCTATCGATCCCCATCGTTGGCGGCGTCCGCCTGGGCGCCGAGGAGGAGGAGGCTGAAATGACGCTCACTTGCCCTCATTGCGGGAAGAAGATTCGGCTCCGACAGCAATATCTGTATCACGCCGGATTCAGCAACCAAGGTTTTCTGTATTGCGACTCCTGTCCGGCCACTCTAGTATTTGGCTCCTATAATCCTAACTACGTTCGAATTGTCGGCGACAAACATCCTTGGATGCTGTCTCAGGAAGAGAAGAAACGCGTTGAAGCCCACTTGACACATTGTCATTGTCAAGGACGCTTCCGTTTTGAAGCATACCCCAGGTGTCCGCACTGCGCAGGAGATTTACATAGTTTGCTGCCAGACAAGATGCACTTTATCGCAGTCGGAGATGTCCTTGACGCTGACCAGGACGAGACCGCATGGCGAGCTGGATAGGGGCAAAGCATGCGCTGGGATTCCATCTGTCACGGACTGTCTTCTACTCCGGCCCAGGCAACAGAGCGCGTGCCCTCAGTTTCGCAGAATGCGCCGGTGCAACTCTGATCGATCTTCCAGCTGGCGGCGGTGCCATGTGCCCCTCCCCGCTCGCGCCTCGCGGGGCGAGGGGGACGAAGGGCGGTGTGTCGGTTTGTCAGTACGTCGGTGCGTCCAGGCGCCACGGCGGCTTCGGGTTCAAGTCAGGTTCCGCTTGGTCGGCGGGGTCCGCGGGCTGCAGATTGCAGGTTGAAAGCTGTGGCTGCGGGTTAAAATTCTCCGCGCCACTGCGTCTCTGCGGGAGAAAATTCTTCTTCTTCGTGGTGAGATGTTTTGACGCCCCTCTCCCTGTCCCTCTCCCCACTCGTGCCTCGCGGGGCGAGGGAAGAAAGCGCGGCTCGAAAGCCGCGGCTACGCCAGCAAGGGGATGCAAATGTCGGCTGGCAGGCGGACGCGTCAGCGACGCGTCCCTACCTTGCCAAGGGCATCAACATTTCCGTGTCATTTCGTGTTTCGCGGGCACAAATCTGCGGCTTGCGGCCAGTCAGCCGACCGCGCTGCGGGCCAGGAGGCCCGCGCTCCGAATCCTTCCGGACCGCGGACGCCTTCCTGCCAGAATCGCCGCGGCGCAGGATGGTCCCCGTCCGCAGTAGCGTGCAGCTCGATGCCCCTTCGTTCTCAGCACCTCGTGGTGCGATACAATCGCAGCTTGAAAGCTGCGGCGACGGCGGATCAAAGGTCAGGGTCCGCCTCTTTGCGTCTGTTGGACCAGGACCTGCTCCTATCAATGATGCGAAACCGGGCCAGATCCGGTATGGTGGATGGCCGGCAAGCGCAGGGTGATCGAGGCGAGCATGAAAAGGATTCGCTGGTGGCACGGAAGGTGGCTGCTGATCGCGGCGGTGCTGGGCCTGTCGATCGGCGGCAGCGGCCAGTGGGCGGGCAGATGTTGTTGGCGAAACGCGCCGATCATGACAAGTCCATGCGGATCGCGATGCAAGACTTGAAGCTGGAGCGGGAATAATCTCTCGTTTCACTCTTCCCCCCTGCGGGCGGCTCCTGGCCGGAACATTCCACCCCGGTGGGGCAAATTTCCCCACTCGAGACGGCCTGATCCCGCGTCGGGCCGCCTGAGATCCAGCGGGATCTGACCCCGTCGCGGGCGCCGTCCAAACGCCCGCTCTGCTTTGCTGGCCGGCCCTTTCGAGCCACGGAACCCGAGCGGGATGGCATGAGGGCGAGCCTCCGCCACGATCATGGCATTGTTGGTGCTTCCCGACTCTGCATCCGGATCGAACCATGGGTTCAGGCAGAAAATGTTCCACGCCGAAGCCAGCGCGCGGCAGCAGCCAGCGCGGGCGCGCTCGGTGGATCTCGCCCGACCCTGCTTTGTTGAAGCCGTCCCCCGCCCTCTCGAAGGAGGCGCCAGAGGCAAGCCCGCCCCCCGCATCCAGTGCCGCCGGGGCGCCCAGGCCGAAGAAGCCCATCCAGTTCGCGGGCTTGTGTGTGGATTGCCAGAACCGGCGCACGTGCATCTACGCGAAGGTCCACGGGGGCGTCTGGCACTGCGAGGATTACCAGTAACATGACACCAGGAACCGTCGTGCAAGGGAACGAGGATCGATCCGCCGCCGCGGGGATCGAGATGGACGAGGTTGGCCCGATCATCGAGAAACACCGGAAGCAGCGGGGGGGGCTCATAGCGATCCTGGGCGACATCCAGGCCCGGTATGGCTACCTGCCGGAGCCCGCCCTCCGGATGGTCAGCGGGCAGCTGGGGCATCCCCTCGAGGAGATTTACGGGGTGGCCACATTCTATCGATCGTTCAGCCTGGCGCCGCGCGGCAAACACCACGTGTGCGCCTGCCTCGGCACGGCCTGCCATGTCCGGGGCGCCCAGCGAATCGTCGACGAGCTCGAGCGCAAGCTCGGGATCCAAGCCGGGCAGACAACTCCCGACGGCGAGTTCTCGCTCGAGACCGTCAACTGCCTGGGCGCATGCGCGCTGGGCCCGGTGGTGGTCGCCGACGGGCATTATCACTCGAAAGTCAGAAAGTCGGGCGTGGGGGATCTGCTGGAGCGGGCGGCCCAGGGCGGCGGGTCGGCGGAGGCAAACGGCGCGCCAGCCTTCGTGCTGAACGCCTGCTGCCCCCGCTGCCAGAGCCGGCTCGAAGAAAGCGGCCATCTCATCGAGAACCACCCGGCGATCCGGCTCGACGCCGCGTGCCGCGGCCGGCATGGCTGGATTCGATTGTCGAGCGTTTACGGGAGCCGGCAGATCGCATCCGAATTCCCGATCCCCGCGGGATCCGTCGTCGAGTTTCAGTGTCCGCATTGCCACATCGCGCTGCCCATTTCGAGCCGCTGCTGGGAATGCGATGCGCCGGTGGCATCGCTGCAGATTGCCGGGGGCGGCAAATGGAACCTGTGCTGCCGGCGCGGCTGCCCTCAGCACCTGCTGGAGATCTCCTGAGCCGAGGACCCGCTATGCTATCTTCGATCCAAGAACTGAACGAGCTTCGGAGCGTGCTGGCCAAGGCGGCCCAGCCGGGACAGCTTCGCCTGGTGATCTGCGCGGGCACGGCCTGCCAGGCCAGCGGATCCAGCGGTGTCATCCGCGCCATCAAGCAGCACATCATCAGCCGCGGCCTGGTGGGCAAGGTCGCCCTGCGGGTCACCGGGTGCCACGGGTTTTGCGAGATGGGGCCCTTCATCCTGACCGAGCCGCAGATGGCATTTTACGCGCAGGTGAAGGCGGAGGATGTGCCGCGGCTTGTCGAGGCGTTGCTGGCGGGGAAATACGTCGAGGAGCTGCTCTACCGCGATGCGGACTCCGGCGAGGTGTATTATCGGCGGGATGACATCCCCTTCTTCAAATACCAGCAGCGCGACATTCTCGGCCTGAATCAGAGGATCGATCCGATCCGGATCCACGACTACATCGCGGAGGGGGGCTACAGCGCGCTGGCGCAGGTCCTGGCGCGGCAGGATCCGGCCTGGGTGGTCGGCGAGGTCAAACGATCCGGGTTGCGCGGCCGCGGCGGCGGCGGATTTCCGACCGGCCAGAAGTGGGAGATGCTGGCCCGCCAGCCGAGCGACCGCGGGAAGTTCCTGGTCTGCAACGCCGACGAAGGCGATCCCGGCGCCTACATGGACCGCAGCGTGCTCGAAGGCAATCCCCACAGCATCATCGAAGGCATGGCGATCGGCGCCTGCGGCACCGGCGCCACCGAAGGCATCGTCTATGTGCGAAACGAATACCCGCTGGCGATCAAGCATCTGACCATCGCGCTCCAGCAGGCGCGGCAGATGGGGTTGCTGGGGGCGAACATCCTGGGCGCCCGGTTCGCCTTCGACATCCAGATCGTCCGCGGCGCCGGCGCGTTCGTCTGCGGCGAGGAGACGGCCCTGATCCGATCGATCGAAGGCAAGATGGGCGAGCCGCGCCAGCGCCCTCCCTACCCGGTCCATCGCGGCATCGATGGCCGGCCCACCGCCATCAACAACGTCGAGACCTGGGCCAACATCCCCCTGCTCTTCCGGCGCGGCGCCGAGGCCTACGCGAAGACGGGCACCCCCAACAACTCGGGCACCAAGATCTTCAGCCTCGTCGGCAAGATCAAGAACACCGGCCTCGTCGAGGTGCCCATGGGGATGACCATCCGGCAAATCGTCTACGACATCGGCGGCGGGCCATCCGGCAAGGCCAAAATCAAGGCCGTCCAGACCGGCGGGCCCTCGGGCGGCTGCATCCCGGCCGCCCAGTTCGATCTGCCCATCGACTACGAAACCCTCGCCGCCGCCGGATCCATCATGGGCTCGGGCGGGATGATCGTGATGGACGAGAACACCTGCATGGTCGATGTGGCCCGGTATTTCATGAACTTCCTCAAGGACGAGTCCTGCGGGAAATGCTTCACCTGCCGGAAGGGGACGCAGCGGATGTTCGAGATCCTCGATGACGTCTCGAAAGGCCAAGGGACGATCACCCAGCTCGAGCTGCTCCAGGAGCTGGCCCTGGTGGTCAAGGACTCGACCATGTGCGGCCTGGGCCAGACCGCCTCGAACCCGGTGCTGAGCACGCTCCGCTACTTTGCGGGCGAGTACCGGCGGCATGTCGAGGACAAGCGATGCGACGCCTTCGTGTGCAAGGAGCTGATGGGCCCCCCCTGCCAGTCGGCATGCCCGGTCGACACGGAGGCATGGCGCTATGTCGCGCTGATCGAGAAAGGCGATTACGAGGCCGCCTACCAGGTCATCCGCGAGGCCAATCCGTTCCCATCCGTCTGCGCTCGGGTCTGCGACCGGAAATGCGAGACGCGCTGCTCGCTGGCCGTGAGCGGCGGGCAGGCGGTGAGCGTTCGGGCCTTGAAACGGTTCATCGCCGACCGCGTCGATCCGTCCACCTACCGCCCCGCGCGAGCGCCTCGAGCGGCCAAGGACGCCCGGCGTGTGGCCGTTGTGGGCGCCGGCCCGGCCGGGATCTCCGCCGCCCATTACCTCTCCATCCGCGGCCACCAGGTGACCCTCTTCGAAGCGGCCCGGGAGCCGGGCGGCATGCTCGTCAGCTGCATCCCTGCCTATCGCTTGCCGCGCGATAAGGTCCGCCAGGACATCGCCTCGCTCCTCAACGACCATGTCCGCTTCGAGCCCGGCCAGAGGCTGGGACGCGACCTCACGATCGACGGTCTTTTCGAGGACGGGTTCGCGGCCATCTTCCTGGCCATCGGCGCGGACAAGAGCTGGCGGCTCGATCTCGAGGGCGAAAACGTCCGCGGCGTCTATTCATCGATGCAGTTTTTGAAGGCTTTCAACCTCGATGGGATCGAGCTGGCCAAAGGCAACGTCGGGATCATCGGCGGCGGCAACTCGGCAGTCGATGCGGCGCGGGTGGCGATCCGCCAGAAGCAGGTCGAGAGCGTGACCCTGTTCTATCGGCGAACGTGCCGCGAGATGCCCGCCTATGCCGAGGAAGTCGAGGCGGCCATCGAGGAGGGCATCCATCTCGAGACGCTGGTGTCGCCGGTGAAGATTCGATACATCGACGCGGCGATCCGCGAAGGCGTCCGTGTCGAGCCATTCGTTCAGCCGATCCAGATCGATACCAAGAACGGGCATCTGGCTGGCATCAAGTGCATTCGGAACCGCCTGGCGGAGATGGATCCGAGCGGCCGGCGAAGGCCCGTGGCCATCCCCGGCAGCGAGTTCGCTGTGTTTCTCGACACGCTAATCGCGGCCATCGGGGAGCGGCCCGACAGCGAGTGCCTGGCCGGCATGGGGCTCGAGATCGACGGCAGCGGCCGGGTTCGAGTCGATCCGCGCACCCTGGCCGCGAGCCGGCCGGGCGTGTTCGCCGGAGGCGACCTGGTCACCGGGCCGAACACCGTGGTCGATGCCATCGCTGCCGGCAAACAGGCGGCGGCCGTCATCGGCCGGTTTCTCGAGGGGAAACCCCTCGCGGCGCCCTCACAGCAGATCGCGCCTTCGGTCTATGTGCCGCCTCGCCCCGTGGCGGACGAAGAGGCGGAGGAGGCCGAGCGTGAGGAGTGCGCGACGCTGCCGGCCGAGAGCCGGAGCAAGAGCTTCGCCGAGGTCGAGCTTGCGCTGACCGCGGATCAGGCCGCGCGCGAGGCGCGCCGCTGCCTGCGGTGCGACCTGCGTTTCACCCAGCCCCCGGGCGAGCAGCCGGCCGCCTGCCCCGCCCATCAGGAGTCATTGGCATGATCTCTCTCACCATCAACGGCATCCCCATCGAGGTCGAGCCGGGCACAACCCTGCTCGAAGCCGCAAACTATCTCGGGATTGCCATCCCCACGCTCTGCCACCACGAGGGATTGTCTCCCTATGGCGCCTGCCGTCTCTGCCTGGTCGAGATCGGCGTCCGGCCTCGGACGCGGCTGGTATCATCCTGCTCGTATCCGGCCGAGCCTGGGCTCCGGGTGCGCACGGGCTCCGAGCGCGTCCTGCGCGCGCGGCGGATGGTGATCGAACTCCTGCTGGCGACGTGCCCGCAGTCGAAGGTCATTCAGGACCTGGCCTCAGCGCACGGCATTCGGCAGCAGCGTTTCCGGCAGGAGCACGAGGATTGCATCCTGTGCGGCCTCTGCGTTCGGGTCTGCGCCGAGCAGATGATGGCTGGCGCCATCGGTTTCCGCAGCCGCGGCCAGGGCCGGACCATCGGGACCCCGTTCGACAAGCGATCCGAGGTCTGCCGCCTGTGCGGGGCCTGCATGTACGTCTGCCCCGCCTGCCAGCTCCGCTGCACCTTCAGCGAGCCGGACAAGGCGATCTGCGGCGGGTGCGCCAACATCCCCGCGCCCTGCGTCAGCAGCGGCCAACACGACGATCTGATGTGCTACATGAATCCCTGTGCAGCTTGCGAAATCGCGAAAACCTAAACACCCACCCACCATGTCTCTGACCTTCTCCAAGATCAACGCCTCCGCGGCAACCCTGACCAAGAACCGCACCGAAACCTCCGTGGTCCCGGCCTCGGGCATGTGTGTGACCTGCGTCGACGGCTGCATCGGCATGTGCGAGATCGGCAAATCGGCCTACCGCGGCCACGAGGTGATCTACCCCCAGCCCTTCGGTGTGATCACCACCGCCGCCGAGAAGTCCTATCCCGTGGATTACTCGCACTTCAACATCATGGGCACCATCGTGGGGGCTCATGGGATCGACGCCGACAGCGACAAAGCCATCTTCCCGGCGGTCGATCTGACGGTGGTCATCGGCCACGACCGCGGCATCAAGCTCCGCTACCCGTGGGCGATCCCGGGGATCGGATCGACCAATGTCGCCAAGAACAACTGGGAAGGGCTCGCCATTGGCTCGGCCCTGGCCGGCACCGGCCTCACCATCGGCGAGAACGTCGTGGGCATGGATCCCCAGTCCGTCATCAAGAACGGCCGCATCGTCGATACCGCCGACCTCAAACGGCGCGTGAAGCTCTACCAGCAATACCAGCGCGACGGCTACGGCATGATCGTCGTCCAGGCCAATGTCGAGGACACCCGGCTCGGCGCCCAGGAATACGCCATCGAAAAGCTCGGCGTCCAATGCGTCGAGCTGAAATGGGGCCAGGGCGCCAAGAACATCGGCGGCGAGGTCAAGATCCGCGAGCTCAAGAAAGCCCAGCTCCTGGCCGACCGCGGCTACATCGTCCTGCCCAACCCCCACGATCCCGATGTCATCAAGGCGTTCGAGCACGGCGCGTTCAAGGAGTTCGAGCGGCACTCGCGCGTCGGCATTCTCACCGAGGAATCCTTCGCCACCCGGATCGCCGAGCTGCGCAAGGCGGGCGCAAAATACATCTTCCTCAAGACCGGCGCCTACCGCCCCGCGGACCTGGCTCGAGCGATCGTCTATGCCGCGAAATACAAGCTCGATCTGCTGACGGTCGACGGCGCAGGCGGCGGCACCGGCATGAGCCCGTGGCGGATGATGAACGAATGGGGCATGCCGCCCGTCTACCTCCACTCGCTCCTCCATCAGTATGCGGGCCGGCTCTCGAGCCAAGGCAAAACCCTTCCCGCGCTCGCCGTTGCCGGCGGCTTCTCGTTCGAAGATCACATCTTCAAGGCCCTGGCTCTGGGGGCGCCCTTCGTCAAGCTGGTCGGCATGGCGCGGGCGCCCATCGCCGCCGCCATGGTGGGCAAGACGATCGGCCACGCCATCGAGGAGCAGCAGGTGCCCGTCTATATCGAGCGCTTCGGCACCACCAAGGACGACATCTTCGTCACTGCCAGCACGCTGCGCAAAGAGCTCGGCAACGGCGATTTCGACCTCCTGCCCACCGGCGCCATCGGGCTCTACACCTACTACGAGCGCCTCGCCCAGGGCCTGCGCCAGCTCATGGCCGGCACCCGCAAGTTCGCCACCCAGCACATCTCGCGAACCGACATCGCCGCCCTGACCCACCAAGCCGCCTCCATCAGCGGGATCCAGTATATCATGGACGTCGACCGGGAGGAGATCGACGGGATCCTGAACAGCTAGCGGCAAGGCGCCGCTCGGGCCCCCTCGAGCGGGGCTGAGCGCGTTCAGCGGCCTCCGGCTGGACGCACATCGAGCCGGCCCGCGACCTCGGTCCCCAGCCGGCCTGCCAGATCTGCGATCGTCCACGAGCTGGATTCCCGCTCGAGCGTGTCCGCGCACGCTCCATGCTGCCAGACTGCATATCGAATCGCCTGCTCCGCCCGCTCCGCATATGCCGGCTGCGCCAGCAAGCCGCCCAGATATCCCGCCAGCAAATCCCCGCTCCCTCCCTGCGCAAGCCCCGGATTGCCCGAGCTGTTGAAATACACCGGCCCCGACGACCGCCCCACGAGCGTCTGGTGCCCTTTCAATACGACCCAGCAATCTCCCAGCCGTTGCGAGAGCCCGCGCACCGCGCCGAGCCGGTCCGATTGCACTGCATCCGGCGTCGTCTTGAGCAGCCGGGCCGCCTCTCCTGGATGGGGCGTGATCACCCGGCACGACTGGGTCACCACCGGCCCTTCGGCCAGCCAGTCCAGCGCCGATGCGTCCACGACCATCGGGATCGATATCGTGCGCCACCACCGGCGCAGATCCGCCTGCCAATCGCGCGACAGGTTCTGCGCCGCCAGGCCCGGCCCCACCACCAGCGCGGTGGCCGCCTCCGGAAATGGCTGGCCCGCCACCCAAGGGCGCACCATCGCCGCCTGGCTCTGCGACGCCACGGCCGTGTAGATGTCCGGCGCCGTCAGCACGGTCACCAGCCCCGGACGCGCCCGCAACGCCCCCCGCATCGCCAGCACCGCTGCCCCATGATACCCCAGGCTGCCCGCCATCACTGCCACATGCCCGAAAAATCCCTTGTGCCCCGCCACCGGCCGAGCCGGCAGCATGTCGATGAAATCCTCCGGCGCCGTCCACTGGAGATCGCCCGCATCAGGCATCCCAACCAGTCCAATGTCCGAGGCCACCTCGAGCCGCCCCACATACGGCCATGCGCACGCCTCGAGCAGCCCCCGCTTGGGCGCCCCCATCGTCACGGTGATGCTCGCCTTCACCGACGCGCCCATCGCCTGCCCCGTATCGGCGTTCAAGCCCGACGGGACATCCACCGACAGGATCCGCCTCCGGCTCGAGTTGAGCCGTTCGACCCACTGGATCCACGCGCCTTCGAGCGGCCGATTCAGCCCGATGCCAAACAAGCCGTCGATCACCCAGGACGGCCGCGCCGCCAGACGCTCCTCGAGCGCGCCCTGGTCCGCCGCCGGATCCTGCACATTCAGCACGTCGACCGGGCGGTCGCCCAATTGCAGGGCCGCCTGCCGCGCATCCTCCCCGTTGTGGCCCTGGCCCGCCAGAACCAGCACCGATTCCGCCGGCCGGCTCCACATCCGGATCTGCGCAGCCAGGGCGCCGCCCGCGCGCCGGATCACCTCCTCCTCCGTGCGACCCGCCGACCACGTCCCTCGTTCCCACTCGCGCATCTGCGCGATGCTGATCACTGGTATCGACATGAATCCAGTATGCGGCAAGCCCCTCTTCCGGTAAAGTGCCGCCTGTCGAAATCATGAGCGCAAACACCGAACCCGATCATTACACGGGACCGGCCGGCTGGATTTACCAGCGCGTCCAGCGCGAGCTGCCCGCCCCCGCGCGCCCATGGGTTGCGCGGCTCCGGGCCCGCAAGCTTCTCCCCTGGCTCCGCCCCGAGGATGTCATCTTCGAGTTCGGCGCCGGCCAGGGATGGAACCTCGATCAGCTCCCCTGCCGCCGGCGCCTCGGGCACGATGTGGCCCAGTTCCTGGCCGCCGACCTGGCCGCTCTCGGCATCGAATTCGTTCCCGATCCGGCCGCACTGCCCCCCGGCTCCATCGACGTCGTGCTCCTCCACCATGTCCTCGAGCATGTGCGCCACCCCGCCGGGATCCTCGAACAAGCCCGCGCATGGCTCCGCCCCGCCGGACGCCTTCTCCTCTACGTCCCCCACGAGCGAGAGCGGCGCTACTTCCGCTACCGCCCCGGCGAGCCCAACCACCACCTCTTCTCCTGGAATCCTCAAACCGTCGGCAACCTGGTTGCCGATTCCCGTTTCCGGCTCGAATCGATCCGCCTCCGGCGCTACGGATACGACCGCCGGGCCGCCCGGATCGCCGTCCGGCTCGGCCTGGGCGAGGCCGGTTTCCGTGCCCTCCGCCGCATCGCCCTCGCCCTCCTGCCCTGCTGGGAAATCGAGCTCGCCGCCCAGCCCGCTCCGGCCTGAGCTCCCATCCCGTCCCGCAACTTTCCCGCCCGCTTTTCTCCTTCTGGGATTGAAACTTCAGGCATGACACCGTAACGTCCGGGCAAATGCACCGGTGCGATTCGAATGCGCGCTTGGGTGGCGTAACCGATCGGCTGGCGGAAGAAAGACCTATGAGAGCGCATGCCCATATCGGACGGTGGCTCGGCCTGGGGGGCTTGAGCGCGGTGCTCCTCTTCGGCTGCCGCCCCAGCCCGTCCGGACCCGACGGCGCCGCCGAGCCCATCCGAGTCGGCGAGTTCGCATCGATGACGGGCAAGGAAGCCGCTTTCGGGCAGTCCTCGCACAAGGGCACCCTGCTGGCCATCGAGGAGATCAACGCCGCCGGCGGCGTCCTCGGGCGCCCCCTCCATCTCATCACCGAAGACAACCAGTCCAAGCCCGGCGAGTCCGCCACCGTCGTCCGCAAGCTGATCTCGCGCGAGCGGGTTGTCGCCGTTCTGGGCGAAGTGGCATCCGGCCGCTCGCTCGAAGCCGCCCCGATCTGCCAGCAGAGCCGGATCCCGATGATTTCCCCCTCGTCGACCAATCCGAAGGTCACCGAGATGGGGGATTGCATCTTCCGGGTCTGCTTCCTCGATTCCTTCCAGGGGGCCGCTTTGGCTCGTTTCGCCCGGCAAACCCTCCAGTCGACGCGCGTGGCCATCCTCAGCGATGCGGCGGCCCCTTACAGCGTCGGCCTCGCCGCCTTCTTCCGGGAACGGTTCCTGGCCGGCGCCGGCCAGGTGGTCGCCGAGCAGAAATACAGCAGCGGCGACAAGGATTTCAAAGCGCAGCTGACCGCCATTCGCGCCGCCCAGCCCGAGGCGATCTTCGTCCCTGGCTATTACACCGAGGTCGGCCTGATCGCGCTCCAGGCGCGGCAGTTGGGCATCTCGGTCCCGCTCTTCGGGGGCGATGGCTGGGAGGCCCCCGAGCTGATCCAGATCGCCGGAACCGCCCTCGAAGGCAACTATTACTCGACTCACTTCGCCCCCGAGGTCGAATCCACCGTCGCCCAGAATTTCGTCCAGAAGTTCACGGCCAAGTACGGCGCCGCCCCCGATGCCATCGCCGCTCTCGGCTATGACTCGGCCTTGCTTCTGGCCGATGCGATCCGCCGCGCCGGCGCCGCCGAGGGCGCCCCCCTGCGCGATGCCATCGCCTCGACCCGCGATTTCTCGGGCGCCAGCGGCCTGACCACCATCGATCCCCAGCGCAACGCCCGGAAGTCCGCCGTCATGATCACGATCCGGGACGGCCGCTTCTGCTACGTCCAAACCATCACGCCCGAGGAAGCCCTCCGGAACGAACCCAGCCCCGGACCTTGACTGAATTTCTCCAGCAGCTGCTCAATGGCCTGTCGCTGGGAGCCGTTTACGCCCTCATCGCCCTCGGTTACACCATGGTCTATGGGGTCCTGCGTTTCATCAACTTCGCCCATAGCGACGTCTTCATGGTGGGGGCGTTCGCCGGCTATTATCTGAATCGCTGGATGCCTTCGGACTCGATGGCGGGCGGGCTCGCCATCCTGGCCGGATCGATGGCTTTCTGCGCGCTCCTGGGCGTCGTCATCGAGCGCCTCGCCTATCGGCCCCTCCGGCGCCGATCCCGCCTCAACGTCCTCATCACCGCCATCGGCGTCTCTCTGCTCCTCGAATACACCGGCCAGTTCCTCTTCGGCGCCGCCCCCAAGCCGTTCCCCCAGCTCTTTCCGGTTCGGACGTTCCAGTTCGCGGGCGGCCTGATCGTTTCCACCAACCAGCTGGCCGTCCTGGTCCTGACACCCCTGCTTCTGGCGGCCCTACATTTCATCGTCCTGAAAACCCGGTTCGGAACCGCCATGCGCGCCATCTCGTTCCATCCCGTGGCCGCCACGCTGGTCGGCATTAATCTCGACCGGGTCATCTCCTTCACGTTCGCCCTGGGATCCGCCCTGGCGGCGGCCGGCGGCATTCTCTACTCGCTCAACTACCAGTCGATCGATCCTCTCATGGGGGTGCTGCCCGGCCTGAAGGCGTTCGTCGCCGCCGTCGTCGGCGGCATCGGCAACATCCCCGGAGCCGCCCTGGGCGGCCTGCTGCTCGGCATCATCGAGACATTCGTCAACGGGAGCCGATGGTCCACCGCCACCGATGCCATCGCATTCGCGCTGCTGATTCTGATCCTGCTGTTCCGGCCCGCCGGCCTGCTCGGCAAGCTGGAGGTCGAAAAGGTATGATGCCCGGCCGCCGTTTCCTTCTCCTCCTGGGCGCCGTTGCCGCGGGCTCGGTCCTCTCGCTCCAGAGCCATCGGATCAATCCCTATTTCCTCGACGTTGCCGTCACCGTCGCCATCAACGTCATCCTGGCGGTCAGCCTCAACCTGATCAACGGCTACACCGGCCAGTTCTCGCTCGGCCATGCGGGCTTCATGGCGATCGGGGCCTACATCGCGGCCAGCACCACGATGTTTTGGGCGCCGGGCCTCTTGCCTGCCGCCTCCAGCCCCGGCTTCATCGGCATGGCCGTGTTCCCGGCCGCCCTGCTCGCAGGCGGTCTGGCTGCCGGCCTGGCCGGGATCCTGGTCGGCGCTCCCTCGCTCCGGCTCAAAGGCGATTACCTCGCCATCGTCACGCTCGGCTTCGGCGAGATCATCCGCGTCATCTTCCGCAACCTCGAATCCGTCGGCGGAGCCCTCGGCCTCAACGGCATCCCCGCGTGCACGAACCTTTTCTGGACCATTTCCATGGCCGCGCTCACCATCTATGCCGTCACGAGCATGGTCCACTCCACCTACGGCCGTGGATTCACCGCCGTCCAGGACGATGAGATCGCCGCCGAAGCCATCGGCATCAACACCACCCGCTACAAGATCACCGCGTTCGTCGTGGGGGCGTTCTTCGCCGGCATCGCTGGCGGGCTCTATGGGCACTTCAAGCTTTCGATCGACCCTCGAGGGTTCGACTTCATGAAATCGATCGAGATCGCCCTGATGGTGATCCTGGGCGGCATGGGGAACACGGTCGGGGTCATCATCGCGGCGATCCTGCTCACGCTCCTGCCCGAGCTGCTCCGGCCGGTGGCGGAATACCGGATGATGCTCTACTCGTTTCTGCTCATCCTGCTCATGCTGACGTGCCCGCAAGGCCTCTTCCAGCCCCGGTTCTTCCGGCGATTGCTGAGCCCGTTCCTCCGCGGCTCGGCCGCCCCGGCCGAAGATCCCCCTCGCCCCGCATGAATGCACCGGCCTCTCCCCTGCTCGAGCTTCGCGGCTGCACCATCCGGTTTGGCGGGCTGACGGCCGTCTCCGGCCTCGATTTGGCGGTCGGCGAGCGGGAGCTGCTCGGCCTGATCGGCCCGAACGGCGCCGGCAAGACTACCGTGTTCAATCTCATCACCGGCGTCTACCGGCCCGCCGCCGGCAATATACGGTTCGCCGGCAGCTCGCTCGCCGGCCTCCGCCCCTGCCAGATCGCCAGCCTCGGCATCGCCCGCACCTTCCAAAACATCCGGCTGTTCCCCTCGATGACCGTTTTCGATAATGTCCGCGTCGCCTTCCACCTCCACCTGCTCAGCGGGATTGCGCACGCCCTCTGGCGCGGCCGGACATTCCGCGCCGAGGAGGAGTCGATCGAATCTCGGGTCATGGAGATGCTCGAGATCTTCCGCCTCGGCCGGCACCGCGGCGCCGCCGCCCACTCCCTGCCCTACGGCGACCAGCGCAGGCTCGAGATTGTTCGCGCCCTCGCCACCCGCCCCCGGCTCCTCCTGCTCGATGAGCCGGCCGCCGGCATGAACCCATCCGAAAAATCGGAGCTCATGCGCCTCATCCGCTTCGTCCAGGAGCGCTACCGGATCGCCGTGCTCCTCGTCGAACACGACATGCACGTCGTCCGCGGCGTCTGCCAGCGGCTCGTCGTTCTCGATTACGGCGTCAAGCTCGCCGAAGGCGTCCCGGAAGACGTCCTCCGCCACCCCAAGGTCGTTGCCGCCTACCTCGGCGAGCAGAACACCCCGCGCCGGGCACCCGCTGCGCCTGCCGAGTCATGACACCGCCTGCCTCCACGGCCGCCGCTCCGCCCCCCCATGCCCTCCCGGCCGATCCCCTGCTCGAAATCCGCGACCTCACAGTCCATTACGGCGTCATCGCCGCCCTCCGGGGCATCAGCCTCTCCATTCCCGCCGGCGCCATCGTGACGCTCATCGGCGCCAACGGGGCCGGGAAAACCACCACCCTGCGCACCATCTCCGGCCTGATCCCCGCCCGCCGCGGCGCCATTCTCTTCGCCGGCCGCAACATCGTCGGACAACGCCCCGACCAGATCGTCGCCCTCGGCATCTCCCAGGTCCCCGAAGGCCGGCTCATCTTCGCCAACCTCACCGTGCTCGAGAACCTCCGCATGGGCGCCTTCCGCCAGCCCCGCCGCGCCCTCATCGCCGACGACCTCGACCGCGTCTACCAGCTCTTCCCCCGGCTCCGCGAGCGCCCCTCCCAGATCGCCGGCACCCTCTCCGGCGGCGAGCAGCAGATGCTGGCCATCGGCCGCGCCCTCATGAGCCGGCCCCGCCTCCTCATGCTCGACGAGCCCTCACTCGGCCTCGCCCCGCTCCTCGTCGCCGCCATCTTCGAGAAGATCGCCGCCATCAACCGCGACCAGAAAACCACCATCATCCTCGTCGAGCAAAACGCCAACCTCGCCCTCGAGATCTCCGACTTCGGCTACGTCCTCGAGACCGGCCGCGTCATCCTCGCCGGCCGCTCGACCGACCTCCGCCGGAACCCCCAGGTCCGGCAGGCCTACCTCGGCGTCTCCTGATCTCTTGGCTGGCCATCCGCCGGCAAAAAAAGAGGCGCCACCTCGGGCGCCTCTTTCCTGATCTCGAGGATGGGTCAGGCCCTCATCCCTTGGCCGGCTCCGCCGAAGCCTCGGGAGGCTGCCGCCCAAACACGATGAACACGAAAACCCAGAAGATCACGAAGATCGCCGGCGGGATGTAGAAGCCCTTCCAGTCATGCCGCTGGGCCTTCAAATAGCTCTCGCGCGTGACCGCGCCCCCGATCTTGTCGAACGTGGCTTTCAGCTCGCCCTTGGTGTAGGTCGTTCCCCCCGTGCTCCAGGAATCCGGAAGCTTGTCGAGGTCGATCGAGCCATCCGCCTTGGTATACATGCCCAGGTGCTCGCCGAGGTTGAACACATTCGTGTCCCCTCGAAGATATTTGACGGACTTGGCCAAATCGAGATAGCGCCAGGCCGATGTCTCCATCTCGGGCACATGCCACGCCGGCAGGTTCTGGCCCGCCTTTCCCGCTTCCACAGCCGCGGTCTTCGTGACCGCAGGCGCGCACCGGTCAATCTGGTACCCGAACAAATAGCCGCTCAGCACCTGCCCGATCCCCAGCAGCAGAAACGCCAGCAGGCTCTGAACGCTCGCCTTGAGATGTGCCGGGGCCACGCGGTCGCCAAACATGTAGGCCGCCACATACAGAAACGCATAGGCCATCCCGTGGAAAAGAAGGCCGATCACCGCGAAATGGAACCCGGGCAGCGTGAACACCAAATACCGCGCCGCCCACGCCCCCATCCCAATCACCAGCACCCACTTCAGGCCAAACCGGCTCACGCAAAAAGCGAGGATCGCCATGAAAAACAGCTCCGAGAACTGGTTCAGCGTGTTCAGGGCCACCGGCGCCGGATAGCCGAACTCGGTCAGATAGGCCACGACCGCCGGGAAGAAATAGTTGCTCCCGAATATGCTCACCATGAACGCGCACAGGACAAATATGGTGAACGTTGGGGACTTGAACATCGCCAGCGCCCCGAACCCGAAAAGGTCCCGCTTGGCCCCCTCGGCCGGCGCCCCCTTCGGCGGCGTGTCCGGCAGCGTGAACGAATACAGCCCCAGAAGCAGGCCGCAGCCGCCCCCGATGAAGAAGAAGTTCGGCGCCCCGGCCCCGCCCGCGAATACCTCGACAACCAGATTCACCACGATCCACCCGACCGTCCCGAATATGAACACCTTGGGCGCCGACGCCGAGTCCGGTATGTGCTTGAAAACCACCGTGTTGATCAGCGGGATCGATGGCATGAAGCAGATCCCCGAGATCAGCATCAACGCCATCAGCGCCCCGAACGGAATCACCACGGCCGCTCCCGCCGCTTGCGACTCCGCCTGGCCGCAGATCACGCCGCAGGCCACCAGGGCCGCCCCCCCGATCAAATGCAGAAGCCCCAGGACCCGCTGCGCCGAGAAATACCGGTCCGCAATCGGCCCGATGAACATCGGAGCGATGATCGCCCCCAGCGGAATCGCCATGTAAAGGTACCCAATGTGCGGCCCGCTCATCTTCCCGTTCAGGTACCCCCCCAGCGCAACCGACCAACTCCCCCATATCGCGAATTGCAGCAGATACGCCAGCTGCAACCTCGGGTACACCCAAGAAGCTTTGCTTTCTGTCATCCTGGTCTCCTGTTCGTTTCCGGTTCGATCGAATCGCCCGCCCTGCCATGGCGCCGCAATCCGTAATGCGTGTCTTATCGCAGCAGCCTCACTCGGTTTCAAGACAATTCATTTGACACCGGGGCGCGCCGCCTGTAGGCTTAAGTCGTCAAGCATGAAAGCACGGGCCTTCAACCATCCGCTCGACGGATCGAGGAACCCCTGGGCGGGCTGCGTGAGGCTCGCAGGTCCGATCCGCGGCGCCGGTTGCCCGCGCGCTATCCTTTGCGAGGTCTGACAGGGCCTTACCTGTCGGGTCCTCTACAACGCCGTTCCGTGCGATGCGGAACGGCTTTGTTATTGTCGGCGCACCCCTTGTCAGCGCGATCGGGCCAGCGCTTCCGGGTTCAGCCCCCGCAGATCCTTCGGAAGGAACCGGCCGTCCTTGCGGATCAGCTCCCCGTCGAACCACACCTCTCCGCCCCCCCACTCCGGGCGCTGGATCAGGACCAGATCCCAGTGCACCGCCGAGCGGTTGCCGTTGTCCGCCGCCTGGTATGCCTGACCCGGCGTGAAATGGAGCGACCCCGCAATCTTCTCGTCGAACAGGATGTCGCACATCGGCTGCCGAATCAGCGGGTTCAGCCCGAGGGAGAACTCGCCCACATACCGCGCCCCGGGGTCGGTGTCGAAGATCTCGTTCATCCGCGGGGTCAGGTTCGAGCTGGCGTCCACGATCCGGCCGCGCCGGAACTCGAGGCGGACGTTCTCGAACCGCGTCCCCTGGTACATGGTCGGCGCATTGAACTGGATTGCGCCCTCCACCGAGTCGCGAACTGGACACGAGAACACTTCGCCGTCCGGGATGTTCAGGCGCCCGTTGCACGACTTGGCGCCGATCCCCTTGATGCTGAACCGCAGGTCCGTGCCCGGCCCCTTGATCTCCACGCGGTCGGCCCGCTTCATCCGCCGCTCGAGCGGGACCATCGCCCGAGCCATGCGCGCATAATCGATCGTGCAGACCCTGAAGAAGAATTCCTCGAATGCCTCGGTGCTCATGCCCGCCGCCTGGGCCATGCTCGGCGTCGGCCACCGCAGCACCACCCAGCGCGTTCGATTGATCCGATAGTCCAGCACCGGCCGCATCGTCCGCGCGTACATCGACATCCGGTCCGCCGGCACATCCGACGATTCGTTGGCGTTGTGGCTGCCGCGAACCGCCACGTAGGCCTGCACCTTCTTCATCCGGTGAAGCTCCAGATCCCGGAGCAGCCGCGCCGGCCCGGGCTCCACCCCTCGCACGATCTCGCGGGCGATGCGGCTGTGGCGCACCTCGATCAGAGGCGCACCCCCCGCCGCCCGCACCTCGCGGATCAGCGCGATCGCGAATTCATCGGGCGCGTCGGTCACATCCAGCAGCGCCACCTCACCCCGCTTCAGCGCCGTCGAATACCCAATCAGCACTCGAGCCAGTCTCTCGTATCTCGGATCATTCATATAGATTCTCCCTGCGCTGCCCGCCGTTTCGCTTCCTTGCCCCTGGCGGCCCCGGCCCGCCTCCGCCTGCCGCCCGCTCCTGGCGTCGCCACTGCATCTCGCGCCGGAGCGCCTCGGCGCGGAGCAGCTCCTCGGCGCTCCACCCGCGAGCCTGGGCCGCCATCACCTGGTCGAACAGCTCGGCAGCCCACTGCCGCCGGGTCCGTCCCGGCCCCATCGATCCGCCCGCATCCCTCGCCATCAGCCCCGCTCGCCGCGCCTTGCGGCAGAGCTTCTCGGCCCGCATCAGCGCCGGCAGATGCCGCGGGATGCCGTCCAGAGCCGACGGTCTCTCGTGGCGGGTTCCCTTCTTCTCGGCTCCCTTGATCCGCTCCCATTGGGCCCAGACACCGGCCACCGACTTCACCCGCGACCGGCCAAAGACATGCGGATGCCGCCGGATGAGCTTCTCGACCAGACACCTGCACACCTGGTCGAACCCGAACACCCCGCGCTCCCGCCCCAATTGACAATGAAACACCACCTGCAGCAGCAGATCGCCCAGCTCCTCGATCAGCTCCCGATCGTCCCCGGCCTCGATCGCATCCATCAGCTCATAGGCCTCTTCCACCGCGTGGAACCGGAGCGTGCGATGGTCCTGCCGCCGGTCCCACGGGCATCCCTGCGGACCCCGCAGCCGGGCCATCACTCTCAACAGATCCACCAGCGCACGATCCCTCTTCATAAAATCACCAGGTTGTCCCGGTGCACCACCTCGGTCCGCGACCCCCGCGCCCCCCCAAGATCCGCCGCCCCAATGTCCGTGATCCCTCGCGCGAACTCTGTCCCATCCTCATCGCAGATCCGCACGACATCGCCCGCGCCGAAGACCCCCTCAGCCCGCACGATCCCGGGCGGCAGCAGGCTCTTGCCCCGCTCCCGCAAGGCCGTCTTCGCCCCCTCGTCCACCACCCACGCGCCTCGGGGATGATGGAAGAAGGCGATCCACCGCTTGCGCCCCTGCAGCCGCTTGGCCGCCGGCACAAACAGGGTCCCCTCCGATTCCCCCGCGAGGACCCTTTCGAGCACCCGCCTCTTCCGGCCCGACGCGATCACCATCGGGATCCCCGAGCGCATCACGATCTTCGCGGCCTGCAGCTTCGTGCTCATCCCGCCCACCGCCGTCTCGCTGGCCGTCCCCCGCGCGTGGCGCTCGAGCCCCGCATCAATCCGCGCCACCATCGATATCGTGCGCGCGTTCGCCTGGCCGAAGTTCTCCATCAGTCCCTCCACCGTGGTCAGGATCACCAGCAGATCCGCCGGCAGCAGCGTGGCCACCAGCGCCGATAGCCGGTCGTTGTCCCCGAACTTCAGCTCCGTCACCGATACCGCGTCGTTCTCGTTGATGATCGGCACCACGCCGCGCTGCAGCAGGGTGATCAGCGCGTGCCGAACATTCAGGTGCCGGTCGTGGTGCTCGAGATCGTCGTGCGTCAGCAGCACCTGCGCCACGCGCAGGTTGTGCTGCGCGAACAGCCGCTCGTAAATGGCCATCAGCCGCGATTGCCCGACGGCCGCGCACGCCTGCAGCTCGTCCAGCTCGCGCGGGCGCCGCGTGAACCCGAGCACCCCCATCCCCGCCCCGACGGCTCCGGACGTGACCAGCGCCACCTCCCGCCCCGCCCGCCGCTGCGCCGCCACCTGCGCCGTCAACTGCTCGAACTGCCCCATGTCCGGCTGCATCCGCTCGTCGGTCAACACACCCGTCCCCAGCTTCACAACCAGACGCTGGATCTTCAGCCGCAGTTCCTCGCGCATAAGCCCGTGTCTCGTACCAAACCCAGGACCGCTTGTCGAGCGCCCCGTGGGCTCGGCAGCGCAAAACCTGTTGCCGCCGCCCTTCCCTCGCGCATAATGCACCCCATGCGCAAACAGTCGCTCGCCTTTCTCGAAAACCTGGTCAACACCCCCAGCCCGTCCGGCCACGAGGCCCGCGGCCAGCGCGTCTGGCTCGACTACGTCGCGCCCTTCGCCGACCGCACCTACACCGATGCCTATGGCAACGCGGTCGCCATCCTCCACCCCGGCGGATCGCCCCGCCTGATGCTCGCCGCCCACGCCGACGAGATCGCCCTCACCGTCAATTACATCACCGACCAGGGCTTCGTCTACGTCCGCAAGATCGGCGGCGTCGACGCCGCCATCACCAAGGCCCAACGCGTCACCATCCACTCCCGCCGGGGACCCGTTCCCGCCGTTGTCGGCAACGTCGCCCCTCACCTCACGAAGGACGACGACAAGAAGCCCCCCAAGATCCATGATCTGTTCCTCGACCTCGGCGTGGCCTCGAAAAAAGAGGCCGAAGCCCTGGTCCGCATCGGCGATCCTGTCACCCTCAGCCAGGGGTTCGAGCGCCTCCGCGGCGATGTGGCCGTCGCCCGCGCCTTCGACAACCGCGTGGGCACCTTCGCCGTGGCTGAAACCCTCCGCCTGCTCCGGGAGCGCGGCCCGCGCCTGGCTGCCGAGGTGTGCGCCGTCTCCAACATCATGGAGGAAACCGGCCTCTACGGCGCCCGCCAGATCGCCTACTCGCTCGCCCCCGACATCGCCCTCGTCGTCGATGTCACCCACGCCACCGACTACCCCACTGTCAGCCTCCCCCAATACGGCGATGTCCGCCTCGGACGCGGCCCCACGATCACCCGCGGCGGATGCAACCACCCCGAGATCGTCGACCGCCTCGAATCCATCGCCCGCCAGCGCCGCATCCCCCTCCAGCACGAAACCATGTCCTCCCACAGCGGCACCGACACCGATGCGATCTTCTGGACCCGAGGCGGCATCCCCAGCGGCCTGGTCAGCCTCCCGAACCGCTACATGCACTCCCCCGTCGAGCTCATCCACCTGGGCGACCTCGAGCAGATCCCCGAGCTGCTCGCCGCCTTCGCCGCCTCTCTCAAACGAAATCAGAAATTCAAGGTCCGGATCTGAGCCGCGGAAGTTTTCGCTTCTTTTCTCCCCGGGAATGGGGTGGTATGTTCGATTGAACTCGAAACGAGTCAATTTATGGCAGGACATAGCAAGTGGGCCAAAGTAAAGCATTTCAAGGGCGCCTTGGATGCCAAACGCGGCAAGGTCTTCTCCAAGCTCTCCAAGGAAATCACCATCGCCGCCAAGATCGGCGGCGGAGATCCCGGCATGAATCCCCGGCTCCGCATGGTGCTCCTGAAATGCCGCGCCGCGAACATGCCCTCCGATAACATCGACCGCGCCATCAAGCGCGGCACTGGCGGCGACGATTCCATCCATTACGAGGACCTCAGCTACGAGGTCTATGGCCCCGGCGGCGTCGCCATCCTCGTCGAGGTCAGCACCGACAACCGCAATCGCACCGCCGCCGAGATCCGCAGCCTCTGCACCAAGCACTCCGGCGCCATCGCCACCGCCGGCGCCGTCTCCCGCCTCTTCCATCGCAAAGGCCAGATCCTCGTCCCCCGCGATGCCGCCTCCGAAGACGACCTCATGGCCATCGCCCTCGATGCCGGCGCCGAGGATTTTCAGGCTGGCCCCGACGGCTACGAAATCCTCACCGAGCCCGCCTCGTTCGAGTCCGTCCACAAGGCGATCGAGGCCAAAGGCATCAAATGCCCGGATGCCCAGATCGCCTTCGTCCCCACGACCACCGTGCCGGTCAGCGCGGCCGATGCCCCCGCCGTCATCCGGCTCCTCGAAGCCCTCGATGACCACGAGGATGTCAAGGAAACCCACTCGAATGCCGATCTCCCGGATGCCTGACGGGCTCGCGTCCATGCCTCGCCCAAGACCAGCCAGCCCGAACCCATCCAGCACCGATAGCGCCTGACTCGATCGCGGGTCGATGCCCATGGCCTCCCCCAAAGACAGCCTCATTTCCCGCGGACTTCACCGGCTGGCCGAACTGGTCTACCGCCGATCCCGCTGGCTGGTGCCCCCGCTCATCCTGGCCGCCGTCGCCAGCGTCTTCTTCACCCGCTACTATCTCCAGTTCCACACCAGCCGCAACGACCTCGTCGGCGGGAACCTCCAATACCATCGCCAGTTCCTCCAGTTCCGGGATGAGTTCCCCGCCCAGGACGACCTGGTCGCGCTGGTCGAGAGCGAGGATCACGAGAAGAACCGCCAGTTCGTCGAGCGCCTCGCCGCCCGGCTCCAGACCGAGACCAACCTCTTCACCAACGTCTTCTTCAAAGGCGACCTCAAGCTCCTCGGCCCCAAAGCGCTCCTCTTCCTCCCCGAGCAAAAGCTCGACGCGCTCGCCCGCACCCTCCAGGACGCCCAGCCCCTGATCCGCCAGTTCGCCCAGGCCACCAACCTCTCTTCCATGATCGAGCTGGTCAACCGCCAGTTCGCCGAGGCCTCTCCCTCCACCAACGAAGGCCCTCCCGCCCTCCTGGGCGCCATCCCCGCCCTCCGCCGCATCCTCGACCAGGCCGCCCAAAGCCTCCGGCGCCCCGGCGTGCCCCCCTCGCCCGGCGTCAGCGCCCTCTTCAACGATGGCCAGGAGGCCGAAAGCCAGATGTACATCACGTTCGATAATGGCCGCATCTACCTCGTCACCGCCCAGCCCCGCCTCGAATCCCTCAGCCGCGACGCCGTCGAGCGCCTCCGCGAACTGGTCCGCGCCACCCGCTACGAAGTCCCCGGCGTCAATGCCGGCATCACCGGCGAGTCCGTGCTCTCGATGGACGAGATGGCCCAGTCCCAGCGCGACACCCTCGTCGCTTCGATCGTCTCGCTGGTCCTGGTCGCTCTCATCTTCGCCTATGGCTACCAGGAGACCGGCCGCCCCCTCAAAGCCACCGTCTGCCTGGTCATCGGCCTGGCCTACACCATGGCCTTTGCCACCGGCGTCATCGGCCACCTCAACATCCTCACGATCACGTTCGTCCCCATGCTCATTGGCCTGGCCATCGACTTCGGCGTCCACCTCATCACCCGCTACGAGGAGGAGCTCCGCCACGGGCGCACCCGCCGCGATGCCATCGAAAAGGCCATCGTCTTCACCGGCAAAGGCATCTTCACCGGCTGCTTCACCACCGCCTTTGCCTTCTTCGCGATGGGATTCACCGGCTTCCGCGGGATCCAGGAGATGGGCTGGATCAGCGGAGGCGGCCTCGTCATCTGCCTGATCCCGATGATGACCATGCTGCCCGCATGGATCTTGCGCGGCCGGCAGAACCGCCAGGACCACCGGCACCCGCCCCCCAGCCGCCGCGCCCTCATCGAACGGCTCTGGCTGGACCGGCCCCGCACCGTCATGGCCGTCGCTCTCGCCATCTCCGCTCTCGCCATCACGCAGCTGCCGAAGGTCTACTTCGATTATAACCTCCTCCACCTCCAGACCCGCGGGCTCCCCGCCGTCGCCCTCGAAAACAAGCTCATCCACTCCGCCGGCAAATCCGTCCTCTTCGGCGCCGTCCTCGCCGACTCCCTCGCCGAGGCCGTCCAAATCGAACGCCAGATCGAATCCCTGCCGACCGTCAGCACGGTCGAATCCATCGGGGCTTTGCTCGCCGACGATCCCAGCCGCCGCCTGCCCATCATCCGACAGGTCAAGGAATGCCTCGCCCCCCTCCGGTTCCCGCCCCTCGATCCGGATCCGGTGTCCCTGCCCGATCTCGAGTATCCCCTCCGCGTCTTCATCGGCTACCTCAGCCTCGCGCTGCCTGAAATCGAACGCGCCGACGACCCGCTCCTGGCCGCCCAGGTCCGCTCCCTCCTCGAGACCGCCACCCAGCTCCGCTACCATCTCCAGGGCGCCGACCGGACGGCCATTGCACACCGGTTGGCCGCCTACCAGCAAGCCCTCTTCCGGGACTTGCGCGACACCCTCGAGGCGCTCCGGAACCAGGATGACCGCGCAGGCCTCCGCATCGAGGATCTCCCCGACACGATCCGCAACCGGTTCGTCGGCCGCACCGGCAAGTATCTGCTCCAGGTCTACCCCAAGTCCGATGTCTGGGAACGCGCCAACCAGGAGGCCTTCATCCGGAGCTTGCGCGAAACGCTCGACCCTGGCCAGACCGGCCACCCCATCATCACCGGCACCCCCGTCCAGCTCTACGAATACACCACCCTCCTCAAAAACAGCTACGAGGAGGCTGCCCTTTACTCGCTGGCCGCCATCGTCCTCCTGACCTCCCTCCATTTCCGAAGCGTCCTCGCCGTCCTGTTCGCCCTCATCCCCGTCGGCGTCGGATCGCTCTGGACCCTTGGTATCATGGGCGTTTCCAACGTGCCCTTCAATCCCGCCAATATCATGCTGCTCCCCCTCATCGTCGGCATCGGCGTCACCAACGGCATCCATATCCTCAATCGTTTCGCCGAGGAACGAAATCCAGGCATCCTCGCCAAAAGCACCGGCAAAGCACTGGTCGTCTCCGCTCTGACCACCGTCGCCGGGTTCGGCAGCCTCACCATCGCTCAACACCAGGGGATCGCCAGCCTCGGTTTTGTCATGGCCACAGGCACGGTCTGCTGCCTCATCGCAGCACTCACCCTGCTGCCCTCCTGCCTCAAGCTCGCCTCCCATGCCGGCTGGAAAATAAAAACCCAGTGGCGACAATGCACAATCGACACTGGGCACAGAGGAACAGAGGCCAAAGCCTCGCCATCTTTAATGCTTGATCAGTAAACTAGCATGCAGGCCCAATGTCAACGCCCATCTTAAAAAAAAGCCTATGATGAACGGTCAAGTGCCTCCTTTTTGCGGGCGTTATCGTTATAAACAGCGCCGCAGGTCTCGCCGCCCGAGGGCACTTGGCTTCCACGGTTTTACAGGCTGGGTACCCCAACCCCGCGATGTTGACTTGCGACGCTCAGCACAATAACCGCAGCCGCCATGCCCCGCCCTCTCTTCAGTCCTGACTCTCGACATCAAAGGCGCAGTCCCTTCATTCCTCTGCGGCATTTCATGGCCTTTCATCCTTTCACCACTCTCTGCCTGAGTGGGTTCTGCGCGTGGATTGCCTCGATCGCAATCCTCTCCGCCGGCCAGCCATCCGATGCCGTCCCCGAAATCAATGCCGGTCCCTTGTGGGATCGATCCCCTCTGACTCTTCAGTCGGGTTACCGTGACGAAATGCTTGGACCGCTCTTCGGCCGCCAGCAGTCCGAGACCCAGGAGCAATTCGAGTTCCATCCTCTGTTCAGCTCGATCCGCGACCCCGAGGCCGGCACTTCCGGATTCGATCTTCTCTATCCCTTGGTCACCCGCCGCCGGGTTGGAGAGGAATACCGCATCCAGTTGCTGCAGCTCGTGAGCTTCTCGGGAGGCGCGAACCAGGCCGGCCAACAGACCCGCCGCGCCGCCTTCTTCCCCGTCTACTTCCAGCAATGGTCCGAAGACCCTGCCCGAAATTCCTTCGCCCTGGCGCCGTTCTACGGCCATATCCAGAACCGGTTCAACCGGGACGATGTCCGCTTCGTCCTGCTCCCGCTCTACGTGAGCACGCGCAAGCGAGGGGTGGTCACCGACAACTACCTATTTCCTTTCTTCCATCGGCGGCATGGGCCCGGGCTCGAGGGCTGGCAGTTGTGGCCCCTCGCCGGCCACGAGCGCCAGGACCCGATCACAACAACCAATGGCTTCGAAGAGGCCGAGCTGCGCCCTGGCCACGAGCGGCGCTTTGTCCTCTGGCCTCTGTATCTCGATCAAACCACCGGCATCGGAACCGATGCATCGAGCGAGTCGCGCGCGCTTCTGCCCCTGTTCTTTCGGCAGCATTCCGCCGAGCGCGATTTCCGAAGCTGGGCATGGCCATTCTTCAACTACACCGACGACCGCGCCCGCCATTACCGTGAGTGGTCCATGCCATGGCCGGTTTTTCACGTCGCCCGGGGCGAGGGTAAGCATGGCGTCCGCCTTTGGCCTCTTTTCCAGCACTTCGAGAGGACCAACCGCCATAGCGATTTCCTCCTCTGGCCCCTCTACCATCACCAGCGCCAGACCGCTGAAACGCTCGACCGCCAGCGCACCCGGATCCTCTTCTACCTCTACTCCGATCTCACCGAAACCGACACGCGCACCCAGACGTCGCGGCAGCGGACCGACCTGTGGCCTCTCTTCACGGCCCGGCGCGACCGCGAAGGGCGCCAGCGATTCCAGCTGTTTGCCCCCCTCGAGCCCATCTTCCCCCAGACGCCCGGCATCGAGCGCAACTACTCGCCTCTGTGGTCCGTCTGGCGGTCCGAGTCCAACCCGCTCACCGGCCAATCCCGCCGCTCGCTCCTCTGGAACCTCTATCGCCAGTCCGATTCCCCCGCCTGCCGCCAATGGAGCTTCCTGTTCGGAGCGTTCCAGTTCGAACGCGACGAAGCCGGCCGGCGCGGGCGGATCCTGTTCATCCCCGTCGGCGCGCGGCCCGCGGCCCCGGCGCCTCCCGCGCCGATCCCTTCTCCAAACCCTCTCCTTGCGGATTGATTATGTTCCAGAACCTCGGCGAAATGCTGATGCTGCTCGGGCGCACCCTGCGGATGCTGCCGCAAACCTGGGGGCAGCGCCGCAAAGTCATGGACCAGCTCTTCGAGATCGGCAACGCCAGCCTCCTCATGGTCTGCGTCCTCTCGCTCTTCATCGGCGGGGTCCTGGCCCTCCAGACCGGGCCCGTCCTGGTCGATCGCGGGCTCGGCAGCGTCCTCGGCGGCATCATCGGCCTCTCGATGTGCAAGGAGCTCTCGCCCGTCATGGTCGCCGTCCTCATCGCCGGCCGCATCGGCTCCGCCATGGCCGCCGAGATCGGCTCCATGCAGGTCTACCAGGAAATCGACGCGCTCCGCACCATGAACATCCATCCCGTCCGCTACCTGGTCCTGCCCCGGCTCGTCGCCATCTGCGTCGCGCTCCCGCTCCTGGTCCTCTTCTCCGTCCTGGTCGGGTGGACCGGCGGCCTCCTGGTCTCCGCCAACAACCCCGAAATCGCCCTCCCGACCGAAGGCTTCCTGAGCAACCTCCGCCAATCCGTCGAGATCGCCGACCTCGCCAACGGCCTCCTGAAATCGATCGTGTTCGCCGCCATCATCGGGACCGTCTCCTGCCATCAGGGCCTCCATACCATCGGGGGCCCGCGCGGCATCGGCCGCTCGGTCACCAAGGCCGTCGTCAATTCCATTGTCTTGATCCTCGTTCTGGATTATTTCCTGACCCGGGTTCTGCTCTACATCGATTTATGATCCCCAACGGAACCAGCCCGCACCAGGGAGTCGGCGTCCGCGTCCGCGGACTGCGCAAGGCTCTGGGCGGCCGCGCCGTTCTCCAGGACATCGACCTCGATGTCCACCCCGGCGAGACGTTCGTGATCATGGGGCCCAGCGGCAGCGGCAAGACCGTCCTCCTCAAGCACATCATCGGGCTCGAATCCCCCGACGCGGGCGAGATCCTCCTCGATGGCCAGCCCCTCCACGCCCCGGGCCTCATGGACCGCTTCCGCCTCGCCATGGTGTTCCAGTCCTCCGCCCTCCTCAGCTCGATCACCGTCGCCGAGAACGTCGGCCTCTACCTCGCCGAGCACCGCCTCCACTCCCCCGCCGAGATCACCCGCATCGTCCGCGAAAAGCTCGCCCTCGTCGGCCTCGCCGATTCCGAAGACAAATACCCCGGCGAGCTCTCCGGAGGGATGCGCAAGCGCGCCGCCATCGCCCGCGCCCTCGTCATGAACCCCCACCTGATCCTCTATGACGAGCCCACCAGCGAGCTCGATCCGCTCATCGCCCTGGCCATCGCCGATGAGATCCGCCGCCTCCAGCTCCGCCTCGGCGTCACGTCGATCGTCGTCACCCACGACCGCGACCTCGCCTTCGGCATCGCCGACCGGATCGCCATGATCCACGAAGGCCGCATCCTCGCCGTCGGCGGCCCCGGCCAGATCCGCCAGTCCGCCGTCCCCCTCGTCCAGCGCTTTCTCCAGGCTGAATTCAAGGAACCCAACCTCGCCACCGAGACAACCTCGCCATGAAAAACACCCTCGAAACCCGCCTCGGCGTCTTCTTCACCCTCGCCCTCATCGTGCTGGTGATTCTGATCGAGATGGCCGGCGGCCTCGACATCTTCCGGCGCGGCTACCGCCTCCACGCCCTCTTCGACTCCGTGCACGAGCTCAAGGTGGGCGACCTTGTCAAAATGGCCGGCAAGCCCGTCGGCAAGGTCTCCGAGATCGATTGGGCCGATCAAAAGGTCCGTGTCACCATGAAGATCACCGACCGCCAGGCAGCCATCCGGACTGACAGCCAGGCCGCCGTCCGGTTCCTCGGCCTGATGGGCCAGAACTTCGTCGCCATCAGCTTCGGCACCCCCACCGCCCCCCGCGTCGATCCCGACATGGACACCGAGCTGGCCACCGTCGAACAAGCCGATCTCAATGCGCTCATGACCCGCCTCGACGGCGTCGCCTCCAGCGTCGAGAACATGACCCGCTCCGTCAGCCCCGACAACTTCGGCAACCTGCTAGGCCCGTTCACCGAGTTCTTCAAGACCCACAAGGATCGGATCGGCAACATCATCGCCAACTTCGAGACCACCTCCGCCCAGATTGCCGGCGGCACCGGCACCGTCGGCCGCCTCCTCCACGAAGACACCCTCTACGAGTCCGCACTCGCCGCCATCACCAACCTCACCGAAACCGCCGCCGAGATCAAAACCACCGTCGCCCAAGCCCGCACCGTCGTCGACCAGGTCCGCCAGGGCCAGGGCACCCTCGGCCGCCTCACTCAGGAGGACGGCCTCTACCAGGAAACCGCCCAGGCCGCCACCCACTTGCGCGAAATCCTCCAGAAGATCAACCAGGGCCAGGGCAGCGTCGGCAAGCTCGTCAACGACGAAGCCCTCTACCGCAATGCACGGCTCACTCTCCAGAAGCTCGACCGCGCATCCGAGAGCCTCGAGGACCAGGGCCCGCTCTCGGTCCTGGGCATCGCCGCCAGCGCGCTCTTCTAATCCCATGACCCCCGTCCTCCCAGCCGGCCTCGAGCCCGTCGTCCGCGCCGCCCTCGCCGAGGACGTCGGCGCCGGCGATGTCACAACCCTGGCCATCATCCCCACCGATCGATCCGCCAGCGCCCGCCTCGTCGCGCGCGATCCCCTGGTCGTCGCCGGCCTCGAGATCGCGCGGCTCGCCTTCCTCCAGCTCGATCCGGCCGTCCAGTTCCAGCCCGCCTGCGCGGACGGCGACAAGGCCGCCGCCGGCCAGGCCCTCGCCCGGATCGACGGACCGGCCCGCGCCCTGCTCACCGGGGAGCGCGTCGCCCTCAACTTCCTCCAGCGGCTCTCCGGCATCGCCACGCTCACCGCCCAGTTCGTCGCCGCCGTCGCCGGCACCCGCGCCCAGATCCTCGATACCCGCAAAACCACCCCGGGCTGGCGCGCCCTCGAAAAGTACGCCGTCCGCTGCGGCGGCGGCCGCAACCACCGTTTCGGCCTCTATGATCAGGTGCTCATCAAGGACAACCATCTGGCCGCCCTCCGTGACGCCTCGCCCGATCCCGTCCATGCCGCCGTCCGCCTCGCCCGCGCCCGCTATCCCCAGCTCGCCGTCGAGGTCGAGGCCGATACGCTCGATCAGGTCCGGCTCGCCGCCTCCGCCGGCGCCGATATCATCCTGCTCGACAACATGAGCCTCGAAGAGCTGCGGGCCGCCGTCCAGATCGTCGATGGCCGGGCCCGCACCGAGGCCAGTGGCGGCGTCCGCCTCGACTCCGTGCGCGCCATCGCCGAGACCGGCGTCGATTTCATCTCCGCAGGCGCACTCACGCACTCCGCGCGCGCCGCCGACATCGCCCTCGATTTCGTGTGACCATCGACGCCCAGATCCTGCGCGCCTTGCGCCAGGGCGGAGGCGCCGTCGAAATCCCGGGGGCCGATCTCGCCCGCAGCCTTGGCGTGAGCCCCGGCGCGATCGCGGCCCGCATCGACGAGCTCCGCTCCTTGGGCTACGTCATCGAAGCCACCCCCCACCGCGGCTACCGCCTGGCCGCCACCCCCGACCGCCTCCATGCCGACGACCTCCTCGCCCGCCTCGATCACCCCTGCACCGTCGGCCGCGAAATCCACGTCTTCCAAACCACCTCCTCCACCTCCGACATCGCCGACCGCCTCGCCCGCGACGGCCTCCGCGAAGGCGTCGTCGTCATCGCCGAGTCCCAGTCCCGCGGCCGCGGGCGCCTCGGCCGTTCCTGGAGCTCCATCCCGCACCAGGGCCTCTGGCTCTCCATCCTCCTGCGCCCCCGCCTCCAGCCCCAGTCCGCCACCCGCGTCATGGTCGCCGCCGCCACATCCCTCAGCCGCGCCGTCCATCGCGTCGCCGGCTGCCGCCTCGACATCAAATGGCCCAACGACCTCGTCTGGCGCTCCCGCAAGATCGCCGGCATCCTCACCGAGATCAGCGCCGAATCCGACCGCCTCCGCTATCTCATCCTCGGGGTTGGCATCAACGTCAACCACCAGACCGCCGATTTCCCCCCCGAGCTCCGCTCCACCGCCGCTTCCCTCCTCATGGCCGCCGGCCGCCCGATCGACCGCGCCGAGCTGGCCGCCGCGTTCCTGCGCGAGCTCGAGCACGATTACACCCGCGTCCATGACTCCCGCTTCAGCCTCCTGGCCGATGAATGGGCGCGCCAATGCCTGACCCTCGGCCACACCGTCACCATCCAGCAGGGCAGCCTCCGCATCGAAGGCTTCGCCGAAGCCCTCGACGAGGATGGCGTCCTCCTCCTCCGCACCCAGCACGGGCGCCTCGAACGCATCCTCAGCGGCGATGTCTCCATCGTCAAACCCCCTCCCGCCTCCCATCCATCTTGAGCCCATGCGCCTGCTGCTTGACATCGGCAACACCCACACCCACCTCGGCCTTGCCGATGACCGTCGAGTGATCCGGACCGCCCAAGTCCCCACCCGCTCCTGGCTGGCCCCGCGCGCCGGCCGCGCCCTGCGCGCCTTCACCGGCTCCTGCTCCATCCGGTCCTGCTCGATCTGCAGCGTCGTCCCCCGCGTCACGCCCCGCGTCGCCCAATGGGCGCGCCGTCTCTGCGGCCATGCCCCCTTCGAGCTGACCTGGCAAACCATCCCCGGCCTCGGCATCCGCTATCCCCACCCCCAAACCATCGGCGCCGATCGCCTCGCCAACGCCCTGGCTGCGCGCCATCATTACGGCTGCCCCGCCATCGTCATCGACTTCGGCACGGCCGTGACCTTCGATGTGGTCGATCCGGGCGGGTGCTACATCGGCGGGGTCATCGCCCCCGGCCTGGCCGCCATGACCGAGTACCTCCATGACCGAACCGCTCTCCTCCCCCGCATCGCCATCCGCGATGTCCCGCACGCCATCGGCCGCAGCACCCGGGAAGCCATGCAGATCGGCGCCGTCCATGGCTACCGCGGACTGATCCGCGAGCTGCTCCGCCAGATCCGCCTCGAGCTCGGATGCCGCCGCCCGCGCGTCATCGCCACCGGCGGCTGCGCCGCCCTCATCGCCCGCGGCCTGCCCGAAATCCAAGCCGTCGATCCCCGTCTCACCCTCGAAGGACTCCGCCTGGCCACCCCCGCCGGGGGCGAGGAGTGAACCCGCGCGGCCGCCCCTTCGGCTCCCCCGCTCAACCATCTCGCCCAACGTTGGCCATCTTCAATTCCTCCTTCAATTCGGCCGCCGCCAATGACATCCTCCCCCTATGAATCGTATCGAGAGAAGGTTCGAGCAGCTTCGCGCCCGGGGCCAGAAAGGGATGATCATCTACATCGGCGCAGGCGATCCTGATCTCGAGACCACCCGTCGGCTGGCCTTGGCCTTCGACCAGGCCGGCGTCGATGTCCTCGAGCTCGGCGTTCCGTTCAGCGACCCCCTCGCCGATGGCGTCGTCAACCAGCTCGCCGCCCAGCGCGGCCTGTCCGCCGGCGCCACACCCCGCAAGGTCCTCGAGGCCGTCCAGTCCATTCGCGCCCGCTCCGAGATCCCGATCGTTCTCTACCTCTACTCGAACCTCATCTTCCGCCGCGGCTTGCACGAGTTCATCCAGGACGCCGCGGCGGCCGGCGTCGACGGGTTCCTGGTCCTGGACTTGCCCCCTGAGGAAGCCGGCGATTACGGACCATGGATGCGCCAGGCGGGCCTCTGCCCCATCTCCCTGGTTGCTCCCACCACCCCTGAAACGCGGGTCGCACGCATCGTGCAGGATGCCGGCGGATTCATCTACTGCGTCTCTCGCGAGGGCGTCACCGGCATGCAGGATCGCCTCGCCGCCAACCTGGCCGACCAGGTCGCTCGCATCCGGCGCCATACGGCCCTTCCCATCGCCGTCGGATTCGGCATCTCCAATCCGGACCAGGCCCGCGCCGCTGCCGCCGAAGCCGACGCCGCCGTGGTCGGCAGCGCCATCGTCAGCCACATCGCACGGCTCGGAGGCCGCCCCGATCTCGTCGACCAGGTCGCCGGCCAAGTCCGCGCGTTCGTCCACGGCGTGAAGGGCTCCACCCTCGAGGCCGGCAGCCCATCGCTACCTCCGCCGCACCCCCTCGCCCCACAGAACCGCGCCGAACCATAGGACCGCCCCCGCCAGCATCAGATGCCGCATTGCGCCCGCCCCCAAGCCGGCCCCGTAGTGCAGACACGCCGGCACGATGGTCAAGCCCAGGCCCGCCGCCCGCACGATCCATGTTGCGATCTTCATCGTCTTTGCCCCCGCGGCTGAGGGCGCTGATACCAGCGGCTGAACGCGAGGTAAAGCACACCCGTGACCAGCCAGCCCGGCCCTGCCAAAAAGAACACCTGCACACCGCCCTGCCAGTTCAGCAGCGCGCAAACCCCCAGCGCCAGCACCCACGCGCACCCCGCTGCCCAGTTGATCCTCAACCCCGCCTTCTCCGCGTAATACGAGCTCATCCCCAGCCGCGGCATCAACCAGAAATCCACGAACACCACCGCTCCCATCGGCATCAAGATGGTTCCGTAGAGCCCCACGAAATCCAGCAGCCTCATCACCAGCGCCGGAAAGATCGCCCCCAGCGTCGCAATCCCGCCCGCCACCAGCGTCACCGCAAACCGCGATGATCCCGGCCGGATCGCCTGAAACGCCAGACCCGCCCTGTAGATCGTCGGGTTCGCCGTCGTCCACCCCGCCAGGATCACGCAGATCAATCCGGCCACCCCCACCGCATCGTAGGCCATCGGCCCCGGCGCCACGGGCGGGGCCGGCTTGCTCGGGTCCCACCCCGCTCGAGCCAGCTGCACCGCATACAGCATCGACGCCGATATCCACGCCATGTAGTGCCCGACAAACATCCCCGCCGCCGAGCAGAACCCTTGCCGCCAATGCCGCGCGTATCGAAGGATCGACAGATCCGCCATCCCCATGTGCATTGCCGCATTGCAGAACCACGCGAAAAACACCACGTGCCAAAAGGTGAACTTCGACTGGCCCGGCAAGGGATCCGTCCCCGGCCATATCCGATCCCGCGCCACTCCCCAAAAATCCCCGAGCGAATCCACTCCCAGCCTCGGCAGCGATACGATCCCGCAGGCGAGAAACACCAGGATCATCCACGGGGCCGACAGGTTGGCCACGCGAGCCACCGCGTCGTACCCCTTGGCCGCCACCAACGAAAACACCGCCCCCACCGCCGCCACCGTCACAACCCACGCCGCCCCGGTCGGCAGCCAGTCGCTCAATCCCGGCATCCTCAGATCCAATGGCACCCCCACGGCCGTCGCCGACACCGTGATCATCGCGCCCGCCAGGAAGCAGAACAGGATCCCGTTGGCCAGATTGTACGCTGTCACCAGCCATTCCCCGCAGATCCTCTCGAGCTGATAGTAGAGGGTTGTCCGCGCCCGGGTCGCAATCGGCGCGCAGACCAGCGCCCAGCTCAACACCGCCAGCACGTTCCCGATCAGCAACCCCACCAGCAGATCGAACGCGCTCACCCCGGCCGCCAGGAACAGCGAGCCGATCATGAATTCCGTCCCCGCCACATGCTCTCCGGCATACATCCCCAGAAAGCTCCGCCATCCCTTCCAATGGGTCGCGGGCACCGGCTGGCGCTCGAACTCGCCCCCTGCCTGGCCCGGGACCGGGGAAACCGCGGCGCTGATGTCGCAAGGCTCTGCCATAGACTCGTGCTTCAATCCCTCAAAAGCCATTTCCCCGCTCCTCCAGTCAAGTTCTTTTCGCTGTCCCTCGACGAGCCGATGAGCCGGGTGCAGCTCAGTTTCTTGCAGGGTTGAAGGCGGTGCGAGGGAGCAGGAGGTCCCAGCGGCCGTTGCGCCAGAAGATTTCGAGATACAGCAGGGCTTCGTCACCGCGCTGACTCTGGATCACAAATAGCCGAGAGTCGGCTTGGCATACGTCGGGATAAAGATCCGCCTGTTCCTTCCGCGCCTGATGCTCCACAAGCCCGCCAGCCCTCCGCCCCCGTCTCCGCCCCAGCCCGCTCCAACCGCTCTTTCCGCTCCTGCCAGTCAGGCATGACCCTCCCCAGCAGTCCGTAGAACACTTGCCCATGCGCGCCATGCACCAGGTGACACAATTCGTGCGTCACCACATAATCAATACACGTTGCCGGCGCGAGAATCAGCTCTGGATTCAAGTAGATCACACCTCGTCGCGTCCAACTCCCCCAACGCTTAGGCATCCGTCTGAGCCGCAGCTCAGGCGCCACCACGCGGCCTTGAAACCGGGCCAGACACTCGACCAGACTCCGCGCAAATCTCTCTTTTGCGTGCAGCGCATACCACGTATTGACCAACCGCCGGATGCGTCCGCTCTCACCATTCCCCTTCGTCTCCACCCAGATGAACCTGCCCCGAAGTCTGGCCACCTCACCCGGTCCGTCCACCACCTTCAGCCGATATTGCCGGCCGAGATAGCGGTGCGTCTCCCCGCTCACATACCGCCGCGGCGGCAGCTCAGGCAGAAACCGCGAGAAATATTCCTGCTGTCGCCGGACCCACATCGCCCTCTTCCGCACCCGCGCCTTAATCGCCTCGACGCCCGCACCGCGCGGCGCCGTCACCACCACCGACGTGTCTGGTTTCACCGTGATCGCCAGCGTCCGCCGCGCCGTCCGCTTCACCACGAACCGGATCGGCCTCGCGCCGAACGCGACCTCATGCACCTCCGGCAGCGCCTTTGTTTCCTTGGTACCCTTCTGTAAGTCGTTTACCATCAATCCTCAACTACCTGGCATACCTGTTCTTCGCGATATCCAGCGTCCGCTCGATAATCGTGTCCATGTCCTCCACGGTCAGCGCGAGTCCATGCTCCGACTTCACTTCATAGAGCAGATCGTCAATCGCATTCCGCATCTCGTTCTGCCGGTCCATGTTCGTCCGCCAGTCCACGCCGACCTTCGACTGGATCGCATCGTCAATCCGCACCGCCACATCGGCGGCCAGGCACGGCAGCGCGTCCTCGGCCACCGACAACCGACCCAGCACCTCGTTCACCACCCCATAAAAGGCCTTGGCCACATCGCGATGCCGCAGCACCGGCGGCAGGTTGTCCCCCGTCCGCGTCACCACGGCTTCCATCACCTCGGTGGCCCGCTTCAGGTATTCGGCCTCGCTAATCCTCCTGTCCCGATACGCCGCGATCGCCTCCTCCAGGATCTTCGAGAATCGCCGATAAAACACTGGGTCATCGTCCATCTTCTCCGTGATGGTCCGCTCCGTCCGGTGGGCGATGGTGTCAGCTCTCGATCCCACGCCCTCCAGCTTCTCCACCTCGGCCTTGAATTTCTCCCGCTCGAAGATGCTCACCAGCTCCGTGATCTTGCAGACCTCGTTCGCCATCACGTGCGTGTCCACCAGCTTCTGCACCTTGGCCTCGTATTCCCTGTAATCGATTTCCTCGGCATAGCGCTTCTTCACTGCCGCCCGCAGCTTCATGTAGAACGCCAGGTCATCCTTGTAGCGTTTGATCTTCTTCTCCGGCGTCTCCCGCAGGAAATGGCTGCTCGACAGCGCCACACCCAGGACCCGATGGAAGCCGTTCAGCTTTTCGTAAAACTTCTGCCGCAGCTCCTCGTCCGCCAGCACCCGCTCGTACTCCTCCTCGTCGAGCTTGTTCTTCACCCCCTTGAAAACGTCCACCAGCTCCGAATGCCGTTGCGGCACCTGCTCAGCTACGTCCGCAATGTCCGCCAACGCCCCCTCAACATCCTCCTTGTCGTAATCCGGCAGCGAGGCATACAGGTCCATCGCCTCGTCCAACTCCTGGATTACGCCGTAATAATCCACCACGTAGCCAAAGTCCTTCCCTTCCCACAGACGATTCACGCGCGCAATCGCCTGGAGCAGCGTGTGCTCCTTCAGCGACCGGCATACATATAGCACCGTGTTACGGGGCGCGTCGAAGCCGGTCAGCAGCTTGTCCACCACGATGATGATCTCCGGTTCCGGCCCGTGCTTGAACGAATTGATGAGCTGCCGGTTATAGGCCTTCTCATTCCCAAATTTCGCTATCATCACTTTCCAGAACGCCTGCACCTCCTCCTTCCCGACGTTATACACATCGTCATTCCCCTCCCGCGTGTCCGGTCCGGAAATCAGCGCCTCCGACGTCACGCCGCCAAATTCATCCAGGTACTTCTTGAACTTGATCGCCGTCGCCTTATCCGGCGCCGTAAGCTGCGCCTTGAACCCGGTCCTCTGCCAGTTTTGGACGTAATGCTCCTTGATGTCATAGGCCACCACGTAAATCCTGCTCTGCGCCTTGTTCAGTTGGTCGGCCGTGGAGAACTTCCGCTTCAGGTCCGCCCGCTGGGCGTCATTCAGTTCCGCCGTCGCCACCTTGAACCACTTGTCGATGGCCCTCTCCTGCACCTCCTGCAAAGCGTGCCGGCCTTCATACAGCAGCGGCACCACCGCCTTGTCCTTCACCGCCTGGTCAATGGTGTATGCCGGCAGGATAATGCCGCCAAACCGCTGGGCCGTGTTCTTCTCCCGCTTCATCAGTGGCGTGCCGGTGAACCCGATGAAACACGCCTTCGGCATCACCTTCTCGATCTGCGCCCCGGCCTCGCCGTACACGCTCCGGTGGCTCTCATCCACCAGTACAAACAGGTTCGGCGATTCATCCTTGAATTCTCCCGCCTTCAGCGCGGCGTCGAACTTGTCCAGCACCGTAGTCATCACCGCCGCCTTTTTCTCCGTGATCAGCCGCGCCAGATGCTTGCCCGTCAATGCCTGCACCGGCTCCAGCCCGCACTGGTGAAACGTCTTCTTGATCTGCTCGTCCAGGTCAATCCGGTCCGTCACCAGCAGCAATCGCGGCCCCACAATCTCCGTCTCGAGTGCCAGCGACTTCGCCAGCATCACCATCGTCAGCGATTTGCCCGATCCTTGCGTATGCCAGACCACGCCCCCCAGTCGCCGTCCGTCGGTTCCCACCCTCTTCACACGCTCCACGATGCTCTTCACCGTGAAATACTGCTGGTACCGCGCGATCTTCTTTTCCCCCGCGTCATAGACGATAAAACGCCAGGCCAGGTCCAGCAGCCGTTCCGGCCGGCACACGCAATAAAGCGCCTTGTCCTGCTCCGTTACCTGCCGCGGCTGTGCCTCCAGCTCATCGAAATACGTCCGCACATAGCCGAACCGGTCGGCGAACAGCTTCGCTTTCTGTGCCCGGGTCAGCGACCGATTTACCACTGCCCCGACCACTGCTTCCAGATCCTTCTCTCGGCTCCCCTCCAGCTCCCGCCAGTGCGACCAGAACTTCGCCGCCGTCGCGGTGGTCCCGTAGGACGCTTCATTTTTCGACAACCCAACCAGCAACTGCGCATACGTGAACAGCCTCGGGATGTAATCATCCGCCTGATTGCGGATATGCTGCGAAATGGCCTGCGGCAGCAGATCTTTCCCGCCTGCCACCGGCTGCTTGCACTCAATCACCCCCAGCGGAATCCCGTTCACGAACAGCACAATGTCCGGCCGGCACAGCTCCTTGCTCCCTGACCGCTCCACTTCGAACTCCTCGACGACGTGAAACACGTTGTTCGACGGGTTCCGCCAATCGATGTACTGTAACGTGAAGCTCTTCGTGTCCGACCTGCGTTCGGGCGTGGGGTAGGCGTCCTCGCCTGCCAGTGCCACGGGCGTCCCGCCCGAGGTCTCCGGGATTTCAATGGTTTGCTCGAGCGCCTTGCCCAGGCTCAGCAGGTCATAAATCTGCTCGCTGGTCCGCACCAGCCCGTCGAACCCCACATCCTTCAAGCTCTGGATCGCCGACTGAATGCTGGCTTCGGTGAATTCCTGCTCCTTCCCACGGTACCGTACCCGGTTCAGCCGCTTCAACTGGTCCGCCAAGATGCCCTCCAGCAGCACGTTGCTCAGCTTTCCCTTCCGCTCCAGATACACCTCCTGTGGCCGCAGGTAGGTGAACCCCAGGTTCTGCAATAGCTGCAGCGCCGGCACCTGCGAAATATGGTCCTCCTGAAACGATGGTGCGCTCATATTGCAAAATCCTCCGTGCTAAACCCCCAGAACGGAACGGCTTTCCACCCAGCCGGAAAACCCATTACCCGCAAGTTCCCCGCCGGCTGCCCATCGACCAGCCGAGCCAGCCGTTCATGCCAGCTCGATTTCGGCGCGGTCAGCCCCAGCATGTAATGCAACATTACCGCTACCGCATAAAACCGGTCCCGCACCGGCACCAGGGCCGCATGTTTCTTCGCCACCAGCGGCTTGATCACCAATTGCCGGTTCCAAAGTCGGCTGTGATGCGCGCACACGTTCCGGATGTAGCTCAGGCAATGCAGCCAGCTTGTCAGGACCTGCTCATCAATCCCGAACGGCAGCGCCACCGCTTTTCGGTCCGACACATTCGCCAGGTTCGCCAGCACCAGCGACATCGTCCCCAGCGGCAGCACCTCAAACACCATCCACCCCGGCGGCAGGTCCGGGCTGGTGTACTTCGCGTAATAATGGTTGATGAAAACCTCGCTGTGCTGCCGGCTCGGTCTCCTCGCCCCCGCCGCAATTCCCAGCTCCTTGTCGATCTTGTCCAGAAACCTGTTGTGATCAAATCGCCCGCCAAAATGCCGCGCCTCGATGAACCAATGGGCCCCGTGCCTTGTGCTCATCTCGTTCACCAGGCAGGTCCGCACTGCCACCTCCGCCCGCTCGATAGCGTCCAAAACCAACAGCCGCAGTTCCCGGTCAAACACATAAAGCTCCAGCACCTGTTCAAATGTCGTTCCCGACCTGAAATGCTTGTCGTGGTGGGCCGGATCCTGAAATGGAAGCGTGTACGCTGAAAATCGGTAATACCCAATGAACTTGAGATAATGCAGCGCCTTGGCCGTATCAGCCACGACAAGGCCTCGGGATTGCCACTTGGCGAGTTGCTGTGAGAGGGTCAGGGGCGGCTTGCTGAATTTCACGCGAGCCCCCCCGAAAAAAGAGCACCCGTCCTGGTGCGCCGATCTGACGAGAGGCGTGACGGGTTTGTTAAACACACTCTATTAGTTGACTGACAACGTGTCAACAACCGCTGACAATTATTCGATACCCCGGTTTCCGCCCCACCCCGGTGTCCCTCACTGGCAACACCCCATCCGTCCATTGCATCCCATTGGTCGATTCCCCCTCCGTTCCCTCTGTTGGCTCCTGTTCTCATGCCTACATGTTTCAGCCCCCACATGCACGATTGCAGGTGGCGCAGAATCTCCCAGGCCTCCTCCACGCACCGGCAATCGTGAAAGTCCTCCGCGATCCTCAACGCATTCTCGGTGATCACCAGCCGCGGAAACGCCCGGCCCGCCAGCTTCGCTACTAAATCCTGGTTCGTGGCCACGATCACCACCTGGCTCTTGCCCGCCACATCCCATGCCAGCTTCCGAGCCTCTTTGACCTGCGCCTCGCCGCTGCCGTTGAACACAATCAGCGGGTACCGCCGCTCCGGCGACGCGATGAACTCTGCCAGCACCTTGCCCTGGCCAACGGTGTCGAACCTCAAAGGCTTCTCGATCAGCCGGAACTCCGGCCGCCCGCAATACGCCTTGTTCCCACGCAACAGGTACCGCACCACCTTCGGCACCGTCGGCGCCGGCTCGGCTCGATCGCCGCTCAAGTGTTCCGTGTTCCGGGCATACGAGGTATGCACCGATACCACCACATCCTCCCCGTGCCTCTTCACTCCGATGTCGGTGTACCAATACCGCTGCCGGCCGCATCCCTTGTCCAGCTCCATGTAGTGCATCGCCCAGGCATCGCCGGCCTCCGTCAGCAGTGTGCAGGTCTCAATCATCGAGCGGGTCAGGTACAGGTTCGCCCACTCGCACCGGAAAAAGAAATCACCCTTCTTCTCCCGCACAATTCAGTCGCCCTCCTTCTCCAGCACCCAGCCATAGATAATGGCCTTCACCCGCATGAACGTGTCGGCGTCCGGGCTCTGCACCCGGAAACTCGTTTGATAATGTGTGGCGGCGTTAGTCATAGGCTCCCTCCCCAATCAGCATTTCACCCGGACCTCTCCCGTCAGCAGTTTCTGCATTAGCCCGCGCTTCTGTTCCTTTAGCGCGGCAAGCTGCTTTTCCAGCAGCTCAGTTTCCCGGTCGCAGGCTTCCAGCACGTCAGCGATTCTTGCCTGCTCAGCAAGACTCGCCGGAATTTTGATCTTCTCCTTAGCGAAGTCGTCGAAATCGAAGATCAGCTTCTCGATATGGACGCCGTTCGAAGCCAGATACGCCATGTGCCAAAGCCGCCGCGTCTGCGACAGGTAGTTGAAGAATCGCATGTCCAGGACCGTCGGGTCACGATTCACCAACACGTCGTATTCGTCAGAAACGCCGAAGCCCTCGAACGCCTTGGTCACCATCGCCCACGCTCCATGAACGACCTGCCGCTTGGAGATCACGAAGTCGCCCGCCTTGAGCAGCTTGAGCACCTTCGTTTTGACCTCGCGACCGAAAAACGTGCCACGGTCGAAGAGCCCACCGGACCGGCGACGGATGCTCGCAAATCGGTACCGCTCATCGTCACTCCACTCCACATATCGATCACGCTCCTCCAACAGAGCTCCAACTCGAACCGAGCGCCAACGCTGCCCTCTGAGCTCCGGGAATGTCCTCCTTCCACTGAGCAGGGCCTGCATAAGCCCGACCTTACGCTCTTTAGCAAGTCGTCCACGGCCCTCAATTTTCACTATCGCCGCGTCCCAGCAGTCCAAGATCTCAGCGATTTTTTCCTGCTCAGGCCCTGGCGGAGCGAGAACCTCAAGTTCCGCCACCTGCGTGGGGTTCAAGGCCGGGTAGCTCGATCCAGCCGTCAGCCACCCGTATTGCCTTCTCGTCCACGGAGAGAACAGCGTCTGGAAAACAAATCGCCCCAGCACTCCCTTCCTAGGATGCAGCACCGCAAAACCCGTGGAGCACACATAAGCCTTAGCATGGAATCCGACATAGCCATGCCCACCCAACTGCGGCCGCACGGCTGCCATGAGAACATCGCCAGTCTCGAACAATCGCCGCGCCCGCAACGGTGCCTCCCGAAAGGTGATTCGCGAGGTGGGCAGCGAAATGCGCCCCTCCTCAATGCAGCCCAGATCCAGATAATAGAATTCCCTCTTCGGGTCACAAGCCTCGCTCAGCGTTTCACGGTTCACTTCAACCAAGTCGCCCAGAACCGCCCAACTCCATCCCTTGGGCGCACTCATATCCCCAGCTCCTTAAGATGAGCCCCCATCTGCGCCCGAATGGTTGCCAGCTCACGCTCCAGGGACTCGATCTCCTTCCCAACTTGCTTAAGGTCCACGTCCTTTTCGGGCTCAAAGGTATCCACATACCGAGGAATGTTCAGGTTGTAGTCGTTCTCCCGAATCTCATCCGGCGTCGCCCGACAGGCATACCGCTCCACACTCTTAAAGGCCTTGAACGTCACCACGATTTTCCCAATATGCTCGCGGCCCAGCTTGTTCTGGTTCGTGCCCTCCACATATTCCCGGCTCGCATCAATAAACAGCACGTCCCTCGTCTTCTTACCCTTCTTAATGATCAGGATCACAGCCGCAATGCCAGCTCCAAAAAACAGCTTTTCCGGCAACCCGATTACCGCTTCGACCAGGTTTTCCTCAATCAGCGCCCTCCGAATTCGCCCCTCCGAGCCCCCCCGGAACAGAACGCCATGCGGCGCGATGACGCCAACCTTTCCACCATCCTCCCTGGCGCTCTCGACCATGTGGCTGATGAAAGCATAGTCGCCCTTGCTTTTCGGCGGCACACCCCGGTGGAACCGGTGGAACTTGTCGGCCTCCGCTCCCTCGGCTCCCCACTTATCCAGCGAGAAGGGCGGATTCGCCACGACGACATCGAATTTCATCAAGGCATCTCCTTCGATGAGCTTCGGGTTGTTAATCGTGTCCCCCCACTCGATTCGCGCCGCGTCCTTGTTGTGAACCAGCATGTTCATCCGAGCCAGCGCCCACGTGCTCCCATTCATTTCCTGCCCGAACAGGGAGAAATCGTTGTCACCCACTTGGTCCGACACCTGGATGAGCAGCGATCCCGAGCCGCAAGTCGGGTCGCAAATCCGGCTCCCCTTCTTCGGCGCCAGCAATTTCGCCAGCAGCTCCGACACCTCCGCCGGCGTATAGAACTCGCCCCCCTTCTTCCCTGCGTCACTCGCGAACCGCCCAATCAGGTATTGGTACGTGTTACCGATGATGTCCTGCTTCCCAACGTGCGAAGGCCGCAGGTCCAGTTCATCCACCGCAAAATCCTGCAGCAAATCCTTCAGGCGCTTGTTCCGCTCCTTGGTCTGGCCCAGGTTCGCCTCCGAGTTGAAATCAATGTTCCGGAACACACCCTCCAGCTTCGCCTTGTTCGCATCCTCAAGCTGCTCCAGCACTGTGTTGATCAGCTCGCCGATGTTCGCCTCGCTGCGCTTCTCATACAGGCTGTAAAAATCGCAGCCGTCCGGCATCACAAACCGCTCCCGTGCCAGCCGCCGCTTCACCCGCTCAGCGTCCCCCTTGAACTCATTCTCGTACTCCTCCTTCTTGTCCTTCCACACATCGGACAGGTACTTCAGGAACAGCATGACCAGGATGTAATCCTTATACTGGGCAGGGTCGATCGTGCCCCGAAAAGTGTCACACGCCCGCCACGCCACCGCATTGATCTCGTCTTGGTTAATCGTCTTCATGTTCCCTTTTCTAAATTCGAAAATGTATGGTTACTGGTTATTGGTTCCATGGCCGCCGCACCCGCGCTGCACGGCCTCCATCAAAAGCCCGTCCACATACACCCGGCGCTGCCGCCTGAGCTGTTCCATCAGCCGCTGCTCCTGCGTGCTCAGTTTCTGGATCCCGGCAATCGCGTTCTGTGCATCAAAGCTCGGTACTGGCACCCGCAGCCGCCCCAACGCCTCCACCGACACAAACGGCACCGTGGACTCCGACCTCATCGCCCGAATCTTGGCCTGCGTTGCGGGCAGGTTCAGAAACCATGTCAGGTAATCCGGGAACGAAATCCGCCCGGCTGTCCGCAAAATCATCAGGTGCGAAGCCGCCACCGCCACGCCGTCGCCCCAGGTATAGGTCGCGGCATCGTTCCGGGGACCACGCGCAATCAACAGCACGTCAGCGAAGTGCAGCACGTGCTCCCGGAAATTCGACGGTGTCACGATCCGCGTCGGCTCACCGGTCAGGTCCCCGGCCTCGCCGTCAATATTGCCCGCCTGGACCAGCAGGCAGCCACCCTCAGGCACGCGGTCCACGCCACCGCGAAAAGGATACCCGGTGCGGATTTCTGCCAACTCTCTCAGTGCTTTGGTTTGCATTCTTATAGGAGGGGACGGGCCGCCATCCGGCCCGCCCCCACGGTTCACCGTCACGGCCCGTTGCAGGGTGGGTTGTACTTCGTGACCAGGTCGCGCTCGATCGCCATCCGCGTCTGTTCATCACTGTTGTTTTGCTTCCGCCCGGCCGATGAGCTACACAGCAGATGACTAGCTTGGCTCCGGCTGAGCTCGATTTGGCCCGTCCGCAGGAGGCTTGCTTCCCCGCGTTCGGGCCTTTCTTTTGTTGTAGCACTTATTACAGTATCCATTTATAGCATAATATCTATACCAGGCACCGCCACTTGTCAAATACTTGTTTGCAGTATGTTATTCAGGGAGATTTTACTACCGCACCATCACCTCCATCCCACCCTTGCACAGCGCCTTCCTGCACCTGGCCGCCAACACCCGCCGGCCCCGAGGAGGCGCACTCCCACACCTCAGGCCTGCTTCGACGCAGCAAATAGTGCGTCGAACTCCACCAAACTCATCCCGAAAAGTCTCAGCGCCTGCATTCGCTTCTTGAATACCTAGCAGAATATGTTGTGCTGCAAAAGGTTCCACGTAATCAGCCGTTCCTTTACATCTTGCTCTGAATAGTCCGATTGATCACCTGGGCTCTTGAACCACTCGTGCAGTGACTTGTCGGATTTGTTCAGGTTGTCCGTCGCCTGCAGAAAATGGAAATTCGCATAGAGATTCGCCCGTTCCGCTGAAATGCCCTGCTTCTCCAGCGTCGCGCGGGGAAAGATATGGTCCCGCTGCAGGTTCTCATGGTTGTTGTCGATCATAACCCCGCCGTGTGCAGTTTTCAGGCACAGGTCAAGGTGCCGTGACGGCTAGCCCCTTAGCGAGTTGTGTTACTCGTGACGATAAATGCAGAGGGATTTATCTGGATGTTTGCGGAGTTCGGATAGGGTTGGGGACGGGACGTAAGTGGTGAGGGAATTGAAGGGCAGGCAGTTGGCGAGGGCTGGGCTTCGAGAGGCATGGACCGAGGGCCAAAGGCGGCGGTAGCCGTTGGGGGGTCGACAGGCTAGGCTGGCGGCGCTGTGGTCGTGGAGGACCGTGCAGACCGAGGCGGTGTGCATGTCTGAGCGCCACATTCGATGGCTTGACGCAACAGTTTCTTCACCTCGCACTCGGCCTGCTTCCTCTCCCCCGATTCCCTCTTCGAACCGGTGGGGCGTCGCACGCCGCATTGACGGCTGCATGCTCACCGCCCGGCGCGCAGCGGAGTGCGCGCCCTACCTGGCAAGCCGAAAGCCGGAAAGGCACGGCGATGCCCACTCCGCCGTCCGCCTTGCAAAAACCTGGAGCCCGCATACACTCGGATCCGTTCTGCACAAACAGACGCTGCCAGAAACCGACTTATGACAAACCATACTTGGAAGTTCTTCCGCGCCGGCGGCACCGATCAAGTCCGGCTCGAATCCGCCCAGGACATCCTGTCGCTCGATCAGCTCGACCAGAAACTCTGGGTTGCCCTGAGCTGTCCCGTTCGGGGGCTCGAAGGCGACACACATACCCTCGAGCTCATCGATACCGACCACGACGGCCGCATCCGGGTGCCCGAAATCCTCGCCGCCGTCCGATGGCTCGGCTCGACCCTCAAAGACCTCGGCGAGTCGCGCAAAGGCTCCGACACCCTCCCCCTCGCCGCCATCAATGACACCACCGATGAAGGACGGCAGTTGCTCGAAGCCGCCCGTCAAATCCTGGCCAACCTCGGCAAGGCCGACGCCAAAACCATCTGCCTGGCCGACACCAGCGATACGGTCCGCATCTTCGCCCAGACCAAGTTCAATGGGGACGGCATCGTCCCGGCCGAATCCGCCAAGGACGAGCCCACCCGCAAGGTGATCCAGGACATCATCGCGTGCCTCGGGGCCGAGGCGGACCGGAGCGGCCTGCCCGGCATCAGCCAGGCCAAGGCCGACCAGTTCTTCGCCGACCTCCAGGCCTACGCCGATTGGCAAGCCAAAGCCGAAAAGGAGGCCGCATCCATCCTCCCCTTGGGAGACAAGACCCCCGCCGCCTTCGCCATCCTCCAGGCCGTCCGCGCCAAGATCGACGATTATTTCGCCCGCTGCCGCCTCGCCGCCTTCGATTCCCGGGCCGTCAGCGCCCTCAACCGGCAGGAATCCGAGTTCCAATCTCTCGCCGCCAAAGACCTCAGCCTCACCACGCCGGAGATCGCCGGATTCCCCGTCGCCCGCGTCGAGGCCGGCAAACCCCTGCCCCTCGTCGATGGCGTCAATCCCGCCTGGGCCGCCCCGATCGCCCAGCTCCATTCCCAGGTGGTCAAGCCCTTGCTCGGCGAAAAAAATGCCCTCACCGCCGCCGAATGGCAGACGCTGTGCGCCCGGCTCGCCCCCTTCGAAGCCTGGCAATCCGCCCGCGCCGGCTCGAGCGTCGAATCCCTGGGCCTCGATCGGATCCGGCAAATCCTCTCGGGACCGTTCCAAAAAACCATCGCCGACCTCATCGCCCAGGATCGGGCGCTCGAGCCCCAAGCCAACGGAATCGCTGACGTGGATCGCCTCCTCCGCTACAACCGCGACCTCTACCAGCTCCTCAACAACTTCGTCGCGTTCGCCGATTTCTACAGCGGCAGACGCAAGGCGATCTTCCAGGCCGGCACCCTCTACCTCGATTCCCGCGCCTGCGACCTCTGCGTCCGCGTGGACGACCCCGCCAAACACGGCGCCCTCGCCGCCCTCAGCAAGACCTACCTCGCCTACTGCGATTGCACCCGCCGGGGCGCCGCCGATAAAATGACGATCGCCGCCGCCTTCACCGCCGGCGATTCCGATAACCTCATGGTCGGGCGCAACGGCGTGTTCTACGACCGGAAAGGCCAGGACTGGGACGCCACCATCGTCAAGATCATCGACCAGCCCATCAGCATCGGCCAGGCCTTCTGGTCCCCCTACAAGAAATTCATCCGCCTCATCGAGCAGCAGATCGAGAAGTTCGCCTCCGCCCGGGAAAAAGCCGCCGAGGACAAGATGGCCGCGGGGGTCGCCGGCGCCGCCCAGAAAATCGATGCCCCCAAAGCCGCCGCGCCCCCGACCGCGTTTGACATCGGCAAGATGGTCGGCATCTTCGCCGCCATCGGGCTGGCGATCGGCGCCATCGGCACCGCCATCGCCGCCCTCGCCGGCTCGTTCATGAACCTGGTCTGGTGGCAGAAGCCGGTGGCCATCGTCGCCGTCATGCTGCTGATCTCCGCCCCCTCGATGATCATCGCCTGGCTCAAGCTCCGCCAGCGCAACCTCGGCCCCATCCTCGATGCCAACGGCTGGGCCGTCAACGGACGCGTCCGCATCAACATCCCCTTCGGCGGCGCCCTGACCAAGACTGCCAAGCTGCCGCCCAATTCGTCGCGCACCCTCGACGATCCCTACGCCGAGAAGCGGCGCGGCCCGCTCTACCTCACCATCCTGATCATCCTGGCCCTGGCGGCCGCCGCCGCCTACGGATGGCATCGCTACCACAAATCCCAGGAAGCCAAGACGCCCCAGCTCGAGCAGATCGCCCCCGCCGGCACCAACGCGCCCCCGGCATAATCGCAGCCTGCAGCGGTTGATAGCCTGTCTCGCGTTGTAGGCCGCGTGCCCTCATGCGGCGGTTGATAGCCTGTCTCCCAAACGCCCGGTCGGGGGACCGGGCCTACACGGCGACCGACGCCGGCGATGTAGACAGGCCGCGTGCCCTGCCTGCCGGCAGGCAGGCCTCATGCGGCGTGACTGATGACGTTGTGTCTGATCATTCATGCCAGCAACATGTGCAGCGGCACTGCCCAGAGCTTGTCGCCCAGCGGCATGAGCTCCTGTCCGAAATACGCCAGCACGCCCGCAGCGCAGGCCGGGAATCGCTCAGAAAAGCTGGGCGTGCTGGTACCGGCCGGCGTTCGATGGGTTCGAGGAAATGTTTGTCCGGGACGCGAAGGGGGAGGCGCTTTCGGCGATTGGCAACCTGATGCGCACGATGGATTCATCGGGAACGGTGCTGATTGCCTCCAGGAAGGCTTATTTTGAGTATCAGGATGTGCGAATGCAGGCGCGACTGTTTGATTCGATTGGAACAAGCTAGGTGGTTTTCTCGCAGCTAAAGCTGCAGCGACGATTGATGATTTCTTGAAGGAAGTTGGCGGGAACGGGTTCTGAACGGTTGATTCTTACGGTCATGAAGCGGGGTGCTAATTTATGTAAGATGCTCAGGTGTAGTGTAATACACACATAAATCCGAGTGGCATGCAAAATGATTGAGATAACCATTGACAGTGAGGTATCAATAGATACCCTTTGATAGATGATAGGACATGAATGATGAGATCGCTCCCATCCCAAAGACCTGGCGAACGAAAGTGGCAGCCATTTTACGGGAAGGGAAGCAGGGGTCGGTGATAATTCGACAGCGCGCCAGGCGTGACTGGGCCAGTCTGCCGTTCTGTCCGTTCGACTATGAACTGGGTGATGCGCTTGCATCGGCGCTGGACGACGACAACCTGGTCGGAAAAAGACATGAGATGGATGAAACGGGTGAATCGTACGCCTTCATCTTCCCCTACAGGAGCGTGTCTGTCTATGCCAAGGTCAATCTTACCACTGACGAAATCGTGATCGTGTATTCCGCACACCGGCCCTTGAAAGGCCTGGAATTGTTATGAAAGGTTTGAAAGAACGGCTGGAAAGAATTGAAGTCGAGGAACCGGTCCACATCCCGAATCTCGACGGCATCGGGATTGCAGAAACAATTCAGGTAAAGGTTCCCGCTTGGCGGGATCCCAAGGACGGGGAGGTTTACCTCGATGCCGAGGCGACGGCGATGCTGGACAAGGTGAAAGCGCGGCACATGGGACTGCTGCTGCCGGAGCAGATCAAGGCCCTGCGAAAGCGGCTGGGGCTGACGCAGCCGCAAATCTCCGAGATGCTGCAGATCGGGGAGAAGACCTGGACGCGCTGGGAAACGGGGCGGGAACGGCCTTCACGGGTGATCAATGTGCTTCTGTTTGCCCTGAGTGACGGGAAGCTCGACGCGGGCTACCTGCACTCGGTGGCGCGGCGGCGGAGCGACTGGGCGGTGCCGCTGGCGGAGAGGCCATGCGCGCCGCGGAACCCGTGGTTGAACGCGGTGCAGGAGATGTGGCAAGGCTGGCAACCGGAGGAGGGGCAGGAATTGGCCCAGGCGATCCAGGAGGCGATTGCGGGGTGGCTGATATCGCGGGGGAAGCCGGGTGATGTTAATCTCCAGATGGAAGCCAAGATCACCTTCATGCCGGCGACGCCGCCCAACGTGATCACTGTCCACTCGATGAAGCAGGCAGCCGTGGCGGGCCACGGGGTGCAGCCGACGAAGCCGGATGCGCTGTCGAGCCGGCGTTTTGAAATCCCTGATGAAGCCCTCATCGCATGAAACTCGCACCACTGCAACTTGAAAGCTACTTCCTGACGGACCTGAACTGCCAGGCGAACCCGCAGTACAAGGCCGACAAGGAAACAAAATTCCAGGAAACAGACCTGGAGGTTGGCACGGGGGTGCAGGTGATCAAGGACAAGCCACGCCGGTGGCAGGTTAGTCTGAACATCAAGCTGCAACCCGGGCTGGAGGCCAACTCGCCGTATTCTTTCTGTCTGAACCTGATCGGTGTGATCTGCTGGGTTGGGCCAGAGCAGCCGGAAGAGAAGTTGGAAGCAGTGGTCCGGACCAATGGGCCAAGCATGCTTTACGGAGTGGCCCGGGAGATGGCACGGGACCTGACTGCGCGGGGCCCGTTTCCGCCGCAGGTGCTGCCCTCGGTGTCATTCATCCCGGATGCGCCTGCGGCGCCGGCACCGAGAGCATCCGAGACCATTGAGAAGCCGCAAACCTGACATGCAACACTCCAGTCTTGTTCCATCCGCTCCCCCTCCACCCGCTCCTGCCGCAACCCAAATCCAGTGGGCACAGGCCGTCGAACTCATGCAACCGCACGTCGTCCGTATCTCCACCCCCAGCGGTTCCGGCACCGGATTTCTGATTTCCAACGGCCGCAATAACGACATCGCCGGCGTCGCCACTGCTGCGCACGTCGTCAGAAGCCGGTGCGTGGCCGCCGCCGGCAAAACCGGAAGAAGAAAGAAGGGGATGAATGGTTTACAAGGTTGACAACCTGGTAAATCCAAAATGAGCACGGGCAGGTGCTGGACGGGCTGGAAGATGTGCTCGAAATCCTGAACCAGGACGAGCGGCTCGACACTTGGGCGAAGATTTTGTTCTTTTTGCAGGAGAAACCGAGCCTCGAGGGCCGGCGGCCTTTGGACTTGCTGCGCGAAGGCAAACGGAGAGAAGCCAGCCTCGCGGCCCAAGCGTATGCCGAGTAAATCCACACCGCCTCGGCCTCTCTATACACCGGGAGCCGGTTTCAACCAGCGGACGATTCTCGGACCGTTGAACAGCCTCGATGAGGCTGTGGACTGGCTCAGCGAACGCAAGGCGGCACTCGTGTAGTCTTTTTCCCCGCGGCCAGCTCGTCCCTCAGCCCCGGAAGTAAAGATACGCCAGGAGGATCAGAACCAGAACCGCTGCGGAAGCCAGCACATCGCGGCCGGTCCAGCTCGAACGCGACTGCGCCCGCTGCTCGTCCGTCGTGGTGGCGAAAGTCAGCCCCTTGATTCGCGCCTCTTCCGGCACCGGCGACAGGTAGCTCACCCCGACCATCACCGCGATGCACACCACGAAAATCAGGAGGCTGAAGTACTGGAAATAAATGTTATTGACGATCCACCAAAAAGAGCCCGCTGTATAGCCGTTCTCATAGCCCGCCAGCGGCAGCATCACCGGCGTGTCCACCGCCAGCCGGAACATCCCCAGCCCGAACCCCACGATCAGAGCCGCCAGACACCCCCGCGCGTTGAGCCGCTTCATGAACACCCCCAGGAAAAAGACAACGAAGATCGGCGGCGCCAGGTATCCCTGGACCGATTGCAGGTAATGATACAGCCCCTTAGCGCCCTGGATCACCGGAATCCATAGCAGCCCGATCAACACCATCACCGTGGTGGCGATCCGGCCCATCCAGACCAGCTGATGCTGCGAGGCCCGCGGACGCAGCTTCTGATAGAAATCCATTGTGAAGAGCGTCGAGCTGGCGTTGAACACGCCCGCCAGCGAGCTCATCAACGCCGCCAGCAGGCCCGCCACCACGATCCCCCGCAAGCCCGACGGCAACACGTGCGCCACCATCAGCGGAAACGCCGCCTGGCATTCCTCGCGATTCGCCACCCACTTCCCCCCCTCCTGAACCGCCAGGCCCTGAAACGCCGGCACTTTTCCCGAAATCGCCAGCGCAAAACAGATCATGCCCGGGATGATAAAAATGAACACCGGCAGCAGCTTGAGAAAAGCCGCAAAGATCGTCCCCCGCCGCGCCTGCTGCTCGTTCGGCGCCCCCAGCGCGCGCTGCACGATGTACTGGTCCGTGCACCAATACCACAGCCCGATAATCGGCGCGCAGAACAGCATCCCCAGCCACGGATAGTTGCCATTGAAATACCACGCCATCCTCCCCGCCTCCTTCACCGGCGCCCACGTGCCTTCGACGCCCTGCGGAATGAGCGGTTTCCACAGGTTGAACATCTCCGAGCCCAAGACGTTCCGGAGCTCGCCCCACCCCCCCAGCTTGATCAGGCCGAACACGGTCAGCAGGATCGATCCGAACACCAGCACCAGCGTCTGCAATGCCTCTGTGTAGGCCACCGCCCGCATTCCCCCCGCCACCGTGTACAGCCCTGTCAGCACCACCACCGCCACCGACCCGATCCAGAAGCTATTCAACGTCGCGAAACCCAAGTCCAGCTTCATCTCCGGCAGCAGCACCCCGAACACCACCCCCCCCGCGAATATCCCCACCGCAATCTTCGTCAGCACATACGTCACCAGCGAGATGACCGACAGCACCCAGCGCGCCGTTGCGGAAAACCGCTTCTCCAGAAACTCCGGCATGGTGTAGACCATCGACCGCATGTAAAACGGCACCAGCACCCACGCCAGCACCAGCAGACACCACGCGTGCAGTTCGTAATGCGCCATCGCCACCCCGTCGGTGCACCCTGAGCCCGCCAGCCCCACCAGATGCTCCGAGCCGATGTTCGACGCGAAGATCGAGGCCCCGATGATCCACCACGTCAGATGCCGGCCGGCTAAGAAATAGTCGTCCGCCGTATCCTTGCTCCGCCGGATGGACCACCAGGTGATCCCGAGCAAAATGCCGAAATACGCTGCAATGATGATCCAGTCCAGCCCCGTGAAAAGGCCGGCCTTCGCCGGCTCCGCCGCCGCCAGAATGGGGAACATGTGGTTCATGATCTTGATGGGTTCGTATGCGATATGCGTCGTGCTGTATCCGTCTGGATTCGCGAGTCCCGGCAAATTCTACTCGAGCTCGAGAGCGACCACCGACTTGGGCGGCAGCACCACCTCGAGTCTGTCTCCCGCCAGGCGCGCCCCGTCGAATGCCGCGGGCCGAACCGCGTCGGGCTGCTCGAAGGTGTTGTGGGACGTGATCGAGGGGGCGGTGAGCACCTGCCCGCGCACCCGGCTCACCCGCGCGCCCTCGAACCTGGCGCTCACGGTGACGGGCGAGTTCGGGTTCAGATGGCAGAGCGTGATGTGCACGCGGCCCTGGGCATCGCGCGACGCCGACGCGCTCACGGCCGGGATCGCCTCCGCCCCCAGCCGATACTCGCCCGCCTCAAGCTCAATCGGCACCAGGGTGGCGTCATGATGCGGCCGAAACATCGCGAACACATGATGCGTCGGCGTCCGAATCATCTCCGCGCCCCGCGTGAGAATCATCGCCTGCAGCACGTTGATCGTCTGCGCGATGTTCGCCATCTTCACCCGGTTGCAGTGCTGGTTGAAGATATTGAGCGTCACCCCCGCCACCAGCGCGTCCCGCAGCGTGTTCTGCTGATAGAGAAAGCCCGGATTCGTCCCTGGCTCGACCGCGTGCCATGCCCCCCATTCGTCGACGATCAGCGCCACCCGCTTCTGCGGATCGAATCGGTCCATCACCTCGGCATGCTTGACGATGAGCTCCTCGATCCGCAGCGCGCTCCGGAGCTGATGAAACCAGTCCGCCTCGTCGAACCAGGTCGCTGACCTCGAGTTCCGGCCGGAGCCGCAGTAGTAATGCAGGGCCAGCCCCCACATCTGGCGCCCCGCCTGCTGCATCAGCACCTCCGTCCACCGGTAATCCCCGCCGCTGGGCCCACATGCGATCTTCGAGATCCGGTTCCCGCCGAAGTTCCGCACATAGGTGGCATAGCGCCGATACTGGTCCGCATAATACTCGGGCGTCATGTGCCCGCCGCATCCCCAGTTCTCGTTCCCCACGCCGAAATACGTCAGCTTCCAGGGCTGATCCCGTCCGTTCTCCCGGCGCAGGTTCGCCATTGGGCTCTGCCCGTCAAACGTGATGTACTCGACCCACTCCTGCATCTCCCGAACGGTCCCGCTCCCGACGTTGCCGCAAATATAAGGCTCGCACCCGAGCTGGCCGCATAAGTCGAGAAACTCGTGCGTCCCAAAATGGTTGTTCTCGACCACCCCGCCCCAGTGGGTGTTGATCATCGACGGCCGCCCCGCCCGCGACCCGATCCCGTCCTTCCAGTGATACTCGTCGGCAAAACAGCCGCCCGGCCATCGCAACACCGGAATCCCGATCTCCTTGAGCGCCGCCACCACGTCGTTCCGGATCCCCCGCGTGTTCGGAATCGGGCTCTCCTGCCCCACCCAGATCCCCTCGTAGATGCACCGCCCGAGATGCTCGGCAAAATGCCCGTAGATATGCCGGCTGATCTTCTCCTGGCCAGCCCCCGCCCGGATCACCAGCCGCGCTGTGCTGGAAGCCGCCGCTCCCGCAGAAGGGGCCGCCTCCCCTGCCACCATGGAAACCCCGCTTCCAGCCAGCAGCCAGCCGATCCAAAGGGAGTGGATGTTCATGGCTGATATTTGACGGGAATCGACACTCCAATCAAGAGCGAAAAAGCCGCAGTCGGCCCCTCCCGGGTAACAGTCACTTTTGGCGCACGACGAGACACAACTCCTCTTATTTCCCTCCCCCCGCGAGGATCGAGCGGGGGCCAGCCCCTCACCGGTCCGCGACCAGCCGGAAAAACCGGTCCTGATCCGGCGCAATCTCCTCCGAGTGCGGCGACGAAGGCGCCGGCTCGAGCCGTGTCCATGGCCCTGTGATGGCGGATGCCCACTCCAATTGCCCCGCACCGGTCCACTCGAAGGCCACCCGCCCATCAGCGACCGCCAGCGGCCCGAACTGAGGCGCCGGGAACACCGTGTCCAGCCGCAGCACACCCAGATATGTAAAGTGATACGGATTGTTGTTCTTGGGAGTCGGGGCGAGGCTGACGGTGATCTCGTGCGAGGCGTTGGGGATGATCCCCGTGACACGGGCCGTGTTGGTGATGTTGTCGGCTGCGTTCAAGGCCGCGAAACCCGTGTTGGCGCCCGCGACCGTGTAGCCGGTCTCCCGATTGTCGCCCGCGCCCGTGCGCGACGCGTAAAAGGTCAGATCGTATCGGGCGGCCGGATCCAAACCGGTGAGCTTGAATCTCGGGAAGACATCGGAGGAGCCGCCCCAGCTCTCCGTGTTGCCGAAGAGGGAATCCCGCGTCGCATTGCGGGGCAGCAGCGCCCAGGTGGTGGCGCCGCTTTCATTGGCCCCGGTGAACCGGCTCAGCATGACCAGCCCGATCGTCGTCGGCATGTTGGCAGCGTTGACCAGATTCGTCAGGCGGCCGGTTGATGTGCCGCCCACCGCGGAGGTGACGTTGTTCCATGCATTGATCGGATCGTCGTTGGGCGGCGGTCCTTTGCCGGTGATGCTCCCGCCGCCGAAGTCGAACAGCAAGGCCCCGCCCGCCGGATTCTCCTGGGAGGGTGTTACCCGGAGGACGGCGTTGCTGCTGGTCGCGTGGAAGACGAGGTTGCTCACCTGGACCGAATACACCGCGCCGTCCATGTTCGTGGCCGCCGCCGGGATCGCATAGGTGAACCCGTGGGCGTCGAGGATCGGGATCCCGTTGCTGAACCATTGCACGAAGTAAGGCCGCGAGCCCTCGACCGCCGCCTCAAACGAGGCCGGCATGTGCTCGGGCACGGTCTGGCTGAGCGGCTGCAGCGTAAACACGATCGGATCCTGCGGCGGCAGAGCATCCATGCGCATCGCTCCCAGGTAAGTGAAATGATGGCTGCTATCGTTGCCGGGGCCGGGCGCCACGCCGATCGTGATCTCGCCCGAGGCGTCCGGCGTAATCCCATCCACCTGGACGGTTCCATCGGTGTTGTCCACGGGATTCAGCGCCGCAGAAATCGAGCTCGATCCCGTCACGGCATAGAGGGTCTCGCGGTTGTCGTTCACGCCCAGACACGAGGCGTAAAACTCGAACCGATAGGTCCGCGCCGGATCCAGGCCCGTCAGCTTGAATCGCGGAAAGACATCGGCCGAACCGTTGAACCATTCGGTGTTCCCGTAGAGGGAGTCGCTCGAGGCGTTTGCGGGCCAGCGGGCGGCCTGGGCCGTTCCAGCCCGGCTGGCGCCGTTGAACCGGCTGAGCATCGCCAGGCCGATCCCCGTGGGCGCGTTGAGCGCGGTCACAAGGTTCGTCAGCCGTCCCTCGGACGATCCGCCCACGGCTTCGGTCACGTTGTTCCAGGAATAGGCGGGATCGTTCGGAGCGGCGCCTCGATCGGTCATCGCGCTGGCGGGGCCGAAGTCGAACAGGAGCGATTGCACGCCCGTCTCGCTCGATCCGCGCACAGTCTCCCACGCGGCGTCCTCGAGAATCGCGGGGGATACGCTCAGCCCCAGGTTCAGCCCCGACACCAGCGGGTGAGACGACAGGCCGTGGGGGCTGACGCCGTAGACGACGCTGTAGATGACGCATGCCGCCAAATAATAGCCGTTGTTGCTGCCATGGTAGTTGTCGCTGCCGAACAGCGGGATGAACATCGGATGCGAGGCGGGCAGCAGGCCCCCGGCGTTCTCCCACGCGGTGCCCACCGGCGCCACCACCACGGGCGGATTCGCCGGATGCGCCGCGATCAAGGAGTCCGCCAGACCATGGTAGTTGGCTCGCAGCTCTGCCTGGAACTCGGCCGTGCTCGCAAAGCTGGTTGGCGTCGAGACCCCCGTGATCAGCGCGTGCGCCGCCGCACGCGACCACGTCTCGAACAGCACCACGCGCGTCAGCGGGTGGTTGGTCATGATCTGCCGGTAGAGCAGCGTCCCATAAGTGTAATGGTCGGCCACGCTCCCGCTGGCCAGGTGGGTGGGCTCGGTGCTGTAATTCTGCAGCACGACGTGGGTCCACGGCTGCGACTGGATCGCCGTCTGCGTGGCCGCATCCTGGCTGTGGTACTGGAAATCCTTCCCACCGGCTGCGGCCATGAGGACGGCCGGATCCGGATGCCCGCCCGCTTGGGCCAACCGGTCGAAGATCCCCGGCACGCCTCCGCCCCCGCTCCCGATGGTAAAACTGTTGCCGATGAAGAGGACCCGGTTCTGCGCCAATACGGCGCCAGCCCCCAGCCCGGCCGACAGGAACAGCCCCACGATAAGGGCCCGAACCATGTGTCTGGCACTCTGCAGTTCCATCATTCGAACTCTTTCTCCAATTCAAGGCCGGCTCACGGCATGGCCCGGCTCGCCCTCGCTCCAAAACAAACCGGCTCACGAAAGCCGGGAAGGCCCGGCTTTCGTGAGCGATGATCTCAGACCCGGCAACGACTGGATGCCGCTACGGTTTGAGCCGATAGAACCGGCTGGCACCCGCCACGATCTCCTCCTCGTAAGGCGAAGTGGGCACGGGCTCGATGGTTGTCCATTGCCCATCGAGGGACGAAGCGCGTTCCAGCTGGCCTTCCCCAGTCCATTCCAGCTTGATTTTTCCGTTGGCGATGACCGGCTGCATGAACTTCAACGGCGCCGTATACGGCGAGACCCGGAGCACCCCCAGATAGGTGAAGTGATGGGCTTCGTTGTTTCTCTCGGTGGGCGCCATGCTGATCACGATCTCGCCCGCTGCGCTGGGCGTTATGCCTTCGACCGCGACGGTCTTGTCGATGTTGTTCGACGCGTCCAGGACGGCGAGGTTCGTCGTTGCGCCCTCGACGGTGTAAAGGCATTCCCGGACATCGCTCACCCCCATGCGCGAGGCGTAGATCGTCAGGGTGTATTTCCGGGCCGGATTGAGCCCGGTCAGCTTGAAGCTGGGGAAGATGTCCGTCACTTCGTTCCAGAGCTCGGTGTGCCCGTAGAGCGAGTCCCGCGTCGCCTTCTGCGGGAACAAGGTCGAAGCCAGGGTCCCATTGTTGTTGGCGCCGCTGAACCGCCGGATCATGACCAGGCTGACTGGCGTCGGGACGCCGTGCACGGACACGACATTGAGCAGCTGCCCGGAATCGGACGTGCCCACGCTGGTGATGTTGTTCCAGTGGTTCTCGGGGTCGTTCTCCGGCGCAGCGCCGATCTGTGTGGTTTGGGCGCCGTCGCCGAAATCGAACAGCAGCTCCTGGTCTTCAAAGGGGATCACGTCCCCGGTCAGGCTCGTGTTCGGCGCGATGACGTTGCCCGCAAGATCCGTCACGTTGTTGATGACGACCGTGAACGCGCCGGTGAGGGGCTCCGGCAGCGTGAGCGTCACCGTCAGGCCGTCGGTGCTGAGCTCTGCCAAGGCCGCGACGGCTCCGCCGTTGATCCGGTAATTGTCGGTGCTGCAGGCGGTCCAGTACTCGACCGGCTCGTTGTAGTTGACCTGCACGGTCGTCCCGCCGTAGCTCGCCGCTTTCAGGGCCACCGGAGGATTGTTGTCGCTCAGCACTGTCAGCACCGCGTTCGTGCTCGTGACACCGTAGAGGAGGTTGCTCACTGTCACCGAGTAAGTGAAGCCGCTCATCCACAATTCCGCCGCTGGGATCGTGTAGCTGGGCTGTGTCGCGTCCGGAATGACGATCCCGTTCTCGTACCACTGGAAGATGTGCGGCATCGATCCGCTGACCTCGCAGGTGAACGTCGCCGGCTTCAGCTGCACGACGCTCTGGCTGGCCGGCTGCTTGACGAAGGAGAGGGGCGTCTGCGGCACCACCTCGTCGATTCTCAGCACCCCTAGGTAGGTGTATTTCACCGAGTTGTTGTTGTTCTCGGTCGGGCCGATGTCGATCGCGATCGCGCCCGACGCGTCCGGAACGACATCTGCCACCGACACCGTGTTATCGACGTTATTCGCGGCGTCCAAAGCGACGAAATTGGTGCTGCTGCCGACGACCGTGTAACCGGTTTCGCGGTTATCGCTGGCGCTCATGCGGGACGCGTAAAAGGTCAGCGTGTACTTCGCCGCGGGATCCAGATCGGTCAGCTTGAAGGAAGGGTAGATATCGGTGAGGCCGCTGTGGTTCCCGGTGTTGCCGAACATCGAGTCCCGGGTGGCATCGGCGGGATAGATCGTGGACGCCTGCGTGCCGCTCTCGTTGACCCCGTTGAACCGCCGGACCATGACCAGATCGATGGTGCTGGCCGTGTTGATCGTCGAAACCAAGTTGGACATCGCGCCCGTATCCGTCTGCGCGGTGGCATTAGGCAGATTGTTCCAGTAGTTGGCCGGATCGTCCGGGGCGGGCCCGTTCAAGGTCGTGTTCGCCCCCCCAAAATCGATCAGGTATGTCTGCGCCGGAACCGAGACGCTGGCCAGGACCAGCGCCGCCGCCAGCCACGATAGCCCACGCGCGCCCGTCCCCGAACGCCCCAATCTCCTCGAGCCCAAGGCCCCGCCAATCATTGCGGACCGATTTCCACCCAGGTCAACGAACATTCTTTTCATAATGATTACGCCTATATTCTTTATTCACCGACATTCGAGTCGAGTATGACCCCCGGTCGATTTCAGTGACAAGGTGAAAGTCTGCGCACTCCGCTGCGCGGGCGCGACAGGACAAAATTCTTCCGCGCTTGTTGCGGCCGGTCGCAGTGGGGCAATCGTCCGCAGTCTTCTCCCTCCCCTCCGCGGCAGTGGAGGGGAGGGCCGGGGAGAGGCGGACGTTGGAACAATCCCCTCTCCCTGCGCCCTCCCCCCGCTCGTCCCTCGCGGGGGGAGGGAAAGAGGACAAGGCTTCCCAGTGACGAGGAAGTGGCGGCACGCCGGGTAGCCAAGCAGCACGCTCGACAATCGCTTCCAGACGGCGTGCCGGGCGACCGCTTTCAGACGACGTGATGGGCAACGGCTACCAACCGGCGTGCTGGGCAACCGCTTCCAGGCAGCGTGGTAGGTCACTTGCACCCCGTTAGCCGATTGTCTTCTCCCTCCGCGGCAGTGGAGGGGAGGGCCGGGGAGAGGCGGTCGTTGGAACAATCCCCTCTCCCTGCGCCCTCCGCTCGATCTCGCGGGGGGAGGGAGTCGGCCCGTTCATCATTCCATCATTCGCCATTCCGTCTCCTGCTCGGTGGCGCATCTCACTCGGGGCTTGAATCCCGCGGCCGCCCGGCAGGCATCGCGGCCAGAGCCGGTGCAGGCGTCGGTTACTTTCGTCCCGGCGCGTTCGGGGCGGCGGCGATGGTCACCGCCAGCCGCGCTCGAGCCTCTTCATACGCCTCGGGATCTTTCCGCCACTCGCATGGAAGGGCGATTGCGCCGTGCTGGCGGTGGAATCGGGCAACAACCGGCTCGAGTCGAAGCTGCGAGCTGATCACAGGGAAGTGCCAAACCCCAGAGCACTAAGCCGTCTTGGTTGCTCCACCCCACTAACTTGGCCCAGCTCGCCGTCTCGCCGCCACCGCCTGCTACATGATTCGCCTCGGTGCATGGGTCTCAATAGAAGGGTCTCAATAGAATGGAAAGGTAATCGTACACTGAGCGTATGCCCCCTGATAGGCATTCCAAGTCTGATTTGAGGGGCCGTTCGTCACGTTACTGATCGAGACCGAAGCGGTGTTCGGCGGGTCTGTTCCCACGTTAAGCGCCACGATCTTGAGGGTGTTATGCCCGCGATTAAGCCAGACTTCGATGCTCGTGCCGGACTTGGTCAGGGTGTGGTTACCGAGCCTCTTCGCGCCGTTGACGTACAGGTCAATGATGTCGCCGTCCTCAGCGGCGTTGTCCCATACCCGGATGGTGACCAACTGACTGCTAACGGTGACGTTGCCGGCACCACTACCCTCCGGCGGCGGAGGCGGTGGCGTATCGACAACTGACACCGTCCGCGAAGCGCTGGCCGTTTGGCCGAACTGGTCGGTAACCGTGCAGGCGACGGTGTAGGCGCCAGCACTGCTGCGGCTGAAGCTGGCCGAGCATTGCTTGCTCGATGAGGAATAGCTGCCTCGCGACGCGCCCGACCAGTTGAAACTGGCGGTCGAGTAGGCCTTCCAGCTTTCCGGGTCGGATACCGTTGCGTAGAACGTGCCGCTCTGCCCAGTGTAAAGCGAACCCGGTCCCGAAATGCTCAGTGCGGGCGGAGGCGGCGTCAAGACAGCCAGGAAGAAATCCGCCCGCACGACTTCATTATTCTCTGGATCATGCAGCGCGACCCAGAGATCCTCGTTGATTGGCATGTCTGGAGCTGTATAGGTCGCCTCAACGACGATCTGGCCCGTAGCGCGATCGTGTTCGACCTTATGGTTGGAGAGCGTCCCGAGAATGAGGGTATCCCAAAAGACGCTGACTCCGTTTTCGTACGTCTGGCCAGAGAGCAACTCGGGTGCTTCGGGCCAGAGGTCGAAATCGATGAAGTTGGCTTTGAGATTCACAGGGCGGGTGCGATACACCGCAATCCGATTGGTATTGCTGCTGGTCGGCGTGCGGAAGTCCAGAGTCGGCGGATCTGGCCGGTTGATGACCCGAAGATCCCATTCGATTTGCCGGCTGTTTCTCTCCGCGTCGGCGATGCACAGCAGGGGACGCCGCCGGTGCAGGCCACGTCCTCGGAGCAATTCGTCCCAACCTGGAAAGAGCCCTTGGTCGTAATGGGCAATGTCGGTAGCGACGGAATCCCACCAGTCCACCGGGGTCCAGCGAATCCACTGGTCACCCCGGATCGGTTGTGGATAGCGATATTTGAAAGGCCCGGCCTCTACCGTGACGGTGTAGTCCCGGTGATGTTTACCGTCGGCCGGTGTGAACAGCGACTTCAACTCCAGCGCGTACTCAACATCCTGGCGCGCCTCCGAGGGGGGGGCAACGCCGGTCAGCGTCGGGCCGAGAGGCCAGGGTCGGATCTCCGTTTCGTCCTTGCGCGACACGTTCCGGCCGTCCGTCCAGGTGACCTTGGCGGAAACGCGGTCGCCGGGTTCGAGACCGAGCCCCTCGATATCGAAGGGCACGGTGAATTCCTGGTAGGCATCCAGGCCAGCGCTGAGGAACCGTTCCCAAGTCAGATCGCCCTTCTTGATATCCTGCTCGTTGTGGTAGACCACGGGCGTGTCGCCGTCGCGGCGCTCCTGCACGGTGGTCTTGACGCGGATGGTGTTCTGCCGTTGGTCGAACTCCGCGCCGCCCGCGACTGTTGTGGGCGTCTCGAAGGTGATTTCCTGGGTGATGTAGAACGTGCGCGAACCGACTTGCACCTTGAAGCAGCGAGTGTCGATGCACTTCCGATAAAGCAAGTTGTAGAGTTTTATGTAATCGACGACGAAGCCGCCCTGCGCGATTTGTTCCAGCACCGTCTCGCTATTCGCCGTGGCGATGTCCTGGAGCCACTGCAACGCCGAGAATCCGCGCGACAAGTGTTCGAGGTACTTCGCCCCGGTGCTGTCCGCTGGAATACCGCCCCAAGCCTTGATGGTCAGGTTCAGGGTCCCGTCTTTCTGCCTCAGTTCCGCCTTCTCGAGTTCTTTCTCTTCGGTGGTGTGGAGGTACCACGCGGAGAAGTGATCGGTCTCGATGCGCAGCACAGAACCCGTCTCCGGCTGCGCGGTGGCTGTCGTCGAGGTCCACTCCCCGGCGGCGTAGGCGAAGCGCAGGTGCCCGATCAAGTCTTCGGCGCCTTCCGGCAAGGCCAGCGGGCGGCGCAAGATCACCGGCGCGTCGAACACCGCGCCATGCGGGAGCAACGACAAGATGCGACCGGAGGCGGCGAGTGGGGATGGCTCTGGGCATTCGGCCAGCGCCAGCCAACGGGTGCCGGTGAACGACGCCGGCGGCACGGTGAGCCTGTCGCCGAAGAACTCGAGGTCAGCCCCGGTACCGCCCTCGACCCGCCGCGCCAGCAGCGCAAGCGAGCGACTGAAGCGGCTTTCCTGACCGGCGCGAAGGCTGGTGACCACGAACTTGATCGGGTGGCCATCCGTCGGTTCGATCCCCCCCAAGCGGCATGCCGTCAACAAGGATGAATTCAGTCGCACAAAGCCCAGACCGTCCAACCGGTCGGCGTACACGTGGTAGCCTTCGACGTGCGGGGAATCCGCCGCCATCCAGGTCAACTCGATCGTCTCACCGTCCAGGTCGGCGGCCAACAAGGTGGGCGGTCGGAGGGCGTCATCGTGGGGATCCGCAGGAGAGGTGCCGGCGGAAACCTCGAGTCCGTCGCCTTCTCCGCCGCCGTCGCTATCCGACCGGAGCGGGTCGGCGCCCTGAGCGGTCTCGGCGCCGTCGGTTAATCCGTCGTCATCCGTGTCGAAATCGAAGGGGTCCGTGCGGGCGGCAAACTCGTCGCGGTGGGTGAGTGTGTCGCTGTCCGGATCCAGATCCGCGTCATCCGTCATCTCGTCTGTGCCCCAGGCATGTTCCCAATCGTCCGGGAGTCCATCGCGGTCGCGGTCCGCTGCGCCGTAGGCCGCGACGCGCATACTGTTCGCGCTTCCGCCATTACGGCCCAGGGCGTCGATAGCCTCGACGCGATAGCTGAAGAGGGTCCCGTTGGCGGGCGTGGAATCGAGATAACTGAGATCGTCAACCGCCCCGGTCGCTAAAGTCTCCGCGAATCGGACGGCGCTGCCGGGATACCGATAGATCCGGTAGCCGGTCGCGCCAGCTACGGCTTCCCATGTTAGTCGGACTTGGCCGTCGCCCGGAACGGCGGAGATCAGGCGAACCGCCTGCAACGTGGCTCCGGGGATCGCCACCAGATCGTCGGAAGGCGGTCCTTCCAGGCCATTGAGCCCGAGGGCCAGGAGGCGGTAAGTGTACGGGACACCGTTTTCGAGGCTGCGATCCCAGTAATGGTGTTGCAGCGGCGCCACGTTGAGCCGGCGGAATTCGGGATCGCCCGGTTCGGCCCTGTACAGGTTGTAGCCCAACAACTCGTCATCGGCAAACCGCGCGTCCAGCCATGACAGGTGCGCGAAACTATCACCCACGTTCACGGTAATGTCCTCCACCGCGGCAGGCGCGACAGAATGCACGGTGATCGGCAGCGTGATACGGGTTGTGTGACCGGCATGGTCGGCGACCCTGGCCGTGACCTGGTACACGGCGTCGGTCGCGAACACACGCTGCACGTTCTCGCCCTGAGCATCGAAATCGCCGTCACCGGCAAAATCCCACTCGACGACGTGGGGTGGCTCGCCGCCCGTGACGTTGGCGGCAAACGCCACTTCCAGCGGGGCGACGCCGTGGACCTGCGAGGCGGAAACGGTCAACTTGGGATAGATGCCCACATGCATGCGGAGGATGCTGAGCACATCGAAGGAGCTGATCTGTCCGTTGCCGTCGTAATCCGCAGCAAGCGCCTGGGCCCGCGTGCCGGGCGATTCGACCCGGGCGGCGAGGTTCAGCGCCTTGATTGCGTCGAGCATGTCAATCACGCCGTCGCCGTTGACATCGTGGGCAACCGCTGGCTGGGCAAGGGCTGAACTCACCACCGGCCCGGCGGCGAACAACAACACGATCATCAGCAACACCAGCCAGAGCCGCGGTGGACTTTGTGAATACTTGCGGGAAGAACTGTCGGTGCGATCGAAACCGAAAGAATTCAACCCGGATCTCGGGCCTGACCTCTGGGTTCCCCCGCGGGGCGGCTGGGTCTTCGCTGTTGCTTCCTTCAACTTCAGGAGGCTGCTACAAGTCCGTCGATGAGGACGAGAATCAGGTCTTGGCAGCGGAGGGGGGAGGCAGTGGGGTTTGTCGAGGCGCCTTATGCAAAGACCGCTGGTATGCATGGCGGGAGAATACGGGCCTTCAAATCGCGAAGCCACAATAAAACACCTTGAACTGCCGCTTCCGTTTAGTCAGTCTTCTGCAAGTCAAAGCTCTGGAATCACAGCTCGCGCATGAAAGCACATTCCCTCCTGATCCCTCGGTCGCTGGCATCTTGCATCTTGGTGACCACGGTTGCCGCCTGCGGCTTCGCCGCCGAGGTGATGTTGCCCCTGCTGGAGAACGTGCCGGGGACGCGGCTGACGGCACCGTTGTCGCTGGTGAGCACCAGCAGCGTAAACGCGGCCGATTTCACGATCGAGTATGACGCGGCGGTGGCGCGGGTGGAAGGGGTGCGGCTGGGCGAGTTGACAGCCGGCTGGCTGCTGGCAGCGAACACGAACACGCCGGGACGATTGATTGTGTCGATGCTGGGGCTGGGGTCGGCCAACGGGCCGGGGGTGCTGGCGGAGTTGGACTTTCGCATTTTGGAGAGTGCCAGCATTGGAAGCACGAGTGCGGTGGTGTTTGCAATGGCCCAGCTCTACTCGGGATCGGGCAGTGTGGTCACGACGTTTCGGAACGGGGCGATTGTGGTGGCAGACCCGGCGCCGCCGGCGGCGGTGACGCAGTTGCGGGCAGTGGATACGCCGCTCGATGACGGGGGGAGCATCACGTTATCCTGGGTGAAGTCGGCGGATGATGGGGCGGGGGCCAACGATGTCACCGGCTATGAGGTCTTGCGGGCCGAGGCGGCGGAGGAACCGTTTGTTCGGGTGGCGCTCTTGCCGCCGGGCGCACAAGCCTTCACCAATGACCCGGCCAGCGGGCCGGCGCCGGTGGACGGGCTGGATTACTATTACAAGGTCACGGCGCTGGACACAGTGCATGCCACGCCCAGCGAGGTGGTCGGACCAGTGCGGTCCAGCGTGTTGAAGGCGGGCATTTTCTCGCCGGTCGAAGCAGCCTTGGTGCGAGAGGTGGCGCCCCTGATCGGGACGGTCCAGGCAAGCACCCTGCAAAGCTGGACCCTCGAGTTTGCCGCCGGGTATTGGCCTTTGTCCGACGCTGAATACATTCCCCTCCGGTTTGCGACCGGGGCGGAATCGGTGGCCAATGCCTCGTTGCTGCCGGCGGGTTGGAGCGGGTGGGACACCACCTGGCTGGCGGACGGGCAATACACCCTGCGCATCCGAGCCTATCAACAGGATCTCAGTTCGGTGTTCGTGTATCGAACCGTGTGGGTAGACAACACGGCACCGCCGGCGCCGCTGGTGGTGCTGGCCGCGCCCGCCGGCTATGGCCCGTTCTGCAAGAACGGGGATGTCCTCACCTTCACCGGCACCGGCGAGCCGGGCACAGTCGTCGACGCCGCGTTCCTGATCGGCCCGGCCGAGGAAGCGCTGCAGGACGTGACCACAAACCTGAGCGTCAACATCGTGTCCGGGGCCATTGCCGGCCACGCCACGCTGCCCGCCACCGGCACCGCGACCGTCCGGCTCGAGCTTCGTCTGCGGGACGCCGCCGGCAATCTCTCGCCCTGGCAGGTGAGCAATCCCCTGACGGTGGACAACGCCCCACCCGCCGCGCGCTTTGTGGACCCGGACGGGCAGGTATTCGTGAACCGGATGCCGGTGGATTGCCTGATCCAAGCGGACGACCCCCGCAGCGGGGTGAACGACGTGCAGGTGCGGGTGAACAATCAGGCGTGGCAACCGGCCACGTGGCTCGGCTCGAACCTCTGGCGCCATGTCTTCAACGCCCCCTCTTCCGGCCTGACCTACACGCTGCACACGCGGGCGACCGACGTGGTGGGCAACGTGCAAACCAGCCTGCACACCTGCCTGATCTCATACAACGTCAACCAGCCGGCCGCCTGGATTCATTTCCCGACCAACGGCTACGACCTCGGCAACGCGCCGACCCTGCCCATCCGGGTGACGGCGCTGGACACGGACGCCGATCCCGACGATTTCGCCTGGTGGCTGGAATACCGGGCGGCGGCCGATGCCATGTGGCTGCCCCTGGCCAACGGCCGCCAGAACCTGACCAATGAACTGGCTTTTGACTGGCCTCACCAGCGGCAACTGCCCACAGGCGATTACATGCTTCGACTGGTGGTCAGCAACCGATTCACACTTTTCGTTCAGCCGACGTGTGAACGATTGCTGCCTCTCGGTGGGCCGCCGGTGATCACCCAGCAGCCCCAGGATCAATTTCAGAGCTACGGCAAGCCCGTGACCTTCACCGTCGCCGCGACCGGAAGCCAACCGTTGACCTACCAGTGGTCGCTGAATGGGACAAACCTGCCGGGAGCTACGGGGTCCAGTTACTCGATCGCAGACTTTCAACCCCAACACCTCGGGTACTACCAAGTAACGTTCAGCAACGTGATGGGCCAAGCGGTGAGCGCGGAGGCGATGCTGGATCCATGGACGCTCTCTCGTGTGTTCGGTTGGGGCGATTCTGATGAGCCTTTTGTGAACTGGCCTAACCACGGACAATGGAGTTCACCGCCGGACTCACTAGGCATTGTCGAACTGGACGCCGGGTGGGATTTCAGCGTTGGCCTGCGAGGCGATGGTTTGCTGTACGGGTGGGGCAATCCTGCAGACGGGCGAACCGCGCCCCCCGCTAACCTCAGCAACGTAGTCCAGTTTTCGGCGTCAGGATCGTTTGCCTTGGCGCTCCGATCTGATGGCCAGATCGTTGGCTGGGGCAAGAACGAAAACGGCGTCATGAATCTGCCATCGGGCCTCACGAACGTGATCCAAATCTCCGCGGGCGGTTGGGGACACGCCCTTGCACTTAGAGCGGATGGAACGGTTGTCGCTTGGGGATACAATGCCGAGGGCCAAGCGACGCCTCCGGCGGGATTACGGGCTGTCGCTTTCGTCGCCGCAGGCTACGCCAACAGCATTGCCCTCAAGTCCAATGGCACCGTAGTCGTCTGGGGCCGCGCTTCACAGGGGTCTCTTAACGTTCCGGCAGGTCTGACAAATGTTGTGCGCGTCTCGGCCGGCGGTGATCACTGCATGGCCTTAACCGGTGATGGCAAGGTGTACTGCTGGGGCAAGAATGCCGAAGGGCAGTGCAATGTTCCCGCTGGACTGAGCAATGTTGCGCAAGTTTCCGCCGGCTCCTTCCACAGCATGGCCCTTAAGTCAGATGGCACCGTCGTTTGTTGGGGTGGCTGGGGTTTTGGCCGTGTACAAGTCCCACCAGGCCTGTCTCATGTCGTGCGCGTTGCGGCGGGTGGGTACCACAGTCTCGCCTTGATGCAAGTCAGACCGCCACTCTGGATACAACAACCGGCAAGTCAATCTTCTATGGTGGGAGCGCCCGTCTTTTTCGCCGCCCGGGCAGTGGGCGGAAAACCACTTGCCTATCAATGGCGGTTCAATGGCGTGGCGTTGGCTGGGCAGACGAACTCGTCGCTCGTGATTTCCAATGTTGGGGCAGCGGCGGTGGGCAATTATGACGTGGTGGTGACCAATGCCTTTGGTGCGATTACCAGTGCCGTAGCGGCGCTGTCCCTGGTCGGACCGCCCGCGATTTACCAGCAGCCTCAGGATCAGGTGGCCTCCAACGCCCCGGTTCATCTGGTGGTGGGCGCGACCGGGACTGAACCGTTGGCCTACCAGTGGTTCCACAATGGCAACCCGCTCCCGCACGCTCAAGCCGCAACCCTCACCATTACTGATGCGCAGATTAGCAATATCGGCTCCTACTTCTGCGCCGTGACTAACGCTTACGGCAGTGCGACCAGCCGGGAGGCAAGAGTCTCCCTGGCGGTCAGAGTCGATTCCACTTTCGACCCCGGTGTAGATGGAATGGTCTCATGCGTTGCAGACCAGCCGGACGGGAAGATACTAGTGGGTGGATATTTCGCCAGTCTGGCCGGACAGACGTGTAACAACTTGGCCCGCCTGAATCCCGACGGCACGTTGGACACCGGGTTCAATCCGGGGGCGAATGACTCTGTGTATTGCCTGGCGGTACAGCCGGACGGAAGAATCTTGGTGGGCGGGGCATTCACCACGTTGGCCGGTCAAGCGCGCAACCGCCTAGGTCGGCTGAATCCCGACGGTACGTTGGACACCGGGTTCAATCCGGCGGCGAATGACTCTGTGTATTGCCTGGCGGTACAGCCGGACGGAGGAATCTTGCTGGGCGGTGCATTCACCACGCTGGCCGGTCAAGCGCGCAACCGCCTAGGTCGGCTGAATCCCGACGGTACGTTGGACACCGGGTTCAATCCGGGGACGAATGACCCTGTGTATTGTATGGCGGTACAGCCGGACGGAAAAATCTTGGTGGGTGGTAATATGATCGTGCTGGGCGGGCAGTTGCGTAACTTTTTGGGCCGATTGAACCCGAACGGCACGCTGGACATCGGTTTCAATCCGGGGGTGAATGGCACTGTGTATTGCCTGGCGGTACAGCCGGACGGAAGAATCTTGGTGGGCGGGGCATTCACCACGCTGGCCGGTCAAGCGCGCAACCACCTAGGTCGGCTCAATCCAGACGGGACACTGGACACGGCCTTCAATCCGGGTGCGAACGCTGGTGTCAGCACCCTAGCTCTGCAAGCCGACGGCAAGATTGTGGCGGGCGGTGTTTTCACCACTTTAGGCGGCCAGAGGCGCGACTACCTTGGCCGCCTGAACCCAGACGGCACGCTGGACACAACATTCAATCTGCTGGCAAATGGCGGCCCGAGTTGTTTAGCGGTACAGGCGGACGGAAGAATCTTGGTGACCGGGGTTTTCGACCAGTTGGGTGGACACATGCGCAGCAGGATTGCCCGACTTGATAACAGCGAACTGGCGACACAGAGTCTCAGTTACGATGGCGGCATCGTCTCCTGGCTGCGTGGCGGGACCAGTCCAGAGGTCTGGCGGACCACCTTCGATCTGTCGAGTGATGGCAACACTTGGGAGTCCCTCGGAGCGGGCACGCGCATTCCCGGTGGTTGGCAACTTGCTGGGATTCTCCTCCCGGACGGCGGCACGATCAGGGCGCGCGGTTTCACAAGCGGCGGAAATCCGAACGGGTCTTGCTGGTTTGTGGAAAGCACGCTGGTGGTTCCGCCGCGGACCCCGCCGTCCATTGTGGCGGGTGATGGCCAGTTCGGGGTGGTGTCCAACGTGTTCGGGTTCAGCGTCAGTGGCGCTGCCGGCCAGGTGGTTGTGGTGGAAGGTTCGTCGAATCTCCTTCAGTGGCTGCCCTTGCAGACCAACGTGCTGGGCGGTGGCCCGTGGTATTTTAGCGATCCCACTTGGGCCACCGTCCCCCAGCGCTTCTACCGCGCCCGGCTGACACCGTGAAATTGGGCATCTCCCGGCGGGACAATACTGCCGTACACGGTCGCAACACGCGGACGATGCCCGGTTTTACGACTTGGTCCCGGCAAGCGACAACCGTAACGCCTTCGGGGTAACAATGGCTCCTGGCGGCAGTTCGTACGATTGCGTTGAATCGCGGATCGCCAGCCGTGTATGCCTCGCCGTATTTTCGGAAAAGAAATCGCTTTGTAGATGGCACGGGAACACGCCGCTAAAACCGGCCATGAAGAACCGCTTTTATCATAGTTATCCTTGCGGAGCTCGGGTAGATGCGTCAAAAACAATGGCAAGGCGGTCTTTCGGGCGGCGCAGGCAGGGCGCGCTGCCTCCATCGCTGGCGTTCGTTTCTTGATCCCCAATGAATTTCTTCTCTTCGTGGTGAAAATTCCTGTGCCCTCTGCTCCGCGGGAAAACACTCTCTGTGTTCTATGGTGAAAGATTTTGGCGCCCCTCCCCCCGCCCTGCGCCCTCCCCCCGCTCGATCCTCGCGGGGGGAGGGAAACAAGAAAAGGCTTCCCGGTGACGAGGAACCGGCGGCGCACCGGGTAGCCAAGCAGCACGCTCGGCAATCGCGTTCAGACGGCGTGCCGGGCGACCGCTTTCAGACGACGTGATGGGCAACGGCTGCCAGACGGCGTGCTGGGCAACTTGCATCCCGTTAGCCGATTGTCTTCTCCCCTCCGCCGCAGTGGAGGGGAGGGACGGGGAGAGCCGGGCGCTGGAACAATCCCCTCTCCCTGCGCCCTCCCCCCGCTCGTCCCTCGCGGGGGGAGGGAAAGAGGACAAGGCTTCCCAGTGACGAGGAAGTGGCGGCACGCGGGGCTGCGAGCATGACGTTTTCAGACAACGCGAAAAGCGACAGGGCGATCCAGCCGACAAGAATGTCGACGCTCCTTCACGTGCGTCTCCGCCATGATCCGATCGCCCCGCGAGGCGCGAGCGGCGGACGTGGTGGCTGGAGGCCGGCGTCCACGGAGTGGCCGCTCCCAATCTTCCGGACCGCGGACGTCCTCGTCCGCAGCAGCCGTCAGCCATTCGCTTTCCCTCAACCACCGGCCGCCGCGCGCCAATCCGTTCGCGCTGCGGGCCAGGAGGCCCGCGCTCCGAGTCCTTCCGGACCGCGGACGTCCTCGTCCGCAGCAACCGTCAGCCATTCGCTGTCCCTCAACCGCCGGCCGCCGCGCGCCAATCCCTTCGCGCTGCGGGCCAGGAGGCCCGCGCTCCGAACCTTCCGGACCGCGGACGTCCTCGTCCGCAGCAACCGTCAGCCATTCGCTGTCCCTCAACCACCGGCCGCCGCGCGCCGGGCTGCAAGCTGTCGGCCATCAACGCGGCGTCCACGGAGTGGCCGCCCTACCTTTCGGCTTTCAGCTTGCAAGGTAGGGCGTGCACTCCGCTGCGCGCCGGGCTGCGAGCATGACGCTTTCAGACAGCGCGAAAAGCGCCAGGGCTCTTATCCGAACCGCCGGGTCAGACGCCAGCGGTCGTAGGAGAGCCGCTGGGCCGATGTCATCCGATCGAAGTCCGGCCCGCCGTCCGGCCGCCGCGGCCACAATTCGGATGCCAGCCCGGCCTTTTCGGCCGGGGGTGCCGGGGCGGCAGGCGCCGCGGAAGAGACGGGCGCACGCTGGGCCAGCCGAGCCGGGACAGGCGGGACCGAAGCCGGAGACGGCAGAATGGTGCGCCGGGGTTCGCCGCCGTAGCTCATGGACGCATCGGTCAGCTCGAGGTCCTTCTCGAGGGGCAGCCGCGGCCCGATCCCGAGCCGCTCGAGGATGGCGTGATAGGCTCGAACTGCTTCCTCGGGCGAGATCTTTCCATCCGTGATCAGCCGCAGCATCTCGATGAACGCCAGCTGATGCTCGGCATGGTTAATCTTCCGGCCGAACAAGGCGACTCGAGCGCCATATTTTTGCGCGTCATGGATGAGCTTGAACGCATCGAGGGTCGTGCCCGCGCTGCCGCCGAGGATGCCCACCACGAGGTTGGGATCGTACTGGGCGAGCTCCTCCATCCGCCGCGGCCCGTGATAGGCGATCTTCAGGAAAAGGGGCCGGCCGGCATCGGTCACCCCAGCCAGGCTGCGAACGATGTTGTCGTTGATGAACTCGCCCAGCCGGTCGGCGGGGACGCCGCTCGGGACGTTCGGATCGAACACCTCGAGGAAGTACCGGAACCCCTTGCGTTCGGCCTCTTCGCGGAACTCCTTGAACGCCGTCAAGGTGGCCCGATCCTGTTCGAGATCGTTGACAAACGTGACCGAGTACAGGCCGAGGTTGGCGCCGGGGAAAGGCGCATCGCCGGGATCGCATTGGACCTGGCCGCACTGGATGTGATCGATCGTGGCACTGCGGAAAGGCTGGGCAGGCTGCTTCAGATACGATCCGTGCCGGACGGCCCAGACATCGGTGGCGTCGTTGGCCCGGGCGGCAGGGGTGACCGGCGAGTCCCGGAACAAGCCTTCCTGGATGGTCAACCGCTCGTTGATGCTGGCCGACATCAGCAGGATGTCCACCAGCTCTTGCCGGGCGACCTCCCGGATGATGTCGAGAAACTCGGGGATGTTCCGGGCGCCGAACTCCTCGCGGGTCCAGACCTCGGGCGAGAATTGCGCCCGGCGCGCTCCCGCGGCGGAGAGGTAATGACGCGGTCCTGGGGCCCGCACGCCGAATGCCATGTCCGCATCCTTGGCGTCGGCGAGGATGAACGTCCTCGAGGCGGGGTTCGCCTTGATCTCGGCCAGCTTGGCATCGAGGGATTTCACGGGCGGGCTCCCGGCCTTGGGGGGCGCGGGGAGGCGGTCGCGGGTGGGGCAAGGTTTCGTCACGGGTCAACCCTGGAGGCGGGCCATGATCTGGTCGGTGATCGCCTGGATGGCGGCCTCGGCAGCCGGATCAGGGCCCGGAGCGCCGGCGGCGGATCGAGGCGGGACCTGGCAGACGACGCCGGGGCGCCAGTCGCGGTTGTCGCACAGCTCGCATTCCTTGAGGCCGATGCGGCGGTCGACCACGCCCATCTTCTGCTTGATGGCGAGCAGCTCCTGGAGCTGGCCCGGCGAGAATGTCCGGGGCTCGCCCCCGAGCTGGGTGGTGACAACCACCGTCCGGCAGTAGGCCTCGATAATCTCCATCTTGAAATAGGCGTCTTCGACCCCGAGATGGCTCCAGGCAACCACGCCGTGGTTGGCCATCAAGATCGTGTTGTGCTGGCCTGCCAGGGATGCCACCTGCCGCCCCATCTCCGGCGTCCCCGGCGTGAAATACGGCGCAATGCCGACCTCGCCGCAAAACACCTCCATCTCCGGAATCATGCAGGTCGGCGGCTTCACGTTCGAGACGGCAAAGGCGGTGGCGTAAGGGGGATGGGCATGGACGCACGCCTTGGCCTTGGGCTGGGCCTGGAAGATCTGCAGGTGCATGAGGATCTCGCTGGTGCGCTTCCGGGCGCCCGCCGCCTGGTTGCCTTCGAGGTCGACCAGGCACATGTCCTCGGGCTGCATGAACCCCTTCGACACCAGCGTCGGCGTGCACAGGACCCATCGGTCCGTCAGCCGGATCGAGATGTTGCCGCCGTTTCCATCCACATAGGCCCGCTGCCACAGCCGCCGTCCGATGTCGCAGATCTGGCGCTTGAGCCCCTCGATCTCGGGCGAGCGGAACAGCCGCTCCGCCTCGGATTCGCTCGCGGCCCGGCCAGCCGCCGCCGATGAGCTCGAGCGGGCCGGGACGGGCGCTGGGCGGCTGCCGGACTCGGCATGCTCGCGCAGGAGATCCCGCGCCGCCGGCGTGTAGATCGCCTCGGCCGGCAATGCGGCTGGATCGGCGCCCGAGCGCAGCCAGTTCTCGACATCCTTGACGCTGACAACAGTCTTCATGGCATCGGGTGGTAATACACGTTGGAAATCAAAGCGCCGTTGATCGCATCGACAGGCGTGGGCTGCTCGAACGGCATGGCCGCCTCGCGGCCTTCGACAAAGCCGATCAGATCGCCAGGGGCGCCGCCGAGATCGTCGTAAACGACAAGGCTGGGCTCCCGGCTCACCGCGGCCGCCCCGGGCCTGGCCGACAGATCGTCGCGCCCGAGCGGGCTGACGATGAGCCAGCGCGCTCCCTGGAGCGAGGGCACCGCCTGGCTCAAGGTGACCCGGCCGATGACCCGCCCCAGCCTCATGCGATCTCCCCTCGAGGGCGGGCTGGGTCGGCGGCCGGGGACGGTTCGTCGACGATGGCGACGATCATCATGCGCGCCGGGCTGCGCGGATCTTTGACGGCCTGGCGCGCGGCCAGGCCGTCGGTCGAGACGACGACGCGCTGGTGCAGGCCGGCGCCGAGCGGGTCCAGGGCGACCACGGGCGTCCCCTCGGGCTGGCCCGCAGCGCCGATCGGCTGGCAGATTGCCAGCCGCCAGCCCTCGAAGCTCGGATGTTTCCGAGTCGAGATCACGCTGCCTTCTGTCCGCGCGAGCATCATGCCTGACCCTTAGAAAATGCGGAGGTTATCGACCATGACGCAGCGCCGGACGCGCGTGAAGGTCTTCGGGCTGGTCACGCCCTCGCCGGTCGGCGTGGCGATCGAGAAGCTCGGATACCCCTCGCCCCCGTTGCCCAGCCCGGCCAGGCAGGAGCCGTTCTTGATGAACAAGGTGGTGTTCAGCGCCTTGGCCATCGCGGTCATGTGGCTGACATTGTGCGAGTGAATGATGGCCGTGTGCCGGTATCCGTGCTCGGCCGCCCGGGCGGCCTCGATCCCCGCCGAAACGGTCGGGACCCGGACCACCGGGACGAACGGCATCATCTGCTCCTCCTGGACGAACAGGTGGTCGGCGCCGGTCTCGCCCCACAAAAGCTCGGTGCCCGCCGGCACGTTCGCCCCAGCCATCCGGGCCAGCAGGGCCGCATCCTTGCCGATCAGCTCCTTGTTCACGGTCGCATGCGGGCATCCGGCGCCCTGGCCGGCGGGGAACACGAACGCCTCGCGCGTGAGGCGATCGATCTGAGCCGAATCGAGGCGCGCGGCGCCCTGGCGCTGGAGCGCCTCCATCAGCCGGCCCGCCACGCTCTCCAGGACAAACACCTCCTTCTCGCCAATGCAGAGCAGGTTGTTGTCGTAGGCGGCGCCCTGGATGATGCAGCGGGCGGCCCGATCGATGTCGGCCGTGTCGTCCACCAGCACCGGCGGGTTGCCCGGCCCCGCGCAGATCGCGCGCTTGCCGGCCTGCATCGCCGCCTTCACCACGCCGGGGCCGCCGGTCACGCACAGCAGCCGCACCTGATCGCTCGCGCAGATCGCCTTGAACGACTCGAGCGTGGGCGGATCCACGATCGCGATCAGGTTCTCGATTCCAAGCTCGCGGAAGATCGCCTCGTTGTAGACTCGAGCGGCCATCGCCGCACAGCGATAGGCGCCCGGATGCGCGTTGAACACGACCGCATTCCCCGCCGCCACCATGTTGATCACATTGCAGCTCAAGGTCGGGATCGAGTGCGTCGAGGGCGTGATCGCGCCGATGACGCCGAACGGGGCGAACTCCTCGAGCGTGATCCCGTGGTCCCCGCTGAAGCCGTCCGGGCACAGGGATTCGATGCCCGGGACCGCCTTGAGCCCGAGCAGTTTCTCGATCTTGTGGTCCAGGCGCCCGATCTTGGTCTCCTCGAGCTCGATGCGCCCCCACTCGGCTGCGTGGGCCGAGGAGAGGGTCTTGACGATCTCGATAACGCGCGCGCGTCCGGCCATGCCCTGGGCCGAGAGCTTCTCGAACGCCTCGGCGGCGGCGCTGCAGGCTTCTGTAGCGTCGCTGAACACTCCGAGCCGGCGGCCGCCCGAGGGGGCGGCGGACGGCCTCGAGACGGCCGGGGGCGCCGGGGGCGCGGCGGACGATCTCGGGGGCGGCGCGGGCTGGGGCGCCGGCGCCGCAGAAGGCTTGCCCAGCCGCCCGAGCACGTCCTCGACGACCTCGCGGATCAGGGTTTCGTTGATGCTGGGATTGTTCATGGCACGAAAGCGGTTCAGGCGGATCGAGCGCTGTAAATCTGGCGACCGAGGACATCGACCGAATCGACGATCCCGATGATGACGGCGTCGACGGGGGCCTCTTTTAGGTTGGGGGCGAGGCGGGCGCTGCTCCCCTGGCAGAAGATCACCAGCTCGCCTTGGCCAGCCCCCACGCTGTCCACGGCCACAATGGTGTTGACCCCGGGCCGAAATCGGGTCGGATCCCGGTCGTCGACCAACTGGGGGCGCAGGATGAGCAGCTTGCGGCCGCTCATCGAGGCGTCCTTCTTGGTGGCCACCACGGAGCCTTCCACCCGTGCCAGGAACATAACCTTACTTGGCTTGGGGTTTCCGCGGCAGCACGGCATCCACGTCCGCATGCGGGCGCGCGATGACATGGACGCTCACCAGCTCGCCGCCGATCGCCTTGACGGCCTGGGCGCCGGCGTCGGTCGCCGCCTTGACCGCGGCGACGTCGCCCACGACCACCGCCGTGACGAGGGCGTTGCCGACCTGGGTCACCGGCCCCGCCAGCTCGACGTTGGCCGACTTGAGCATCGCATCCGTGCCTTCCACCAGCGCGACCAAACCGCGCGTCTCGAGTAGTCCAATTGCTTGATGTGCCATAGTTCAACCGGGTTAGCTGCAACGTCGTAAGTCACGCCGCGTGAGGGCACGCGGCCTGCACGACTCTGTAGGCCGGGTCCCCTGACCCGGCGTTGTGCAATTCCGACGCTCTGTATAGTTGCTCGAATTCACCGCTCCAAAAAACGTTTCACCTCGCGCGCGATCACCAGCTCCTCGTTGGTCGGAACCACCAGGATCCGAACCGGCGAGTCCGGGGCGCTGAGGACGGCTTCGCGGCCGCGGGCGGCCTGGCGGTTGGCCGCAGGATCGATCCGGATGCCCATGCGGTCCAGGCGGGCGCAGATGGCCTCGCGGATCTCAGGGTTGTTCTCGGCAATCCCCGCCGTGAACACGAGGGCGTCGAGGCCGTCGAGCTCGAACGCGTAGGCCCCGATCCAGTGCCGGGTCTGGTGGACCAGGACATCGAAGGCCAGCCGGGGCCCGGCCTCGCCTCGAGCGATGCCCGCCAGGATGTCCCGGAGGTCGTTCATGCCCCCCGACAATCCCTTGAGCCCGCCCTCCTTGCACATCTGCCGCTCCGCTTCGTCGAGGCTCATCCCCGTGGTCCGCATCAGGAACGGCAGGGCAAAGGAATCGAGGTCGCCCACGCGGTTGTTGTGGGGCAGGCCGGACTGCGGGCTCATCCCGAGGCTGTTGCCGATCGCCAGCCCGTCCCGAATGCCGGTCACCGAGGAGCTGCCGCCCAGATGACAGGAGACCACCCGCAGCTCGGGCGCCTGGACCGGCGTCGCCGGTCCATCGACGTAGAGCCGGCGCACCCGGTCCGCCACGTCGGGACGCCCCAGAAGCTGGGCGGATCGCTCGGCGATGTATTTGTGGCTGGCCCCGTGGAAGCCCCAGCGCCGGACCCCCTGGCGATGCCAGCTCTCCGGGACCGCATACCGCATCGCGGCCTCGGGCGCCCATTGGTAGAAGGCGGTCTCGAACAAGCCGATGACCGGGATCGACGGGAGCCGCCGGGCGAACAGGCGGGCGCCGTTCACGTAAGGCGGGTTGTGCGCCGGCGCGAGCCCGTTATAGGCCTCCATCGCCTGCAGCACCGGCTCGTCCATGCGAACGCATCCCGTGATGCCGCGGGCGATGATGGGTTTGAGACCGATGGCCGCAAGGTCGCGCTCGCTGGCGATCGACCCGCCGGTCTGGAGCTCGGCCAGGCAGGACTCGATCGCAGCGGCATGGTCGGCCACGCGCTCGAAACCGCCTCGGGCCAGCATCCGCTCGCTGTCGCCGCTCAGGTCATACAGCCGGTACTTGAACGACGTCGAACCCAGGTTGGCGACCAGGATCTTCATCCCTGAAGCCACTTGCCCAGGCCGCAGAGATCCTCGTGCGGACGCGGGATCACCTGGACGCTGACCACCTGGCCGACCTGCGCCGCCGCCGCCGCTCCCGCATCGGTGGCCGCCTTCACCGCCGCAACGTCCCCCCGGAAAAAGGCGGTCACATAGCCGCTGCCCACCTTCTCCCAGCCCGTCAGAACGACGTTGGCCGCTTTCAGCGCGGCGTCGCTGGCCTCGAGCAGGGCGCACAGCCCCTTGGTTTCAATCATCCCGATCGCTGGTTGAGCCATAATCTCCTCCGATGAATCGACGTTGTTTACTTGGCTTTGGCGGCGGAGCCGCCCTCGACGAACGCTTTCAGCAGGTCCTCGTGCGGCCGGGCGATGACGTGCGAGCTGATCAGCTCGCCCACGCGGCTGGCCGCCTTGGCCCCCGCATCCACCGCCGCCTTCACGCTCCCCACATCCCCGCGCGCCAGCACGGTGATCATCCCCCCGCCAATCGGGATGGTCTTCACCAGCGTCACGTTGGCCGCTTTCACCATCGCGTCGCTCGCCTCCACGCTCCCCACATAGCCCTTGGTCTCGATCATGCCAATCGCTTCACTCATGGTCTGTTCCTTTGTTCGTTTCCCGCTACCGCATCAGCTCGCACGGGGTGTCCGGCTGCAGGTTGCAGGCGTTGCCCTCGTCGGTGTCGATGTGCGCCTCGAGCTTGAACGCGGGGTCCACCCGCGCCAGCAGGTTCTCTAATACCAGCCCGCACCCCCCGCCCACCCGCAGCCTCAGGGCGTCCCCGTTCTTCACGCCGTAAAACGCCGCATCGTCCGGATGCAGATGCGCATGCCGGGCCGCCCGGATCACGCCGCACGCCAGCTCGAAAAAGCCGGCCGGCCCCATCAGCATGCAGCCCGGCGTCCCCTCGATGTTCCCCGACAGCCGCAGCGGGATCTCGAACCCCAGCGCGATCGCATCCGTGTATGCCAGCTCGACCTGGTTCAGCAGCCGGCACGGACCCAGGATCCGCAGGTTCGATATCACCCGGCTCCGCGGCCCGATCAGGGTCACCACCTCACGCGCGGCAAATTGACCCTCCTGATAAAGCATCTTGTGCGGCGTCAACGCATACCCCTTGCCAAACAGCGCCTCAACCGCCTCCGCCGTCAAGTGACAATGCCGGGCGCTGACATTGACAACGAGCGGATTCGGAGCGGTCGCCGCCTGCGGCAGCGGCTTCCCCAACCGCTCATACACCGCCTGCCGCACCCAGTGCTCGATCACTGGCCGCGGCACATTTGTCGATAATCCAGCCATATCCAGTCTGAATCGGGCTGCATTACGCCTTAAAAACGAAAAAATGTCAAACAAATCTTGCAAATTCTTTCAAAATCGTTCAGAAACGAGCAAGAATGCAACCGGAAGAACGCCAGAAACGGATTGAGACGTATCTGCAGCAGGTCGAGTTCGCCTCGCTGGAGGAGCTTGCAGACGAGGTGGATGCGTCGCATTCGACCATTCGGCGCGACCTGACCGTTCTCGAAGCCGCTGGGATCTTGCGGCGCACTCACGGAGGTGCCCGCCTCCTAAGCCCGCGATCGGACGAGTTCATTTTCAGCGCGCGCGACACACATCAGCTCGAGGAAAAAGAGGCGATCGGGGCTGCATGTGCGGGGATCATCCCCGCCAGCCAGAGCGTGATTATCGACGCGGGCACTACAGCGTATCACGTGGCGCGGCATCTCGAGGAGAAGCGGCCGCAGATCATCACAAACTCCCTGCCGGTGGCCAATCTGTATGCGTCGGCGAACCTGGTCGAGGTGGTGTTATCGGGAGGCGTGATCTATCCGCGGCTGGGTGTGCTGGTGGGGCCGCTGGCGGTGGAGACTTTTTCGCGCATGCATGCCGATGTCGCCGTCATGGGTGCAGGCGGCATCGCTCCCGAAGGGATCACCAACTCGCACGGGCTGCTCATCGAGATCCAGCGCGCGATGATGGCTGCCGCCCGGCAGGTGATTTTTTGTTTCGACCACACGAAATTCGGGCGGCGCTCGCTGATGCCGCTGTGTCCGGTCGAGGATGTCGACGTGGTGGTGACGGACGCCGCGGCGCCGGCGGAGCTCATCGAGGAGCTGCGCCGGCGGGGTCTCAAGGTTATCGTTGCGCCCGCTGCCGGCGAAAAGCAGGACAGCCGCCAGCCGCAGGTTCCGTAGCCAGAAGGTGGGGCGTGCGCTCCGCCGCGCGCCCCTCCACTGCCGTGGAGGGGAGGGAGAAACCGATCGGTTACCGGGGTGCAAGTCGCCCAGCACGCCATCTGACAGCCGTTGCCCAGCGCACCGTTTGAAAGCGGTCGCCCGGCCTGTTTTTGGCTGGTGTCTTTGAAATCGCCCATTATTCTGGCGCCTCATGGAAGCAGTGGCCCTGATCACAGGTGCGTCTCGGGGCATCGGGCGAGGGATCGCGCTCGAGCTGGCCCGAATCGGGTGCTCGCTGGCGATCAACTACGCCGGCAACCGTGCTGCGGCTGAAAAGACAGCCGCCGATTGCGAATCTCGAGCCGCCGGGCACGGCCACGCCATCCGCGCCCTCCCCTGCCAGGCCGACATATCCACGAGCGCAGGCCGGCAGCAGCTTCTGGATTTCACCCGGGATCGATTGGGGCGCCTGGATTTGCTCGTGAACAACGCCGGCGTGGCGCCGGCCGTGCGCGCGGACCTGCTCGATGCGTCGGAGGAGAGCTTCGACCGGCTGATGTCGATCAATCTCAAAGGGCCCTATTTTCTCACGCAGCTCGCGGCTCGCTGGATGATCGCGCAAACCCAATCGCCGCCGGGGCCGGATTACGCGCCCAAGATCGTCATCATCACTTCGGTGAGCGCCTACGCCGCATCCGTCAACCGCGGCGATTATTGCCTGACCAAATCGGCGCTGTCGATGCTGACCGCGCTTTTCGCGGTCCGCCTGGCTCCGCATGGGATCCCGGTCTACGAGATCCGGCCGGGGATCATCGATACCGACATGACGTCGGGGGTGAAGGAGAAATACGATCGGCTGATCGCCGATGGGATCAGCCCCATTGCCCGGTGGGGAACGCCCGAGGATGTGGGCAGGGCCGTGGCCGCCCTCGCCCAGGGCGCCTTGCCCTTCAGCACCGGCGAGGTCATCAATGTCGACGGCGGATTCCATCTCCGCACCCTTTGAGATTGCGGCCTGCAAGGCAGGGCGTGCGCTCCTTCGGGTGCGTCTCCGCCGTGATCCGCTCTCCCCGCGAGGCTCGAGCGGCCAGGAGACCGAAGAAGAAAACGGCGCCCAACCATGCGCGTGTTGATCATCGGCTGCGGTTTCGTGGGGATCCGGCTGGCGCGGGAGCTGCTCGAGGCCGGCCATGAGGTGCACGGCACCCGGCGTGGTGCCGAGGGTCTGGCGGCGCTCGAGGCGGCTGGGATTCGGGGCTGGCCGCTGGATGTGGCCGATGCGGCGGGGTATGAGAAGATGCCCGTTGATTTCGACTGGATCGTGAACCTTGTCTCCGCCGGCCCCGGAGGCCCTGCCGCCTACGAACGCACCTATCGCCAGGGGACGCGTCAGCTTCTGCATTCGCTGCATCGCCATCCGCCCCGCAAGCTGGTCTATACGAGCAGCACGGGCGTCTACGCACAGGACGACGGCAGCGTCGTGGCCGAGACCTGCCCCGCCGAGCCGCTGACCGAATCCGGCCGCATCCTGCGCGCGACCGAGCGCCTGCTCGAGGATGCGCATCGGAACTCCGGATTTCCCGCGATTATCCTGCGCCTGGCCGGCATTTACGGCGCGGGCCGCGGCTACTGGCTCCGTCAGTTCCTCGACGGCTCCGCCCGTCTCGAGGGCGACGGACGCCGGCATCTCAACATGATCCATTGCGACGATGCGGCCGGCGCGATCGTGGCGGCGCTCGAGAGAGGCCAGCCCGGCCGGATCGTCAATGTCGTAGACAACGAGCCGGCCACCCAGCGCGAGGTTCTCGGCTGGCTGGCGGCGCGGCTGGGGCGTCCGATCCCGCCCGCCGGCGCGCCGGCTGGCAGCCGCGCGCGCAGCGCCACCGACAAGATCGTCTGCAACCGGCGGCTGCGGGAGGAGCTGGGCTACACGCTGAGGTATCCGACTTTCCGCGAAGGGTACGCTGCCGAGCTCATGGCCATGAGGATTAGGATGCTCTGAAACCGGATCGGTTTCATAAATCGCGGCTTGATGGAGGGCAGCGAACGCGATTGGATGGGCCGCATGAGCAGCTCGAGGACACATGCAGCGGCGGTTTTGCGCCGATGGGCCAAGTGGCTGGTGCTGGCGGCCCTGGTGGTGCTGGCGGTTTACCGGCTGAAATTCGCCCCTGCTCCCGTGGCGGCGCATGAGATCCGATCGGTTCCCGTCGTGGCGGAGGTGATGGGCACGGGCACTCTCGAAGCGCGGATCAAGACGACGATCAGCCCGCGGATCCAGGAGCGGCTGGCGGAGGTGCTGGTCGATCAGAACGATTTTGTGAAGGCAGGCCAGCTGCTGGCGCGGCTCGATGACGGCGAGCTTCGGGGCCAGGTCGAGGTGGCCGCCGCGGCCCTGGCGGCCGCCCAATCCACAGCGGTGCGCGTCGAGGTGGACGAGACCCGCGCCGCCGCGGTCGAGCAGCAGGCCCGGCTGGACCACGACAGAATATCCGATCTCGTCCGCCAGAAGGTGAGCTCAACGTCCGAGCTGGACAAGGCGATGGAGCAGCTGCGCGTGGCGGAGTCGGATCTTCGGCGGGCCCGTGCGGCGACGGTCGAGGCGAGGCAGCATGTGATCACCGCGGAAAAGAACCTGGCCTATCAGGAGGAGCGGCTGAGCTTCAGCCGGATTGTGAGCCCCTACGATGGGCTGGTCACGCGGCGCGATCGAGATCCGGGGGGTGTGGTCGTGCCGGGAGGCTCGATCTTGCAGATGATCTCGACCAACGAGCTCTGGATATCGGCGTGGGTGGACGAGACCGCAGCGTCGGGCTTGGCCATCGGGCAGCCCGCCCGCGTCGTCTTCCGTTCGGACCCGGACCGGGAGCACTCGGGGAAGGTGGCGCGGCTTGGGCGAGAGACGGACCGCGAGACGCGCGAGTTCCTGGTGGATGTCCGGATGGAGGGGCTGCCATCGAACTGGACGATCGGGCAGCGCGCGGAGGTCTACATCGAGGCGGAGCGGGCGCCGGAGGCTCTGGCAGCGCCGCAGCGGTTTCTTCAATGGCGCGACGGCCGATCGGGGTTGTTCGTGCTGGATCGGGGCCGGGCGATGTGGCGGGAAGTGACGGTGGGTCTGCGGGGGAGACAGATGGTGGAGATTGTTCGGGGCGTCTCGTTGGGGGACCGCGTGGTTGCCCCGGCGGACATTCGGCAGGCGCCTCTTCAGCCGGGCCAGCGGGCCGTCGAGCGATGAACCTCGCCGTCAAGGATATCCGGCACAACCTCGGCCGGTTCGCGCTGACCACAGTGGGCGTGGGCTTGCTGCTAATGATCGTGATGGGCATGGGCGGCATTTATCGGGGGCTGATCCATGAAGCGACGCTGCTGGTGGATCGCATCGGGGGGGATCTGTGGCTGGTCCAGGGGGGCACGCGCGGGCCTTTTGCGGAGATCTCGCGCGTGCCGTCCAGCCTCGAGGACCGGGCTCGAGCGGTTCCCGGCGTGGCGATGGCGCGGCGGTTCGTGTCGCACACCATCCAGCGCGAGCATCGGGGCCGGCCGCTGCGAATCGTGGTGCAGGGGCTTTCGTGGCCGGAGGACCGGGGCGAATGGATCCCGCTGGTGGCAGGCCGAGCGCTGGGCCAGGGGCATTTCGAGATGATCGCCGACCGCTCTCTCCGGCTCGAGCTCGGCGAGAAGGTCAGGCTCGGTAAGGATGTCTTCGAGGTGGTCGGCCTGACCCGCGGCCTGGTGGGGTCCGGAGGCGACGGCCTGGGCTTCTTCAGCGTCAGCGATGCCACGTCGATCCAGTTCGACCTGCCGGCCGAGGCCTACCGCCTCGAGCGCCAGTCCCGCCGCGCGCGTGCCGAGGGGCAGGACATCGGGCGGGTCCAGCCCTGGATCCTCGATCGGGCGGCGGGGCCGGCCGCGGGCATCCCGGCGCTCTCGATGTCGCAGGTCAGCGCCGTCATTCTCAGCCTGGAGCCAGGCGCGAGCCAGGCGGAGGTGGTGCGGACCTTCTCGACGTGGCCGGACGTGACCGTCTATTCCAGGCAGGCGCAGGTGGATCTGATGCTGTCGGGGATGGTGGACAAGGCGCGGCGCCAGCTCGGGCTGTTCCGCGCGCTCCTGGTCATCATCTCGACCATCATCATGGCGCTGATCCTCTACACACTGACGCTGGACAAGATCCACGACATCGCGATGCTGAAGCTGATGGGCGCGCGCAACGGCGTCATCGGGGGCCTGATCCTGCAGCAGGCGCTTCTGATCGGTGCGCTGGGCTATGGGCTAGCGTATTGGCTGGGAACGTATGCGTTCCCGCGGTTTCCGCGTCTGGTGGTGATCGAGCCGCGGGATCTGGCGGCGCTGGCGGCCATTGTGCTGGGCATCTCCGTCCTGGCCAGCGCGGTGGGCATCGCCAAGGCCTTGAGCGTCGAGCCGAACAAGGTGCTCTCATGACTGCCCCCTCGTCCGACACGCCTGCCGTCGAAGCCATCGGCCTGACCAAGATCTACGGATCGGGCAACACCGAAGTGGTGGCGATGATCGACGTATCGGCGAGGATCGAGCGCGGCGAGGTGGTGGCGCTGCTGGGCCCGAGCGGCGCGGGGAAATCGACCTTCCTCACTGCCATCGGCCTGATCAACCCACCCACAACCGGCCGCATCGCGATCGGAGGCGAGCCGGTGATGGATGGCAGCCGCGCCCTGGTGGACGTCCGCGCGTTCCGTCGGCGGCATCTGGGTTTTGTCTTCCAGAAGGCGAATCTGATCCCCTTCCTGAACGCGGCCGAGAACGTCGCCATCGCGATGGAGATCAACGATGTCGCGTCGCGAACGGCGCGCTCGAGGGCGCTCGAGCTGCTCGAGTATCTGGGCGTGGCGGACCGGGCGGGCAACCTGCCCGAAGCGCTCTCCGGCGGCCAGCAGCAGCGCGTGGCCGTGGCCCGCGCCCTGGCCAACCAGCCCAGCCTGATTTTGGCGGACGAGCCGACCGCGGCCCTCGACAGCCATCGCGGGCGGCAGGTGATGGAGCTCTTTCGCAAGGTGGCCCACGAGCAGGGCTCGGCGGTGATCGTCGTCACCCATGACCACCGCGCCCTCGATGTCTTCGACCGAACCTACGAGATGGAGGACGGCCGGCTCAAATCGGCGCCCTCGAAGGCGCAGCCTCCATCAGCCGAGCCAGCCTCCTCGTGAGCTGTTTCCGGGAGGATCGAGCCGGCCCGGGCCCTCAATCGCCCTGGCTGCCCAAAACGCGCAGGAAACCAGTCTCGACCGAGGCCGGGAGCATAGCCTCGCGAGTGGCCGTGGGCGATCCGATCGTCTCCCAGGACAAGCCCGGCTCGAGCCCCCGCCGCCATTCGACCCGAAAAGGCGGATGACCACCCGTCCAGCCGATGGACAGCGTTCCTGGATCCATCTCGATCCGATCGATGCGGAGGGGAGGCACGACCACATGGATCAGGGCGGGAGCGGAAGGTGTTTCCTTGTTATCCCATGCGACTGCCGAGAATGCGTAGTGCCCGGCGCCAATATTGGTCAGCGTCAGGGATCCTGACTCGGTCGGGACGGCGCCGATGAGCCGGCCGTCCTGGAACAGGTCGATGCGCTGAACCAGGCCGTCGGGATCCGATGCCTGAACGCTCAGGCAGAATGCGGCAGGCACGAGAAAAGCCGCGCCGTCGGCGGGGGCGGTGAACCGGACCTGGGGCGGCTGGTTGTTGGCGGCAACCTGGATCGAAAGCGGACTCGAAACACCTTGTGCTCCTCGAGAATCGATTGCCACGGCCCGGAACTCGAAGGCGCCCGGAGCCAGATCGGCAACTGTCCAGATATAGGGCGGCTCATCGAGGGTCCCGAGGAGAGCGGGCCCCTGGTAAAACTCGACTTGCTGGATAGGGCTGTCCGAGCCGAACGCGGCAGCGGCGAGCTCGAAGCTCGCGGGCGCCGACAGCTTCGAGCTCGAGGGTGGCATCAAGGCGACGGCGGGGGGCAGATGAGTGCCTTGATCGGGTGGCGGCAAGCGTAACCGAGTGGCGGGGTCGCCCAGAAGATTGTAGACCAAACCGAGGGTCACAACCTGGTCGTTGGTGACATAGCCTGCCAGCGATTGGCGCATGAGATCCCCAATCGCCCGGCCGCCTCCGGCCTCGAGCTGAGCCATCAGCCGGGCGTTCAGCCGGGCTGCATCGGTGCTCCACGACAGCCCGGAAGGGGCGATAGCCCCAACAATCCCTCGCTGGCTGGCCAGGAGGAGCGTCTCGGTCAAGCAGTCGAATCCAGGCTCCCCGTAAAGGCCGGCGACGCAGGTCGCGGTCACCAGGAAGGGCGGGCGATGCCGAAGCGACAACCCCGGCACGTCGCTGGACATCAGATAACCATCGAGCCCGAGCCGGTCGATCGCCCCGTGGCCAGCATAGTCCATCAGATCGAGCCCCTTGCCCAACCGCTCGAGCAGTCGAGACCGAAGCGTGGCCGCATCGAGACCGTCTCCGCGCAACAAGCGCTCGACCGCAAAGGCATCCTCGAGGATCGACTCGATCTCGAGGGCGTCCGCCGTGAAATCGCCGGCGCTGTCGGGCAGATCGGCCACCACGAGCGCCTCGGGAATCGCAGGCGCCGTGTTGGTCTCGACGCTGCGGATCTTGGCGAGAATCGCCTCGACCTCGGCGGGCTGGCGGGCCGGGAGACGCCCGATCAGGATTTCGGGGATGCCGTTCTGGTCCAGGTCGCCCAGAGCGAGATCAGAATGGGCGAGGCCGAATGGTGTGGCGATCAGGGCGGTGGGCAGCAGATTATCGCCGGCGCCTTTGATATCGCGGTAATCGTGCGTGCCATTTCCAACCAGCGTCAGCAACCGGGGCGGCATCGCCCACTGGAACGCCGCACTCTTCAGGAACGCAGCGAGGGCGTCCGGGGAAGCGATCCCATCGCCGAACTCGTCAACAACCGATTCCCACGGGATCAGACGTGCGATCCAAGAGGAACTGCGGTAGTCAGCCAAATGCCTCGCGGCATCGATCAGCGCGGCTGGCGCCAGGATGACGAGCTCGGCCCGGTTCGTTGGATTCGCCAGATTCTGGTTTGTGGATAGGCTCAACGACAGGGGGGATGCAGCTGCGGTTTCCTCCCATGCGATATAGCGCGCCCCCGGCCCGGCCGGCTCGAAACCGATCTGGACCGAGCCCTGGTTGGTCCCCAACGCCAGGTTATCGACCGGCAGAGGCAGGCGGGGATCGGATATGTCCCAGAGCTGAAGATCCGCAGTGTCGAAGCCCGAAATGGCGATGGCCGATTTGCTTTCGACGCCGAATTCGAGCATGCCCGCGCTGGGAACGAATCGGCGGTCATATTCGAGGGAGAATCCGTCCAGGTACCATTGGCTATTGCTGGCGCCGGGCAACCGGACGGCCTTGAGGGCGAGCTCGTTGGTTCCCGAACGGAGGATCGAGGCGGGCAGCTCGACCGCGATCGTGAACTGGGTTTTATCGTTCCAGGTCCATTGGCCGACGGTCTGGCCGTTCCACTGGATCTGGACGGCATGCGGCGCAACGCTTCCGCCCCAAACACGCAGCTTGAGGACGGCGGGCCGGCTCGAGTTGGTTTCGACGGCAGTCAGCACGAGCGGGAACCGAGCGGAATCGAACAGAGGGACACCCGCAAACAGCCGCTTCCAGACCCAGTAATCATCCTGCGGAGAAGTGGCCAGGCTCAGGACGGACAGCAGGTCCTGCTCGAGATCGGTCCGTTCGCGATAGACGCCTTCGAGGGCCCGACCCGGTTTCCGCCCATCCAACCGGCCGGCAAGAGGGGGCAAACCGGCGGTGAGCCAATACACATTGCGCTCGGTGTAGAGGTCATGCCTGGGCTCGGCATAGAAATACAATTCGCCGCCATCGGATCCGGGCAGCCATCCCACGGGCTGCCCGCGGTTGGCCAATGCGAGCCGGCGTTGCTGAATCCAGGAGCGGACTTCGGGCTCGGACTGGCCCAAAACCTGGGCCAGCGACGCTGCTTGAATGGCATGCACGCCGCCCTGGCCCGTCCAAATCTTGACCCGGTGGCCGAGCCCGAGGGATTCGAGCGGGATCGGATCGACGGTCGATGCAGCAGCGATCGTCGGGAGCGGGCCCGATGCCGCTGCGGCAGTGTCAGCCGAAGATCGGGTCCGCGGCCATTCGGCCTGGAACAGATCCGGCGTCAGATCGATCCACTGGGATTGGTTATCGTCGCTGGTGGCGAGCAAACGATAAGCAGTCTCGAAGGGGAGGCGGCTGCCGGCATCCGACACTGCATACTCGGCGCCGGCGGCGGCATTGTTGGCCGGGATAGGGTAAGAGGCGATCTCGACCCAGACGCCGCCTCTCTGGCCAAAGACCTGGAACATCATGGCGCCATGCTCTGCCGCGGTGCGCCAGCGCAATTCGAGCCCGGTCGAATTCGGACGGGCCGACCAACTCTCGATGATGGCGATCGGCGGGCGGATCGAATCCGGCTGTGCGGAAGCGAACGCTGGCATCGCCCAACCGTTTGCCGTGCCAATGGCTATCGCCCACAGGGCCAAGCCAAACCAAGAACACAGCCGCGCCCGCGCGATCAATCGATTTTCCAAAACGATCATCAATGCCTCTTGTCCATCATCCAAAGCGGCAGAAGACTGCCGCGCGCCGAACCGTAAGCTTACAGCCACCAATGCGGCGTCCACGGAGTGGCCGCCCTACCTTTCGACTTGCGGCTTGCAAGGTAGGGCGCGCGCTCCGCCGCGCGCCGGGCTGCAAGCTGTCGGCCATCGAGCGGCGTCCACGGAGTGGCCGCCCTACCTTTCGGCTTACGGCTGGCAAGATAGGGCGCGCGCTCCGCCGCGCGCCGAACCGTAAGCTTACAGCCACCAATGCGGCGTCCACGGAGTGGCCGCCCTACCTTTTCGGCTTGCGGCTTGCAAGGTAGGGCGCGCGCTCCGCCGCGCGCCGGGCTGCAAGCTGTCGGCCATCGAGCGGCGTCCACGGAGTGGCCGCCCTACCTTTCGGCTTGCGGCTTGCAAGGTAGGGCGCGCGCTCCGCCGCGCGCCGGGCTGCAAGCTTAGAGCGACCAATGCGGCGTCCACGGAGTGGCCGCCCTACCTTTCGGCTTACGGCTGGCAAGGTAGGGCATGCGCTCCGCCGCGCGCCGAACCGCAAGCTTAGAGCGACCAATGCGGCGTCCACGGAGTGGCCGCCCTACCTTACGGCTCTCGCACGCGGTAGAATCCGATGGTGTCACCGAGCGGTTTGTCTAGACGCAGTGCGCCTCGGCCTTTGTCATCCAGAACCACAGTGCCCACTTCGATCCATGGCCCATTGTTGATGTGGCCCGAGCCCTCGATCACCATCGAGGCCATAGCCGGACCCTCGACTTTGATCTGCAGCCCGCTGACAGTGCGTTCGACCGTCAGCTTGGCGCCATGTTCGAGAGCCGCCTCGGCCAGGATCCCTTCGGCCCCACCCGCATCAACCCGCAGGAGCCGGTACCGAATGCCCAGCCCATCGCCGATTCCCGCGTCTTCAAAGCGGTAGTCGTGCGGCTGCAAGTCAAACGCTCGGGCTGGAATGATCGTGCGCGTGATCCGCTCCCAGCCCCCCGAGACCGCGGTCCGCTCGAGGTGGAACCCGACCATGTCGAACTCAACCAAGGTCCGCCAATCAAGCACTGCGCGGCCCTCGATGCTCTTGGCGCGGAAGCCAGCCAGCGGGACCGAGGTTGGCCCGCCCCAGACGGGCGTCGTCGCCTTCGCCGTCGTCGGCCCAGGCACCTCCGTCGTCACCACCGAGACCGTGTTGACAAGGCTCAGCTTGGCGTCCACGTCCGCCGCCGTCACTGTGTAGCTAATCGTGTAGGTCCAAGCCTCGCCCACATCGATGACATTGGGCGTCCCGGCATCACCGGTCGGGCCCGCCAGAGTGCCAGCGGTGCCATTGGGGAGCTGATCGCTCACCGACACCCCCGTCAGAGCTACGTTGCCCGTGTTCGTAATGACAATCGTATAGCCAATCACCTGGCCAACCTCCGTCACCAGGTTGGGCCCGCTCGTTTTCGTCTTGGTGACGCTCAAGGACGGCGCCGGCGCCTGAATCGTCACAACATAGTCCTCGACTTCACCGTAGGCGGCGTTGCCGGTGGGTGTGGGTGGGAACACGAACGTCCCGATCCGGAACCGTGCGAAGGTGGGCTGGCTCGTTATCGCATCGGGTGGGACCGGAACACTGATGTTCACTGTGCCAGACGCGGTCACCAAAACGTTAGCCGCAATAGGCTCGCCAGCATCCAGAAAATCTCCGTCCCCGTTCCAGTCAATCCACCCGCTCAGCCGAGGCGCCGCTTGTTCAATGCCCAGGTCCACGTCATTCACGACGACTGGAATCGTGACCGTCGTTCCCGTGATCAGGACCGGCAACACGACACCATCCTCGTCGTCCACGCCCAGCCCGCCCGTCTGGCTTGTGTCGTCGCCGAGCGCGTCTGGGGAATACTGCATCGCCTGCTCGGGATCCACGGCGGAGCCCAGGTAAATATAACGGTTGTAGGGGCCTTGAACAGGGTCCTTCCGCAGATCGATCTCGTGCCGCGCTTCCCCGTAGCTGGAGGGCGCATCCCCAAAGTCGAACGCCTGCACGTAGGTGTAGATTTCGACGGTATCGTCGTCAGTCGGCTGGGGATTGGTGTAGCCGGGAGGTGAGATGTTCGCATTGAAACCGTTCTTGTACGACTGGTCCGAGAACGAATTCTGCGTCACTCGATAGGCAATGGTGATGGTCTCGCGGGACGAGCCGGGAATGGTCGCGATTTGTGTGCCCCGGTAGGTCTTCGTATCCGGAAAATACTGCCACGAGAACCACACCTTGCCCGCCCCGCCGACGGCGTCGATCGGGTCCAAGGCATCGGGCACACCATACGACAGAGTCAGCGTCAACAACATCTCCTGGCCGGCCACCACGGCGATGTCCGAACTGCCGGTGTTGCCCACATCGAGCGTGATCGTCCCGGCGCCGTTGAACTCGGCCGGCAATAGAGGGGCCGGCGCGATCGTCGGTTGGACAAGGTAGGGATTGTAACTCAGGGTTTGTCCAAACACACCCAGAGCCGCTGCGATCAGGCATGCGCAAGTCAACGTCGATTTCATCATACCGTGCTCTCCCATCATCATTGGATCCCCGCTGGCTAATTGTCGAAAAAGTCGATCTTCTCCGCATCGGCGTTGTTGTCGATACGGTTCTCATTCCCGCTCCAGGAATCGATCTGCACCGTAATCGTGTATTTGCCCTCGGTCGCGGGTGAGGACCATTTGGTCTTGATCCCGAAGTAGGAGAAGCTGCCGGCCGGGATGAAGATGCCCGAGTTGACGGTCGTGAAGATGTGGTGGGTGGAATCCTCCGAATAAGCCCACTTATAGTTCTCCATCGGAACACCGTCCAGAATCGTCAGGCTGGGATCGTAGGGCTCGCGCAGAATCCATCGACTATCCTTCGGAATCCGCAGGGTGATCGTCCCCTGGGTGGCCACCCGGTTGAGCTCGACGACCTGGACGCGGAGGTTGAAGTCCGTCGGACCGTGCATGACGTTTGGCTGCGCGGTGATCACCGGCGTCACATCCGGCCCCACAGTGACATTGTAGAACCCGAAATCGTAGGTCACGTCGAAGAAGCTCTCGACCGGGTAGGCCGCCGTGCCGTCCGCATCGTTCGAGTCGGTTGCTGCCGTCCCCTGCCCCGTTGGGCTGGGCGTCCCGGGCTGATTGGCCAACGGGATCATAATCGAGTACGTCGGCTCGCCCATTCCCGCCCCGTCGTAGTTCTCGTCCAGCAGCAGGTTCTCGAAGGCGTAATACCCGCTGGCATCGGTGACGGTTTGGACAACGGTCGATGTGGCGCTTCCCGGCCAGGTGATTGTCAACTGGACCACCACGCCCGAGATCCCCGGCTCGCCACTGTCCTGCACCCCGTTGCCGTTGGCGTCGTTCCACACCCGGTCCCCCAGCGCCGCCGCCGGGATGCCGTAGTAGCCGAAGTCGGCGTTGCCGGTCTGCCCGCCCGTCAGACTCACGCTATACGGATCGCTCTGGCTGTTGTCATCGGTGCCGGCCGCCCCCAGCGAGTGCCACAGGCCATTGAGGACGTTGTTTTCGTCAACCACATCGACGGTGTACGTGCCGTCCGGCAGACCCGGGAAGCTGTAGTTCCCGCTGGCATCGGTGATCGCCGTCCCCACCACGTCCCCGTCGCTGTCCCGCAACACAACGGTTACGCCTCCAATGCCCGTCTCGTCGTCCCCATTGCCCGGTATGTTGTCCGCCCCATCGGCATCCAGCACCCCGTCGGCGTTGAGATCCTTCCAGATCGTCCCCGTGATCGTGTTGTCGCTGCCTGCCGGCGCCTGGTAGCCGAAGTCCTGATCCAAGTTGATCGCTCCGGTCGACAAATCCACCACCGACTGGCTGTCGCCGCCCCCGTTCGGGTCCCCCGTGTTCACCATCCCCGCGCCCCCGTTGGGCAGCGTGCTCGTCGCCACCTTCACCGTGTACGTGGCCGTTGCGTCCACACCGGCGAAGGTGTAGTTGCCGTTCACGTCCGTCACCGTCGCCGCCAGCAGCGTCGTCCCCGCCCCATCCCACAACTGCACCACCACACCTTCCAGACCCGGCTCGTCGTCCGCCGTGCCCAGCATGTTGTCCGCACCGTCCAGGTCCTGCCCGCCGGCCCCGCTGCGATCCAGGTAGATCGTGTCCCCAATAACGCCTGTGCCCGTGATCGTCGGCGTGTTGTCCGATGGCGTGTAGCCAAAGTCGACGGTGTCATAGGCCGTGCTTCCGTCCACCGTCAGGCTGTAAGACGGGCTGAGCGCGCCCCCGTCCGGATCGGCGCTCTGATCCAGCCCCCCCAGCACGTTGGCCGTGTCGCTCACCGCCACCGTGTAGGCGCCGGCCGGCAGACCCGGGAAGCTGTAGCTGCCGGCGCTGTCGGTGGTCGTCGTCGCAATCACATTGCCCGCGTTGTCGAGCAGCTTCACCGCGACCCCCGCAATGCCGTAATCGGTTCCAACATCGAAGGCGCCATCGCCATCGGCATCGAAGAAGACCAGGTCGCCAATCCGGCTGCCGCCCTGCGCATCGGCGCCGGTGGAGGGATTGTTGTCGGTGTCGAGCTTGTAGCCGAAATCGGCATTCACATACACGTCGCCGGGCGCCAGAACGATCGGCCCGGTCACGCTGTCGAGCACGCCATCGGGGTCCGCGCTGGGCGCCGTGTTGAAGCCCGCCGGCAGGGTGGCCGTGTTCACCTGGACCACGTAGGCCCCCGCCGCCAGACCGTCGAACACGTAGCGGCCCGCGGCATCGGTCGCCGCCGTCAGCGCCGGGCTGTCCCCTGCCCCGCCATACACCCCGTCGCCATTGTCGTCGGTCAGCAACCTGACCTGGACATTCGCCAGACCGGCTTCGCCCGGATCCTGGATGCCATCCCCGTCGGCGTCGTTCCAGATCCGGTCCCCGATGGCGCCAGTGCCGGTGCCGCCGACAACGTCGGTCGAGGGCGCCCAGTTGTAGCCGAAATCGGCGTCATCCACCACCCCGCCCCCGCTCACGTTCACCACCGTCTGGCTATCCAGCAAGCCGTCCCGGTCGCCCGTCGGATTGACCGCCAGACCGCTGGCCAGCGAACTGGCCACCACCTTCACCACATACACCCCGTCGCCCATCCCGCTGAACAAGTAGTTGCCCTCGGCGTCCGTCACCGTGCTGGCAATCAGGGCGCCAGCCAGGTCACGCAACTCCACCACCACATTGGCCAGACCCGCCTCCCCGGCGTCCTGCGCCCCGTCCCCATCCTCGTCCAGCCACACCCGGTCCCCAATCGCATTGACCGGCGCCACATAGTAGCCGTCATCGCCCGCGCTCACCGCCGTGCCCGCCACCGCCGTCACCGTTGTCGGGTCCGTGCCCGCCGTCTGCGTCGCCCCGGCCGGGAAGTCCGTGTCGCTCTGGTCCACATCCGCCGTCACACTGCCCGGCGCCACCACCGCCACCCAGTTGCCGTTGGCGTCGGTCGTCACCACCTGCGTCCCGCTCCCGTCGATCACCATCACATCGACGTTGGCCAGGTTCGGCTCACCCGCCTCCTGCGCCCCGTTGCCGTTCTCGTCCACGAATAGATGCCCGTACACCGTCGCCGGCTCATCCCCCGCCGGCGGCTGGTAGCCATCGACCCCCGCCGAGGTGTTGGTGTTGGCCACCGCCGTCACGCTCGTCGGATCGATCCCCGCCGTCTGCGTGTAGCCCGCCGGGAAGTCCGGATCGGCCTCGACCACGTCCGCCGTCGTCGCGCCGGCCGGCACCACCGCAATCCAGTCCCCGTTGGCATCGGTCGCCACTGTGAACGCCGGCCCGCTGCTGGGCGTGATCCGCACGTCCACATTCGCCAGGTTCGGCTCGCCAGGATCCTGGTCCCCGTCCCCGTTGCTGTCCACGAACAGATGCCCGCTGACCGTCGTCGGGCCTGCCGCCGCGTAGTAGCCGTCATCGTCGGTGAACGTGTTCACCCCGGCCACCGCCGTCACGCTCGTCGGGTCAGTCCCCGCAGTCTGCAGCGCCCCCGCAGGGAACTCCGGATCGCTCTGGTCCACGTCCGCCGTGGTCGCACCGGCCGGCACCGTAGCAACCCAGTTGCCGTCCGCGTCGGTGCTCACAGTCACCTGCGTGTTATCCGACTTGGTAACAACCACATTGACGTTTGGCAAATTGGGCTCGCCAGGATCCTGGTCCCCGTCCCCGTTGCTGTCCAAGAACAAGTGCCCGCTGACCTGCGCCAGCTGCGTAAACCCAAAGTCGTAGAACACGTCGAAGAAGCTCTCCACCGGGTAGGCCAGCTCCCCGGCCGGATCCTCCGAGTCCTGGTCCTCCCCCGCCTGGTTGGGCGGGCTGGGCAGATACCCCGCCGGCGCTGCCACACTGATCACATGCTGCGGCTCCTCGCCGCCCACCCCGTAGGTCGCTCCCGCCCCGTCGTAGTTCTCGTCCACCAACAGGTTCTCGAACGCGTAATGCCCGCTGGCATCGGTCAGCGCCGTCACGCTCGCCACCGTCCCGTCCGGATACACCACCGTCAGCGTCACCGCCACGTTTGCCAACCCCGCCTCGCCACTGTCCTGCACCCCGTTGCCGTTGGCGTCGTTCCACACCCGGTCCCCCAGCGCCGCCGCCGGGATGCCGTAGTAGCCGAAGTCGGCGTTGCCGGTCTGCCCGCCCGTCAGACTCACGCTA
>Ga0209507_1000144_pt1 | contig 98690 bp, 79 predicted proteins | sample AD_UKC028_MetaG_FD_184414 | JGI IMG/M metagenome (GOLD analysis project Ga0209507, IMG submission 184414) | Active sludge microbial communities of municipal wastewater-treating anaerobic digesters from USA - AD_UKC028_MetaG (SPAdes) (version 2) | ecosystem: Engineered > Bioreactor > Anaerobic >...
TCGCGAATGGCGCGAATCTGTTCGGCAAGTTCTTCCGAAATGGAGGTCATGGGCCACCGCAGGCAGGTTGAATCAGCACGCTAGTTTATTACTCCTCGCTCGCGCTCGAATGAATGCTGCGGTCGACTGGCAAAAATCCCTGAAATTCAAAAAGCCTAGCGCTGGAGATATTGCCGGTTCCACCCGGCGATCTCTGGCAGGCTGCCCGCCGCCTCGTCCAGTAACGCGGCATTGGCCTGGAGCAGCAACTTGCGCTGGCGGGCGTTCAGCTTGCCCGGAAAAACCGGCTGCAAATGGACGACAAGGTCGCCTGCGGGATGCTTGCCCCGCCCGGGAAAGCCTTTACCGGCCAGGCGCAGATCGCGCGCTGCCGGGTCGCCGGGCTCCAGCGTGCTGCGCAGGCTGCCGGCCAGCGCCGGCAACTCGATCTCGCCGCCCGCCAGCAAGGCCAGCGCACTGACCGGCATGCTGAAGTACAGATCGCGCCCACGCAGCTGAAACAACGGGTGGCTGCGGATGACGATGGTCAGGAACAGATCGCCCGCCGCCAGTTCATCGCTGGCTGCCTCGCCCTGCCCGGCCAGACGCAACTCGTCGCCCGGCAACATGCCCGGCGGCACCCTGATCTCCAGGCTGACACTGGCGGTCTCGCGCCCACTGCCGCCGCAGTCGGGACAAATCCGCTCACTGAAAAAACCCCGCCCGAGGCAGGCGTCGCAGCTCACCAGCACGCGCCTGGCATTGTGCACGCGACCGCTGCCATGGCAGGCTTCGCAAAAGCGCGTGCGGGCCATGCCGGCCTCGCCGCTGCCGTCGCAGGTCGGGCAGGCCTTGCCGCGCGTGTAGTCGATGCTTCTGCGACAACCGGCCGCCGCCTCTTCCAGACTGATTTCAAGATTCAGGCGAATGTCCGCGGCCTTGGCCACGGCCTCTTCGGTTTCCGGCTCTGGCTCCGGCTCGGCTTCCGCGGTTTTTGCGTCGGCGGGGGCGTCGACCGCAACAAGCTGCTCGTAAGCCGCCCGTATCCGCTTGAAATGCTCGGTCGCCGCCGGGTCGGTATTGCGATCCGGATGCCAGCGCATCGCCAGTCGGCGGTAGGCACGCTTCACTTCGGCAGGGCTGGCGCCCGGCGCAACGCCCAGAATGGAATGGTGATCGCTGTTCATCGCGGGGATTTCAATGGCGCGCCGGCGCGGATGAGCGCGGCGGGCGGGTCAGTTGCGGCAGAATCTCGCCGATCAGTTCGGAAATCAGACGCGCGGTGATGCCATGGCGATCGCGGTCCGGATTGTATTCAACGATTTCCAGGGCGCGCAGACCGGGCGTACCGGCCAGGCGGTGGAGTCCGAGTCGCACTTCCCGCACCGACAGCCCTTCCGGCTCCGGACTGCCGACGCCGGGGGCGATCTCCGGATCGATGGCATCGAGATCGAGGGTGATGCCGAAGCCGTTGGCAGCCCCGGCGACGGTGCTCTCCGCCTCGTCGAGACATTCTGCAAAGCCGCGTGCAGCGATCTCGTCGCTGCCGATGATGCGCACGCCCAGACGTGCGAGAAACTCGGCTTCCTCGGGTTCCCAGGAGCGCGGGCCGAGGACGACGGTATGCTGCGGGCTGAGCTGAACGCCGGGAATGCCCATGCCAAGCAGCCGCTTGTCGCCGCGCCCCAGCAGACAGGCCAGCGGCATGCCGTGGATTGCCCCGGAGTAGGAAGTTTCCGGCGTGTGGCTGTCGAGATGGGCGTCGATCCACAACAGGCCCAAGGGGGCGCCGACAAAGCGTGCGACGCCACTCCACGTCCCGATGGCGACCGAGTGATCGCCGCCGATGACCAGCGGAAAGGCACCGGCGGCCAGCGTCCCGGCGACCTCGTCAGCCAGCTCGTGGCAGATATCGGCAACCCGTTCGACCGGCGCATGGCCCGGCATGTCTTGGGCGAACAGGGTCCTGCCCCAATCGATGAGCGGGTGACGCTCGAGCTCGTGCCAGGCTTGCGAACGATGAAAGGCGACCGGCCCGTCCTCGCAGCCGCGGTCCTGGGCCCCAACGCCGCTGGCGGCACCGATGATGCGAATCCGGTTGGTGGTCATGGCCCCTCCCGCCAGGGTTCGTGGAGTACCTTTGAAACAAAATAAGCCCTTGAGTTCAAGGGCTTATTTCAATTGCTGGCGGAGACGGAGACCCCCTTGAATATCTCCGACCGCTTCCTAACGAGTACAAACTTCTATTATTTTACAATTAGATAGGCCGCTTAAGAGTCCTAACAACTCCTAAGCACTCCTACCCGAGCCAACCCATTGTGGCATACTGCATGGCATACTGCTGAGGTATTCCATGGCTATTCTCACTGATACAAAGGCTCGCAATATTAAACCAGATGGCCCTCAAATCGCTCACGGCGGTGTCACAGGGCTGGTACTCATTCCGTCCAAAACCAAGGGTCGTGGCAAGTGGGTCGTGCGGTTTGTCAGCCCGACCACGGGCAAGCGACGGAATGCAGGTCTAGGTTCCTATCCTGATGTCACCATTGCTGAGGCTGGGAAACAGGCAAATGCCATGCGCGAACAACTTGCGGCAGGCATTGATCCGCTCGATGCGCGGGAGGAATCTGCCAATGCCCCGGAAGCGCTAAATTTCGAGCGGACTGCTGTCTGTGTTCATGCCGAACTGCTTCCCGGCTGGAAAAACAAGAAGCACGGCCAACAATGGATTACTACGCTTCGAGAATATGCTTTCCCGATCATTGGCTCGCTGAAACTGGATGAAATTCAACCGCGCCATATTGCGGACGTCTTGCGCCCTATTTGGCTATCCAAACCCGAAACGGCCAGCCGACTCAAACAGCGATTGCATGCTGTCCTGTCCTGGGGATGGGCACATGGCCATTGCGCCGCCAACCCAGTCGATGTGGTGCATCATCTCTTGCCCCAACAACCCGGCAAAGCCATCCGCACCGAGCATCAACCAGCCATGCCATGGCGGGAGATTCCGAAATTCGTCACCAATCGTTTACGCGGAACTGACCGTCATGGTCAAACCCGCGCAATACTGGAGCTTCTAATCTTGACAGCCACACGCTCAGGCGAAATTCGGGGAATGTGTTGGCGCGAAGTGGATTTTGAAACGTCAACTTGGGCGATTCCTGCCGAACGTATGAAAGCGCAGCAAATGCATCGTGTTCCGCTGTCAAAGCACGCGCTCGATATTCTTGATAAGCAGCGCGGACAACACGACACCTTGGTCTTTCCTTCGCCGCGAGATCAGGTAGTTTTGTCGGACATGGTACTTACCTCATTCTTGCGGCGGGTCAAAGCGGTCAGCGACACGCCAGGACGTGTTGCTACTGCACATGGTTTCCGTAGTTCGTTTCGTGATTGGTGCAGTGAGCATGGCTATCCCCGAGATCTGGCTGAGCGCGCATTGGCGCACACGATCAGCAATAAGGTTGAGGCAGCCTACCATCGGACGGACCTACTGGAGCAGCGACGTCCAATGATGGAGGCGTGGGCTGAATATTGCGTGGGTGATACCCCGTCAAACTTCGATATCGAAAACTAGAACGGCATGATCGGTAATTGCAGCCATCTCCTTTGACCCGGCAAGTTGCAGCCCCTTCCATTCAGTAAGGTATTCTGCCGAAAGGACTCGGCCTTTCTCAGAAACAATCGCGTGGTCGATTCTAGAGGTCTTCTTCCCGTCAATCGAAATGTAGCTCCACGTTCCTTTGGGATTTGGGATCGTGAATCTTTCAGCAAGCTTGAAAGCAATCGAATCTGCTTTCGACGTAGCACCAAGAAATGGATCGTGGTTAAGATCGCCTGCGGCAACAAGACTTCTTCCTGCTGCTGATCTGAGAATTCCTCCGAACTGTCGCCAGTACTCGGTACGCTCAGAGGTGAGTTTGTAAGCAGGGGCGCGGATGCCGATAAACTCGAATCCTTTCCCCGCCAGCTTAACGTGAAGAAAATTGGTGGTCGCTGCATCCGTTAGGGAGGGTGGAGTCAGGTCTCCAATTTGAAGCGGGTGCTTTGAGCCGATAAAAATCTGGTTGTTTTTGCCAATGCGGGGAGAGATGAGTTGATGGGTATAGCCAGCCTTCTTCAAGTCATCCTTAAAGGTATCCCTTGAAAGGCCATCGACGTACTCACTCATGGAAATAATGTCCGCTCCTAACTCGGCAAGGAAGCGGCCAGCGGCATCCGGGATGGGCTTTTCAATGGTTCTGTGGTTGAGGTTCCAGCTAGCGATCTTCACAAGAACTCCCTAGGAAATGTATGTCAAAATAATACAATTGGATCGGCGAGGGTAGCACCGTATGACAGAGACAAGTTGCTGGATTGAGTTCAAAACAGACAAAGCGCTTCAGAAAAGAGTTAGTAATGGAGAGTTTTCTGACAGCGAAGGGGGGTGTGCGCTACCGATTCTTTCATTCCCAATGCACCCCAACCGTATGTTCTGGACAGGGGTGTTACGGGACTGGTGTCAATCTAGGAATATCAACTGGCGTGAGATTGATGGCACAACCGTTGCAGCAAAGGTCAAGCGTGATCAGATCAGAGATTTCGTTGAGTTTGTTTACGCGGATGCTCCTATCTACAACGATCCGGAGCAGATGTTTATCTGGAAAGGGAAAGCTTATATGGCGCATGGCTTAGCCGACTTGAGGGCTTTCGTGGCGCAGGAACTCAACCCACGTCTTTGGTATGAGTTAATGGCTGACACTTACTGATTGTTCTGCTCTTGAGATTTCAACAGATACATCGATTTGGTTGTGCGACGGCTTCCAGGGGGTAACGGGAGGCCTGCGACCCTGAGTGTCATGTGGCAAATCACACCATGTCAGCTCGCATATACTTCGCTGATGAAGCCAAATCAACATAGCTAACCGTGAAAAAGAGCTTCTTCTGCTCAGCGGCACTATTTTTCTTAATAGCCTCCAAAGCATTCGGTAGCGAGGTGGCGATTGGCGTTTTCGCCTATCAGGGTGAGCAAGCCGCAGCATCAGACTGGTTGCCGGTCATTCGTTATCTGAATCAGGCTTTACCCGATCATCACTTTCGCCTTGATCAATTTGATGCGATAGGCTTGCGTCAGGCCATCGCAGAGAATCGCGTCGATCTGGTCATTACCAACCCTGGTTACTACGTCACCATGGAAGCCGAGTTCGGGATCAGCCGGATTGCCACGCTAGATACCGAAGACAGCCATCCGGCGCGGGCCCTTGGCTCTGTGGTTCTGGCAAGAGCAGACCAGCCGGGGCTTCAGTCATTGTCAGATCTTGCCGGAAAACGAGTAGCGGCCGTAGCCCCGGAAGCGTTTGGTGGCTATCTGGTCGCCGCAAGGGAACTGCTTGGGCAGGGCGTTGACCCGGATTCCGATCTGGGAGAAGTGCGCTTCGTTGGCTTGCCGATGAACCGGATCGTTGAGGCGGTTCAGCGCGGCGACGTCGACGCCGGCATCGTTCGCGCCTGCCTTCCTGAGCAGATGGTGAATCAAGGAAAAATCCTGCTTGAGGATTTTCGGGTTCTTTCAGGACGTAGGGATCCGGATTTGCCGTGTGCGCTATCCACCCGCTTGTACCCGAACTGGCCGATTGCCGTGACCCGGCAAACCGACCCGGTGCTGGCCAAAGCCGTTGCACGTGCCTTGCTGGCCATGCCGGAGTCCGGTGGCATGAGCTGGGCCGTGCCGGCCGATTACCAACCGGTGCACGACCTCTTTCGCGAACTGCGCATAGGCCCCTACGCCTATTTGCGGGAGATCACGCCGGAAGGCCTGATTCGGCGGTTCTGGCCCTGGTTGCTCGGCTTTCTTGCTATCCTGACGGGCTGGATTGTTCATACGGTGCGTGTCGAGCACCAGGTCCACCGGCGTACCGCCGAACTGCGGGAATCGCTTGCCGCACGCGACCAGGCGGAAGCGAAAATGCGCGAAAGTCAGGAGCAGATGGAACACCTGTCGAGACTTTCGGTGCTCGGTGAACTTTCCGGCAATCTCGCCCACGAACTCAATCAGCCGCTGACCACCATCGGCACCTACGCGCGAACCGTCCTGCGTCGTCAGGAAAGCGGCAATCTGACCCCCGAGGCAATCAGCGAAGCATCGACCGAGATCGCCAATGAGGCCGAGCGTGCCGGCGGCATCGTGCAGCGCATCCGGCATTTCGCGCGCAAGCGTCTGGCAACCCGGGAACCGGTCAGCCTGCCGGAGATCGCCGAGGAGGCGCGGCGCCTGATTGTCGGCATGCTGGCCCGGGCACCCGAGGTTGCCATTGAAAACCGACTGACTAGCAATTGCCAGGTGCTTGCCGATGGTGCGCAGATCCAGCAGGTATTTCTCAATCTGATCAAGAATGCCATCGACGCCAATCGCGATCTGCCGATTGAACGCCAGAATCTGCGTATCGTCATCGAGCCGCTGGATAACCGGGTTGCGGTGCACGTCATCGACCAGGGCATTGGACTCGATGCCGGGCAACTGCCCCACCTGTTCGAACCCTTTTTTACCACCAAGCCGGATGGTCTTGGCCTGGGACTGCCGATCTGCAAGACCATCATCGAAGCCCACGGCGGTAGACTCTGGGCCGAACCCAACCAGGATACCCAAGGCATGTGTTTCTCATTTTCCCTACCCTGTAATGAACTACCAGCCTGAAGCCTGCGTCGTGCACGTCGTTGACGACGATCCCGGCCTGCGCCGCTCCTTGCGTTTCCTGCTTGATTCTGTGGGCTGGACTGTCCAGCTCCACGCCTCGGCCGAAGAATTTCTCGATGTCGTGGCAGCACCGCAGACGCAGCCACGCTGCCTGCTGCTCGATATTCGCATGCCGTCGATGAGCGGTCTGGAACTGCAACAGGTCCTTCGTGGGCGCGGCATCGATTTGCCGATACTCTTCATGACAGGCCATGCCGATGTCTCGATGGCGGTGCAGGCAATGAAATCGGGCGCCATCGATTTCATCGAAAAACCCTTCAACGACCAGAAAGTGCTCGACGCCGTGGCTGCCGCCATCCGGCAAAGTGCCGAGGCAATTGACGACGCCGGGCGGCGACATGCTGCCGGGGCCATGCTGGCGCTGCTCTCACCTCGCGAGCAGGAGGTGGCGCGGCTGGTTGCCCAGGGCCAGCCGAACAAGCAGATTGCAGCCAGCCTGAACATCAGCGAAAAGACCGTACATATCCACCGCCAGCATGTGATGGAAAAAGCTGGTGTTTCCTCAGCCGCCGAACTGGCCCGCCTGATGTTGCGGGCCAACCCGACGGCTTTGGATTAGCAGCGAGCGTCAGGCCCGCTGCAGCCTGGCGGGCAAGCCGTTACGCACCGAGGCGCCGGAAATGGCATCGACCCACGGTGATTTGTCGGGCCGGGTCGGGTCGAGCAGGCCGATATCGTTGAGATTGACCCCGGCAGCCAGACGCTTGTCCTGCGGTTGCTGAGTCCGACCGATGCGGTGAGCACGGGCACCCAGTTCGCGGTGACCAAAACCGTGCTCGATGGCGGCAACGCCCGGTTTGATACCGGCATGGACCATGATGCGCGCCTTGAGGCTGCCGCCCGGCGTACTGATTTCGACCAGATCGCCCATTTCGACATGCAGCCGGCGGGCGTCGTCGGGATGGATCAGCACCGGGTTTTCCGGATGCAGGCCAAGCAGACGCGTGGCGCCAATCGAATACGGATTTTGCAGTGCCGACTTGTAGCTGACGAGTTGCAACGGCCATTTGTCTGCCGGATAGACTTTTCGCATCGGCGTGCCATCGGCAAAGGCCGGCTCGATCCAGCTGGCACATCCGTTGTTGCGCTTGCCGGACAGGCTGTTTTTCGACGCACCAACGTTTTCGTTCCACAGATGCGCCATGGATTTCATCGGATTGCGCATCCAGCGCGTATCCTCTTCATCGTAGGCATCCTTGCCTGGCTGGTAGCGGCCGCCGCGACTGAGCAGGAAAGCCACCTTGGCGACCTCTTCGGGTTTCAGCGTCTTTTCGAGCAGAGGGCGCAGACGCTCGACACCGGACAGGATGATGTCCTCTTCGGTCGCATCGGCCACCGGCTCCTTGCCCAGCCAGGCGATATTGGCGCCGCCGCGCAGATACCAGTCTTCCGGCGTATTCAGCGCGTAGGTCTTGCCTTCCGGATCGGCGATGGCGTTCTCGCCAAAGCCGGGCAGCTTCATGGCCTTAGCCAGCGCGATAAAGAAGGTTTCCATGCCGATGGCCTTGCCTTCCGGTGTTTTCGTCGCCTGCGGCTCGATGACCGGCCAGCGGGCGCTCATCGCCTTGGTCGGCACGCCATTCCAGGCAGCTACCCAGCCCCAGCTTTCGTACATCAGTGAATCGGGAACGATGTAGTCGGCGAAAGCGTTGCTTTCGTTGATGAACGGGTCGACCGAAACGATCAGTCCCAGCTTCTTCGGATCGGCGAGATCGTGAGCGATCTTGTTGTGTAGCCCTGCGATGCCGTAGAGCGGATTAGACGACCACAGGATCAATGCCTTGAGCGAATAGGGATAGCCGCTCAGGCCGCCGGGCAGCAGTTCTGTCGTCAGCCCCGGCGCATTCGGGAACCAGGGCGCACTGGCCGGGTAGGGCTTGCTTTCGGCCTTGCGAGCGGCAAACTCGGCGGTTTTTTCGTAGGGCACGTTGCGCCCGAGCGGCGTACCGCTTGGTTTGGCCATGCCGGCAAAGCTGTCGAGGTTGTAGCGTGGCCCCTCGCCGTTGTCCTTGAAACCGCCGCCATTGGCAACGAATCCGCCTTTCCAGTTGATGTTGCCGAGCAGGGCGTTGATGCTGAGCAGGGCATAGGCGTTGTAGAAACCGCTGCCGCTCATCATGCCGCCATGGGCGATGACCGATGCCTTCTTGCCGTGCGACGACAACTCTTTTGCCAATCCGGCCAGTGTTTCGGCCGGAATGCCGCAGGCTTCGGCATAGGCCGGCAGATCGAGTCGTAACGCTTCTTCGCGCAAGAGTTGCAGCGACGATTTGACCTGAACGTCCTTGCCGCCAATGCTAAGTACCGTATCGACGAACAACTGGGCCGGGCCGCTTGCCTGATCATGCAAAACCGGCTTGCCGGCCTGATCTAGGCAGACGAAGGCATCTCCATCCTTGTAGCGCTGGTCTTCCGTCATCTCGATACCCAGATCGGAGGCGCGCAGCATGCGTTGCTCACGCGGGTGCTTCGCTTCGACGACGACCAGATGGCTGGCATTGGAAAACGACGGCTCGCCATTCTGTTTGGCCAGTTCGGCGTTCGGGAAGCTTAGGAAATGGCTGTCGATGCGCTCGTTCTCGAACAGCCAGCGGATGATCGCCATGGCCAGCGCACCATCGGTACCGGGTTTGATCGGCAACCAGCGGCCACGGTCGCTACTGGCCCGGTTGTCGGCGTGCGTTAGCACCGGGTCGACCACGACGTAGGACAATTTACCGTCGGTGCGCGCCTTCGCAACCAGTGTGCCCTGACGCTTGAAGGGGTTGCCGGCCTGGCCCGGTGCCGTGCCGACAAAAAGCACGAACTCGGCATTGGCAAAATCCGGTTTGCAATGCGGCATTGCTTTCATGTCGCCAAACAATGCGCCGGAGCCGGAGCGGTAGGAGCCGCCGCAGTACGAACCGTGGCCGATGAAGTTGAGTGTGCCGTAGGACTTCTGGAAGAAGCGGCGGGCAAAGTTCTCGCGTCCGTCGTTGACGCTGGAGAGCACAGCGACCTGATTGACGCGCGGGCCGAGTGTCGGCTGTTTGCTGTCGATGGGCGTTGCAAGGTCACGCAGGGTACCCAGTCCTTCGACATTGCCTTCACCGAACAGATTGCCGCCATTGACGACTTCCTTGACCAGTTGCTCGAAGGAGATGGGTTCCCATTGGCCGCTGTTGCGCGGGCCAACCCGTTTCAACGGGGTCAGAACGCGGTATGGCGAATCGATCTGCTGTGCCACCGCGTTACCCCGGCCGCAGGCGGTCGAGCGGCCGTCCAACCCTTTGCCGTTGAGCGCCGAGATGGCGATGAAGCTGTCGCGGACGCTTGCCTTCATCGGCAGGTGCGGGTCGGTAGACAAAGGGCTGTAGGGATTACCGCTGACCCGCAGTACCTTGCCGCTGGCCCGGTCGATGCGGACGCGCACACCGCACATCGTGGTGCACCCCAGGCAGGTGGTGTAGCTGACCTGCTGGTTCGGGTTGATTTCAAGCTTGCCCTGACGATCAACGCGAAATTCCGGCGCGGGTGCGTCGCCGGCGGTCTTGTGTTTCGGCGCATCATGTCCGAATAGCTTGCCGACCATGCGGCCTGCAGTTTCCGAGTAGCCGGCAGCAAAGGCTGCGAGGCCACCGAGAGCGAGTACTTGACGACGTTTGCTGATTTTCATGGTCGGTCTCCTCAGGCGTTAGCCTGGTCATCCCAGGGGATGAGGCTGGTCAGGATGATGTAAAGGGTGAGGCAGAGGCCGGCCATGCCGACGATGCCGAGCAGGCTGTCCGGTGTCAGGGTCAAGGTGTAGGGATGGCTTGCCGAGCCCATCTTGGGCAGGCTCTGGCCGCCGATGAAGACGATCCAGCGGACCAGCCAGGCCCCATGCAGGGCGAGCAGCGCGGGCACTACCAACGATTCGCGGTAATTCCGGGCCACCCACAAGGTGAGCAGCGTCGAGCCAAAAAGCCAACCCCCAGTTACCAGCCAGCCGAACGAACCGGCCATGGCGGCCAGTGCGTCGGCCGCTGCGGTCGACGTGCCGACAAGACCAAAAACCAGCCAGGCAGCCAACAAAACCAGCGTCGCCCACACCCCGCGTGCCAGCCACTGGTTGAGCAGTGGTGCCGATTGCCGGTTGCCGGAAACAGCCTCGGACAGGGCTGTCATCCCGATGCCGCCAGTCAATGCGGTGATCGCGAAGATCACCGGAAGGAAGGCGGTATTCCACAGGGGACGCGCCTGGACGACCATGACTTCCATGCCGGTATAGAGCAGGACCAGTACCGCTCCCAGCGTTGCAACCAGGGCTGCTGCCTTGATCGCCGAAGGGTTGTGGTGACCGCCATAGGCCAGTTTGCGATAGAGGCCGGCGAGCGGACTCGGGCGTTTCGCCAGATCAGCCAGTTGGGACCGCAGGCAGAGCCAGGTGTAGCCGATCAGACCAAGCAGGTAGAGCGGGATGAAGAAGGCGCCCCAGGCCATCCATGAATAAAAGTTCGGGTGAAGGTAGAAGTTGAGGAAGCGGCCGGGTTGGTGCAGGTCTGCGAGCAACGCAACCGGCGCTGTCAGCCCGCAGACCAGCGCGGCCAGCAGGGCGCGCCGGGAAATGCCGCGCCAGTCAGGATGTTGCCAGACCAGACCGGGAAGCGACAAAAAGAAGGCGGCCGTCGAAATGCCGATCAGGAAGAAATACTGCACGGCCCAAGGCAACCAGCCTGGTTCGCGCGCAAAGCCGAGGACTTCAACGGTAGTGTTCATGATCATGCTCCCTGAGTGTCCGGACGCCACATCATGTCGGCGGTCGCGGCACCATCGACCCGGCCGTCCAGTTGCTGATCCAGACCAATGTAGAAGACACGCGGTGTCGTGCCGGCCTCCGGCTTGAGCACGCTGGTCTTGCCTTCGGCTACGACGAGGCGGCGACTGATTTCGCTTTGCGGATTGTTGATGTCGCCAAAAATGCGGGCACCGCCGACGCAGGTTTCGACGCAGGCGGGCAGCAACCCGGCTTCGACGCGGTGGCTGCAGAAGGTGCATTTGTCAGCCTTGCCAGTGTGATGATTAACGAAGCGCGCATCGTAGGGACAGGCCTGGACACAATAGGCGCAACCGACACAGCGCTCGCCATCGACCAGTACGATGCCGTCTTTGCGCTTGAAGGTGGCGCCGACCGGACAGACCGGAATGCAGGGCGGCTCTTCGCAGTGATTGCACAGGCGTGGAAGGACCGAGAGCCCCGTTTTGCCGGTTTGATCGGTGACCGCATAGGTGGCGACGACGGTTCGGAATTGCCCTTCAGGCGAGACGTTCTCCATCGAGCAGGCCATGGTGCAAGCCTGGCAGGCGATGCAGCGACGGGTGTCGACCAGCATGGCCCAGTGCGGATTTGCCTCGTCCGCGGCATGCGCCGGTATGGCCAGGCCGGCGGTTACAGCCGGCAAGGCGGTAAAGAAAGCACGCCGGGAAAGATCGGGATGCGCGTTCATGCAAGGCTCCTTGGAAGTGACGGAGCCAGCTTAGGTTTTTAGCTTACGGCTGAATATTGGAAGAAAGGTACAGGGGAATAGGGGAAAATACCTACCATATCTTTATTCCAATCTCTTTCGGCGCTGTTCATTTTGCGGTTCGGCGTAGGAACCATTTTCTCAGCGCCATCAGAGTATCTAACAGTTCATGCCTAGGGTTTTAGCGAGTAGCTGCCGGGAACGGCGACTGAGCTATGTTTGCTGATCTTCGGCGGCATCAAGGTCGAGTAACAGGTTTGGGCGCAAAGAACGCATTTGCCAGAAACGAAAGTTGCCGTTTGCGACCGCTCAAGCCCGAAAGGCAGGTAAGTGGCGTATTGCAGTCCGATTGAGCACATCAGGCCAATGGCCGTTATGGCCGACGAGCGGAAGTACGCTACTACCCGACCGACGACGTTTGGCATTACGCCCCGAATCTCAAGTTGCTTAGCCGCACAGCTGGCTCGCCTGATCAACTGGAGAAAATGCACTATGCATCCATTCGATAATTACCCATCATTAATTAGATAGGCATACGCCCGATGAAGCTGTGGCCAGTGAAGATTTCTCGTGCAAGCATCTATTGCAGTGTTGCTCTCATGCAAAGCCACTTGAAACACCAGCGTTCTTGCGATTTCCAAAATACTGTTTATTATTACAGTATTCGAGGAACGCGCCATGCACCGACGCATCATCTGCCCCCATTGCCATAGCCCGATAGATCCCTTTGAGATGGATGTCGCCAGTTTTGCGGAGGCACCGTATCGCATTTGTCCCGACTGTGACGAGCCCATTGCGGTAATCAATGCCGAGGCCATTGCGCACGTTGCGATTTCAGTTCCATGTATCGATGGCACTACTGCCAAGCGTGACGCAGAAGACGCACCCTTGTGACCGATCCGACTAGCGTCTGCATTCCCCACTATCTGACCGGTCTCAACGACGCCCAGCGCGAAGCTGCGACCTATGGCAGTGCGGCCGATGAGAACGCCGGCCCCCTACTGGTGATTGCCGGTGCCGGATCCGGCAAGACCAACACACTCGCCCATCGCGTAGCACACCTGCTGGCCCAGGGGGCCGATCCCGGACGCATCCTCCTGCTCACCTTCTCGCGCCGGGCCGCCGACGAAATGACACGACGGGTGCAGCGCATCGCCAGTCAGGTCTCGCCCCGGCATGCCAGGTTGGTTAGCGCCGGTTTTCCCTGGTCGGGCACCTTCCACAGCATCGGCGCCCGGCTGTTGCGCGAATACGCCGGCCGCATTGGCCTCGACCCGGCGTTCACCATTCACGACCGCGAGGATTCCGCCGATCTACTGAATCTGGTCCGCCATGAGTTGGGGTTATCGACCAAGGCCAAGCGTTTCCCCTTAAAGGGCACCTGCCTCGCCATCTACTCGGCGGTGGTCAATACGCAGCGGACCGTGAGCGAGGTTGTGCAGACAACCTTCCCCTGGTGCGCTGAATGGGAGGCCGACCTGAAGGGACTGTTTCTTGGCTACGTGGAAGCAAAACAGGCGCAGCAGGTGCTCGACTACGATGATCTGCTCCTGTATTGGGCGCAGATGGTCAGCGAACCTGAATTGGCCAGGGAGATTGGCGAGCGCTTCAGCCAGGTGCTGGTCGATGAATACCAGGATACCAACCGGTTGCAATCGGCCCTGCTGCTGGCCATGAAGCCTGATGGCCGAGGACTGACCGTGGTCGGTGACGATGCGCAGTCGATCTATAGTTTCCGCGGCGCTACGGTGCGCAATATTCTCGACTTTCCTGCGCACTTCGAGCCACCCGCCCGGCGAGTCACCCTCGCCCGCAATTACCGTTCGACCCAGGCAATCCTGGCCGCTGCCAACGAGGTCATTGCCCAGGCGAAGGAGCGTTACAGCAAGGAGTTGTGGAGTGAGCGGACCTCCGCCGGGAGACCGCAACTGGTGTCGGTGCGGGATGACGCCGATCAGGCCGGGTACGTGGTAGAACAAGTGCTGGCCCGGCGCGAGAGCGGGATCAAATTGAAAGCCCAAGCGGTCCTCTTTCGCACCGCCCATCATAGCGTTCGCCTGGAGATTGAACTGACCAGGCGCAACATCCCCTTCGTAAAATTCGGCGGCCTGAAGTTTCTCGAGGCCGCCCACGTCAAGGATGTGCTGGCTATCCTGCGCTGGGCGCAGAATCTCCGGGATCGCGTTTCCGGGTTTCGAGCCATTCAGTTGCTGCCGGGCATCGGACCGAAGACAGCGAGTCGGATTCTCGAGAACCTGCAGACAGCCCTGCCAGGTTGCGCCCTCCTCGCCGAGCAACCGGTCGCGGAAAGCGCGCGCTCAGCCTGGCTGGAGTTTGCGACGCTGGTCGACGCGATCGGCCAGGGATCGGCCTGGCCGGCGCCGGTCGAACAGATTGCCCTGTGGTACGAGGCGCAAATGGATCGACTCTTCGAGGATGCGGCGGTACGAATGGCAGACATTCAACAGTTGGCGCGCATCGCTGCCACCTATCCAAGCCAGGAGCGTTTCCTGACCGAACTCACCCTGGATCCGCCGGATGCGACCAGCGATCAGTCGGGTGCCCCGCTGCTCGATGAGGACTATCTGATCCTGTCCACCATTCACTCCGCCAAGGGGCGCGAATGGTCGGCAGTCTCTGTCCTCAACGTCGTCGATGGTTGTATCCCGTCGGAGCTTGCGACGGGCAGCGAGATGGAAATCGAAGAGGAGCGTCGCCTGCTCTATGTCGCGATGACCCGGGCGAAGGATCATCTCGAACTGATGATCCCCCAGCGATTCTATGTTACCGGGCAGTCCAGTACCGGGGACCGGCATGTCTATGCGAGCCGGACACGGTTCATCCCGAACGGCCTACTGACTCACTTTGAAAACCGCGTCTGGCCACAGGCGACACCCGGATCGCTTGGGCTCAATCAAGCAAGCTCGACCCCGATCGATCTGGCGGCGCGGATGCGTGCAATGTGGCGCTGAGATGTCCCCACTGAAGCAGCGTCATCGAGCGTTTTCTACGGCATGAGCAAGAAAACCCCTTGGTATTTGTATTTGATCGAATGTGTAGATGGCAGCATCTACACTGGCATCACCGTTGATCTCGCGGGACGCTACGATGCCCACGCAAATGGGACCGGTGCTCGCTATACCCGCTCAAATCCTCCGGCAAGGTTGTTGGGATTTGAATTGCATCCCGACCGCTCAGCCGCGTCGAAGGCGGAATATCGAATCAAGCAATTGTCAGCTGCTGAAAAACGCCAATACGCAATGGGACTCTTGAAGGACAAACCGTGGGCCAGGGAGTCGAACATGTAGCAACCGTGATAGACGTCCCAAATTGATTTTTTTCTGTAGTGCGCTTGAAGGGTCATTTCCATCGCTTCCTTCATGGTGCGCCAGAGGTAGTCAGGACATTAGAATTGGCCCCTCACTAGGAGAAATGGATGTTATTGCTTGTCCGATTGTATTTAACTCGAGCCGTACTATGCTTAAAACCGCTTTTGGCCCGCAAAAGAGGTATCAATATGCATACAGGCAGTTACCGCACGCAATTTACAGGGATGCTAATCGCCATGTTGTTGCCTTTTTCGGTGGCCCAGGCCCAGCTTGGGGATGTGCTCAAACAAGGAGGGGCTACGGGAGGTGCCGGAGGGCTCGGGAACTTGGGCGGAATGGGAAGCGCATTGTCGTTAGAGTCGCTCACGTCAAGCAGCACCGGCAACGTCGCTGGTGTGCTGGAGTTCTGCATCAAGAACAACTACCTCAGCGGCAATAGCGCCTCATCAGTCAAGAACTCGCTGATGAACAAGCTTCCAGGTGGATCGTCCTCGCCTGACAAAGGCTATGGCGATGGCACGAATGGAATCCTGCACAGCAGTAACGGCAAGGCATTGGACCTGAGCGGTGGCGGCCTGAAGGAACAAGTCACGAAGCAGATCTGTGACAAGATTCTTGCCCAAGGGAAATCCTTGCTCTGAGCATTACGGGAGAAAGATGCTAGTTGGGGTGAGCGTGTCCTTTCAGAGGTTGGCGATGGTCTTGTGGTCGGGTGTCAGTCTCCCCGTTAGCCACATCAATTAAAAGCAATGCACACTCTATTGCGACCACCTTTCTTGGCATCGTAAAGTGCTGTATCTGCTATATGGAGTAGTACATCCATGTTGTCATCCATGGATGACATTGAAGTAACCCCAATCGACACAGTGAATTGCACTGGCAGACCTCCTTCCAGTGGCACTTTCGCTTGGGCGATGGCTTCTCGTAGGTTTGGCTGACTGTCCGCTATCGGGAAAGCGCTATGGCCGTTTTGGGCGCGATCCGGCCGTAGCGTGAAGGGCAAAGCTGCCTTTCAGCGAAGCTCCTAGACCACTGATGGGTATGCTGGAGGCTAGTGCATAGTTCCATGGGCGGTGGTTGTCGATATTCTCTCCAATGGCTGAGAGAAAGGTAGAACGACAGACTTGACCTGCAAGAGTAAACCCTATTTTTACCAATCACTAGACGACTGGTCTATTCCATGAAAGAATGCGGTGCATGAACACTCGTCACGACAACACGCGCCAGCACATTCTCGAAACCGGTCTCGGCATTTTTGCCGGGAAGGGCTTTGCCAGCGTCGGTCTGAACGAATTGCTAAAGGCCGCCGGGGTGCCGAAGGGCTCGTTCTATCACTATTTCGAATCGAAGGAAGACTACGGCAAGGCCCTGCTGGAGGATTATTTCGCCCGCTATCTGGCCGATATCGACAGTCTCTTTGCGCTCGAAGCGGCGTCGGGGCACGAGCGACTGATGCGCTATTGGCAGCGTTGGCTGGACAAGCAATGCACTGAATGCGCCGAGCAGAAATGCCTGGTCGTCAAGCTCGCCGCCGAAGTCTCCGATCTGTCGGATGCCATGCGCCTGACCTTGCGCGACGGCACCGACCGCATCGTGGACCGCATCGCCGGGGCCATCGAAACCGGCGTTGCAGATGGCTCGCTACCGGCGCTCGATGCACGGCCGACCGCGCAGTTGCTTTACCAGCTCTGGCTTGGCGCCAGTCTGCTCGGCAAGCTGCACCGCAACAGCCAGTCCCTCGAAAACGCCATGCGCTTTACCAGACAGTTGCTAATGCCTTGAATCATTGACCATCCGACAACGGGCCGCATTCTATTGCGGCCTATTTTTAATCCGAAACAATAGACGACCGGTCTAATTTTCACCAACTACTATCCAGGAGACTCACCATGACTACCCTGTTCGACCCCATTCAAGTTGGCGATATCGCCCTCGCCAACCGCATCGTCATGGCGCCGCTGACGCGCAACCGTGCCATCGCCGGCAATGTCGCCGGCCCGCTGACCGTCGAGTATTACCGCCAGCGTGCCACGGCCGGCCTGATCATCGCCGAGGCCAGCCAGATCAGCCCGATGGCCCAGGGCTACCTCGATACTCCGGGCATCCATTCCCCGGAGCAAATCGCCGGCTGGCGCCAGGTGACCGAAGCCGTGCATGCAGCCGGCGGCAAGATCGTGCTGCAACTATGGCACGTTGGCCGTATTTCCCACAGCTCGCTGCTACCGGACGGTGCGGCGCCCGTCTCTTCGACGGCCAAGCCCTCCAGCGCCATGACCTTCACTCGCGAAGGTTTCGTCCCCGTTTCCCCGGCGCGCGCCCTGCGTGACGACGAGCTTCCGGGCCTGGTCGAGGATTACCGCCGCGCCGCACGCAACGCCATCGACGCCGGCTTCGATGGCGTCGAAGTGCATGCCGCCAACACCTACCTGCTCGAACAGTTTCTGCGCGACAGCGTCAACGATCGTAGCGGCCCGTACGGGGGCAGCATCGCCAACCGCGCCCGCCTGTTGCTTGAAGTGATGCAGGCGATTAGCAAAGAAATCGGCGGCGGCCGGACCGGCATTCGCCTGAGCCCGATGACCACCTTCGGTGGTACGACTGCGCTCGATAGCGATCCGCAGGCGCTCTATGGCTACGTTGTCGAGCAACTCGCCACGCTCGGCCTGGCCTTCCTCCATGTTGTCGAAGGCGAAACCGGCGGCACGCGCACGCCCGAAGGCAAGGCTTTCGATTACGAAGCCCTGCATCGCGCCTTCCCCGGCACCTGGATGCTCAACAACGGCTACTCGCGTGAGCTGGCCATCGACAATGTGGCTGCCGGCAAGGCCGACCTGGTCGCTTTCGGCCGCCCGTTCATCAGCACGCCGGACCTCGTCCGTCGCCTGAAGGACAATCTCCCGCTCAACGAACTGCAGGCCGACAAGCTTTACGGCGGCGGGGCCGAGGGTTACACCGACTACCCGGCGCTGGCTGCCTGATTTCTTTCTAACATAACCCCGACCGCCAACCGCCGGCCGGGGCAGTTTTCCCGGAAACACCATGTCTGAATACCGCCGCTGGCTACCCGCGCTGGCCCTGATCGTCCTCTCGCTAACCTGGGGCTACACCTGGGTGCTCGCCAAGCAGGGTCTGGCCTACGCGCCGCCCTTCGCTTTTGCCGCCGAACGCTGTGTCGGCGCCGCTTTGGCGCTGATCATCGCAGTCAAGCTGAGCGGGCGTTCGCTAAAGCTCGTCGCCCCGCGCCAGACCATCGCCATCGGCCTGGCACAAGTCTCGGGTTTCATGATTTTCCAGACCTGGGCGCTGGTCGAGGGCGGCCCCGGCAAGACGGCGGTACTCATTTTCACCATGCCGATCTGGACGCTCCTGCTCGCCTGGCCCATCCTCGGCGAGCGCGTGCGCGGCAAGCAGTGGCTGGCCGCGGCGAGCACGTTGGGCGGACTAATCCTCATCATCGAACCGTGGGACATGCACGCCAGCCTGTTCAGCAAGTTCCTCGGCCTCATGGCGGCGCTGTGCTGGGCAAGCGGCACCATCCTGGTCAAGCGGCTGCGCGGCAAGACGCCGGTCGACCTGCTAACCCTGACCACCTGGCAGATGATCTTCGGCGCCGTGCCGCTCGTCCTGCTCGCCTTCATCGTGCCGGAGCACCCAACCGAGTGGACCGGCAGCTATGTCGGCATCCTCATCTTCATGTCGATCGGCAGCACGGCGATGTGCTGGTGGCTGTGGATCTACATCCTCGACCGCGTGCCAGCCTGGGAGGCCAGTCTGTCGGTGCTTGGCACGCCGGTCGTGGCCATTCTCGCGTCGCGCCTGACCTTCGGCGAGGCTTTCAAAACCAGCGAAATCGCCGGCATTGTGCTGATCGGCAGCGGCCTGGCCCTGCTCTCCCTGCTTGGCTGGGCGGCGAGCCGGCGCAATCCGGTAAAACAGACTCAGGAGGCAGCATGAACACCCTGCACGACACGAAACTATCGATGCTCGACCTCGTTGCCATCCGCGAAGGCGGCACGACAGCCGAGGCGCTGGTCATCGCCCGCGATACGGCCCGCCATGTCGAGAAGCTCGGCTTCACCCGATACTGGCTGGCCGAGCACCACAACATGCCGGGCATCGCCAGTTCGGCGACAGCCGTGCTGGTCGGCTACATCGCCGGGGCGACCAGCCGCATCCGCGTCGGATCAGGCGGCATCATGCTGCCCAACCACGCGCCGCTGGTCGTTGCCGAAGCCTTCGGCACGCTGGCCGAAATCTACCCCGGGCGCATCGATCTCGGCCTTGGCCGCGCCCCGGGAACCGACCAGCAGACCATGCGAGCACTGCGTCGCGACCGCATCGAAACAGAAGCCGATTTCCCGCGTGCCGTCAGCGAGTTGCAGCAACTGCTCGGCCCTCGTTTGCCGGATCAGAAGGTGGTCGCCGTACCCGGCAACGGTACCGAAGTGCCGATCTGGCTGCTCGGTTCGAGCCTGTTCTCGGCCCGTCTGGCGGCCGAACGCGGCCTGCCCTATTCCTTCGCCTCGCATTTCGCGCCGGCCATGCTGTTGCCGGCAATCGACATCTACCGGCGCAATTTCCGCCCCTCGGCCAAACTCGCCAAGCCCTACGTAATGATCGGCGTCCCGGTCATTGCCGCGCCGACCGACGACGAAGCCGAGTTCCTGGCCAGCAGCACCTACCAGCGCGTCCTCGGCATCCTGCGCGGCGACCGTGGCTGCCTGCCAGCGCCAGTCGCCGATTTCCTGAGCGGCCTGCATCCGCAGGAGCGGTCGGCCATCGCTGATTTTCTCGGTGCCGCCGTCATAGGCGGGGCGGATACCGTGCACGCTGGCCTGAAGGCCTTGAAGCAGGCAACCGAGGCCGACGAGATTATCCTGGTCAGCGATATCTTTGATCCGGCGCTGCGCCTGCGCTCGCTTGAAATTACCGCCGGCGTGTTCGCAGCGGACTAGCCTCCAGACTCGGGGGGCGATCCGGAACAGACACTGCATGCCACCTGAGTTTCACGCCGACAGCAATTAAACGACCCGGCCTTGCGCCGGTTTTTTCACCTCACAAGCGGCGTCAACTGATTCGCTACCGACACGTTTATTGGTGAAGGCAATCTGCCTTTCATAGAACGAGGTGGTAGAGAAATGAACAAGATAATTTCTGGATTGGTCGCTGGCTTGTTTGCTGCCAGCTTTGTTTATGCCCAAACGCCCGCCCCTGCCCAACCGGCCACGCCAGCCAAACCAGCCGTTGTGGCACCAACCCAGCCAGCAGCCGCAAAACCCGCCGCTCCTGCGGTGAAAGCTGAAGCGGCGACACCTGCAGCAACACACGCAGCCTCTGACTGCGAAACAAAAGCTGTTGGCAAGAGCGGCAAACCACTGACAGGCGCCGCTAAAGCCTCTTCCATCAAAAAATGCGAAGGTGGCAGCAAAGCGGCAGGAGCATCTAGCTGTGCTGAAAAAGCTGTCAGCAAAAATGGGAAACCTTTGGCCGGTGCTGCCAAGAACTCTTTCATGAAGAAGTGCGAAGCTGAAGCAAAGTAATCCGGTGACAGCTCTTTCATCGAAGCCGGCTAGCTGCCGGCTTTTTTTTATCGACAAAAACTCAACGCCAAGCAAAGACCGATGCCGCTACCGAATGTCATACTATCGCAGGGCAAGTTGAGTATTGGACCATGGTCCGTCGAGGGGCCCTTGATAACCCAGAGCAGCCTGCAAAATTCATTTCGGATGCATTACCAGAACGGCTCCTAGACCTATGACGGGTTACTGCTTCATACCGGCCGGTGGCTGACTAGCCTGCCACCGGCCGCTTCAGCCGAGTTGCACGCGTAGTCTATCTTGCAAGTTTTACAGCTGAGCAGCCGTTAATATGGCCGGTCTTTCGGTACGTCGAATTACCGCTCCTGGACGAACTGCAACGTTGCATCGGACAAATGCTGTCAGATCAAGTCTCGATTTCTACACCCCAACGCACCGAAACATCAGCTGAGATCTAACAAGTGTCATCCACCTCCGTCCGAGATAGCCTCCATTGGCTAAGGTTTTTCACTGTTTTCAAACAGCAGTGCTACCTTGTGACAAGCGAACTGAAGGCCTTTGAAGACCATATTGTTTGCTCTCCTGTACCCTACCAGCGAATACTTCGATGCGACAGATCAATCAGAAACTCCCTTGCCGTTGTGAATGCCGCTCATGGCCTCCTGGGACGGGGACTGCTTTGTGAGCAGCAAACCGGAGGCCAGCACAATTGCACGGCAAGGCTTGATCCTTTTGCCGATGGAACAAGGCAATGTCCACTGACAATCACCTCGGCAAGGGGCGGCTTCGATAAAATCTGAGTCGGCAAGTGCTGCCGGAAATTACCAGCCAAAGGAGATATTCATGAGCCAATATCAAATTGCCGTTGTGGTCGGCAGTCTTCGCAAGGATTCGTTCAATCACAAGTTGGCTAGCGCCATTGCAAAACTGGCGCCGCCGGAATTCGAGTTCAAGCAGTTACAAATCGGCGATTTGCCGCTCTACAACCAGGATGATGATGCAAACCAGGCTGAGTCCGTGAAACGGATCAAGGCGGAAATCTCCGCGTCCCATGGCCTTCTGTTCGTCACGCCCGAATACAACCGTTCGATGCCTGGTGTCCTGAAGAATGCAATCGACCACGCATCGCGCCCGTACGGCCAGAGCGCGTGGGCGGGCAAGCCCGCTGGCGTGTTAGGTGTGTCGGTGGGCGCCATCGGCACGGCGCTCGCCCAACAGCATTTGCGTAACGTCCTTGCTTATCTCGACGTACCAACACTGGGGCAGCCGGAAGTGTTCATCCAGGCCAAGGACGGCTTGTTTGATGACAATGGAAATATTGGGGAAGGCAGCAAGAAATTCTTGCAGAACTGGATGGACCACTATGTTGGTTGGGTAAAGAAGCACGTTGGCTGATACACGAGAAGTTGAGCTGGGCGAATAGCGGCTCCAGCATAGAGTCGCTATTCATTCACGCAGATTTCTCATGTCATTGGGCTTCTGGTGGGTAATGCAGTTGCAGGCTCCGCCGGGGCCAAGATACACGATAAATTTCGGAATGACCGTCTAGCGGAATCGCTTTCTGACCACGTCCATCCTTGGACGACAGCTTCATGACCGGTAAGCAGCCATTAACCATGAATTCATCATCAGGCAGGAATGGGCACTGAACGCTCAGTGACGACTGCCCGCTTCCGGGAGTCGAAATTTCAATGACCGTTTTCCGGCGATGAATCCGAAGTGAGGACGGTCTCTTGGGGTGCCCACTTGCGTCATTGGCGGCATCAATGTTCCAACGGCAGGTTGCTGAGAGGAGCGGTCGCCAAGTGTCCAGGAAATGCGTGGCGATTCAGCGCAAAGGAGTCCGGTGCGATTCAGGGGCTGTACTGGAAGGTACTGGCAGCCTCAACTCGCCATCGGTGCGGAATCCCATGGATCCAAACCCGACGCGATTGATCTTTCCTTCCAGTTCGTAGCGCACTTTATCGGACCTGTTCTCGTTTATCAGAAACCCGACCGTGTTCCACGCGACCCTCAGCGGCGAGATGGTGACAGCCACTGGAATCACCTCTGTACCGAAGCGTGGAATGGTTCCACGTTGGTCTGACACTCCCGTGGCGAAGGTCTTCTCCAGCACGATCAGCCTCACCGACAGGCCGTCGTAATCGATCGGCCGGTCATTGGGATTCTGGATACGCAACCTGACTGACATCCTGAGTTCGAGGCCTTCGGAAGGCAAGGACTCAATTCCGGCCACCGTCACATCAAGCGGCTCGGCGGGCTGAAACGCGGCACACCCCCCGATGATCATCACCATGACGACATAGAAGCAAGCGAAGCCGAATTTCATCTCAAAAGCTCGAAATCAAGGAACGATCATCATATACGATCGTGCTCCAAGCCCTTGGTCGGCAAGCGGCCCGCCACACCAATTTGTTGTCATCCGCATTTTGGATTGGCCAGATGTTCGGCCAGTACGATCAGCGGCATTCTGAATCGCCGCCGCCTCCAATAGACACATCCTGGGGTCTGTTTAACTACTCGGAACTACCTTAGCCACCATCGGACCAGAACCCCAGCAAAGGCCGACGTGTTCCCGTAGGTCGTCCGTCAGCTTCCGGAGTGCAGCGGCCTCTCGAATGACCGCTCCAGAGCAAAGGCGACAGGCTGGTCTTGGCCGAACTGCGACATTGCATCGGACAAATACCGTCAGATCAAGTCTCGATTTCTACACTTTATAAGAAACTCTTAACATCCTCACCTCACCCCATCTTGGGCAATTTCACCTCGGGATAAAGATTGCTCAGCACACACTCGATTGCCCAACTTGCGCACCTACTAAACTCTTCTTCCAAGCTGCCGCTATCTTTCGGCGCCCCGCCTTGTGCAATCTTGGGGAGATCTGCCGAATCATCCTCGATAACCTGCTGAACCACAGAACGCCAATGCTCCGGGTGCTCTGATCTGCTCCATTCGCCACGCCCCCTGCCAAAATGTGCAACAGCTAGATATAGAAGCAATATATCGGAGAAAAATCGGTCGATTGAATCCTGATTCCAGCGCACAACGGTGCCGTCCTTGCCCGTCAGCAAGTTATAGCCCTTGGCCGCGCCGGCAAACCCAAGCCCTCCGAGAACGGCCCCGGCGATCGCCCCGGTGCCCAGAGTGAGCCCCCCTGCCAACAGATCAGTCACCAAACCGGAAAGTACTCCCGACATCACAGCCCCCACCACCGCAGCCCCACCTTCGCTGACCTCCTCGTTAACCGAAATATCCTGCTGAACTCTGTTCAGAATCTCCCGAGCCGCTTCACCCTTGAGACCGTTCAATTCAATGAGCTGATCTGTCAGCGATTTCATTGAGACAGCGGCACGTTCTGCCAGACGCTCCATGGCCCTCGCTGCCGGTGGCATATCCTTTTCATCGGCCCATCCGAACTTGCGACCGATTGCCTTGAACTTGCCGGTCAGCCCATCACTCTCGAAGTGCTCGGCATCCGCGGCCAAGGCAGCAAGGAATTTTCCGATAGCGGCAACCGACAACCGGTAGGCATTGATCCGCTCGGCAGACCAAGCCGCTTGGAGGGATTTGAATACTGCCGTCTTCGAGTTGGGAATCGCTTCGCCGATCGCCTCGAAGAGGGCAATTTCCTGGATCCAGCAGCGGGCAAAAGCATCCAAGGGCAGTACGCCGGAGACGAAGGGGAAACGATCCATGTACCGACGCCACGCGGCCTGATCTTTTTCCTCGTCTTCCTTCGGGCGCGGCTTCCCCATCTGGTTGAGGAGTACAAGGACAGGCTTCTCGACCCATGAAAGGATCTGCATCTCCGCCTCGACATAGGCGGCGGCCGATGGTGACTCCGAGGCATTGACCAGATAGAGGACCACGTCTGCCTGTTCACGCACATTCTTCATGGCCTGTTGGCTGGACCACAGGGGCCTGGACATCCAACGATCCCAAACCTCCGAAAGAAACCAGCCGATAGGGTTCCCGCGCAGGCTCAGGCGCTTGGCAAGCCGGACGCTGTCACCGAATCCTGGCGTGTCCCAAAGGGTGAGCGAATCCGATTTCAAGTCGCCTATCAGCAGGTGGGGCTCAGGCAATGCGGTCACATGCGGCCTGTCCCCGATCTCGCCGATGTCCTTTTTCAGGAGGGTTCGCGCCAGCGTGGTCTTTCCGACGTTGGTATGCGAGACAAGGCTCAGGTTGATCGAGAGGTTTTCGCTACCCATGGCGATCTCCACCTGTTTGCGCCAATGCCAATTCGAGGTTTTGGCGTAGCTCATCGACACCGTCGCCGGCTAGATCACCGATGACGCAAGGCACGCAGCAGTCTGCCAAGAACTGACGCCACAGCTTTGTCCGCTGTTCCACCCTGTCTCCCGTGCTGCCGAAGCGCACACTGAATTCATGGCAATCAACGAGTGCAATGACGGGTCGCCTGGAAGATGCCTGCACTTTCAGTGCCTTTAGGAAGATCCCGTGGTTCTCGCTCTCTGGGGTCGAGGCCAAGTCAAACAGGACTAGATGGATCGATTCTGAACTCCTTGATGTGACTTCGGGCAAGTCGTCCTCCCCGCCAAACGGAACCGTGTCGAGAATCCTGATTGAGCTGCGCAAGCCGAAGACGTCCTGGACGATTTGACTGAGTGCAATCGCAGACGAAGGTGCGAGCGCTTTGGCATAGGGAATGGCAATGACTTCCACGGCTTTTCGGGAATACCTAGCGGCCAGTTTCTGGAAGTAGCCGTCGGTGAGATCGATCGGGAACCGGCGTTCAAACATCCTCAATCGGAAAGTCGCGAGGGTGGCCAAGGCAAGGCGAGGCAGAACGACCAGGGCGATGGCGAGGGACGCCATAATATGGAGCCAGGGACGGGCACCGGCCAAGCCACCCCCTGCCGAGAAACGCATTTTTTCGACAGCCGATAAATCCGGCGCGGCAAGACCGAACGTGATCGGCAACCACTCGAAAACTGCGGCCAAGGCTGCGCTGATGTCGGGCGCGTCCAATAGCGTGCTCTCCCAGCCGACGCGATATTCAGTGTAAAAACCACGCGAATAGATGGCGATAATCAACCCGACCGCGAGCATGGCCGCCGCAAGATGCCACACCCGCGCGGCCCGCACAGTCGCAACAGGTAGGTAGTTTCTGGCCCAGTCCGCCAGACAACGTCCGCGCAGTGAAACCTTGTCATTGAGCTGCTGACCATGGGCGACATCCGGGGACCCGGAGAACATGCCTCCCAACCAGCGCCGGCCCCAGCCCTTGAAACCGAACAGCCCCACGGCAGGACCCAAAAAAAGGAGCCAGACATACATTGCCAGATTCCAGACGATTATTGCGACGAACGGCAGGGCCAGAAGATTCACTTGCTTTGAATCGCCGATCTGATCGGTCAGTATTCCTGCAATCAGGGCAAACAGAATGATCATCCACCCGAGAAGCGCACCCGGGTAGCGCTTTTCCAGTGCTCGCTCCAGGTCCGGCCGACGATCAGCGATTCGCTGCCAAGCAATGCGTGCCCGGGCATCAATAAAGCGCTCGCTGGGCGCAGCCTCGCCGACCTCCTGCGTCGCCAGTCGGGTAGCCCATTCGGCATCACTGCTCGACCAAAATTCTGCCCCGGCTGGCATCGTTTCAATCGTCCTGACCATGCTGACGACCCTTGCGCTTGATTGGTTCATGAAATATTGATTGGTCCTGAAGAATGTCATTCACGCGGCATTCCAACATGATAACCGCCCAGGAGTACCACTCCATTGCAAACCCACCCGAGATGCGCAGCAGAAGGCCATTGAGGATTCAATACCGGCACATTTGGCGCCTCGTTTGGAAGCCAGAAGAAATCTTCACAAACTACCAAGGCCCGGCGCAAGCGCTGATATACGTCAGCCCTGATGAGCCCCAGCTTGGGTGCGGGCTTCATTTTTTTGGCTAAATGGGGCTATCAAGCCGAGAGCTGCGCCAACCGATAACCCTTCGATTTAATCGATAACCTTATCAAGTTTCCCTTGTTTCAGCCCTGAGACATCTTCAGTAGGATGATTCACTCAACCACCACACATGGGAGATTTGGCAGCATGAGAGTGAAGTCTTCAATCGAACGCGGTGCTGAGTATCTCTGCACCAAGCTGGGTGATGTCGTGACCGCCATCGAGCAAGTCGCCATGGTCAAGGGATTGGCCATGTGGGAGGTCGAACGCAAGATAGGCGAAGGGATAAAAAGGCGACTGATCGTCTCGGAACGCTCGCTGCGGCCACTGCAACTATCAAGCGCCGGGGCACTTTCCTAGATTCCTGTTTGGCGGCTGGCAGTATTTGCGTCAAGCACATTCGTGACTGGTGATGGTGAAAATTCCGACAAATAAGCTGGACATTCCTTTTCGGAGGAGTATTCTGAAATCGAGTTCTGGCCAATAGCTGGTTCGGTCAAAACGGTAGTTTTGTTAGGTGACTGGAGGTTCTATGGTTGATAGTCCGCCGCAGTTTCTTGAGAATACTGAGTAGCACCCTACCGGCAATCGCCGGACGCTAAGGCCATGAGTGCCGAGGCAAAAGATCTACGAAGCCCATGTTTGAAACACATGGGCTTTTTGCTTTTATCGAGCTACCGAACTTCTTGATGATGCGCCAGGCAATGTTCTAACTTGGTTTTGGGTGTCCTTTGAATCTTGCGCAGCAGTTCATGCGAGACATCATGAACCCTATACCGGCCACGCAACTCCTCTTCCAGGCGAATCAAAAGGCTTGCGGCCATTTCCGCATCGGCCAGGGCTCGGTGATAGCGGCCAGCAACAGGCAGGTTGGCAAACTCAACAAGGGCACCGAGCTTGTGGCTGGGTGCCTGCGGCAACAGACGGCGCGATAACAGCAGGGAACAGGCAAATTCTTGTCGCCTGCTTCGGTTGATTCGAGCCAGTTCGGCATCCCAGAATTTGCAGTCAAATGACGCGTTGTGGGCAACCAAGGGATAGTCGCCAACAAACGCCGAGACTTCACGCATCACATCCGCCACTGGCGGGGCCGCGCGAACCATCGCGTCCGAAATCCCAGTCAGTTCCTGGATGAACGAGGGAATGCGAACACCTGCGTTCATCAGACTCTGATACCGGGCCACTACCTTGCCGTCTTGAAGGATGACTGCGGCGATCTCGGTAGCGCGGTCGCCTTGAGCGGGAGACAAGCCGGTGGTTTCAAAATCGATTACTGCGACAACTTCCAAAGATTATTCCCCTAGCGCCAATTCGATGTGCAACTCATTGGCGTGGATTGTCTCATTTGCCTTGGCAACCAAGCGCCGGCCGCAGATGAATCCAACTAAAAGCACGTATCAGGATCAGTAAGCGGTCAGACAGAAGCAAGCTATCGAGCAACATTGCGGGCCGCTTGGCTCATGCCCGAGCCACTTCATAACCAAGCTAAATGGTCAGCGCCGCTGATTGGCATCTATCACACACCTCCCAGGGCAAGCACTCGCATATTCGCGGTTGGGCGATGTATTCGCTCCCTACAATGACTTTGCCGGCTGCCTGCTGCTTCGCGACCGAAGCACTCTTCTGCGGACGAACGTCGGCATCCAGACTCTCATGCGGGGTGGGTGACCATTTTGCAAATGGCGCCATGTCCAGCTTGCTCTCAACGTACCAAATTTTACGAGCCGCATCCCATCGAGCTCCCAGCTTTTTGGCCTCGTCCTTGTCCGCAAAGGGAACCTTCAAGTTCGCTCTCATTTTGTTCTCTGGTCAGGCGTTAAGGGTGCGCATTATAAGGATCTCGAAGGCTCACGGTGTCCAGGTTCAAGCGGTTTCACCCGCAGCGCCCCATTCAGCGAGGAACTGGGTTACAAAGCCCTGCATGACTTGATGGCGCTCTTCAGCGAGACTCCGGCCGGTCGGGGTGTTCATCCGGTCTTTCAGGAGGAAAAGCTTTTCGTAGAAATGATTGAGGCTGGTGCCTTTTGCTGCCTTATAGGCTGCTGCCGTCGCATGCAACACCGGGGGAATATCCGGGTCGTAGATCAGACGACCGGCATGCCCGCCGTAGGCAAAGCAGCGCGCAATACTAATTGCCCCGATTGCATCCAGTCGGTCGGCATCCTGAACGCCCCGCCTTATAGTGTTTCGTTGTGAAGAACTCCAGATTACGCTGGAGCAGGCATCACGGGATGCGCTTCATGGTGTCAAGTTCGGGCGCTGAATATTTTTCCGGGTGAGCTCACTGTCTCATCCTGCGAGCCTGGCGGGTGACACAATATATTCGTGGCACAGAACAACGTGCCCTGGCTGAAAGGCCGTCGCCGATTTAACGCACAACTTGCGGGGCGACTCAAAAATGCCGCTAAAGCGTCGCCGCCTCTCCATTCCCCGGGGCCCAGCGTACGCTGGATCAATGGGGAAATGGAGAAGCATCGTGACTGAACTCGCCACTATTATCGAGCGTCCGCTCGTCGCCGGGCCGACTGTTAAGCTCGAATCGCTGTTTGCCGACTGGACCGACGTTCAGGTCGCCACCGATCACGGTCGTCACTACCCGGCGCCGGACGGTTACTACCTGTTCCATGGCCTGCCAGGATCTTTGCGCAAGGACTGCGCCCTCTTCGTGAAGCCGCATGAAGTGGTACTTCTCGTCGCTGAAAGCCGCCTCGCCAATGGCGTGATCGGCGCCTTCCGCTGCGTTCGCTCGGCTCGGTACATGAAGAACAACCTGCTGCCGGTTTATGTGACCGATCCGCAGCATATTGCCAGCCCGTTGCTCGCCCTGGTGTCGTACGACGAGCACGAGCGCTTCGAGCCTGTGGCGCATACGATCAAGTCGATGTCCCCTTCGGTGAAGCCATGATCCAGCGAGGCGTGTAACGTCAAAACAAAACGTTCCGCGGGCAGTGCTTTGCCCGCAGAACAACAAGAACCCGAGCTCTGCCAAAGGATGAACCATGGAACGCACCCAACGTATCGCCCGCATCAACGCCCTGCTGAGTCGTCCGCAGGGCGCATCGCTCTCCCTGCTCATGAGCGAACTTGAAGTTTCTCGCGCAACGATCAACCGCGATCTACAGGTCATGCGTGACGGCATGAACGCGCCCATTGTCTGGGACAGCTTTGAACGTGTCTATCGCCTTGAGCCCAATGGCAACGCCGGGCCGGCCTACATGCTCCCCGGGCTGTGGCTAAGGCCGGCACAGGCCTATGCCGTCCTGACGCTGAACAACATGGTTCAGAAGATCGCACCGAACGTGCTCGGCCCTTTTCTCGATCCGATGCGCGGACTGCTGAAGGAGTTGCTGCATAGTGCCCAATTCAAGCTGCGGGGACTCGACCAGAAGATCGAGATCGACATGCCGGCAATGCCACAGATCGGCGATCTCGACTTCGAGAACCTGGTTGAAGCGCTGGTCAGCGAGCAACTGGCGAGATTCGTCATCAAGAGCGCGGTGGATGGACGGGAAGTAAGCTTTTCTGGAACTCCCGTGAAGCTGCGAATTTCCGCGCACGGCTGGCGCGTCGACATCCATCATCGCCGCCTCGGCAAGACCCTGCGGCTCGATGTGGCAAAAATAATCAAGGTCATTGCCGCCGACGAAGGTGATGACCACGACATTCTTGGGGAACTTGGCGGCACTGACTCACTTGGTGAGATTGGCGAATGACATTCTGTAGTCTGATCGACCCAACAAGGAGACACACCATGATCCAGATCAACACACCTGCCCTTGCCACGATTCCGGTCTTTTTCGCGAAGGCGATGGTGGCCAACTCGGAAAGCTATTCGCCCAGCGCCGGCAAGCCGGGGCTTGCCTTGCACTCGTGGCAGATGCTCGGACTGCCCCTGGAGATCCGAGCACCGCGGCCGGTCGCACCGGAAGCATTCAGGGTCGCCCATGATCCGAAATTCGTCGCCGACATCCTTGCCTGCCGGCATAACAATGGCTTCAGCAACAAGTCGCCTGCCGTTGCCGCCGCCTTGCCCTGGACCAGCGGCGCCATGCTCTCGGCAGCGCGCGAAGCCCTTATCAACCGGGTGGGCGCTGTCGCCCCCTGCTCGGGCTTCCACCATGCCGGCTACGATTTTGCCGGCGGTTACTGCACGTTCAATGGACTGATGGTGACTACCAACGTGCTGCTCGCCGAAGGCCTTGCCCGGCGGGTGGGCATCCTCGATTTCGACCAGCATTGGGGCAACGGTACGCAGGACATCATCGACCGGCTGCATCTGGCCGACCAGGTCGTACATTACAGCCCGAGCGAGTACAGCCGGGCAAGCCGGGCGGAGGCATTCCTGGCAGCGCTGCCGAAGATCCTCGAGCGTTTCGCCGGATGCGACATCATCCTTTACCAGGCAGGCGCCGATCCTCATATCAAGGATCCCCTGGGCGGCTGGCTCACCACCGACCAGCTCTATCGGCGGGATCGTGCCGTGTTCGACGGGCTGCGCCGACTCGCTATCCCGGTCGCCTGGAATCTCGCCGGGGGATACCAGCGGGACGAGGACGGCAGCATCCGTCCTGTGCTCGACATCCACGACAACACCATGGTTGCCTTCGCCGAAGCTGTCGGCATTATGTCCGACGCGGATAAAAGCCTCTGCTGCCGGGAGGCAGCGTGACTTTGTCGCCCTTCCCGATGGGCGTTCATCCGCCCGAGCGCCTGATCCAGGTGGAGCGCATCGCCTACCTGCTTGGCCAGCCCGGCGGCGTCACCATGTCGCGGCTGGTCGAGGCAACCCGCGAGCGGCGCGATGTGTTGAGCAACGACCTCGAGACGATGCGCGACGACCTTGGCTACCCGATCCGCTGGAACCCGGATAGCAGCGCCTATTACCTTGCAGAAAGACAACCCAGGGAAGGGCAGAAGGTGACCGACATTGACCTCGAGCTGCTATACCGCGCGATCGCGCTCCAGGAGTATCTCTATGTAATCGCCGAAACGGCACACGGCGAATGGAAACGGCTGCATGGTTTGCCGGGGAAGATCCGCCACAAGAACGGCAGCCCGCAGTTCAAGCTGCGCGAACGCGATGGAACGACCCATCTACTCGATCTTGCGGCCGTCAGCGAGGTCACCGAGGCGTTCGGCATGAACAAGTAGTTTCAGTTCGAAGTACCACCGCAGGATACGGTTTGATCCACCGCCCGCAAGGGAGACGGATCGGGCGGATTTGATCCGGATTGCGCGCCCGCCATGTCGGCAAAGTCGCTAAACAGGAGAATGAAATGAATCGACGTCAATTCGCCAAGCTGTCGGCCGTGCTGGCCGGCCTGTTCAACGTGCCACTCGCTGCTACGGCGGCAGCCCGGCTTACGGCCGAATCTGCAACGGCCTCTCAGCCGACGGTCACCAGGATTCGCATTGGCACCTGGCACACGACCGACCTGCGCCAAGCCAACCGTGAGGCACGCGAGGCAGGCCGTCCGGCTCCCTATCCGGAACCACCGGACGACCACAACAACTACTGGGCCGACGTCATCAAGGATGGAGAGCGGTATTTCTATCGGGCTGGAGACACCACGGTGGAGATCAGCGAGTTCGAATATGGATACGTGCTGGCAAATCCCAACCTTTACTATTTCTCGCAGACCGTGAAGGTGCATGTCAGGATGCAGCGCAAGCGCGACGGGTTGCCCGAACTCGCCTGGCGCTAATTGAGGAAAGGCCGCCACCGAGCGGCCTTTTTTTGCTGTTGGGTGCTGTAGCCGGTCTCACCCATAAAGATCGCGAATCAGACTCGATTGAGCACAAGCTGCGGCCCCAGGACTCACTGAAGTTCTTCCTTCGCCGGAACCGTTGCCATTTCTAGCGCCACTTCCGGGGAGACATTCCCGAACGCAGCCCCGTAAATACCCGCCAGGTAACGATTTGCGAGGGCAAGATTGCTGTAGAAAAGTTGTTCGAGTTGCTTGTCGGTAAAGTCGCCCTGTTCAAGCGGCATCGCAGTTCTGACCCGCACCTCGCCGTCACCCCAGTCCATCTCGAAGTCACCGATCGGCAAACCCCAATTGATGCGTGTGAATAGTTCAGCCACTACCGGTCGTTTTCCTTCCGGCACCCGCACCGGATAGATGGAATAGACCAGCAGGCGTCGGCCATTGGATCCTGCACCGACATCGACGATGACCCGCCAATCGCCATGATCGCCGGTGTATCGAAGGGAGAAGAACTGCCCGTCCGGGTAGTCCGCATATTCCAGCTCATTGCTGTCGAGCCAGGCGGCGACGCGCTCGAAAATGCCATTTCCGTTGTGGGCTTCGTCGAACTTTTGGGCCTTTTCCGGGGATTGTCGGGTCATTGCTTTCTCCTTATTGTTCTCGGCAAGGCAAGTATTTCACCCGACGGGCTCATGGATTGCGCCCGGAAGCCATGTGCTCAGTGGCCCGGATAGCGATCAAGCCAGTAGGTAACGCTGCGCCGCTCCGCGAGATCGGCAGGCCAGTAGATGCTCACCGGCCACTGCGGCCAGCTCAGCAGGTCGTCTGCCACCGCTGTGATCACCTCACGAAGCTCCAGAGGTTCCAGCCAGCGCTTTGGGATGGCTTCTACGCCATACAACGCCCCCAGCAGATTGCCGGCAATCGCCCCAGTCGAATCGCTATCGCCGGTCAGGTTGACCGCAAGCGTCACGCCTTCCTCGAAGCTGTCGCTGCGCAACGCGCAGTAGATGGCAATAGCCAGCGCCTCCTCGGCCACCCAGCCCTGCCCCAGCTGGCTCAGATGGTTGTCACTGTCTCCGGAATCTCCCGCCAGTCGTACGGCCAGGTTGATCGCCGCCAGGGTTTCCTCATGGTCGTCTTGTGTTTTCAGGATTCCTTTGGCCTCGTCGAGCGCAAACGGCAGCGAGGCCCCTTGAAGCAAGCGCACGATGAGTGCCGCCAGCACCCCGGCCGCATGTTGCCCCGCCGGATGTCCATGGGTGATCGCCGCCAGATTGCAGCCGAGGCGGAATGCTGATTTACAGGCCATTGCGGTCGATTCCATGCCCATGCCATGAGCGTAGAGGCCGACCGGTGCCATGCGCATGACGCCGCCACAGCCCTTACTGTTGTTGTCGGCCGTGTCGTCATTGCGTTTCATTGCGCCCAGCGCCGTCAGGCAGGTGATGCCAGGGGCGCGCCGCGCGAATAGCGCCGGGTTACGGATCAGCCAACCAGATCGGTTCTCAGGCGTCAGCGCAGATTTCTCCCCTTGGGTCACGAGCCAGCGCTGGTAGGCCTGGGCCACCGTCCCCGGGATGGCGGTGCCGATGCCACCCAGCCGTCTGCGGTTGGCCGCGCGCAGCAGCCCCTCGGCGGTAAACAGCGTCATCTGCGTATCGTCGGTGATGGCGCCCAGCTTGCCTGCGAAATGGACAAAATCCCGGATTCCGTTTGCGCCGAAGGTACTTCGGATGCGGGCAATCTCCATAAACTCGACCGGCGCGCCGAGGGCATCGCCGACCGCGCCGCCCAGCAGGCAACCACGAAATCTGGCCTGTTTTTCCCGGTCGACCGCAATTACCGGCCGGCGCAGGATGGCGTCGAGCGGCTTCTGGCGCAGGACATACGCTTCCTGGCGACGCGTCTCAATCGCACCGGGCCGGATCCGACGTATGTGGCGCATGGCTTCCGCCGGCTCCTCGCCAAACTCGATCAGAAGACGCGCGGCGACCATCCCCGTGCGCCCGAGGCCGCTGTGGCAATGGATGACGATGCGCTCGCCGAGCGCAAGGCGCTCGCGCAGCTGCGGGCCGATAGCCTGCCAGGCGCGCTCCCAGGTGCCGCTCGGCACACCCCCATCGACGATGGGTAGAATGAAGTGGGCCAGCCGGTCTGGCAAGCCTTGCTTCATGCGGGCAACCCCGAGCTGTTCAAATTCGTGCGGCTCGAGCAGGCTGAGGAGGACTGTGGCACCCCAGCCAACGATGTCATCAAGGTCTGTTTCCAGATCGCGTTCGCAGCCGCCAGCATTGCCATGCTCGCTCTTCTTGCCCGGACACCGGGTCATGCCGATTTCTCCGCCAAAGGCGCTGACCTGGACGCTGTCGATGCGCAGGGGATCGGTCTGGCTGGTTTGTTTCATGGTGGACTCCCGATTTGTTCTTGTATTGAGCAGGGAAGTGTGCCGGATCGCAGGCTCAGGAAATGCGCCTGAGGACAGAATGCATTAAGCTGGCGTCATTCAACCCAGGCAGGATCCCCATGGCCCGCATCATCCCCGACGGCTGGCGCGAACTCGCCGTCACCGGCGCCGCACAGCGCGAGATCGAGACCCTCGCCGTCCTTGCCGACGGCCTGCCCGACGACTATGCCGTCTATCACGCCGTGCACTGGACCAGCATGGACGGGCGCTATGCCATCTACGGGGAAATCGACTTCGCCGTAGTGAATCTCGCCGGCGACCTGCTGCTGATCGAACAGAAAAGCGGCTTTCTCGACGAAACACCAGAGGGTCTGGTCAAACAGTATCCCGGCCGCTCGAAGAGCGTGCCGGTGCAGATGTCGCGCATGGTCAGCAACCTGCGCGGCAAGCTGGCGGTGCGTGGCGACATTCCCTCGGTGCATACCGATGCGTTGCTTTATTGCCCGGACTACACGGTGAGGAACCCGGAGACCGCCGGTCTCGTTCCCGAACGCATCGTCGATGCCGCCCGCCGCGACCAGCTCTGCCAGACCATCCAGCGCCTGCTGCCAGTGCGCGAGGAAACGCCCGCCACCGCGAAGATCCATGCCTTCCTGCGCGACCTGATCCAGCTCGACACCGATGTCAGCGCCTTGATGGGCCATGCCCGCAATATGGTGACCCGGGTTTCCGGTGGTCTTGCGCATTGGGCGCGTCGGCTCGACTTCGAACCCTTCCGCCTGCGCATCACCGGCACCGCCGGTTCGGGCAAGACTCAACTGGCCCTTGCCGAGTACCGCGCCACGCTGGAAGCCGGCAAGCGGCCCCTCTACGTCTGCTTCAACCGCCCGCTGGCCGATCACTTCAACTGTATCGCTCCCAGTGGCGGACTGGTCTGCACCTATCACCAGCTCTGCGACCAGCGCGTGCGCCATGCCGGCGAGACACCGGACTTCACCCTGCCCGATGCCTTCGACCGGCTGCAGAAGCGGGCTGACGAACTGCCCGTCGGCGCCGACTTCCTGTTCGATACCGTGATCGTTGACGAAGGCCAGGACATTTCCGAGAAGTGGCGCGACTTCATCTTCCGCCATGCCCGCGCCGATGCGCGCCTGCTGTGGCTGGAAGACCCGCTGCAGAATCTCTACATGCGCCCGCCGACACCCCTGCCCGGCTGGGTGACACTGCATGCGAAGAGCAACTACCGCAGCCCGCGGCCGATCGTCGAACTGCTGCGCCGCCTGCTGCCCGGTGACCTCGACATCGAGGCCGCCTCGCCGATCGCCGCCGACGAGATCGAGATTCTCGACTATGCCGACACCGCCGGCATGTTCGCCCGCGTCAAGGAAGCGATCCGCCTCTGCTACTCGGCGGGCTTCAAGAAGCACGACCTTGCCATCGTCAGCTACCACGGCCGCGAGCAGTCGCACCTGATGACTCTCGACAAGCTGGGCCCGACCACTTTGCGTCACTTCACCGGCGAGTACGACCTGTTCGGTCAGCCGGTTTATACCGACGGCGACGTGCTAGTCGAGTCGGTCTACCGCTTCAAGGGCCAGGCCGCGCCGGCGGTGATCCTGACCGAGATCGATTTCGAGGTGCTGGACGACAAGGCGGTGCGCAAGCTCTTCGTCGGCGCCACGCGCAGTTCGATGAAGCTGATCTTGGTCATTCACCGGAATTCTGCAGCCAGGCTGCTGGAACGCATGGCCTGAGAGAGCCGCCCCGGTGGCTCATCCTGCGAGCCTGCCGGTGCTTATCCTGATCTCACTCGCCGGCAATGGTGCCGGAGGAACAGGAGATCACATGCCCAATAACAACATTCCCCAGATCCTCATTCAGCCGCTCAAGCCGGTGCTCATCGCTGGGGTCGCCCAGAAGCTGCCGGTGTTGATCCGTGTCCAGGCACCCGATGCGGTAGAAACCGAGAAGAAGGCGCGCAAGCCTTACCACCTGGCCCTGGTCATCGACCGCTCCGGTTCGATGTCCGGGCCGCCGCTGGCGGAAGCCGTGCGCTGTGCGAAACACATCACCGATCAGCTGGCACCGACCGATACCGCATCGCTGGTGGTCTTCGATGACCGCGTGCAGACCCTCGTCCCGGCTCGCCCGGTCGGTGACCGCAAGGCGCTACATCTGGCCCTGTCGCGGGTGCATAGCGGCGGCTCGACCAATCTGCATGGCGGCTGGCAGGCCGGTGCCGAGGTACTGTTGCCGGGTGCTGCGCAGGCTGCTTTAGCCCGTGTCATCCTGCTCTCCGACGGTAATGCCAATGTCGGCGAGATCACGGATACCGCCGGGATCGCTGCCCTGTGCGCTCGGGCGGCCGAACGCGGCGTCACGACTTCGACCTATGGCCTTGGACGTGACTTCAATGAGGAGCTGATGGTCGAGATGGCCAAGCGGGGTAGCGGCAACCATTACTACGGTGATACCGCAGCCGACCTCTTCGAGCCCTTCGCCGAGGAATTCGATTTCATCTCGGCGCTCTGTGCGCGCCATGTCCACCTTTCGCTGGCCGCGGCGCCGGGCGTCAGTATTCGTCTGCTCAACGACTATCCGGTCGACGGCGATGCCGGCATTCCGGTGATTCGTCTGCCGGACATCGCGTTCGGGGCCGAAGCCTGGGCACTGGTTGAACTGGAGATTCCCGCCGGTCTGGCCGTCGAAGGTGCCGGGCAACTGCTGCAGGCGGCCGTCACGGCTTCGACGCCGGAGGGCGAACCGCTGGCCTTTGCCGATGCGCTGCTGACGCTGCCGGCGATGCCGGTATCGGCCTGGGAAACCGTGCTCAATGATCCGCTGGTAGTCACCCGCCAGGCCGAACTGGCTGCCGGAAAGTTACTGGAACAAGCCCGTGCCGCTGCGGAACATGGCGACTGGAACACGGTCGAGCGCCTGCTGGCCGAAGCCCGTCAGCGCTTTGCCGACCAGCCCTGGGTGATCGAGGTACTGGAGAACATGGCGGAGTTGGCACGCTCGATGGATACGGCGCGCTTCCGGAAGGAGGCGCTCTACTCATCCCGCAAGATGAACTCGCGGATTTCGGCGAAGGAAGAACTGAACTTTGACTGTCTCGATGCGGAGGCGGCCAGCAGCAGCTTCCTGCGCCGCAAGACTGCTCAGGGCAAGGCACAATTCCGTAAACCACCGGAGGGTGGGCAAAAATAACCTGATTGGTGAGTCGACTGCGGCCGAGACGAATCTAACGACGAGTTCGATCCAATGCGAAAGTTCAAGAATCGGGAAAACACCCGCTCTTTCAGCTTAAAAGTGACCTGTGCTGTGCGGCCTTATCGCAAAGCACAGGATTTGATGGATGGGTTGGGCGTCACTCGTTGTTACCTTCCCGGCCAAGCCCCAAGTGCGCTGGGCAGTGCCAGGCGGTTGCGTGATGCTCAAGTAATGCGCGGTCGCGATCGTTCTCTACTTCGATGCACTGAAAGGAAAAACTGCTACGCAATGTATCGGAATTGCCATGCAGGTAGGTTCTAACGAAGGATGACTTACCGCTGACATGATTGCGGAGGCGTTGAGCCAATCCCTTCCGTCCGGAAACCGTACGGCCGACGTGTAGTACGGTTCCATCGGCAGCGCGAATCACATAAACGCCTTGAGTCGAAGGCGCGTCAATCGACTTACGCGACTGCGGAAAAGCGATCCGAGGCTGTGCGTCCAAACTTTCAAACAGCGCCATGATCCGCGCTCGCTCTTCGCTTTGCTCTGGCATTGCATTACCTGTCGTTATGAAATCGGAACTGGAACGCATGAGCGCGACAATCCACTCTCCTCACGGTGAGCCAGCCGGGGCGCTCTTGCTAGACTTTTTGATCTTCAATAACGCCCAAGCCGTAAATGACACTAGGGATAACCCAGGTATCTCGCGCAGACTGACGAACGATGTTTCCTCCGTCATCATGCAGGCAGCCACGGTTACCCATCAGCGTGCCGCGTGCCGCAACTGGCACCAATTCGCCGTGAGGATTGACACGATTTCGTCTGCTCACCGTGGCCCTACTCTTTCTCGAATCCCTGACTGGAGAATCTCAGCGTCCGGCTATTTTCTGTCACCGTACGCACCACATTATCCGGTGCCCCCTCCGGTATTTCTGCCTCGATTTCAAGGTTGACCGTAACTCTGGCACCGACCAAGCCAACCAGGTGTGAGATCACCTCCTCGGCGATCTTGCTGGCGTCACGCCCCACGCGCGCGGGGTCGAGTGAAACTGTTCCATGAAAACGCTTCGGCTTCGCAGCACCTGGCCGCTCGGGTGGCGTGACGTCTGGCGGTTGATGCGGTGGCGCATCGCCCCTACCACCGGGCGGAAGGCTCGTTCCGGGTGGCGTAGTCGTGCTCGCCCGTTCAGCCTCTAGTTGCTTGCTCGCGACGTCGGGTCTAACGACCAGGGCCGACGAATGCGGGTCAGCCAAATTGACCAGCGTGCCACCGCGCAAGCCCAGATACCGGCCCGCCGTCTCGTCGTAGCTATCCGCGAATCCGAAGGCGTCCTGCGACCACAGCATCAGGGTCACCCCGTCGCTGATGGCATTAAGCAGCACAATCGGATCCTTGAGGCGCGGCAGGTAGAGGTAGCGGGCGAAATCCTCAACCAGTTGCTTCACGGCCACACTTTCCTGTCGATCGCCACGCCAAAGCGGAACGCGGTCGAGTTCCATTTTCAAGCGAGTCGGCGCGAAGCTCGTCAGGTACAGCTCGTCGGTACGCAATTTCTTGCTGGCGCGCGATGCTAGTGCGTCGTTGCCGGTCAGGCGTAGGGCTTCCCAGGTCACAGCGTCCTGCGGCGTAGCCTGCACCGGCACCAGTAGCCACTGGTAGGTCTCAGGCAGGCGTGCAGTGGCAGCGCTATCGGCGGCACCGATTTGCTGGGTGACTTGCGATTTCTGGTGCGAAGTCAGGCCCAACTGCGCCTCATCGGCGAGAATCGACTGCCAGGCAAGATATTTCCGAGCCGCTTCGTCGAGATCCTGGAGCCTGGTCTTGTCGGCGGCAAGGAACACCAATGTATTTCGGTAAAGGCGCGGTGCGTTACCCCGAGACTCAAGAATAGATTTGGCAGCAGCTTCCGCCGGATTGCCGGCTTCCCTGCTGTACGGATGCTCGGTATCCAGCACCACCAGACGCGCCTCCAGATCGTCAGGCACATCGGCGCCGGACTTTGGCATCGGGTGGATGCGGTTAAAGTCGCCGGTACTCAACAAATCCTTGCGCAGGCGTCTTTCCAGTTCGGCAACCACCTTGTCCTGGTCGCGCTTCAACTGTTCGGCACGGTCTTCGGCCAGCTTGGTCACCGTCGGCTGGGTCGAATACCAGTAGTGCGGCCCGTCCTGGTACAGGTAAGTCGCGGCACTCGACATGCGGCGCAGCGCATCGCCAAATACCGCCGGCGATTCGCCGGGCATCACACACCCCAGCTTCACGCGCCGATCCTCGATCCCCTTGTGCGCAGCCGCCGTGGTTGGTGCCGAACCCATGTAGATGGCGCGTGCCACACGCCGGCAGGCGGAGAATTTGCCAAGGTTAGGCAGTTCGCTGTCCAGCTTGAGCGGCAGCGAATTCGGGCCGTCCACATCTTTCTCGATTACCGGCACCCAATTGTCCGACAGGTAGCGCGTCAGTTCAGATTGCACCCGCGGGTCGTCGATAGCCACGTTCGCAGGAAGAATGAGCGGATTGCGGTCGCCCTTCTCCCACAGGCTGTGGATCACCGCCGCCATCAGGCGCAGCACGCCACGCGTGCGCTGGAATTTCACTAGCGTGGACCAGTCCGTATAAAGCCGGTCGAAGATCTCCGGGTGGATCGGGTAGGCCGCCTTGATGCGTTGCTCGTATTCGGCATCGCGTGTCTCAGGCGGAAACTCGGCTTGCTGGGTGCGGTAGAAATCGGCAAACGCACGCGCCACCACGTCGCGCTGCTTGAACTGCTCCGCGTCCACCAATGGCTGAAACAGCCGCCGCCGAACGATCTCGAAACCCTCTTCCGCACTGGCAGGCCGCCAGGACGCCTCCACCCGGCCCACCACGTTACGCAGGCGGTCCAGCGCCTCACGGCCGCGCGTGCCGCCGACTTCCACGTCATCGGCTTGAGTGTGCGGCGAGCCGGAAGTGTCGGAAGCTGGCAAGCTGATCACCAGCAGGCAGTTCTTCGCCAGCTTGGCCGATTCGGTCAGCACCTGGGCGAAGGTGAATTGCGTTTCGAATCCACCGGCCGGCAGATCGCTCTGGTCGTGCAACTGGCGCGCATAGGCCACCCATTCATCAACCAGAATCAGGCAGGGGCCGTAGTCGTTGAACAGTTCGCGCAGCACGTCGCCCGGGCTGGTGGCCTTCTCGTCATCGGCGGCCACTCGTGCATAAGCACTCTTGCCGCCCAGTTGCCAGGCCAGTTCGCCCCATAGCGTGCGTACTACCGTGCCGTCTGGTTTGACGGACGGGTTCCCCGGTGAAATCTTGTTGCCCACCAGCACCACACGGTTAGCCTTGGGTACAGTAGTAGCGCCGGCATCCGACATCACCGTATCGACACCGGCCAGTTCGGTCGGCGCTATCCCGGAAAACAGGTGATACAGCGCCAGCATCGAGTGGGTCTTGCCGCCGCCGAAGTTGGTCTGCAACTGCACCACCGGGTCACCGCCGCCCACGGTGAGACGCCGCACGGCGCTGGTCAGCATTTCCTTAAGGCTTTGTGTCAGGTAGGTGCGGCGAAAGAACTCCACCGGGTCGCGGTATTCATCCGTACCTTGGCCCAGATGAACCTGCCAGAGGTCGGCCGCGAACTCGGCCTGTTGGTAGCGCCCGCTGGCCACGTCTTCGTGCGGCATCACCACTTCGCGCCAGGGCTTCAGGCTGCCCGTCACACCACTTTCGATAGCGATACTGCTTGACTTGCGTTTCTCGCCGCGCGCCTGCTCGTCGAAGCGCACACGCAGCAGTTCCATTTTCGCTTTCTCCACCTCGTCGGCCTGCGGTGCGGAAACTGACGACAGTAGACGCCCCGCGGAATCGAGGGCGCGATAAGCGTCGTCGCTGGAGAACGGTTCCTGGTGCGCCCACTTGTTGCGCCAGTCGCGGATTTCCGAAACAAGACTGCGGTCGGCAAAACCCAGTGTCTTGCGGAATACCTCGTTCCAGGTTTCCCACATCAGCTTGAGCAGCGCCGCTGCATCCCATTCGCCCATGCTCTTGTTGGCGAGGATGGGATCATCAACGAAGCCCCTCACCTTCTGCATTGAAAGCGAATTGGTGGCGATAGCTGCCTTGATCTCGCGGTCGACGAACGGTCCCAGTCCAGCCTTCAGCAGTTCCAGCGCCTTGCCGACGCGCTCGTGATTGGTAATGGCCATGGTTTATTCCTGATCGAAGAGGTCATCGGTGCCGGGCTTGACCGGGCGTGGTGCTTCGCGCGCCAGCCGGGTGATTTCCGGCCAGCTTTGCACCAGGCCGTTGTAGGCCATCGCTTCATTGGCGCGTTTTTTCCGTTCGCACAGTGTGTACAGGCGGTAGCAGAGTTCGCGGGCGGTTTCCGCCTTGCTGCCGAGTTTGGCCACTAGCCTCGCTGCCGCGCTTTCGCCACCTGCTTCGAGCACGCGCACCAGATGGTGCACCATTTCCCAGACGGTCAGGCGGCTGTCGGTCGTTGGATCCCAGTCGGCGGGGAGTTCGGCGGGTTGCAGCAGGCGCACCCTGCCTCTGCCGGAAACGATGATGCCCGCCTCAACCAGCCCATCCATGCCGGTGTTCTTGGCTTGGGCCAGCGTATTCGCCACACCGAAATCTCCTTCGGCAAAACCAACTTGATCGAACCAGGTCAGCGCCCAGCGGGTGTCAGCGTCGAAGTCGCCTTCCTGCTCAGCCAAGGCTTCGTCGAGGGTTTGATTGATCAGTCCCAGTGCCGCGCGCACCGGGATCGGCTTACCGTCAGCATCCAGGACCTTGGCGTAGCGAGTGTAGACCGCCATGCCGGGGCCGATGGCGGCTTGCGCGAGGTCGACCGGGGCGATATTGCCGGCTTGCAGATGCGCTAGGGCTTGCGGCAGTTCAGCCTTGAGCGCGGCGACGAATTCGCGGCGGGTAGCGGTGGGAGCGATGGTGGAACGTTGGCGGCAGACGAGAACAATGCTGGAGGCGAGAGAGTTCGTTCCCGATGAAATCATACGACCCTGCTTTTCAGTACGAATCGGCCAGGTGCCGCTGATAGCAAAGCCGGCTTCGATGACGGCGGCGAGGAAGGTATCCCAGCCGGTATTGGTTGTTCCTTCTCCACCATCACTTTCAGCCTGCTTGAAGGCGTAATAAATAGTGACCGGGAAGGCTGGATGCGCCTGCTCGGCAAGCCGGTGCATGGCCCGCGTCATGCCATCAAGGAAGAATATCTCGGCCTTTTCCTTGCTGCCGTGGCGGTACGGCGTGGCCACCAGTTCCTCGGCTTTGGGCACCGCGAGCGTGGCGAACAGGTCGGGGAAAACCGGCTTTAGCGAACGGCGCAGCCAGACGTAGAAAAAGTCCGAGAGGTCCGCGTAGCCGATGTTGTCGTAGTATGGCGGATCCGTGGATACCACTCGCCCTCGCGACAATTCTTGTTGGCCGGCATCTGCTTGAACACCAAAACCAGGAAATAACGAGACTTCGATTTTCTCAAAAACGTCGCTAACCCATTCAACACCCCCCCACCAGTTACCGCTCATTTTTTGAAGAAGGCTTACTTCAATGAAATCCCAAGACATTGGCACCGCTTGACGGGCGAAAATCTGGGCAACGCTCCCCCCCTTCATGTTCCAGTGACATATTGAGTTGTTGTAACTTGCTAGTCGGCTTAAGGCACAACCTAAGTAAACGCTGGCAGCCTCGGCGTAAGCAGTAGCGCCAGCGCCGTCTTTTGCAAGGGCGTTGCCATCGTCGGGCACGCCGGCGGTGATGGCATCGGTCTTCACCCGCTCGCGCACTTCCTGCACCAGATCCGAGAAAGTCGTCAGCGCGACGAGTTGTCGGGGGGTGAAGAGGTCGCGCCACTTCGTCATGCCGTATTCCTGAACACGGAAACCGAGCGCCTTGGCAGGCAAGTCAGTTTCCGGTGGGTCGTTTGGCGTCGCACTCAGTGCAATTGCTTCCATCTCAGGTGTTGGCGATAAATACACACGCCCCCGATCGCCTTCCGCGACTAAAGCCATCAACCGGGCACCCATACGTCCTGCTTTGGCTTGTGGCCGGAGGTACTCGAACGGCATCGGTGTCCCGGACATCAAGCACAGAAAACTACTTCCGCTGCTTCCAGACTTAGTACCTCGCTTTGCCCCTTCCGCATCCTTCGGCTTGCCCATCTTCACCGTGAAGCGGTAACTGCCGCCCTCGATCACCGGCTCGACATAGGCTTCCTTGCCCGCCTTGGTCGACAGCATGAAAGTCGAGGCCAAAGGGACGTCGACCGAAGCAAACGCCGGATTGGGGCTTTTCACGGTGCGCGCCCACAGCCAGGCGATCACGGTCAACTGCCGTCCGACGTAGTTTTTCAGGTCGGGCCGCGCGACGGCCATTTCCGCCGTGACCTCGACCTTGGGGTAGAGGTGGCCGATGCGCTTCTCGGCTTCGTCGCGCATCCACTGCCCGTAATAGCGCACGTCCTCGGCCAGGCCCTGCGCACCTTTCCAGGAACCTGAATGCGCCTGTCCCTTGCGCGCTTCAGGATTGACCGGCGGCTTGCCGGCGAATCGGGGAGGAATCTCGATCATCGCCTTGTTGATCAGCACCGCCACCGGGTTCAGGTCGCTGGCGTGGCTCTCCAGCCCCAGCCGCTGCGCCTCCAGCGGCAGCGCACCACCACCGGCGAAAGGATCGTGAAAGGCTGGTAGCACATGGCAATCAAACAGTTCTTTGGCACGAGGATGGTCGGCGTTCTGGGCGCAGGTGTAGCGCCAGCTTTGCCAGATTTCATCGCGTGCCTGCTGCAACACCGGCTCGTTGGTGGTGTTCTCCCACTTGACCAGTTCCTCGATGATGCGGAACAGCCGCTGGCGCTCCGTCTCCTGCGCCTTTTCGGTCGGAAAAATCTCCGGATGTGTTGACGGGTCATCGACCATCTGGGCAAAAATCACCGCCCGCGCTGCCGCCAAAGGGCGTCGAGCCCACCAGTAGTGCATTGATTGAGGATGTCCTGGCCGGGGCACGGCCTTTTCGTCGCGAGCTGCTAAATTGATCGCCTCCAGCGGCAGGGCGACTTCGATAAGCTTTTTTTTGATGGTCATGCCTTTTCCTTGTCGTCGGATTCGAGATCATCCGCCTTGGTCAGTCCGGTTACGCGCTGTATTTCCTGCCATAGCCGTTCTTGGCGCCATGCCAGGAAAGTCTCGTAGTCATTGGTCCAGAACGGGGAGTCTTCGCCAACCGGAAGGCAATGAGAGGTGAGCACGGCTTCAAAGGGGAACCCGGCTGTGTTACGAATTTCAGCCAGGTACTCCGCAGGCGGACGATTACTGATCATCTGGTTGGTGGTGCGGTCAATGAGCGTGCGGTTCAAAATGCAGTCACGGTGGCGCGACAGCGCGATTCCCTTTTTCACTTCGAGGAAGTTGGCAGGGAACACATGATGATCGTCGATACCTTCCTGATTCATGAGCTGGCCGGTGATGGTCGACTGGGTGTGAAAATCTCGCGCCCCCGAACCTGAGCCAAGAATCAGGCAGATGACGCCACGATAGATGGCGCGTTGGCGTGGTGTGACATCTCGCAATGCTTTCGGGTCGAAGCTCAAGCCAGTGATTGCTTCAGGCTCCTTGCCGCCGGCAAACCAGCCGAGAAGCTCGGTCACGTCCTTGGCCGTCTGGCTGTTGGCGGCGCTTTCGTAGGTTTGCCCGAATACGGAACACCAGAACCAGCGCTTGATCTTTTCGCGCTGCGCTCCCGCTTCAGCCGTTTTCGGGCTGCCTCCCTTGGCCAGTACCGCCGCTACTGTCGCAACCATGGGCTGATAGGGAAGCCACTTTGGCAGCATGACTTTGCAGTCATCGCGCAGAATGGTCAGGCCGAGAGCAAGGCCATTCACGACGGGATGCCACCAGGTATTGATGTCATCGGGACCGAGATTCAGCACATCGCTGCGTTTGCAGGAAGGCGCCTTGCGACTGGCCAGCGCTATGGACTGGAGGATGTAATAGGGATCAACCTCGAATTCTTCGATGACCGGATGCGTTTGCCGTGCGGTGTCCCAGAGATCACGCAGCTTGATGTTCTGCGGCCAGAATCTTGCGGTCAACAGCTCAAAAACGCCCAATTTCACGCCGGTGCGGTTGAGTGTTTCGAAGATGGTGCACAAGGCATCGGGCTCGGTCTTGTCCGACAGCGTGACCACTGGGAAGTGGTAGTCGTCGATCTCTTGAATCCAGCGTGCCTCAATTTCATCAAGCAAATCTTCCAGTTCAATTCGCTTTTTGTCATCAAGGCGGCGTGCGACCGCACGGCTCCATTTGCCGAAACCTCCAGCACCGCCCTTCAAGATGAAGAGCGGCAGCAGAAGCTCATCTGCCTGCACATCGAAACTCTCCCTGGCCTTGGCCCATTTGGTCGTTGCCCGCATATGAAAGATGGCTTCTTCAAAATCCTTGCCTTCGACAAGCTTTTTGAGATCCAGGTAGTAGCGATGCTCCCCTACCCCGTAAAAAGCCTGATATAGCGAGGTCAGCCGTTGCTGACCATCAAGAACGAGAAACGTGTGCTGCGCCCCGTTGAGCGAGGGTGCGCCCTCGAACTCGCGCACAGCGAAGACGCGCTTGGCATCGCGCACGCGCAGGATGCTGCCGGCTGGGTAGTTGTTGGCGATAGAGACAATCAGTTCTTGCGTTGCGCTCGGCTCCCAGACGAAGTCACGCTGAAAGTCGGGAAGCACGGCGCTGCGATTGTGGATCTCGGCCAGGAGTTCCTTCAGTGACCGTGGGTTGGTATCTTCAAACAGGTTCATGACGATGGCTTTTATTGATTGTCGTTATCGAAGACCAGGCGATAGGTCGCCGGGTAAAGGGTTATTTTCCCATCATCGCGCAGTTCATGCAGGTGAGTTCCTGATAGAACCGCCGGTTGACCACTCGTGTTTTCGAGCATCAGCGCATAGCCGAACCGACACAGCGATGCGAAATGATCTTCTGCGAAATCTTCTCCGTTGTGTGAGAAGACAGTTTGGCCATCGTCAAGACTGACCGTCGCCTGGGTAGCTCCGGCATCGTCTGCATTCTGCAAGAGCTCCGAGAGAACATGCCGAGGACTCTGGACCTGTTTGAATAACTGATGCCACGGACCAGCTAGTTCCGGGTCGCCCTCGAGTTGCTCCCAGCGCTTTACTGCGCTCTCGCGAATACGCTCGAAATAGACTGGCGGCTGCTTCACCGTGGCATCTCGCCACGCGCCAACAACTCGGCAAAGTCATAGTTGACACTGGTGACACCAAAATCCGGCTCTCGATTAAAGGGGCGGCGGACGTAATGTACCTTGTGCGTATCGCTATCGAAGAACTCGACGATGCCGAGGATAAAGTCATCGGGTTTGTTGAGCGAATAGAGAATTTCGTTGCGAGTGACCGTGATGGTCGGCGCACCGGAGACACGGCCCTTGACCTCGATGAAGCGCAATTTGCCCGTGCCGGGAATGCTGCTTTCGATGTCGTAGCCGAGTTTTTCCAGCTCGCGGTCGACGGGATCGAAGCCCAGGCTGCGCTCGATGTCCATGATGACTGCACGAGCGCGGGCTGCACTGGCTTGGGTATCTACTGGTGCGCTGGTAACGGGATCCGCCTGGCCGGCAATAGAGCGGATGAGGCCAATGGGCACAACCAGCAATCCGCCCAAAATCACCGGCGGCAGCGGCGATAGCTGAGCCTCAAGGCGCAGGTCTTCCAGGCGTTTTTGCAGCCTGCCCTGCAGCAGGTCGGCACGCTTTCTAGCTTCGCCGGAGTTGAGTTTGGCATTGGGCCTACCAGCCTGTTCTTGCAGCTTGAGTTCTTCGGCGCGGTGATCCCAGTAGGTGATTTCCTTGGTCAGGCGATCCTTAACCGCAGCTTCGGTCTTGGCGATGAGTCCCAGCTTATGACCCTTAACTTCGGCCAAATGCTCGGGGACAACCTGCGCAATGGCATAGCTTTGCGCGCTTCTTTCCAGTTCCCTGCTAATCCACTGGCATTCTGGCCGCGAGAGAAATGTGTCGATGTCCGGCTCACCCTCGGCCAGAGGACGAAAATCAAGGTAGGGAGCGTAATGCACATGACGCACCGTGCCCTGGGCGTCCATCTCGACATACATCATCCGCTTGGAGACAACTCGACGCTCGCCTGCACGGGTCTGGCCGGCATCCTGAATGGCGTGTTCCAGGTAGAACAGGACTCGAGGTTGGGTGCCGAGATCACGTTCGTCGACCAACACAGTGCCGCGCTTCAACAGGTCGCGGTTGCGCTCCAGGGTGAGATCGATGACGGCATCAAGTAGCGAATGACCAGGACAGACGAAGGCCGCGAGCGGTTGCCCCTGAGGTGCTACCAGCGATTTCTCGAAGGCGATGCGCTCGTAGCGTGGTAGTACAGGCTCGCCGATGCCGATAATGCGATCACGATTGCGGATTGGCGCGGGAACATGGGTAATCTCGAAGCGCCGTGTTTCGCGCTGCTTGGTGTTGCCCCCCAAGCGCTTGAAGGCTTCAAGGAAAAACGACTCGATATAGTGCGGTTGCAGGCGGCGCGCATCGGCCCGTTCCATGTCTGCACGGATACGCTGAACTTTGCTGGCGTCCATGGCGTCGTGGGCCAGCGCCCGCTCGTCGAGCAGGCTTTGCAGATGACCCGTATCGAGTGCCGTATCGAGCACGGTGGTGAGAAACGCTTTGACCTCAGGCTTCTCGCCATAGCGGATTGCCGCGATGAGAAGCTCGCGCAACGACATTGCCTTGCCGTCAGACTCAAAGGCAAGTTTGCCAAGCACGTCAAAGACTTGCCCACCCAACGCCTGTCTGGCCTGTTCGAGCTTTTCCAGCAGCTTGCGGTATACGTCGCCTTCGCGGGTGTCGTCCGCAACCAAGTTCCATAGATAGCAGACCTCGGTTTGGCCAATACGGTGGATGCGGCCGAAGCGCTGCTCAAGCCGGTTGGGATTCCAGGGCAGATCGTAATTGACCATCAGGTGCGCACGCTGAAGGTTGATACCCTCGCCGGCAGCATCCGTGGCCAAGAGCACCTGAACGGTTGGGTCGTGCTTGAAGGACTCCTGAACCTTAAGCCTTTCTTCGCGTCCGATACCTCCATGGATAATGACCACTGAGTCTTTTCGCCCAAGAAACCTGGTAATGCGATCTTCCAGATAGTTGAGCGTGTCGCGATGCTCGGTAAAGATGACCAATTTCTGGTGCGGTGATGGCTTAGGCGGCGGAATTTGACCCGAACCGTAGGGCGCTTTCGGTTCTTCCACGCGATTGGCAAAACCGCCGGGAGTGAAAATTTCACCGAGCAGGCTCGAGAGTTCGGTCCACTTGGTGTCAGTGCCGCTGCGACGAACAATCAGCGCGCTGGCTTCCAGCCCCTTCAAAGTATCGATTTCGATGCGCAACTCAGCGATGGAGCGTGCAGCGGTAGCCTGGTCGAGAATCTCTTCTTCGGCAGCTTCGACTTCGTTGTCAGGGGCTTCGTCGAGATCATCAACATCTTCAGCATCAAGGGACGGCGCAGTTGCAGCAACGATGGGAGCGGCCTGCCCGGCACGCTGGAGCAGTTCCAGTTCGCGCAAACGGCTTTCCAGTCGCTCACGGCGGCGACGCAAAGATTGATAGATGGCCTCGGGTGAGGAGGCAAGCCGGCGCTGCAGGATGGTCAGGGCAAAGCCGACGGTGCCAGCGCGCTTGTCGTTTTCCAGTGCCTCGACCCGGTTGAACTCGTTCCGCACATATTCTGTGACCGCCTTGTAGAGCGCTTCTTCCTGTGCCGAGAGGTGGTAAGGCACGGTGTAAGCAATGCGCTCCGGGAACAACGGTGTGCCATCAAATTTAAGCAGGCTCTCCTTGACCATGCGACGCATAAGATCCGAGACATCGGCAGAATGCACGCCGTCACGGAATTTACCCTCGAAGCGGTCACCATCCAGTAGCGCCATGAAGAGCTGGAAGTCGGCCTCTTTCCCGTTATGCGGCGTGGCCGACATAAGCAGAAAGTGACGCGTGAGCGTCGAGAGGAGTTGGCCGAGGTGGTAACGCTTCGTGTATTTGACCTCGCCGCCGAAGACGGTGGCCGACATTTTGTGCGCTTCGTCGCAGACGACCAGATCCCAGCGACAGTCAGGTGCTTGTAGCTTCTGCTGTACATCTTCATTGCGCGAAAGCTTGTCGAGGCGAGCGATCACCAAATTAGTTTCGAGAAACCAGTTCCCCGTACGCGCAGCTTCTAGCTTGTCGTTGGTAAGAATCTCGAAAGGCAGATGGAAGCGCCGGTAAAGTTCATCCTGCCACTGTTCGGCCAGGCTGCCGGGGCAGACGATGAGACAGCGCTGCAAATCGCCACGCGCGACGAGCTCCTTGATGAGCAAGCCAGCCATGATGGTCTTGCCGGCGCCCGGGTCGTCGGCCAGCAAAAAGCGTAACGGATGGCGCGGCAACATGTGCTCATAGACCGCAGTGACCTGATGCGGTAGCGGATCGACCACCGAAGTATGTACGGCGAGGACAGGATCGAACAGGTGGGCCAAGCGGATACGCTGAGCTTCCGATACCAATCGGAACAAAGCACCATCACCGTCGAAACTCCACGGGCGGCCCTGCTCGACAATTTCCAGCCGTGGTTCGTCGTGTCGGTAGATCACTTCATTGCCCAACTTGCCCGTGGCTGTCTTGTAAGTAAGCTCAAGCGCTTCGGAGCCATGCCATTGCACACTGATCACCGTAACCAGGCCATCGGGAACAATTCCACGAACGGCGGCATTGGGTTGAAGTTGTTCGAGATTCATAAGCGACATGGCCTTATCTTTATTATTTCATTCGAGGCGAATATTGCATTGTCCTGCACCCAAACAATCCAGGCAAAGGCAAACAGTGAGTTTATTTGATAAATCTACACAACATTTGATCCAACCCTGCAAATGCTAATATCACAAAGGCTCAACAAGAGAGCCTGCTTTATTTCTTCGGAGAATTGGCTATGAGCGGCATGGAACGCATCTACCAGATCGACCAGATTCTGAGCGCGCGTCACTCCGTTACCCGCAAAGAGTTGCAGGAACGCCTCGGCGTCTCCTGGGCCACGCTCAAGCGCGATATTGCCTACATGAGAGACCGCCTGAACGCTCCCCTCATCTTCGACCGTAATCTGGGAGGCTACCGCTTCGAGAAAGTCGGGCAGCGTATTGGACCGCAATATGAGCTGCCGGGCCTATGGTTCTCCGCAGAGGAAATCCACGCCCTGCTGACGATGCAGCACCTTCTCTCCAATCTCGATACCGGTGGCCTCCTCGGCCCCCAGATCCAGCCCCTGCTCGCCCGCCTCACCGGCCTGCTCGGTACTGCCGACAACCCGGTCGAGGAAATCCAGCGCCGCATCCGCATCCAGACGGTCGGCGCCCGCGAATTCCACCTCGACCATTTCCAGGCCGTCGGTTCGGCACTCTTGCGGAGAAAACGCCTTGTCATCCGCTACCACGCGCGTGGCACTGACGAGGTGACGGAACGGGAAGTTTCGCCCCAGCGCCTTAACCATTACCGCGACAACTGGTACCTCGATGCCTGGTGTCACCTGCGGGACGGACTACGCGCGTTCTCAGTCGACGCCATTGAACATGCCGAAATCCTCGACAAGAAGGCGAAGGATGTTGCCGACAAGCGACTCGACGAAGTGCTGGGATCGGGATACGGCGTATTTTCTGGCGACCAAATTTCCTGGGCCATCTTGCGCTTTACGCCGGAAAGGGCGCGCTGGGTCGCCGCCGAGCGCTGGCATCGAAATCAGGAAGGCAAGTTCCTTGAGGATGGCAGCTACGAACTTCAGGTACCTTACGCCGACGACCGCGAACTGATCATGGACATCATGAAGTACGGCAGCGACTGTGAAGTCATCGAGCCGGAAGCGCTCAAGGAACGCGTGGCCGCAGAGTTTGAATCAGGTCTCGCCCGGTACCGTAAATAGCGGAATTCTTTACAGGCTCATTCAATGAGCCCACGAGGCTACATCATGGCTCCATCCCGAAACAACCAGGAGCCCGATCGTGATGCAGCACATCCAATCCCTCTTCAACCGCCTTGCCGGCATCGCGACCTTCGAGGCCGATCGCCTGGCCCGGGCCCACGCGATCTTCGCCGATGCGGAGCGCCGCTTCGGCAAATTCGACAGTCCCGCGTATCTGCGGCGCAAAGCGAGAGTAAGCGTACCCCGTTGATGTTCTCCCCGGCGAGCTGGTTTCGGTACGCTGGTCAGTTCCGCAGAGTTAGTGAAGCGTCGCCCCGCCCTCTTCTTCCGGACTCTTCTTCAGCAAGTGGGTAAATCGGCCGGCGACTTCCTTGAAATACTGGAACGCCGGCGTACCGATGGTCCGCTTCTTCTTGGAAATCCCCTTGGGCTTGATCTCGCACTGCGACATCCACACGCCATAGCGTGTCTCCAGCCCGAACGAAACCACATCAACCCGGTATGGGCTGGCGCCAATCGATCCGTACTTGTCCAGGATAGCATCCATCTGCGGCATCTTGTCCTTGCGCAGCGACCAGGCTTCCATGATCAAAAAGATGAAATCGGCTTCGAGCATGTCGGCTGCCAGACGGATTGCCAAGGCGGACCGATCCTTTTCTGCATCACTGCCATTATCAAGTAGAACCTGAGCGGTCTTGCCAGTCGCAAAGTTGCCGACAACGGCGATCGGCACGAGCTGCTCGCCCTTCTCCAAGAGGCCACGCGCCACGTCAATCAGCGGCAGGATGGTCTTGAGGTAACTTTCGGGCGGATTGCCGAACTGTCCTTCGATCATGGCTTCTTCATCACCTGCGCGAGCTGGTACTCGCGGTCAAGGCCACTGCCGGTGTCGGCACTGGGGTCAAACAACTTGATTCCGACATGCATCATCGACAGCAGGTGCAGGCCGGAATAATCGCCGGGCTTGCTTATCAGGTTGTATCGAACTGAGGAATCGTTGATCTGCAAACCCTGCTGGCCGAGCATCGCGATCTCCATTACGATCTGACCAACGGTTTCCCGCGACAGCTTGTCGAAATCCTTGATCGCACCTTGCATGTACATCACCGCGTCCATCCGGATGTTCCCTTCGACGGTCTGGTGCAGGGCGACATTAGACAAGCGGTTGCGCGCCTTGCGCGCGATGTCTCCAACCGAGTCATCGGGAAACTGACGCAGGATTTTTTCATAGACCGTTCCGGCTTCCTTGACGTGATCGTCGCCGAGCTCTTCGAGACACTGGGCAAGACCGAGCAAGCAACCCGGATCCTTCGGCGCAATTGAGGCGGCCTGCCGGAAGAAGGGCAGCGCCTCCTGAGGCTTCCCGTTGCGTGCCAGGACGCCAGCGAGATTGCGTTTGGCGAAAGCATTCTCCGGTTCGATACGGACTGCAGACCGCAAGGAGGCTTCGGCCGCATCCGGATTGCCAAGGCGGGCATGGGCCACCCCGAGGCCAATGTAGGCATTTGCGTAGTCCGGATCAAGTTCAATGCAGCGCTGCAACGGCGCAAGGCACTCCTCGACCCGTCCAAGTTCGGAAAGACAGATGCCGAGGTTGTACTCGATGTCGGCATCATTGACCATGCCCGACATCGCTTGCAGGAGCGGCAGCGCATCGTCGAGGAAGCGGTGTTGCAGCAAGCCGAGGACATAGGCTTTGGGCTCGATCGCGTTTTCCGGGATAGCCAGGACGCGGACGTACTCGTCATCGACCGTGACCAGCGCATTCCAGCCGCGCCCGGCATATTCCAGGGCAAATTGGCTGATCAGGGCCTGGTCAAACTCCAGACTGCCCCGTGGTGGCAAACCGGTAAGGTCAAGTTCATCAATTTTGCGCTGGAAAATTTCCGGCGCTTGTTTCGTCTGCGTCATGCTGCGATCCGTCTGTGTTCGGAAACGCCGATTTTCGCATACAGCGCGATGCCGAAAGTCTAGACATGAGAACAATCGGCAGAGGACCGCGCGGGAAACAACACGAAGCGCCCGACTGCGCATCGCGATACGCGGCCTGTTCGTGGGCACTCAGTAACGAAAATAAGCAACCAGACGCACCGGAAGCGCGAGCACGCCGCTTAAGACTCAGACATGTCCCACGGGGCGCTCCCGAGTCCGCCCGCTATGACTTCCTCGATCGTTGGCACCCAGAGTTCGCGAAACGGCGTCCGCAGGATCCGGGCGACGAAATCGTCGGTGACCCCCTGTACGAGAAGAAAGCCGGCCATGGCCCGGTCGGTCGCCGACGGCTTCCCGTCATCGCGCCGCCAGTCCACACCCGAGCGGTGCAATCCGAGGCGGGCGGACGGGCCGACCAGGCGCTCACGCCCCCCGGCGAAGGCCAGTACGCAGGCGCTGGCACAGTCTGATCGCACGTAGGTCTTGAGGCCGCGGTCGCGCAGCAGGGCCGCCAGCGCGAGACCCTCTGCGGCACTGCCGCCGGGGCCGGCCAATTCAATGCCCTCCACCCCGGGATGGCGCGCCAGCTCCCCGCGCACGCGTTTTGTAGTCCCGAAGCCCATCTCGCCGGAAAGCACCAGGCGGCGCCCGTCGGCCGACAACGTCACCATCGGCTTGGGGCCGGCATCGGCCGCAATGACGGCCAGAGCGAGCACGGTCATCTGGCTGTCGCAATTGGCCATACGGTCGAACGCGTACAGCAAGGCCGTCATCCCGCCCATCGCGAGCAAGATCCCGACCAGCAGGGCACGATCGCCCCCGAACCAGCGCCGCGTGGCGCGCCAGACCCCGACGCCCCACCACGCGCAGAGGAGCGTCCCGCCGACGAGTGTGACGATCAGCATCACCGCGTAGCGCCGGTAGTGCTCGACGAGATCGGCAGGTGCCGGTGCATCTCCCCACAAAAGGGCGAACAGGAGGAACGGTGGCAGCGCGGATAGGACGATCCCCGTGAGCCCCGTCTTGCCGCGCCAGTGGCCGATGAACCAGGAAGCGACCCGGTACCGCAAACCCTCACCTTCTCTCCCGGGCTCAGCCGCCGCCCGTTGCGATCCACCCTCGCCGGCTGCCGCATGGCGGCGCTCCTGCAGCGGAACCAGCTCGCGTTCCAGCCAGTTCAGGAAGCGATTGACCCTGGGCCGCGTGCTCCCGCCCCAGTGCCTGCGGACGACCACCGGACGGACGTACCATGCCGCCAGCCCAGGATGGGCGCGCCGGTAGCCGTCAGGATAGGCGCGCGCCATCCAGGAATCGGTACGCTCGAGGCCGAGCACGTGCCGGACGTCACGGGCGCGCAGCCACACCTGCCCATCGTCGTCGCTGAAGGCGCGGATTTCTTGCCCGGCGAAGCCGTACGGCAGTTCTCCGGCCAACTCCAGGTCACGCCCCCTTGCCAGGCTCTCCCGGCACAGGGCGGCCACCGCATAGAAGGCTGCGGCACAGACGAGCAGCATCGGCAGAAGATAGAGCACCGCATAGCCGATCAGCGGCCCGCCGGCGACCATGAACATGAATAGCGACGCGAGGATCATCGGCCATGGACTGCGGAGGCGGGACATGCGTTGGGAACTTTCTTGCGGTGATGTTGTTTGAGGTGTCCGGTTCATGCAAAGGTTTCCAGAACCTCGCGGGAAGCCGGGCCAGACATCTGACAGTCCGGCCGATGCAACTGTGATCATGGCCGCGCACGAGCTCATGGAATGCGCCTGACCTGGCCGCGAATACAGGACGGAAAGTTGTTCTGGCGACGGGCAGCGCCCTCCTTCAATATTGCCTGTACCTGCTTCATCCATTTCCAGCACTCAACCCATCCCACAACTCAAAAATTACCACCTCGAGTTGCTGGCGCATCCTGCGGAGGATGTAGAGGGCAACCTTTGGGCGCAATTCGCGGTCAGCGAACAAGATCGGCTTTTCGGCCAGAATCTCCCCGGAGGCAGCATCATATTTGAAGGTTCCCAGCGTCCACTCCAGGCTGGCTTGCGCCAACACCCGCTCAACGTAAGCGCGGCAGGACGCTGGCACCAACAGGTGCGCCCGTACCTCAAGCACGGCACTACCGACTTCAGGGCCGATTCTGATCATCGGGATGCAATTCGGGTAGGCCTTGAGGCCAAGGCATTCAATCCAGAGCGTACCCTGGCGATCGGTGCTTGTTGCGTAGCGCATTCTGCGTTCGTCCAGGGTGGCCGTGAGTGTTAGCCAGGCGTAGACATTGCGTTGTTGAATCGATTGGGTATCCAGGTAATTCATGACTGTTCCTCTTCATGTGGATGGCGTTCATACCATCCCGCGCGTTTGTATTTTTTTACGCCCCCCGCGCTGAACACCCCATCCATCCACAAAAAAGAAACTTGCCGCCACCGGACCTCGCGCGAGGTCCGGGGTGGTGGTTTTATGCCGCTGCGTCAGTACGACCGAACTGCCGGCCCTGTTTCCGTTGTGCCCGGCCATAGGCCTGGATCAGGAACACCGAACCCGCACCCGCTGCAAAAGCCAGGGCAAAGGACAGCAAGCTTTCCATCGGTGACGTCGAAATCATGGCGCCCTCCTTCAAGGCAATGCCGGATCGGCCAGCACGACGGGCGCTGACTGCCGGCCCCGTTGCTCCAGTTTGTCGCGCAAGGACAGTTTGCCTTTCGTTTCCGGTACGTTCTCCGTCGGCAGAGAATTATCCGACTCAGGACTCGCTTCTCCTTCCGGGAAGAACTCGTCGACCACCGCACTCCCCTCGTCCTCAGACTCCTCGAACGCCCCATTGCCCAGCCCCTGCCGTGCCGCCAGATCGAGCGCCACCTGGTCAAAGCCCGCTGCCTGCCGCTCGGCGTCCGTCTGCCGGGCCTCGGCCAGCGCTTCCGCCAGCGTCATCCCGGCCCGCGTGGTGAGATCGACGAAGTAGATCGGACTGCCATGACTCTGCCGCGTCGACTTGCCACGTAAGCGCAGTTCCAGCGGCAGGCAAGCCAGTCGATTGCCGGAAACTGCCTGGAAGTACTGCAGGCGTGCACTCAGGGTCCGGATTGAATTGAACCCGGTCGTCCGGAAGATGAAACTGCCCAAGGGATCGTCATCGCCAATCGCCACGTTGAGTCGTCCATAGGGTTTGCACGCCCCGCCCTTGGCCAGGACACAGCCATCGGGTGAAGGACACGGCAGGGATTTGATCCCCTCCTCCGACTGACGCTTGCACGTCTCGCCACTCCCGACACAGAGTGGCCGGCCGGTATTGCGGTCGAACAAACTGTACTCCGCCCGGAAGTTGAGATCGGGATCGTTGAACAGCAAGCGGATCGGAATGCTGCGGATCTTTCCGCCCTGCGCCTTGCGGATGCCTTCATCGAAAGGGTGCGGCAGCCAACCGTCCTTGCTCTGCACCTGGCTGGTGATGGTGAATTGATCATCCTTCTCGGGGAGACGTTTGCCATTCTTCTCGATGACCTTGCCGATGGAAATCCGCCCGAGTAACGGCGGGGTGATGGCCAAGCCTTTCAGCATGTTGTTTCTCCGTGAAATGAAATCGCCGAACCCCGCCCCGCCAGACGGGATGTCCTGGCGGGTGGAATGCGGTGAATGGTTAGGGATAGAAATCAGGCGACAAGGAAGCGCCGGCTACCCGGCTTGGTGATCCGGTAGCGTTGCGCCAACTCGGGTTGTTCCTTGAGCAGCCTGGTGAGATCGAGACCGCTGCTGTCCTTGGCTTTCTTCCAGGTCACGCTGCCGGTTTCGAAGATCGCTTTGCTGGCCTCGCCCATGGCCTGCTGGATGGTCTGCTTGAATTGCGCTTCGAGCTTCGTGAACCCGTCGAGGGTTTGCCGGACACTGAGCAGATCGGCAAAAGCTGCCGACAGGTTGCGATCCTGGGTGAAATCCACCGTCTGCCCCTGGTCTTCCGGATACAAACAACGCAGCGCCATCTCGGCCGATTCCGAGCCATCAGCCGGTGGCGGCGTGTCGGTCTCCACGTATTCCCAGAACTGCCGTTCGAGCTGCACCAGCCGGGCGATCAAGGCTTCATCCCGTTCGATGCGGTGGATCTCCAGATGCTGCCCCCCGAGCAACACGGCGACATCGGCCGCTGCCTTGCCGGTCACCGCTAGCTGGTGCTGCACTTGCAGTTGCACGTATTCCGGCACGCCTTCCTTCCACAGGCGAGCACCATTGATCCCGGCCGTTTTGCATTCGAGAATCTGGACCTCGCCGGTGCCGATGACCTCGCGGTCGATGTTGGCCAGCATCCAGGCCTTGTCCGGATCGGGATGCTGGAGGACGGCATTGATCCGCCGCACCCGGTGGCCGGTGCGCTTGGTGTAATGGGCAGCGACGATCGGTTCGAGGAGGTTGCCCCAGTACATTGGGGATTCCTCGTCATGCGGATCGGTCTTGGGCAGGTTGCCGTCACGACCGGTTTTCTCGAGCCAGAGTTCGAGTTGGGATTTGTAGGGATTCAGACCAACGGCCGCAGCGGCATCGGAACTGCCGATACCCTGCTTCCTGACGGCCAGCCAGTCTTCTCTTGGCAATTCCTTGGTGGCCACGAGCCGCAGGGCGGGTTTGGCTTTCTCCCGGGGAGTGCGCAAAGCAGGATGGTTCATGTTGACTCCTTGAAATGAAGACGCCCGGCCAGACGAAGCTGCACCGGGCGTGGGATGGATGGCAGGGAATTCAGGCCGCGAGCTTCATGGCCTCCTGATAGGCCTTGCCCTTGATGGCCGCCCCCTGGCCGAACCAGGCCGAGTCGAGGCGATAGTCCTGGCTTCTGGCACGGCGTTCATGGTCAACATATTGAGTGACGGCATTGAGCAGCCCCCAGGCGGTGCCATTGGCCGATGACAGATCGGCACCCATGCCTTGCCCCGAGTACAGGGCATAGACGTTCTGCAACGCCTTCTGGTTGGGCTGGTCAGCCAAGGGCAACTCGGGGTCACCTAGGACATTGACGATCAGGTTCATCGCCTCGAACTTGTGAATGGGTCGGTCAGCCAATCGCCTCATGTTGCCGACGAAGCGTTCCCAGCTGCTCAAACCAATCCCCAGTTCCTGCTTGACCAGTTGCGCGTCAAACTTTCGGCTGTGCGGCACCTTGACCGCACCGGAGGAATCGCCGACGGCCATATTCAACGTGTTGTTGCAGACGACGCGGATCGAAGTGAATTGGGCCGTCGTACATAACGTGCCATCGCAGCTGGTGGCCAGCAGCAGGTAGGCCGCCACCTTGTCGCCACCGCGCAGGAGGGTTTCCTGACCGGTTCTGGCCAGGGCCCACAGTTTCCTGCCGTCCTTGAGGACACCGGCGGTTTCCAGTTCGAAACCGCCGGCTTCGGTCAGGTCACGGTAGAACTCAAGGACTTCCTGCGGCTGGACGACCTGGTAGCGCTTGGAGACGACCGAGAGCGGTGCATGGGTGTCAGAACGGAACAGGACCTTGTTGTCGGTGTGGGCCTTGACGTGCAGGCCGCCGTCGGCCGAGATGTTGAAGAGGACCGGCGTTGTCAACAACAATCTAGAACTGACCCACTAAGACAGTCGTCATCAACTTAAAATTGACCCACATGGGTGGCTGCCGCATCTTTCTGGTTGGGTGGTTTTGGCCTTTCTTCCGCTGTCGGCCAGAAGCAGACTTTGGCTGTAATTACGCGTAGCGGACATCCAAGGGGATTTTATGCTAATGTGCTAGTCGGACGCATTTCACGGCTTTTTAGTAGCCATGTTCTCTACGTCCAACCATGAAAAACCTGTAACCGTGCCGGTTTCCGGCGATATGACTGTCCCGAATTAGGGAGATAGGCGTCCAAGTTATGCGTCAAAACTGCTCCCTAAAACAAAGTTCGGCCTGTCATCTCGATCACTAATAATCAATGGAAACATTAGCTATGGATAAAGCATTTGCCGAACATTTCGCGGCTGACTGGATTGCCTCATGGAACGCTCACGATATAGAAAGAATCCTATCGCATTACGCTGACGACTTTGAAATGTACTCGCCGGTGATCGTGCAAGTCGCCGGTGAGCCATCGGGCACGCTCCGAGGAAAAATAGCCGTAGGCGCGTATTGGAAGAAGGCGCTAGTGCTCATCCCAGATCTCCAATTTGAACTTCTTTCAGTTCTCGTCGGCGTCAACTCACTTACCCTCTACTACAAAGGGGCTCGGGGTCGCCTTGCCGCTGAGGTTTTTCACTTCGGTCTGGACAACAAGGTCGTTCGGGCTTTTGCGCACTATGCCGTTTAGAAGCTTGTGTAGTAACAGCCATCGAGGCCCAACCATTCTTTCGAGGCGACCTTCGCTAAAAGCCGCGAAGGCGCCTCAATTCCAACGTTGAAGGTCCGCTTTCCCAATTCGCCAATAACCGCTTCGGGTCGGTTGTTAGCGTTCAGGTACTACTGCCGTTATGACCGGGCACGTTACGGTCGTAGTGCATCTTGCCTGAGCCGCCCTTCAAGGAACGGCTCAGGGGGTTGCCGAGTCAGTTGTTTGTGGCCCCTTGTGTGCCAACAAACCCCGCCTTTTTCTTGTCCTTCAGTCTATAGCTATCGCCCTTGATCTGAATAATATGGGCGTGATGCAGGAGCCGATCCAGCAGGGCAGCGGTCAGAGTGTCATCGCCATTGAAAGCGGTGCCCCACTGCCCAACCGGGAGATTGGACGTAACGATCACCGATCCCTTCTCATACCGCTTCGCAATGACCTGGAAGAACAGGTTTGATTCTTCCCGCCCAAACGGCAGGTAGCCAATCTCGTCAATCACCAGCAAGCGGTAGGCAAGCACATTGCGTTTCATCACTTCGTTGAGCCGCCCTTGGCGCTGTGCTGCAGCGAGTTGCAGCGCTAGGTCCGCCGCACTGACAAAACGCGTCTTAATGCCCGCCTGCGTCGCGGCGTAGCCCAAGGCAATCGCCAAGTGGGTCTTGCCGACACCGGAAGGCCCAAGCAGCATGATGTTCTCAGTGCGCTCGACAAAAGCCAAGCTGAACAATTCTTGGATGCGTGCCTTTGGGATGTCGCTGGCAAACTTGAAGTCAAAGCTATCGAATGTCTTGATGACAGGGAACCCAGCAAGTCGAGTCAATACGGTTCGGCTACGCTGCTGCCGGCCACTGACCTCCTCTTTGAGTAGCGCTTCGAGGAAATCAGCAAACCCCTGTTCGGCCTTGATCACCGCTTCGGCAATCACCGGATAGATTTCCTGGACTCGATCTAGGCCCAGCAACTCACATGAGGCGCGGATACGTTCTGCTTGAATATCCATGACTCCCTCCCTAAGCGGCGGCAGCGACCAGCTGATCGTAGAACGACAGCGGACGTTGCAGCGGGGTAACAACATGGGGAACAGGCTTGGTCAGCGACTCCTCCCGAACCGACACGCCGGAATAGCTGGGCGGCAAGGCTTGCAGGTGGGGTTGTTCGGCCTTCAACAACTTCTCCGGCTGTTCCTTGGTCGTGGCGTGAATACGGACATTAGCCGTTTCGCGCAGCCAGCGCCGAACCTCGACGTTGGCTGTGTCCTTGTCCAATTCAACCCCGCTCATCTTGAGGCGGCTGGCCAGCGTGACATGGAAGGTGCGGCGCAAATACCGATTGAAGCGCTCCACCTTGCCCTTCGTACGGGCGCGATAGGGCTGACAAAGCTTGGGAACAAAGCCCCAGTGCTTGGCGAAATCAAGGAACAGCGGGTTGAGGCGGTGATTGCCATCGCCATAGCCATCCCGCTCGATAACGACCGTCTTCATGTTGTCGTAGAGCACCTGCTTGGGGACGCCACCGAAATACTCGAAAGCGCGCTCGTGGCAGGCCAGCAGGGTTTCGATCTTCTCGTCGGTCACATACTCGACGAAGCTGGCCCGGGAGTAGCCCATTGTGGCCACGAAGGCCGACAAGCGATTTTTGCCACGCCTGAATACTACCCAATCGACCTGCATCTGCTTGCCAGGTTCGGTTTCGAAACGATTGTCGGGTTCTGCCGGCGCCGGCGCTGGTTTGTATTCAGCCAGGAATTGGCGGAGGCGGGTTATACCACCCTCGTACCCCTGATTCTGAATTTCTTCAAAAAGGCTGGTGGCGGGAATCCAGTCCGGCTTGGCCGACTCGATGCGCTGGATCAGGTAGGGCTTGAAGGGGTCTAGCTTCTCAACGCGCTTGGCGCGTTCCTTGATGGCTGGTTTGCCATCTGTTCTCAGGTACTTGCGTATGGTGTTTCGCGCGCAGCCGGTGATATCGACCAGAGCGCGAATGCTCATGCCGTGACGATGCAACACAGTAATCTCCACTGATTGTTCAGCGTTTAACATGCTGTCTCCATACCGTAGAAACAGTATGGAGAAGCGACCTAGGCGTTTCTGAAAAAAGTGAGGTGGGTCACTTCTCAGTTGATGCCTTGGGTCATTTTTACTGTGTTGCTAACAGCGTTTCGTTGATCTGCCAGTCCATCCCGGCTTGCTGCTGCCAGACTTCGAGCGGTTGCTTGGGTTGCAGGCCGTTGCCGAGACCATGCCAGGGTTCGGCATTGGCATAGGCCATGGTTTGAACGAGGTGGGCCATGAGTGTTTCCTTTCAGGAAGGTGGACGTGCAGCGACCTCCCGCGCGAGCGGGATCGTTGGGTACACACGAGGAATTGAGGGGGAGACGGCCTTCCGCGAACGGGAAGGACCTGAGCAAGCCAGCTTAGGGTTGGGCTTGCGGGGATGCGGCAGCGGGGGCTTCAGGCGTTACTGCCGGCGCGGTGACTGAAACGGTGATCGGAGGCAGCGGATCGACGCAATCGGCACCGAAGCTGTAGCCGCAGTCGAGGCACTGCAGGTTGTCGAGTAGACGATCATCAATGGCAGTTCCGATCCGGCTGCCGGCCATGCCGCCCGTAGCGCCACCGACCAGGCCGCCGATCAGGGCCCCGGCAAAGCCGCCGATACCGCGACCGATGGGGCCGGCCAGTGCACCGAGGGCTAAGCCGATTTCAGCGCCAGTGACTGCGCCTGCAGCTCCGCTTGCTGCTCCACCTACCGTCCCGACGAACGTGCAGGTTTTCTTGGCCAGATCCTTGGCGATGATGCGTTGGGAACGGCAGATTGGGCAATTCAGGGACATGGTGATTCTCCAGATTTAAGGGTCACAAATGAAAATCCGCCCGCAGTGCGCGAGGCACCGGGGCGGAAATCGAGCAGGGCCATCGGCCGGGATCAGGTTAGCGAGCTTGCGATCTTGGGAGGATTAAAGGTGCCCAGGCCGGGGGCAAAATTGGGATATGTGACTGCAAAGTTCTGGGATAGAAGTTGATGCAAAAAATGCGCGCTTGAAACCTTGTATACCATTGATGGATAACGACAAAGTACGGACTTATTCGAGACAAATCGGATCGAATTTTACACGGAGTTTTCCGGGCCTTCCGGGCCTTCCGGCCCGTGTGGATCACCTGAGGCAACCATCGTTGGTGCTGAGTTACCGGAAGTACTCTTCAACGACTATCTAGCGTGCTTTTGCAGAGTACTGATCCCAACAAAGCGCAACAAATGAAAGTTACCGGACAAATTTTGTACCGTGCCAGCACATTAATTTTTACTGCTGCAACACACACAAACGGAAGTTTTTCCGAAGTGTATCGTCCTAAATGTCATCGAAACATCCAAAAAGGAGCCGATAACCAGACCGAAAACAGCAAGCGTAACCCGAAGAGTAACGCGGCATAGCCTTATCAACAACAATGACCTTACTGAAAAACTATCAGAGTCACCAACTTTTTTTGAACTCTCACAAATTAGCCTGCGGAAACACGAGGAGAACAATTCGCCAACCGCCGAGAAATACGCCTGACGCCAAAGCAGCGACTAATGGAATATATGTTATTGAATATATTGAATTAACAAGCCAACTCAACAGCAACTCACAGGCCCATGAAATACGCAAACAACACTGCTACCGATCCTGAAACGAAAGTTATAAACAGTTAGCCGGCCTTTAGGCCTTAGATCAGCTCGTCAATTTAGTCACGTCTCGATGCAATCGCATCAGTAAAGGAGAAATAATGTTCAACGTTCCGACAACCATCAATCCGACCACGTTCTTCCCGCCATCGAAGCCACTCAAACCGCTGCGCCCGCCGGCAGCAGCACCCGCGCTCAAGTTTGATGAAACCCTCGCATTGGGAGCGACAACGTACGGCCTCGTCGAAACGTCGGACGGCACCACCAAGGCGATTACAAACGAATACGATCTCGCCCTGCTCGTCCTGCAGATCGGCAAGTTTGCCGCTCAACTCGCGAAATCCAAGGAAACGCTGTTTAGCGTCCGCAAAAATCACTACAACAGCAAAAATATCATCCATTGCAAGCAACTCGGCAAGCTCTTCCTGCAACTTTTTAACGCGGACATTGACGGTATCTTTCGGCACTTCCCCGCACACCACTTCGACCCGCATTTCTCGGCCGTCATCGACGCCCTTAGTAACCGCAAGTTGGCCAATGTGACTCCGGTCATGCATACGCTGCCGGATAGCGAAATCGTTCGCCTGGTCGACACCCTAAATGGTTGCGTGACGGCGATCCGTGACAAAGTTAACAGCGCCGCCTTCAAGGCAAACGTCCGCAATTTCCGCCGCTCTGCGGAAAAGAATACCAAGGAGTTGCACAACTATATCCGCATGCTTTTTCGTGACCACGCACGTATCCTTGTGCTGCGCCTTGACCTCGGTTATCGCAAGGAATTTTGCAACGGCATCCAGAAGAAGAGCGACATCAGTCTGAAGGACGTGAAGGCGCATTGGGCAAAACTCTTGAAGCATCTAGACAAACTGTTGCCGGAGAAGTCTAAGATCGGTTTCGCGCGCAAAATCGAATTCGCCCTGCTGAAGGCCCATCACATTCACCTGATGCTCTTTCTGGATGGTTCGATCGTTCGCGAAGACATTACGCTCGCCCGCCTCGTCGGCGAAGCCTGGATGTCGGACGAGATCACTGGGGGCCGCGGCATCTACTTCAACTGCAACGCGAAGAAGGACCAATACACGCACTTGGGCATCGGCATGGTGGCCCACGACGACCTCGAGCGCCGTCGTGGCCTGGAGATCGCTGCGCAGTATTTGACGAAACCGGACTACCACATCAAGCTCGCCGAACAGACCGTCGGTCAGGTTTTTGCAAAGGGCATTATGCCGAAACCGAAGCCATCGCGACTTGGTCGTCCGCGCAAGAATGCCAAGACGTTGGCCGAGTGCAATGTCGCAGAGGCCGCAGCTGCCTAAGTGCAGCAATGAGATCAGGAGGAGCGGTTTGCGTGGGCCAGTTTGTTCTTGCGCAAATTGCTCTCGATCGCTTGTTTGATGGGGTCCTGGTGGTAGTACCACTGTTTGAGTCGTTGCGTCTGCGACTCAGGACTAACTGAGAACTGCAGCAACTCCTTGAGCAACGCAAATACCTCAACCTTCACTGCCTCGATGGCCTGATCGGCATTCTTCCATCCGTCAGCAGGCGCCAACTCCATTATCTTGGCAGCCGCAGCGGCATACCTTTCCCTGTATTGATCCGCCCTGTTCTGGCCACCTTTGCGCGCTATTTGGAGCCAGTCATACTGCGTACGATATTCTTTCCGAGGCGTCTCAATTGTCGCACGGCCAACCCAGTAGGCGCCTTCAGCCAGCGAGGCCCAAGCCTCGTCATGCCGGCTTTGTGCCTTCAAGTGAAGCGCGAGGTGTAGATAGAGCACGGCCATATGCAGCGGATAGAATGCGCTCTCGCCACCCCCCTGCATCAGATAGGCACGGGACTGGGTTTCAAGCTCTTTGAAATCGTTACTTTCAATCTGGCACACGGCACGTTCGACAAACGAATCTAGGGACCTATTGCCTTCAGCCTCTCCCAGGATCTTCCGGAACGAGCCTAGGTGGAGAGAAACGATATCCTCGATACTGCGGAAGCGTACCCCGTCAAGCATAGATCCCTGTGAATTTGAGATAGTCATCGTGATTATTGTCGCTGTCTGCCGGCATTTCCGACACTATGCTGTCGGTAAAATTCTAGCGCAGGGGGTAATCCAATAGGCTTGCGGATGTCGTTGAGAAATCTGGGTTCAAACTACGCAGGTTGACCGCTTTCCCTTGCGCCATCGGCACCAAGCACAGAACCATTAGCCTTGGCTTCACTGTTGCCGACCAAGCCACCAGCTAAGGACTGGGACACCTGCATCGCCAGACTCGTATGTGTATGCCGAACACTACCTGGAACCGGGCACCCAGCCACTTCCTTGATCAATCTCAGCCAGTCGGTATCGATCTTCGATTCATCACACCAGATGAAGAAGTCGACGATGCTGATCTCAGCAGGCGATTCCCGCAAGCCACAGGGGACATCATTCTCGTCGTATTCGATGAGGTCTTCCCGCCACTCCTTGAAGATGGCGCGAGCGAGGTGGAAGCGCGCATTGCTGGCGGCCAGCACTTCACCCTCAATGCCCTCACCTTCGCTTGGAATATCAGTGCAACCTAGCGGCGCCTTGATGCCACTCACCAATAGCGCAGCCATCGCAGGCGTCCAGGCAGGGAGACGTAAGCAAGCCTTCAAGTATTCGTTCTGTTGCAGGCTGGCTATGAATTGCTCGGTGAACTGCAGCTTTGGGGCCAGATCGTCTGACAGCGGTTCATGGCTCGAATCGATAGCGCGCGAAGCTGCGACCTTCTTGGATTGTTTCGTCGTGCTTGCCTTGTTTTGAAGCGACGATCGCTGTGGCTTTCGTTTGGGTGAATTCTTGCAATTTTCAATCCACTGGTCGATCTCACTTTTCTTCCAGCCGACGGCACCTCCCAGTTGCACTTGCTTTGGGAAGGTTTCGTCATAACGTGGCGAGTTCTCGTTCAACCGATCATAGATCGCGGACTGGGATAATCCGATATAGGCGATCAGTTCAGGCATGCGCAAGATTGACTTATTCATTGTCGTGCTTTTTTACTAAACGAAGTGACGGCTACGCCAAGTAATTCGGGACGCTTGTTGCGCAGATGGCGGTCGTTTCCGCATTTCAAGGCTAGCCTGCCGCAGAATTTTCACAGCGGGTGCACATTAAAATCTACCCAGCGTCTTAGTCTACACAAATTCCATCAGGTTGATCGAATGCCAGCCGAGCAGATTTGGCATACTGGATGGCATACCGAACAACAATAAAAACAAAAAAGCCCTTGATTTACAAGGGCTTTTTTGCAGTTCTTGGCGGAGACGGAGGGATTCGAACCCTCGATGCAGGTTTTGCCCGCATGCTCCCTTAGCAGGGGAGTGCCTTCGACCTCTCGGCCACGTCTCCGGATCCAGACTTCAACGAAGGCGCGGATGATATAGCCTCCGCGCCCTGCGGTCAAACTTACTGGTCGAGACCGAAGGTACGGTGCAGCACGCGGACGGCCAGTTCCAGGTATTTCTCGTCGAGCACGACGGAAATCTTGATCTCGGAAGTGGAGATCATCTGGATGTTGATGCCTTCGTCGGCCAACGCCTTGAACATCTGGCTGGCGACGCCCGGGTGGGAGCGCATGCCGACGCCGACGGCGGAAACCTTGCAGATCTTGTTGTCGCCGGTGACTTCGCGGGCCCCCAGCTTGACCTTGACGTCTTCGAGGATGGTCTTGGCCTTAGCGAATTCGCCACGATTGACCGTAAAGGAAAAATCGGTCGTACCGTCATGGCCGACGTTCTGGATGATCATGTCGACGTCGATGTTGGCATCGGCGATGGCACCCAGGATCTGGTAGGCGATCCCCGGGGTATCCGGCACACCGAGGACGGTCAGCTTTGCTTCGTCGCGATTGAAGGCGATACCGGAGATGATCGGTTGTTCCATGTTCTTGTCTTCCTCAACAGTGATCAGCGTACCTTCCCCTTCGTCCTGGAAGCTGGAAAGAACGCGCAGTTTGACCTTGTACTTGCCGGCGAATTCGACCGAGCGAATCTGCAGCACCTTGGAGCCGAGGCTGGCCATTTCCAGCATTTCTTCGAAGGTGATGGTGTCGAGCTTCCTGGCTTCGGGCACGACACGCGGGTCGGTGGTATAGACGCCATCGACGTCGGTGTAGATCTGGCACTCGTCGGCCTTCAGCGCGGCCGCCAGGGCAACGCCTGAGGTATCGGAACCGCCGCGGCCGAGCGTGGTGATGTTGCCGTCGGCATCGACGCCCTGGAAGCCGGCGACGACGATGACGTTACCGGCATCGAGATCGCGCCGCATGTTGGCTTCTTCGATCGACAGGATGCGCGCCTTGGTATGCGTGCTGTCGGTCAGCACCTTGACCTGGCCGCCGGTGTAGCTCTTGGCCTTGCAGCCGATGTCCATCAGCGCCATGGAGAGCAGGCCGGTGGTGACCTGTTCGCCGGTGGACATGATGGCATCCAGCTCGCGCGGATCGGGGTTGGCCTGGACTTCCTTGGCCAGCGCGATCAGCTTGTTGGTTTCGCCGCTCATCGCGGAAACCACGACGACGACCTGGTGGCCCTGCGCCTGGAATCTTGCAACACGCTTGGCGACATTCTTGATGCGCTCTGGGTTGCCGACCGAGGTGCCGCCGTATTTTTGAACAATCAACGCCATGGAATCATCCGGTTGAACGTTAGGAAAGGGCGAGAATTTTACCTCACCCCTGCGATTTTCTGAAGAAACGGGCGCTTAGAGATCGGCCAGCGAACGCAGATGGGCGCCGACGCTGCGCGCCAGCGATGTCATCACGTAACCGCCTTCGAGCATGGAAACGATGCGCTTCTCCGAGAATTGCGCGGCGACCTTCTTCAGTTCCTCGGTACACCAGGCGTAATCCTTCTCCAGCAACTTCAGGCCGCCCATATCGTCCTCGTAATGCCCGTCGAAGCCGGCCGAGATGAAAATCATCTGCGGCTTGAATTCCTTCAGGCGCGGCATCCAGACCTGCGTCACCGCATCGCGGAACTCTTCGCCGCCGCAACCCGCCGCCAGCGGCACGTTGCACATGTTGGCCGCCGGTTTGTCGGCGCCGCTGTACGGGTAGAACGGGTGCTGGAAGATGCTGCACATCAATACCTGCTCGTCGCCGGCGAAACAGTCTTCGGTGCCGTTGCCGTGATGGACGTCGAAATCGATGATGGCGACCCGCTCCAGACCATGCGCCTTCAGTGCATGGCGAGCGGCGACACCGATGTTGTTGAAGAAGCAGAAGCCCATCGGGTTGGCCTTCTCGGCGTGGTGACCGGGCGGGCGGACAGCACAAAAGGCATTCTCGATTTCACCCTTCATGACCAGGTCGACCGCATGACACCCGGCGCCGGCAGCACGCAGCGCCGCCTGCCAGGTATGCGGATTCATCGCGGTATCCGGGTCGAGGTGCACGACACCGTGTTCCGGCGAGGCACGCTTGATGCGTTCCAGATGCGATGCCGGATGCACGCGCAGCAGTTGCTCGAAGGTAGCGAGCGGCGCGTCGTAGTAAACAAAATAAGCATCGATCCCCTGGGCAATCAGGTGATCGTTGATGGCGGTAAGGCGTTGCGGGCATTCCGGGTGATGCGAACCCATGTCATGCAACTGGCAGTCGCGATGGGTGATGATGGCGGTGGTTGTCACTCGTTATCTCTCTCCAAACCGGCGCACTGTGCGGCGCACGTTGAAATGTCATTATCGACCCAATCAGCGCGCCGCTTCAAGCATTAGAATGGTTTCCGCTTACATTTTCGGAATACCATGATGCCGGGTGTCACCCGCTCAACCCTGAGCACAAAGCCACGACCGCTCGACCCGGTCCTCGCGGCAGCCAGCCGTGTCATCCTGGGCAAGGATCGCGAAATCCGCCAGGCGCTGGCCTGCCTGCTGGCCGGCGGACACCTGCTGATCGAGGATCTGCCCGGCGTCGGCAAGACCACCCTCGCCCACGCGCTGGCCCGCCTGCTCGGCCTCGCCTTCTCGCGCATCCAGTTCACCAGCGACCTGCTGCCGGCCGACATAACCGGCGTTTCGATCTACGAACGCCAAAGTGGCGAGTTCCGCTTCCTGCCCGGCCCGGTCTTCGCACAAATGGTGCTGGCCGACGAGATCAACCGCGCCACACCAAAAACACAGAGTGCCCTGCTCGAGGCGATGGAAGAACGCCAGGTCACGGTCGAGGGCGAAACCCGCCAGTTACCCGAGCCGTTTTTCGTCATCGCGACACAGAATCCGTCGCACCAGATCGGCACCTTCCCGCTGCCCGAATCGCAGCTGGACCGTTTTCTGATGCGCATCGAACTCGGCTACCCTGAGCGGGGCGCCGAGCGTGCGCTGCTGGCGGCCGGCGGGCAGCGGGCGCAGGCCGATCAGTTGACACCCGTAATCGAGGCCAGCGATCTGCCCACCCTGCAGCGCGAAGTCACTGCCGTACACGCTGCCGAACCGCTGATCGACTACGTGCAGGCGCTGATCGAGGCCAGCCGCCGCGACCCGGCATTTCAGCACGGCCTGTCGCCGCGTGCCGGCCTGGCGCTGCTCGCCGCGTCACGCGCCGGAGCCTGGCTGGACGGGCGCGACATGGTGCTGCCGGACGACGTTCAGGAAATGCTGCCTTTTGTCGCCCGCCACCGCCTGCGCTCGACGCAGGGCACCGGCATGGCCCGGGCGGAGGACATCGCGGCGCTGATCCGCGCCGTGCCGATTCCCTGACACCGTGCGCCTGATCGACAAGCTCAAGCGCCGCCTGTTTCGCTGGCAGAGCGACGGCAGCGCGCCACTGCGCCTCACCCAGCGCCGCATATTCATCCTGCCGACGCGCGCCGGCCTGCTCTTTGCCGCCGCCCTGCTCGCCATGCTCACCGGCGCCATCAATTACAACCTGGCGCTCGGCCATGCCCTGGTTTTCCTGCTCGCCGGCCTGGCGCTGGTCGGCATGGTGCACGCCTTCCGCAACCTGCATGGCCTGACCATCGCGCCCGGGCGCTGTCTGCCGGTATTTGCCGGCGACCTGGCGCTCTTTCCGCTCCAGCTTTCGAGCGACCGGGCGTCGCCACGGCTGGCGCTCGAATTGCGCGCCGGCGATGGCCAGCCGGCCGTCACCTGCGCCATCGCCGCACACGGGCTGACCGATACCTCCGTACCCATGACCACCACCCGGCGCGGCTGGCTGGAACTGCCGCGGACGCGACTGGCGACTACCTATCCGCTCGGGCTGTTCGTCGCCTGGAGCTATCTGCAGCCGGCGATGCGCTGCCTGGTCTACCCGCAGCCCCTGCCGACACCGCTGCCGCCGCTGCAGGCGGCAATCCGCAGTGGCGACCAGCGTGGCGGAAACGGGCAGGAGGATTTTGCCGGCTTCCGCGAGCGCCAGCCGGCCGACTCGCCACGTCATGTCGCGTGGAAGGCCAGCGCTCGCGATGGTGGGCAGCGGCCGCTGCTGGTCAAGCAGTTCGCCGGTGGCGCCCAGCATGAACTGCGGCTCGACTGGGAGTTGACACCGGAAGCGGCGGTGCCGGAAACCCGCATCGCGATCCTCGCCGGCTGGGTGCTGGCAGCCGAGGAAGCAGGCGCCTGTTACGGTCTACGCCTGCCGGGGCATGAAATTGCGCAGGGCAGCGGCGACCTGCACCGCCACCGTTGCCTCGAAGCACTGGCGCTCTTTCCGGCATGAGTACGCGCCCAGCCGAAACCCTCGACCGTGGCACCGCGCCGTGGCTTTTTGCCGCCGCGCTGGCGACAACGCTGCCGCATGCCGAACATCAACCGCTGTGGCTGAGCGCCCTGACCGCCGCTATCCTTGCCTGGGCCGGCTGGCTGTGGTGGCGCAACGAGCGGCTGCCCGGGCGCTGGCCGCTGCTGCTGCTCGTGGCAGTGGCCTGCGGCGGCGTGCTGTTCGAGTTCCGCACCCTGTTCGGGCGCGATGCCGGCGTCGCCATGCTGGTCGTCTTCATGGCCATGAAGCTGCTCGAACTGCGTAGCCGCCGCGATGCCATCGTCGTCGTCACGCTCGGCTACTTCCTGCTGCTGACGCATTACTTCTATTCGCAGAGCATCCCGACCGGCGTTTGGCTACTGGCCACGATGACGCTGGTCACCGCCACCCTGATCCGCCTGCACAGCGGTACGGCCAGCACGCCGATGGCGACGATGCGCTACGCCGGCCTGCTGATGCTGCAGGCGATTCCCTTCATGCTGGTCCTCTACCTCCTGTTCCCGCGCGTCGCCGGGCCGCTCTGGGGCCTGCCGCAGGATGCCCACGCCGGGCGCAGCGGTTTGTCGGAGCAGATGGCGCCGGGCAACATCGCCAATCTCGCGCTCAGCGGTGAAATCGCCTTTCGTGTGCGCTTCGCCGAGACGGCGCCGGCCCGAAGCCGCCTCTACTGGCGTGGCCCGGTCCTCGAATACTACGACGGCAGGACCTGGCGACCGCAACCTGGCCGCCTACGGCCACCGCAGATCGAGGCGCTGTCGCCGGCACTGGCCTACGAAACGACGCTCGAAGCGCATCAGCAACGCTGGTTGCTGGCCCTCGATGCGCCTGGCGCGCTGCCTACGGATTTGGCCCTGGAAAGCACGTTGACCGCAACCAATCGCGTACCGCTCACCCAGCGCCAGCGCTTTTCCCTGACGGCCTTCCTCGATTTCCGTTTCAACCGGGATGAGGACCAAGCCGTCCTGCGCCGCAACCTCGCCCTCCCCGCCAATGCCAACCCGCGCTCACGCGCGCTGGCCGAGTCCTGGCAGCAGGCGGACCCCGATCCGGAACGGCTGGTGCAGAAGGCGCTGACGCTTTTTTCCGGCGCCAGCTTCACCTACACATTGCAACCGCCGCTGCTCGGCGAGCACCCGGTCGATGATTTCCTGTTTGTCACCCAGCGCGGCTTCTGCGAACACTACGCCTCCGCCTTCGTCGTCCTGATGCGCGCTGCCGGCGTGCCGGCGCGGATCGTCACCGGCTATCAGGGCGGCGAGGCGAATCCGGTCGACGGCTTCGTCGTCGTCCGGCAATCCGATGCCCATGCCTGGGCTGAAGTCTGGCTTGCCGGCCGCGGCTGGACGCGCATCGATCCGACCGCCGCCGTGTCGCCGACCCGCGTCGAAAACGGCATCGTCGCCGCCATGCCGGCCGGCGAACCCCTGCCGGCGCTGATTCAGTTGCGCAGCGACTGGCTGCGTACCCTGCAGTTCCGCTGGGAAGCGATCAACAATGCCTGGAACCAGTACGTCCTCGGCTACAACCCACAACGCCAGCGCGAATTTCTCAGCCGCCTCGGGCTGCCCAACCCCGACTGGCGCAATCTGGCAGCTACCCTGGCAATCATCTGCGGCACCTTGCTGCTGGCCATCACCGCCTGGGCGCTGTACCAGCGACCGCGCCTCGACCCGGCCGGCCGCCTGTGGCAAAAAGCCTTGCGCCGGCTGGCCCGAAGACAAGTAAACTGCCCCCCTTGGGAAACGCCGCTGGCGCTTGCCCGGCGCCTCGAAGACGAGCGCCCGGCGCTGGCCCCGGCCGTCCTGGAAGTTGTCGACGCCTACCTGCAAGCGCGCTACAGCGGCATCCCGGACGATTTGAAGAAACTGCGTGCCGCCATCAGGCGGCTCCCCTGATGGAGAAAGACTTGAAACACACCCTTGCCGCCCTGTTACTTGCTGCCAGCACCTGCCTGACCCAGGCCGCGACGCCGATGTCCGGTTTTGCCGGCAACCCGGAGGTGGTCGACTTCGCCCGCGACCTCGAGCAGCGCGAAGGTTTCAACGCCGAGCAGCTATTGGAGCAGTTCGCGCAGATTCGCCCCAATGCCAAGGTTCTCGAATTGATCAAGCCGCCGGCTTCGCCGTTGCAGCGCTCGTGGGAACGTTATCGGCCGCGCTTCCTGAACGAGCGGCGGATCAACTGGGGCGTGCAGTTCTGGCAGGAAAACCAGGTTAGCCTGGCACGCGCCCGTGCCACCTACGGGGTGCCGGAAGAAATCATCGTCGCCATCATCGGCGTCGAAACCGAATACGGGCGCAACATGGGTAATTTCCGCGTGCTCGAAGCGCTGGCCACACTGGCCTTCTACTATCCGCGGCGTGCCGATTTCTTCCGTACCGAACTCGAACAGTTCCTGTTGCTGGCGCGTGAAAACGGCATGGATCCGCTCAACATCCGCGGCTCCTTCGCCGGCGCCATCGGCATTCCGCAGTTCATGCCGGGCAGCCAGCGGCGTTATGCGGTCGACTTCGATGGCGACCGCAAAGTCGACCTCTACGGCAGCGTCGACGACGCCATCGGCAGCGTCGCCCGCTTTCTTGAACAACACGGCTGGCAGGCCGGACAGGCGGTTGCCGTCCCCGCACGCACGCGCGGCGAACCCGAGCGCAGCCTGATCGAGGCGGGCATCCAGCCGACACTGAAAGTAGCCGATCTGGCTCAGCAGGGAATAACCGGGAGCGCCGACCCGCAGGCCGTGGTAACGCTGATCGATCTGGTTTCACCGGGCCGGGCGACGGAATACTGGCTCGGCTTCGACAATTTTTACGTCATTACCCGCTACAACCGCTCAAGCTTCTACGCCATGTCGGTGTTCCAACTGGCCGAGGAAATCCGGGCGCGCATGCCGCGCCAATAATGCGGCTAAAGTAGCGCGTCACGCGCGATGCCGCCCCGCTTGACGATCTTGCGCAGGCGGTCGAGGGCTTCCACCTGGATCTGCCGGACACGTTCCCGGGTCAGACCCAGTTCGCTGGCCAGCACGTCGAGCGTCGATACATCGGCGCCGTTCAGCCCGTAGCGCCGTTCGATGACCTGGCGCTGGCGTGCCGTGAGTTGCCCCAGCCAGTCGTCGAGCAGCGAGTCCGTCTCGCTGGACTGCAGCAGGGTTTCGGGATTGACCGCAGATTCATCGGCAATCGCCTCACCGATCGTATGACTCGGGTCGATCTCCAGCGGCGCATCGAGCGAGGCAATGTGCTCGTTGAGCTGCAGGATGCGCCGCACGTCGGCGACCGGGCGGTCGATCAGCGCGGCAATGCGCTCGACCGATGTCTCGCGGTTCGCTGCCGATTCGAGGTGACGGATGGCGCGCAGCACCAGGTTGATTTCCTTGACCACATGCACAGGCAAGCGAATGGTGCGCGACTGGTTCATGATGCCGCGCTCGATGCTCTGGCGCACCCACCAGGTCGCGTAAGTCGAAAAACGGAAACCGCGTTCGGGGTCGAATTTTTCCAGCGCATGAATCAGGCCGAGATTGCCCTCCTCGACCAGGTCGAGCAGCGGTATGCCGCGGTTCAGGTAATGCTTGGCAATATTCACAACCAGGCGCAGGTTGTGCTCGATCATCTTCTGGCGCGCCAAAAAATCGCCGGCACACACCAGGCGAGCCGTCGCCACCTCTTCTTCCGGCGTCAGCAGCGGCTTGGCGCCGATTTCATTCAGGTAAAGTTGAGTGACATCCTCGAGCAACTCGAGTTCCGGGGCGACCGGCTCGGGATCGGGCAGCGGCGCCAGGTCGGCCTCGGCCGACGCCAGTTCATCGTCTTCCGAATCCTCCGCCACTCCGGACATCATCTTTTCGGCAGGTAGAGCGACGGGTCGGTCGGCTTGCCCTGCTTGCGAATCTCGAAATGCAGCTTGACTGAATCGCTGTCGGTACTACCCATTTCGGCGATCTTCTGACCACGGGTCACTTGCTGGCCTTCCTTGACCAGTATCTTGCGGTTGTGTGCGTAAGCCGAGAGGAAGGTCGCGTTGTGCTTGACGATCACCAGTTCGCCGTAGCCACGTAAACCGGCACCGGCATAGACCACCTTGCCATCGGCTGCCGCCTGCACGGGATCGCCGGACTTGCCGCCAAAATCGATGCCCTTGTTGCCGGAATCACTATAGGGCGACATCACCTTGCCTGACGACGGCCACTGCCACGCCACGTCATCGGGGCCGATAGCCGTCGCCGGCTCCGCCTTCGGTTCGGGCTTGGCTTCAGGCGGCGGCTCGGTTTTTGGCTCCGACTTGGGGTCGACCGCAGCAAGTGTCGTTTTCGGTGTCGCCTCGCCGCTCCGGTTCAGGCGCGCATAAGCTTCATCGGAATACGGTTCCTTGCCGCCACGTGGCTCACGCTTGAGTCCGTCACTGGAAATCGAAGTCGTCGTCGGCGCCGAGGCACTCACGACCTTGCCCGGCGCATCCAGCGACTGCGTTTCGACAACCGGCGCCGTGACTACGGGCTGGGCAACGACCGCGCCACCCGCCGCTGTTGTGACTGCTCCCAGCGGCGCCACGCGCAGCACCTGGCCTTCGCGGATGGATCCCGCATTGGTAATGTTGTTCCACGCCGCCACATCCTTGTAATCCTGGCCGTGCTCCAGGGCGATGCGGTACAGCGTGTCACCCCGCTTGACCGTGTAATACCCGGGGCCCGAAGGCGTAGCCACGGTGCTCGGGCGCATCTGCCCCGAACTACGATCGACCGTCGGTGCCGGTGGCTGGGACATGCAACCCGCCAACAACATGGCGGAAACCAATGGGGCAAATACGCGAATCATTGTGTTCCTGCGAGAAGAGGGACAAAGCGAACGGGATCGAGCCGGGTTTCGACAAAGGCCTGCGGCGTCCGTTCGATGAACGAAAGATACTGTTCACTCGTACCAACTGGCAAGACCAGGCGGCCACCGAGCGCCAGTTGCTCAAGCAACGCCGGCGGCACCTTCAGGCCGGCCGCCGCGACGATGATGCTGTCGAAAGGCCCGGCCTCGGGCAACCCGAACTGGCCATCGGCGTGCTTGAGGCGCACATTGAACTGCTTCAACTGGCGCATGTTGGCCTTGGCCTTTTCCAGCAACGGCGCCAGCCGTTCGAGCGAATAGACCTCGGAGGTCAGTTGCGCCAGCACCGCTGCCTGATAGCCGCATCCGGCACCGACCTCGAGTGTCTTGCCCAGCGTCGTCCTGCCGTTGATCAGCAACTCGATCATGCGGGCAACCACGAAGGGCTGAGAAATCGTCTGCCCCATCCCCAGCGGCAACGCGGTGTCTTCATAGGCGCGCGACGCCAGCGCTTCCTCGACAAAGACATGGCGCGGCACCGCCGCCATCGCCCTGAGCACGGCCTCGTTGCGGATGCCCTTTTCGCGCAGGCGCTCGATCATGCGCGCTCGCGTCCGCTGCGAAGTCATCCCGATACCATGCAGGCCGCTGGTCGTCATTGCATCCAGTGCGTGATGGCCGAAAGCTGCGCCGTATGCGTGAGATCGATCTGCAGGGGCGTGATCGACACGCAACCGCGCTCGACGGCATTGAAATCGGTTCCCAGCCCGGCATCGGCCGCAGCACCCGCAGCACCAACCCAATAGACGGTTTCATTGCGTGGCGAGCGCATCGTCACCACCGGTTCGGCCTTGTGCCGTCGGCCGAGCCGGGTGACCTCGGTGCCCTGCAGATCAGCGTAAGGAATATCCGGCACATTGACATTCAAAAGCACCGGCTCGCGAATCGGATTGCCGATAAAACGTTCGACTAGTTCGCGTGCCACGCGGCCGGCGGTATTGAAGTTTTCGCCGGCATGGCTGGTCAATGAAATTGCAATCGAGGGAATACCCAACAAAAAGCCTTCCGTCGCTGCTGCCACCGTTCCCGAATAAATGGTGTCATCACCCATATTCGCACCGTGATTAATCCCGGAAACAATAATGTCCGGCAAATAATCGAGCATTCCGGTAACTGCCAGATGAACGCAATCGGTGGGCGTGCCATTAACGAAATAAAACCCGTTTGCCGCCTTTTTCAAAAAAAGCGGCCGGTCTAGCGTCAGGGAATTGCTCGCACCGCTTCTATCTCGCTCCGGTGCAACGACAACAACCTCGCCAAGCCCGGCAAGCGCATCGGCCAGAGCCTCAATACCCGGGGCAAAATAGCCGTCGTCGTTACTTAATAGAATGCGCATTATCAGACGGTCAGCGAATCAAGCGTACCGCCCTTGACCAACCATTCGGCAACCCATTTCGGTTGACGGCCGCGCCCGGTCCATTCAAGCGTCTCATTTTCCGGGTGGCGATACTTGACCTTCACCTTACCCGTCGGCGCCTTGATTTTCACTTCCTTGCCCACCAATTCTTCCAGCGCAAAACCGCGGGCTTTGGCAAAAGCACGTACTTCATTCAGAATATTGGCTTTATCCTGGGCTTCACGGCGCTTTAACTCGACGGGAATCTGTTGTTGCAGGTCACGTAACTGGGCAGGGGTGAGAGAAGACAAATCCATGATTACCTCCTTTAATAAAATGGTGGAAACAATCTAATTTGTCTTAATCAATTTTTCAACAGTTAAAATTAAAAAACCGGCATTAGCCGGTTATTTAATTGGTCGGGGCGGCGGGATTCGAACTCGCGACCCCTTGCACCCCATGAGGGTAAAAGTGCATCCCAGAGCATCCAACAACATCCCAGAAACCATCTCAACGCATTGTTTTGTATGTAGAAAAACACCTTTACCATTCCAGCCTCGTCTCATACAATCCAACCACATCCGGCAAATCTGTGGGGGGAAACGTGGGGGGAATTCTACCCCACTGACCGCTCCCCGACAAGGAGGCAAGCATGGGTAAGCTGACCGTCAAGGAACTTGAGGCACTCGGCAACAAGGACCAGGGCAAGAAACTTCGCGAAGATGGTGGCCTGATTGGATCGGTACGCTGCGGTGCCAGCGGGGCGTCGGTCTACTTCGATTGGCGCTACCGCTTCGACGGCAAGGTGAAGCAAATCGCTGTCGGTGCGTGGCCAAAACTGTCTCTCGCATCGATCCGCTCCGAACGAGACCGGCTGAAAGTAGAGGTTGACGGTGGATCCGATCCAACAGAACGCCGCAAAGCGGAACGACTCAAGGTCAAAGTCGACCAGTTGGAAGAAATAGAAAAACAACAGAAGCGGCTTGACGAAATTGTCGCCCAGCAGGCTAGGCTCACCGTCCAAGGGCTATTCGAGCACTGGGCCGAGATCGATCTGATACGCCGCAAAGATGGGGGTAAAGAAGTCCGGCGGATGTTCGAGAAAGATGTGCTACCGAAGTTGGGCCCCCTCCTCGTCACGGATGTCAAGAAAGGGCACATCACACTGGTCACCGATCCTCTGTTAGCAAGAGGCGTAAACCGGATGGCCAAACTTGTATTTTCTTTGGTCCGGCAAATGTTCCGGTTTGCCGTCGATCGAGACTACATCGAAGCCGACCCAACCGCCAGCATCCGAAAGGTCAAGATCGGCGGTCCGGACACTGAACGTGAGCGCGTTCTGAGCCAAGCCGAAATTCAAACGCTGTGTCACCAACTGCCCAGCGCAAGACTTATGCCGCAAACAGAGGCGGCGGTCTGGATCGTTCTTGCAACGCTCTGCCGCATCGGGGAGTTGTCGAGTGCGAAATGGTCTGACATTGATCTTGATAACCGACGCTGGCGCATCCCTGAAACCAAGAATGGCAAACCTCACGAAATCTACTTGTCCGACTTCGCTGTGGAGCACTTCTGCCAAGTGAAAGCACTTAGTAACCCTGATATCGCATGGGTCTACCCGGGCCGAGATTGCAAGAAGGCACTCTCCAGCAAGTCGATTACCAAACAACTGGGGGATAGGCAGCGCAGTAGCGAGCCGATGAAACGGCGCAGCAAATCCACCTCTGCCTTGGCACTGCCAGGTGGTAAATGGGGACCTCATGACTTGAGGAGAACTGGCGCCACAATGATGACCCAGCTACATGTGCTACCCGATGTCGTTGAGCACTGCCTGAACCATATCGAAGAGAATCGCACGAAGCGCGTTTACCAACGGCATACTTACGAGCACGAAATGCAGGCAGCCTGGAAGGCCCTTGGTAAGCATTTGACACGTTTGGCGGCACTCAAAATGAACAACACCGCAGACTCCGCCGCCAAGAACATACCGCCCACCACGAAATCACCGAAGGCTCGCAAAAATGCCGCCTCAGGGACCGGCACACGTACACCATCGCTGGGAACCGCACCCACGGCACAGACGAACTGAGCCCGAACATCGGGAGTTGCTCTTCCTATCAGAATCGATTCCCTGGCGACTTAGCCAAACTGACCATACCCACATTCAGCCGGATCAATTCCCTGGCCCTGCCCACCTCCAGGGCGCGAACGATTCTGGCTTCCGCATCGGCAGAGGTGCGCGCAATGCGCTGTAGCCGGCATATCGAGCGCGCTAGCTCGCTGACGCTGGTGCCGCCGTGCTCGGACAAAAGGAACATGGCCAGATTGCCCAGTTCCTCGGCACAGAGCTCATCCAGCTGGCGTTTGCTTTCCTCGAGGTCGTCTGCCACGCGGAAGCCCTCCCACTGGTCCGGTTGCGATGTTTCCGGCCAGTAGAACGTGACGTCGCCTTCGACCGTCCTTGCCCCCGCCGGCGGAACGAGCGCACGCAACAATTCTTCTATGCGCCGGCCCGTCCGCTGGAGCCCCCAGGCCCGGGCGACGCGGCGGAAGAGCACGAAATCGGCGATGGGGCCTTCCGCACGGATGACGCGCATCAGCTGCTCCGCCAGGACCGCTCGTAATGACGGGTCATGGAAGTTGTCGCCATTCCCCGCGGGGAGCCCGGCGACGCGATAAATGGGGAGCTTCGGGGCGGCCACGGGTTCGGGCTGGACCAGCTTGGCATAGGTCGCAACTTCTTCCACCTCGGCAGCGCTTGCCTCGACGGGGTCCATTGCGGTGTCCGGCTGCCCGTCCGCAGGCACCGTGGGTCCCTTCGGTTCCGTGGTCAGCAGGTCCTCCAATCTGGCCAGAATTTTCCGCATCGGTTCAGCGGGGCTTCGCCACCAGTCGGTCGACCAGATGCGGTCCAACTGCCAGCCGAGACCTTCGAGAATCAGGTGGCGCAAACGGTCCCGGTCGCGGGCGGTGGCGGCGGAATGGTAGGTCCGGCCATCGCACTCAATCCCCAGCAGGTAGCGGCCGGGGGCACGCGGGTCAACCACCCCGATGTCGATGCGATACCCGGAAACTCCGACCTGCGGATGGACGATCCAGCCCTTCTCCCGCAACTCATTGATGACCTGTTTCTCGAACGGGCTGTCGGGCTCCAGTCCGGTGGGCGCCACTTGCTCGATCAGCGCGCGCGGGCCGCGAATGGCAAAGTCGAGGTAGTTCTTGAGGTCCCGCACCCCGGCCGCGCGAACTCGCGACAGGTCGATATGTTCGGGCATCAAGGTACTGTAAATCACCACCCCTTGCCGAGCACGGGAAACCGCCACGTTGAGGCGCCGATGGCCGCCTTCGAGATTCAAGGGGCCAAAGTTCAAGGCCACTTTGCCGGCAGCGTCCGGGCCATAGGTGATGGAGAAGTAGATGATGTCGCGCTCGTCGCCCTGGACGTTTTCCAGGTTCTTAACGAACAGCGGCTCGAACGCGGTTTCGGCAATCGCCTGGTCGAGCGGGGTGGACGCCCGGCGGCGGGCATCGAGGAGGTTCTCGATGAGATTCTGCTGCGCCTGGTTGAAGGTCACCACCCCCAATGAGAGTTTCCTGTCTTCCGGCGACAGGTAGTGCTTCTCGATGGCAGCCACGATGGCTTCCGCCTCCGCCCGATTGGTCCGGGACCCGCCACGGTCATAGACTCCCTGAACGCGCTCCAGTTGGACGGCGGTGTCTTCGGTCATGGGTGATGGGAAGGTCACCAGGCGATTGTCGTAATAGGTCGCATTGCTGAAGGTGATGAGGCTCTCGTGCTTGCTGCGGTAATGCCAGTCGAGGCTCAACTGCGGCAGCCCGATGCTCAGGCACTCGTCCAAGATGCTTTCGAGGTCCTGCACCTCGTCCTCGGCCAAGCTCACGTCATCGTCATCGGCACGGTTAAAGAAGTTGGTGGGCGGCAGCTGCTTTGGGTCACCGACGCACACCAGTTGCTTGCCGCGGGCGATGGTGCCGACGGCATCCCAGACCGGAATCTGGGAGGCCTCGTCGAAAATCACCACGTCGAAGGGCTGATGCCCTGCTTCGAGATACTGGGCCACCGACAAGGGCGACATCAGGAGGCAGGGCTTCAGCTTTGGCAGCAGGGTGGGCAGATTCCGCACCAGTTGGCGGATGGGCATGTGCCCGCGTTGCTTCGTGAGTTCGCGCCGCAGCTTTCCCATTTCGGAATCCGCCCCCGGAGTCAGCGCGGTGCTGGACGGAATCTGCCCCGAAAGCTTGGCCACCACGTACTGCTGTGTGAGCTTCTGGAAGCGTGCATCGGATTCCTTGAATTCGGCAATCTTGCGCTCATGGTCGGCGCTCGAGAAGGCGCACAGGACCGGCTCACGGTCCATGGCCTTGCGAACCCACCAGCTCTGGTAGCTGTATTCGAAGAACTCGGCAATGTCGGCGAGGGGCACTTGGCCCGCCTCCAGAGAGCGAACCACCCCGGGCAAGCCGGCGCTGATGACCTTTTCCCGGATACCCTGCCACAGGCACCACGGCTGGATTTGATGGGCGGCGTGCTGCCAGCCGTGCACCTGGGCCAGCAGTCGCTGCAGAGCCGCGGCGGCGTGCGGGTCGTGAATCAAGGAATCCTTGGCACCGCACAGCTCAGTGACGCTATGGAGCTCGCTGACGAGTTGCCGGTAGGTGTCGCGGTAGTGCACCAAGGCCCCACCCAACGCCCCCTCAGCCTTCAGCAGGGCACGGTTGTCGGTCACATAGGGCAGCAGCTTGGCGAGCAAGGCGCCCTGCGCGCTGAGGTCGCCGGCCGCCAATTGCGTCAGGGCGTCGGCATAGTCGTTTGCCCACTTCTCGTGGGCATCGACCGCGGACCAGTCGGTCTTGTGGGCGGCGAATTCGTCTTGCAACAGGGCCGTGGCATCGACCTCCATGGTGGCGAGCGCCTTGTCCTCTTCGTTCAGTTTCCGGAGCGCACGGACGAGGCCGTTCACCTCTCCTTCCGCCGGCATGGCGCGGTCGGTACGGTAGAAGCCGAAGCGCTTCAGGCAGCCGCGCTTGGCCAACCAGCTCTTGGGCCACCAGGTGCTATTGGCTTCGGCCCACTGGGCTTCCAGCTCTTGGCCATTAAGGTTCGCCACTTCTTCCCGGTAAGCGCCGGCAAAGATCTGCCAGGCCGCATCGCGTTCCAACCCGTGCTGGCGCAGCATCTTCAAGCGCTGCCGGGCCACCTCGTCGGTGGCCGCCCGGGCCACGCCGATGGGCACCCGTGGAGCCTTCGAGAGCACGTCCGCCAATCGGTCGAGAGCCCCGAGCTCGGCCCACGATGACCCATGCTCGGGCCGGCCCAGGATGTGCAGGAAAGGCGCCTTCAATTCCTGGGTGGCTGATGCCGCTGAAGCGAGGCTGGAGGCGGCCTCCAGCAGTTCCTGCTGCCACGAGGGGGTCCAGGCTGTGCGCTTGATGGCAAGCAAGGGATGGGCCTGCAGGTCGCGCAACTGGCTGGCCAAGGCTGCCATTTGCCGACAAATGGCGCGCAGGGCATCGAGTTCCTGGCGGGTATGCTGATGGGGGTCAGTCCAGTCGAAGGCAGCCGGCTTCCAGTGGGCACCTTGAATGCACGTGCCCATCGCCTCGTAGATGGAGAGCTCGTTCGGGTGGATGCAGTGCAGGGCGGCGACCAGCGCGTTCAGTTCGTCCCGGAGCCCAGCGAGGCGCTCGGCTTCCAGCTCCCAGTCCTTGACGGTGCGCCCGCTGGCGGCATTGAGGGCATTGCCGAGCTGGGTCAGCACTTCCGATTTCTTGGCTTTGGCCGAATGCAATTCCAGGCAGAAGGGCCCCAGGCCGATAGCATTCAACCGCCGATGCACCACTTCCAGCGCCGCCATCTTCTCGGAAACGAAGAGCACGGTCTTGCCAGTCGCCAGCAAGTGGCAAATCAGGTTGGTGATGGTCTGGCTCTTGCCGGTGCCGGGCGGGCCTTCCAGGACCAGGTTGCTTCCTGCATCGGCCACGCAAATGGCACGCAGCTGCGACGAGTCGGACAGCATGGGCGTGAACAGCTGCTGGGGCGCGAAGCGCTCATCAAGGGTGTGCGGGGCAAATTCGGGCTCGGCCTCGCTGAACGCCTTACCGGGATGGTTGATGAGGTGGGCGACGACCGCATTCTCCTGGAGTTGCTTCTGGCGGTCCTGGAGGTCCTTCCACATGAGGTACTTGGTAAAGGAGAAAATGCCCAGATGGACCTGTTCCTTCACTTCCCAGCCCGGCATGTCGGTGATGGCGAGCCGGAAAATCTGGAAGACTTTTTCCACATCCAGGCCCTTGGCGTCCGTCGGCAGGACCTCGAGCGAAGGGAGCTTGAGCTCGAAGTCATGGGTGAGCTTCTGGATGAGCGTTGGATTGACCAGCGCCTCGTCGTCATGACGGGCCAGCCGGAACCCGCTGCGCACCGATTGGCGGCTGATGTTGACGGGAATGAGGAGGATGGGGGCGACGTGACTCGCTTCCGAATTTTTGTCTTCCCGCCACTGCAACAGCCCGAAGACAAGGAACAAGGTATTGACCCCGCCCTCCTCCTTCCCAGTCTCCGCGGCCCGGTAAATCTCGGTGAGCCGATTGTCCAGCTTGTCTTCCGGGACATCGACCACGATTTCGTTGCGGGCCAGGGCCTCTTCGGCAAAGGCCGCCAGGGGCGATTGGCCGGTGCGGCCGGTGAAGACGGCGGCGGCTCTGGGGTCGCTGCCCTCCATGACCAGGGGCGCGACCTTGACCCGGAACTCCCGCCCATCCGACAGCTGGTCTTCGAGCGCACCGGGGTTGGGTGCGATCACCCGCAGGTTGCTGTGCGTCGGCTTGAAGTTGAGCAGCCGGTTACGCAGCGTCAAGTCCAGGAGTTTGCCCTTCCACTTGGCGAGTCGCCCATCCGGCGTATCGGGTGTCGACATCTCCGTCGGCGGCAGCAGCTCCGGGTCAAGCGGCGGCAGCGCCGGCATCGCTTCGATGGCAGGCGGTGCCTCCTCGGCAATGGCGACCGCTGGTTCCTGGGCCGCCGACCGCGAGGGCAAGGCCCGAATCTGCAGCTGTCGGGCACGGTGAATATCGACCGCGTAGTGGAAACCGTTCTCTTCGTCGAGGTAGCCCTCCCCTGTCGCGCACGCCCAGCGCAGCGACGGCTTCTGGTCGCCCGCAATGCCGGTTGTTTCGAGGGTCAGGAATTCGCCGGACTTCACCCGCTTGCGCACGGCCATCACGTCGTCCGCCACCGCGGTGGGGAAGCTCGTCTCTATGAGCCAAACGCCGATCCAGGCATGCCCCTCCTTGAACAGCACGACCGGGTGGAGTCCCGCCTGCTCAAAGCAGGACGCGAAGAGCATGGCGAGGTCGAGACAGGTGGCCACCCGCCCGTCGAAGATGCGCTCCGGAGTGCGGATCTTCTGCCCGTCGGCGCCGAACGAGGCCGGTGGGTTCGAATAGTGCAGCCCCTCCGCCAGCAAGGCGCTGTAGATGGCCGACACCTGCTTCCAGACCCGCTCACGGTTCTTGGACTGATACCCATCCAGCGACAGTCCGGCATCGCTTTGGCGCAGGAGCGCTGACGCCTTGCCGAGCAGGCGGTCCACCACCAGTGAATTAGGCATGCTGAAGGCCGCCAGCAACTCAGGTAGGCTACGGGTCCCCGCCCACTGGTCATAGGCCAGGACCTCGATGAGGTGAGAGACCTCGGCCAGGTGCTGCCCGGCGGCGACAGCCTTGACGCGGATGGCCGCCTTTTCGCTTTCGTCCAGCTGGATGAGGTAGGCATGGTCCGGCAGGAGGTCTACCGGCGAGATGATTCGGGACTCACCCGGCGCCAGGTATTCGAACTGAAATCGGGCGCCTTGGGCGAAGGCGGGAGTGCAGGACACCTGGACATCCAGGGATTTCAGCGCCTCGGCCGAGGTGTTCTTGACCACGAGGGAGCGCACAACGGGGATGTTGTTCTGAATGGCCGCATACCCGGTGGTCGAGTCGGCGATAACCTTCAGTTCCACCGCCGGTGCCGCTTCGTCCACCGTAGTGTCCTGTTGGTCTTGCACATTGGTTGTCATCACACCCGCTCCCTTTTAAGCGCCCCGCTCCCAGCTGATGGTGCTGGGCTCAGACCTTATTCTATTTCGTGGTCATAGGTGACGTATAGCTAATGGAGACTACTGGTCTCCCTATTTGCTTGGCACGCCGCGTCCAAGCCGGCCGAGTGTAATTGATGACCTCCACCAAGCGTGGCCACAGAGTGTTCGTTTGAATTGAAGGCTTGGGACTAGCCGAGATTCTTGTAAGATTCTTGGCGCGGCATGCATACATCGTACGCTGCCGGGTCGCCGACAGCGCAACAAGGAGGGAATCCCCCGTGAAATTCATCCATGCAGCAGATCTGCATGTAGACAGTCCGCGACGCGGCCTGGACGGCTATGATGGTGCTCCCGTGGCGCGCCTGCGTGGCGCTTCACGCCAGGCGCTGATTGCTTTGGTCGAACTCGCCCTTGAACAGAATGTGGCGATCGTCTTGCTCGCTGGCGACATCTACGATGGCAACTGGGCCGACTTTCGAACGGGCCTGTTCTTCCGCGAGCAGATGCTGCGGCTGCGGCGCGCCGGCATCTTGGTCTTCATGGTCAAGGGGAACCATGACGCGGAAAGCCAGATCACGAAACAGCTACCAGAAGTCGAAGGCGTCCACGTCTTTAGCGCTCACAAGAGCGAAACGATCGACCTGGAGGCACTCGGTGTAGCTGTACACGGGCGCAGCTTCCCGCATCGCGCGGTGCCGGAGGACTTGGTGCCCCTCTATCCAGATCCGCTGCCGGGGCGCTTCAACATCGGCCTTCTACATACGAGCCTGACTGGACGCGAGGGCCACGACTCATATGCGCCCACTTCCGTCGAGGCGCTGTGCGACAAGGGTTACGACTATTTCGCGCTAGGCCACGTGCATGCACGCGAGGTGGTCCGGCCATCTGATCCCCGCATCGTGTTTCCGGGTAACCTGCAGGGGCGCCACGCCAAAGAGACCGGCCCGAAGGGGTGCGAGTTGGTCACGGTCGAGGGCGGCGTCATCACCGCGGCCGAGTTTATCCCCCTGGAGGTAGTGCGTTGGCATCAGTTTCGCCTCGATGTAACGGGGCTAAGTTCCCTCGACGCTTTGGCGAGGCACTTCGTGGGCCAAGCGCGCGAACTCGTCGCTGATGCCCGGGACCGTCTCCACGCTGTGCGCCTCCTCATCCAGGGGGAGTCGGCGCTGCACAGGCTGGAGGCTGAGGAGCCCGGTTCGATCGCCGCGGCGATCCAGGCGGCAACCCAGGACCTGGAAGATACGGACATCTGGATCGAGCAAATCCGCCTCGACCTGCAGTCGCCCATGGATCGCACTGCCATGGCCGGGCGTGCCGATGCGGTTGGCGAAGTCGTGCGGCTGGTTGACCTGGTCAGCACTGACGAGGGACAACTCAAGGCGTGGTTCTCACAGCAGTTGGCCGAGATGAAGGACCTTCCGGGCGCGCTCGCTGACGTCGACCCGATGACATTCGACGTCGCCACGATGCGCGCGTTTCTCGCGGACGCCGAAGCAACGGTGCTTGCTCAGATTTCCGGTATCACGACCGAAGGGGGCGTCCAATGAAGCTGCGCCGGCTGCACCTGAAGGCTTTCGGCCCTTTCACCGACCGCGTGATTGACTTTGGCACGGCCACGCAAAGACTTGTGCTCGTCCACGGCGCCAATGAAGCGGGCAAGTCATCCACCTTGCGCGCCATCTCGGATTTGCGATTCGGGATCCCATTGCACAGCAAGGACAACTTCATACACGCTCACCCGGACATGCGGGTGGGCGGTGAGTTCGTTGATCGGCAGGGCAACGAGTATTCGCTGATACGCCGCAAGGGTCGCGGTACAACGCTCTGCTTCGCCGACTTCGACCTAGGAGGCTTGGCCTTGGAAACGCCCGTTCCACCAGATGTCGAGATTCTGCTGAACGGTGGGCTTCGCAAGGAAGAGTACGAGTCAATGTTCGGACTCGACCACCGCCAGCTGCGAGAAGGTGGTCAGGCACTCCTGAATGGCGAAGGTGACGTCGGGGCAGCCCTGTTCGAAGCGAGTGCTGGGATTCGCAGCATCCCACAAATCCTTGAGCGTCTGGATGCTTCAGCGCGCAAGTTCTTCATGCCCGGTGCGCGTGGAAAAAACGCACGCATCAACGAAGCGATGAAGGTGTACGAAGAATGCCATGGTGAGTACAAGCAGGCCCTGGTGAGACCGGCGCACTGGGCCGATGTCTTCAAGAAACATCAGGCGGCGGCGGCCGATGTTGCCGAGCTTGAGGCGCGCCGTGGGGAGTTGAATACCAAGTTGCTTCTAATCAAGGAACTGCGCGCCGTGGCACCGGTAATCAGCACGCTGCAGCATGCGTCGCGGATCCTGGATGACCTGAAGTCGGTGCCACTCCTGTCGCTAACCGCAGCCACGGAGCGGGCCGCCGCCGAGTCCGGCCTGTCTGATGCGCAGCATAATGCCAAGCTAGCCTCGGCAGAGGCTATGGGCCAGCAACAGCGGCTCGACGAACTCGAACTGGATGTTGCGATCCTGGACGTCGCAGCGGCGGTCAAGCGACTCGCGGCCTCCGCAGAGTCGATCGATCAACATCGCCGCGATTTGGCTGACGCCACTGTCGACGTGGCTACGGAAACGGAACAGGTCGTCCGGCTCGCAGCCCAAATCGACGCGTCGCGATCCGCTGAAACGGTCGGCGAACACGCACCTGCGAGAACAGCGCGGGTCAGCAGCGAGCAGCTTCTGCATGCCGTAGAACTCGCCGAGCAGGCGCTTAGGCAGCACCAGGAATCCGGGCGCCAGAGCATGGACGCCGAGGAGTCTCCGGCCGAGACACTGCCCTCGCCGGAATCGCGAACGATGCTGCGCATCGCCCAGGCCGAACTCGCGCGCAGCGATTCAGATCTCAAACGTCTGGCTTCGCTACCCGGTGAAATCAAGGCCGCGCGACGCGCGGTGGCCAGCGGGTTGGAAGCCGTCGGTTTGGTGGATGAAGCGGCCCTACGCAGGGTGCAACCGCTGCTGGACTCGCAGATCGACGTCGCGATGAAGCAAGAAAATGCCTTCGCGACACGGCGCGATGCGCTCGAAAAACGAATCGACCAGATTTCCGAGGCGCTGCGCAATGAACTCAGCCAGCGTGATCGTCTGCTTGCCAAAGGTGAGGTCCCGACGCGGGACGATGTCGAGACGGCACGCTCGCATCGGGACGCCGAGTGGACACTGCTGCGCGGAATCTACATTGACGGCACGAGTTCTCCCACCGATGCGCGCGGCAGCACTGCAGTCGAGCAAGCGGGCAATCGAGACCTTGGAGACGGATTGCAGCGAACTCAAGCACCAACTCGAAGAACTTGATCGGGACGAAGAGACCCGGCAAGCGACTTGGCATCTGACGCTTGCTGCGGCGAATCTGCCTGCCCTGTCGCCGGCAGCCTTGCGCGACTGGCAGGCCCTGTTGCCAGTTGCTCGGACGGCGTGCGAGACGCTGCAGTCGAAGCTCGACGAGTTCGAGCAGGTTCAAGCCACCGAGCAGGTGCTCGCTAGCCAATTGCGCGCAGCGATCGTCGCTACCGGCCGCGCCATGCCTGCGGGAGAGGCGCGGCTCAGTACGCTGTCGGCGACGGCGTCGGAAGTCGATGCAGAAATCAAGCAGTGTGAAACGGCGATTAACCAGGCCGCTGGCAAGCGCCTCGAACGCGAGCGGCAGTTCCAGCAGCGGGCCGCCCACGAAGACGAGTTAACTAGCGCCCTGCGCAATGCGAGGGATGCCTTAAATCCAGCATTCGCCGGACTGCTCCTGCCCAAGGATACGACGGTCGCGGTCGCCCGGGCGCGCATGCGCGAATTTGAAGATCTCATGGACGCCAAGGACAGGCTCGCTTCGGCTCAAGCCAAGGAGCGCCGGGCGAACCAGGCGCTCGCCCTCCTGGACGACGCCGCCAAGGCGATCTGGCAGGTACTTGGTGGCTCCGAGCCTCTCGATCTTCGTTTGCACATCGAGCAGGTCTCCGCGCGTCTAATTGCTGCCGAGGAAGTCCAGACAAAGCGCACGCTGGCGCAGCAAGCGCTGGAGGCTGCCCAGAAAACGCAGCGCGAACATGAGGACACGGGTGCGCGTCACCAGCAAGTGTTGTCAACCCTGTGCCTCGCCGCCGGCGTCGACTCAGCAAATCACCTTCCGGAAGCCGAAGAGCAGTCACGGCGCAAGCGGGATGCACAGTGCGAGGTCGATCGCTCGAACTCGCACTTGGCGCAGGCATCACGGCGCTCGGTAGACGAACTGCGCACCCTACTGGCCGACTATGATGCGGCGCGTATGGATGCCGACGAGACGAACTTCTCGGAAGAGCTGAGCCAACTCGAACTGCGTCTGCGGTCGGCCCGCGAGTGTGAGGAGCTGGCCCGGCGCGCCCTGGAGGCCATCGACGGCTCCGACACGGCCGTCGCGGCGCGTGAGGATATGGAACGAGCGGCTGCCAGCATACGCGCCAATATATCCCCTTGGATTCGTTCGCGGCTCGCGCATGCGCTTCTCGCCGAAGCGCTCAAACGATTTCGCGATCGAGTTCAGGGGCCCATGCTGACTGCAGCGTCGAGTTACTTTAGCCGGATGACGCGCGGCGAATTTGTCCGGCTGATCAGCGACGATTCCGACAAGGAGCCGGCCCTGATTGCCGAACGCACTAGTGGATCGCGAATCCGCGTCGAAGAGATGAGCGAGGGTACCCTTGACCAGCTTTACTTGGCGCTACGCCTAGCTGCCTTGGATCTTCGGCGCGCTGCCGGCGTCGACCTGCCGGTCATCCTTGACGATGTTCTGATGACCTCGGACGAGGATCGCTCTGGCGCCATTCTGGAGGCGTTGGCTGATTTCGCTGGCGAGAACCAAGTGCTGGTATTCACACACCACCGGCATATGGTTGAGTTGGCGCAGCGTCATGTGCCGGCCGAGAATCTTGCCCTCATCGCCTTGTAGGGCAGCAAGCTATTTCGGCCGAGGACACGTCCATCGAGGACATTGCGACGAATATTTCCTTGTCCGGAGAAACTGATTGGGCGATGTGCCGACTTCGCTCAAGGAAGCAGGTTGCATTGTGCTCGGAACGCGCACGAAAGGCACGTCTTCCGAGACAAGTGCCCGTGCGGCAAAATGCGCCCCGCGAGAATTTCTTCCCGCCTCCTGATCAAGGCAACCACCTGTTGATCGGTCATCAAGTTGACGAGATGCGCGATCGGCAAGGCTTGCTTGGTCGGCGCTTTCACCAGCACGTACCCGTGGGACGCCACCGACTGGCCCGTTTGCCCCATCACCGCCATCCTTTGCGCCGACAACTGGATCACATCCGACAGGCACGGCTGCTTGCTCCAGCGACTCTTGAACTCCACCAACACGAGCAGACCGGAGGGCAGGCGGTATGCCCGGTCAAGTTTCGCCACCAGCCCGACGGGCGTGGAAATCCGGAACAGCTTTTCCATGTATACCAACTCGGCATCCCGCAGCGCTGCCGGTCTCGAGGCCCGCTCAGCCTGTGCGGGATGGGTCTCAAGTGATCGCCACCGCGCCATGGCCAGCGCGAAACCTACGACGGCAATGGCGCAACCGACACCCCACGCTAGCGCCGACACTTGCCGCCTCCACGCAAGCCTGACCAACAGCGAAGTCCCATCGCTATCGCCCCCAAGACTATGCGCACAGGAACTTGCAACGGGGGCCATCGGCGCAGGACGACGCAGATGCTGGGTGCACCCCGATAGTAGAGGCGGATCACCCGGCGTCCCCAAGCGCTGGGTTGTAGTGCCTCATCCCTGAACCGGCGCAGCACCTCCGTCTGCCAGGCCTCGCCGAACACGCAGGTGGCGATGAAGCAACGCCCCTTTCGGGCGGCCTGCGCGGATGCCGCCAAACCTTCCCGATAGAACTGCTCGTGCTCGACTAGCCCGCGCGCCCGGGCTCGCTGCTGCCCGGCCGTGCGACGGCTTCCATGGAGATGCTCGAACACCACCAATCTCTCGCAGCGGCCCATCTGCGCCAGGTCCGAGGCGCTGACCATCCGGCCGCTCACCGGCCGGCGCGATCGCTTGCCCATGGCCGACTCACACGTCGATCGCCGGCGCGAAGAGGTCGTTGGTAATGGCGCCATTGCCCTCCTGCGCGCTACTTGCGAAAGGCAGACGAGGCGAGCCGTGTCCCATCCCGGCGAAGACACCGCTCTGCGCCAGCAAGCCATCGTAGGCCAGCAACCGCAGGCGATTGATTCGTTTAACGCCCTTCTGAAACTGGATCAGATCGTCGTACAGACGGGGATGGTCGGCACGCGCCAAGACGAAGACCAGGCGAATGGGCGCGGCGTCCTTCACGGTATCGGTGCTCATTCGAGTTCTCCCGACGCCCCCTGAACGTGCTCCTTAGCGGTGGCGGTCATCTTGCTGCTCGCGTAGTTTTGCCCGGCCAGCTGAAAGCCCCGCACATTGGCGAACATCGGTTCCTTGACCTCGTGGATGCGGTGCTTCGGGAACGCTGCCTTCACCGCCTTGCGGAACAGGAACGCCCCGCCGCCGACCAGGATGATGTTCTGCAGGCTGTGCGGCGCCTCGATCCATTCCTTCATCGTCGACACGGCCTGCTCGGCGACGGTCTCGGCCAGGGGCAGCAGGCGCTTCATGTCATACGGCTTCTGGAAGATCATCGGCTGCTTGCCCGTGCGCAGCGCCAGGTCGATGGCGTCGTAGTCCCGATACGGCGAGCCGATATCCTTGGTGATCTCGGCCGCCAGCAGGCGCAGCACGTCCGACATGCCGCGATTGAAGGAGTAACTCTGCTTCTGCACGAGGCGCATGCCCCGGGCCACCAGCCAGTCGAAGGTACGCGAGCCCGGGTCAATGATCAGGCTCTGCTCGTTGCCGATGATCGCCATCTTCTGGTGCTCGGAGGCGAAGTGCGCAAGCGCCCCTTGCGGCTGAGCGACGGCCATGGCCTTGCCAACCGTCACGGCCTTGCCGCCCCCGATGTCGTGCCGGCCCGTCATGGCCTTCTCCAGTGCCGCTTTCTTGACCGCGAAGAGCGCCACCGGCAGCCCCACCACCAGGAGGTCGATGTGGCTCACCTTCATCATGGAGAGCGCCCCCCTGAGCAACGCCATGTACTCCGGCGTCTCGGTGTATTCATCATGCAGTTGTTTGGCGCGGAAGGTGTCGGCGGCGAGACTCACGTCCGGCCCGACCTCGTAGAACAGCGGGCCGATTGGGATGCAGACGGTTTTCTTGCGTTCACTGGCCGGCCACGACGGCGAGTCGTCGCTCGACGGATAGGCGACAGAGGGAAAGCTGGCGCAGCGGATATCGGTACCGGCCGCGGCCGTGACGAATTTGGTGTTGCCGGATCCGACATCCACCGCTCTGACGATCAATTCCATAGCAAAACTCCGAGATAGGTTTCAGGTCAATCAGCATCGACAGGGCGATCTGATCCCGCCACACGGAATCCCCACTCAAAAAGGCCGATTTCGGCATCGGGCCCGGCCCGCTGTCAGCGCACCGGCGATACACGGATATCTCGCTGACACTTGAAAGCGTCATCCCCCGGCGGGGCTGCGTGTGTGTCACTACGCTCTCATTCAAATGGCGGGCATCAACCCCATGCGCGCCAGTTGCCGCCGGAGCGGTCCGCGCGCGAGCATCGCCCTGAGTTCCTCCGCTCAGGACCAGAGGCAGAGATTTCCCCCGTCAAGCCCGCCCGCCGCCTCGTTGCCCGCAGCTTTGCGACAATAAATGCGCCTTACCGCAATCTCCCGGGCGCGCAAGTGCCACCCGCAATCCTCCGCAAATCGCCGCGCTTTCGAGCCGCCCGCTTGACCGCCCTACCCGCTTGGCGTCAACTACGGTTTCCCGAGGGCCATCCTGGCCCCGCTCCATCGCGGAGCAAAAGGCGTCGCAGTCGTTACCTGCCCTTGAAGCGCCGGTCTCGAACCGGCAATGCCGTCGCCCTTGAGGCGGCGGTCCCGCGGTCTTTCTCGTAGTGCATGTCCCTGGCTTGGCCAGCGTTTATCGCTGGGCGCTCCCTGAAGCGCGCCACGGCCAACAGAGCAACCGGCCGGCACCCGATGCCGTGCCCCTGTTCCCGCCATCCTTTGAGCACGCGTTCCACGCAGCGCGCGGTTGTGTTTGCCCCTTTGGGCTCCCCGCGCGTCTTCGCTCACACCCTCGACACCGCCCTGGACTTTCGGTCAGGGGCGGACCCATGCGAGTGGATGGCGCTACGACTCCAGAACCGATCCACCAGATGGCGCGAGGCCTGACCTCGCCGCCGATGCCCAAGCCACGCCCCAGAGGCCGGCCGGCATCACCACCCCCATGGCTGCAGAAATGCACGGATGGGCCGGATCACCCCGTTTCGTTTTTAAGACCGACCGAGTTGGCGAGCGCAGACGCGCTGGCCGACGAACCCCTGGGTAGGTGCCGCGACGCCGTGGTCGCGCGCGGTGCCGACGTTCTTGACCACTAACCGGCGCGGGCAACGGAATCCGTCCTGCCGGGAGCTGCCCTGGATTCCACTTTCATCGCCAACATCGGCTTGCCGTTCGGGCGGCGGGCCTCCGGCCAAGGAGCCATCACCATGTCGGACGCAATCCCCAGCAACACTGTTCGCCGCACCTCTCGCCGCCGGCTGCAGGAACCTGCCAGCCCCGGTCGCTCGAGCCAGCAGCAGCCCGTTCGCCCCCAGGGTTGGGCGGGAAAGACACCCCAGGAAATCCTCGCCCGCTACCGGCCGGGCAAGGCGCCGCCGCTCAAGGTGCTGGAGGTCCTGATCAAACTCTTCAACACCCAGCATACGGCGCTGGAGAAAACCGTCTCGCACAAGACACGGCAGGAACGCGAGCAGTTTCTACGGCGCTTCTTTCGCGACCTGAAGCAGAAGGCGGGCTTCAAGACGGTGCCGGATCCGCGCAATCTCGGGCAAAAGCACATCCACGCCATGGTGCAGGTCTGGCAGCAGGCGCATCTGGCACCGGCAACGATCCAGACTTACCTGAGCTTCCTGCGGGGGCTGGCGATGTGGATGGGCAAGCACGGTTTCGTGCGCAAGCCGGGCCATTACGGCCTGAGCCTGGAGGCGTACCAGCGCCACGAGTCCGCCCAGCGTGACAAGAGCTGGACGGCCCAAGGAATCGATGCGGATGCGGTGATCGCCAAGGTGTGCAAGTTCGACCTCCATGTCGGCGCATCGCTGCGGCTGATGTCGGCCCTGGGGCTGCGGCGCAAGGAGTCGGTGCAGTTCCGGCCGTTCCAGCACGTCATGCCGTTCAGCGAGACCGGGCTGCCCGAGAACCAGCAGCAGGCGGATCGGTATGCATGGGTCAAGGGCAAGGGCGGCCGGGTGCGCTGGATTCCCCTGGACAGTCCGGTTCATCTGGCAGCGGTGGAGTTTGCCCAAGGCGTGGTCGACAGTCGCGACGCCCACATGGGCGATCCGCGTCGGGACTTGAAGCGTAACCTGCGGCGGCTAGACTACGTCCTGGAGAAATTCGGCATCACTCTGCGCAAGCGGGGCGCGACAGGTCACGGACTGCGCCACGAAGTGTTGAATGATGCCTATGAAGATATCACCGGAGTGCCGTCCCCGGTCCGGGGTGGCGGGCCGGTCTCACCGGAACTGGATCGGGCGGCGCGGCTGGCGGTGTCGCAACTGGCGGGGCATGCGCGCGCAAGGGCCGCAGGTGCCTACATCGGCACGATCATCAAGCCAGGTGGTGGCCGGCCGGTTGGCTCGCCCGAGCCGAAGCGCGACGATGACGACGGAGCGGCCGTGCCGGTGTGAGCGGCGTCCGGACAAGGCGATGCCGGGCGGGAACGATTGCGCCGCCCGGCATCGCCTTGCGGCGTGCCTCACGCCGTCAGGGCTGGCTCGCCGGGCACCCTACGCGTGTCGTCCGCTGCCGCTTCGGTCTGCCTGGTCTGGGCGGTGTTGATGCGCAGGCAGGCGGGCAACCAGCCCGTGCCGGCCACCGTTTGTTCCGCCCCCGTCACCACGGCATCCTTTTTGAGCGCGGCCAGCGGGCTGGCCGCATTGGCATCGACGGCCTCGGTGACGACTTCGAGGACACGTGCCTTGGAGACGTGGTTGAAGTAGGAAACCCCCGTGGCCGTCCACCATTGGCTCATGTCCAACCCCAAGGCCCGCGCCAACGCCTCGTTGCTTTGCCGCTCGGGTTCGGTGCCGTAGACGCCCGTGACGGTGACCGCAACGACGAAGGTCAGCAGGCGCAGCGCCGTCGCCTGCTCCTGGGCGAGCAGCCACGGGAAGATGTCCTCCAAGTTCTCCGGCAGCCGCTCGGCCCAGGCCGTGCGCTCGGCCTGAAGCTTCGCCCAGGCGGCATGGGCCTCCATGTCCTCGGCGGCGGATCGCAGTTCGGATTGGCTGTCGGTCGCGCTGATGGCGAAGACGTTCTCCGAGCGGCAATAGTAGAGATCGTTGCCCCGGAAAATCTTCTGCGCCAGATGTGCGGTGATCGCGGCCAACGCCACGTCGGGGCGGTCGAGCAATTCGGCCTGGACGGCGGCGACCCGGTGGGCGGTGAGGCAACGCACCAGCTTCTCGGAATGCACCGGGCGGGTCTTGGGCGACGGCAGCGACACCAGTGGTTCGTCGGTGCCGTTTTCGGCGGCTTGGCGGGCGGCCTGGACCATGTCGCTGCGATCCTCGGGGCGGATCAAGCCGTACTTCACCGCGACGGCGCCGTTGTGGCCGACATGGACGACGCAGCCGGCCTGGGCCATCAGGTCGGCCGGCCACACGCTGAGGGCCTCGTCGAGCGCCTTGCGTTGTTCCTCCAGGCCTTCGGCTTCGCCTTCGAGCTGATAGAAGGTCTCCTCGTCGCCGTCTTCGTCGGCCAGCCTTTCCATCTGCGCGTGCAGCGCCGCGATGCGACCATCCAAGTCTTCCATGGCGGCCGCTTCCTCGGCATCCGGTTGGCGCTTCGTCTTGCGCAGTTCGCCGTACTTGACGTACTCGTCGAAGGCATAACGGACTCGGACATCGATCCATTTCCAGCCTTCGGCCGCGATCTGCTTGGCCCGCTTTTGCAGCTTGTCGGTCGCCAACTTTTCCAGGAGGGCCGCATCGAGCAGGTAGACCTTCTTGTCGTCGTCGCTGAAGAGGTCGCGCCGTAGCGCACCGCCGGCCTTCTCATAGGCCTTGAGGGTCACGTACTTGGCGACGGCATCGCGGTCGGACTCGATCTCGCCCTGGGTCAGCAGTTGGCGCAGGTAATCGGGACGGCGGTTCCACGACGGCAGCGCGGCCCAGGTCTGCTCCTGCTTCTGGTGATCATCCACCGAGGCCAGCACCATCAGGCAGTCCAAGCCGATCTGGTCTTCGCGGAACAGCGTCATCAGCTTGGGCGAGACCGTGGCGAGTTTCATGCGGCGCTTGACCACCAGGGGAGTGACCCCGAAGGCAGCAGCCACGTCCTCGACCGACTTGCCCTGCCCGATCAGCTTGGCGAAGGCTGCAAACTCGTCGGCGGGATGCATGGGGATGTGTAAGACGTTCTCCGACAGGCTGGCGATCAGCGCCCGGTCGGCCGGCACGATCAGCACGGGCACGGGGTAATTGTCGGCGAGGTCGCCGTTGCCCACCAGCAGGCTCAGCGCGTCGAGCCGGCGACCGCCCGCGCAGACCTCGTAGCGGCCGCGTGCGCCTTGCACGACAACGAGGTTCTGCAACACGCCGCATTCCTTGATCGAGGCCGCGAGTTCGGTGATGTTCAGCTTCGGGGTGCTGCCACCGGCGCGCGCCTGATAGTCCTGCGAGAGGACCAGCTTGTTGAAGGGAACGCAGGTACGGGGCGACGCTTCGATGATGGCATCGATTTCGGCTTTGGTGAATTTCATGCGGAGGGCTCCTGAACGGTTGAAGGAGGCATGCCGATGGGCATGTCCATGAGTCCAGAATCTCATCCCAACTCCACCCTTCAAGCCTCCGGGCGGCGCTGTCAGAAGTGATGCGCGGCCACGGACGGCAGAGCCAATGCAAGTCGAATGGCATTCGACTCGATCCATCGGCTCGCCGGGGTCGCGCCTGATCTCGAAACGGTGCCGCCAAAGCGGCCGTTCCTGCTGGGCGCCCCTGCCGCCAACCACTACGCTGGGGCCATCTTCCTCACCCCGCACAGGGCCTTCATGCATTCCAATTCCCAGCGGCGACATCGGCGCTCGGCCGTCATGCAGCGCATCGCGGGTCTGGAGCGGGCGCTGGAACAGGCGCAGCATCTGCTCCACCAGGACGATCTCACTCCGCTCCTGAACCGTCGCGGATTCCGGCGCGCCTGCGACCGGTGGGCCGGCAACGGCCCGATGGCCATGTCGGCCTGCTGCGCAATGATTGACCTGGATGGCTTCAAGGCCATCAACGACCGGCACGGCCATCCGGTCGGCGACGCCGCGCTGGTTCACTTCGCCGCCACGCTGCGCCGGCATCTGCGTCCCGCCGACACCATCGCGCGGCTGGGTG